>Ga0209006_10002223_pt1 | contig 17686 bp, 10 predicted proteins | sample JacPin_JW_Ref_O2_FD_188567 | JGI IMG/M metagenome (GOLD analysis project Ga0209006, IMG submission 188567) | Forest soil microbial communities from Algoma, Ontario, Canada - Jack Pine, Ontario site 1_JW_Ref_O2 (SPAdes) (version 2) | ecosystem: Environmental > Terrestrial > Soil > Boreal... | reverse complement strand
ATTGCTGATGGACGAACCGACGAACCACCTCGACATCGAATCCATCATCTGGCTGGAGCAGTTTCTCAAGTCATTTCCCGGCGCGCTGCTCATGACCTCACACGACCGCGAGTTCATGAATCGTCTGGTCTCAAAGATTGCAGAGATTGATGGCGGCGAAATCATCACCTACTCGGGTGACTACGACTTCTACGAGCGCGAAAGGGCGGTGCGAGAGAGCAATCAGCAGGCAGCATTTGCCCGGCAGCAGTCCATGCTTGCCAAAGAGCAGCGCTTCATCGATCGTTTCAGAACGCACGCGGCCAAAGCGGCCCAGGTGCAGAGCCGGATCAAGGCGCTGGACAAGATCGAAAAGATCGAGTTGCCAAAGAAACGCGAAGTCGTGAAGTTTGACTTTCGTGTCCCACCACGATCCGGCGAACAGGTGGCCGTCCTTGAGAATCTGCACAAAAGTTACGGCCCGCGTGTGATTTACGAAGGGTTCAATCTCACCATCCGCCGCGGAGAACGCTGGGCCGTCATGGGGAGAAACGGCGCGGGCAAGACTACGCTTCTTAAAATGATTGCCGGCGCCAGCGCTCCAGATACCGGAAGCGTGCGGCTCGGCGCCAGCCTGTATATGGGCTACTTCGCGCAACAGTCTTTGGACACGCTCAATTCCGATCTCACCGTCACCGAACAGTTGCAGCAAGATTTCCCCCAGGACAGTATCGGCTCGTTGCGGAACCTGGCGGGAGCATTCCAGTTCTCCGGCGACGACGTGGATAAGAAAATCCGCGCGCTCTCCGGCGGAGAAAAATCGCGGCTGGCCATCGCGCGCATGCTCTTTAATCCGCCGAACTTCCTGGTGCTCGACGAACCGACGAATCACCTGGATCTTGCGACCAAAGAAATGCTGGTGGACGCCCTGAAGGATTTTGAAGGCACCATGATCTTCGTATCGCATGACCGCATGTTCCTTCGCGGCCTCGGCTCACGTGTGCTGGAACTGGGCGGTGAGAGCGGCACGGACCGCCATCCCACTGTTTATCCTGGATCGTATGTTGAGTACGTGCAGAAGCTTGGACATGAGGCGCCGGGAATCTATTCGTAGGGCTTCGTGCAAACGGGGTGCGTCCTGTCTGTCCCGTATTTTATTTGTCGATGGTCTGCGATTCATCTTCGTCCTCTTCCGCAGCCGTGGAGGAGTCGACATCGGGCGGTATGAAGAGTGATATTTGGTCACTTTTGTCGCCCGACTTGAGCTGTTCCAGTTCTTTCCGCGCGGCCGCGCGATCTCCAGGACTTGTGGCTACGTCATCAATTTGCTGCTGCAGGATTTCTTGCCGCAGGCCTCTGTGCACTGGCCAGGATTTGTCGGCCAGTTCACTCCAAAGCCGGTCGGCATCTTTCCACTTCTTCTCGCGTAAGTAGAGTTTGCAACCCAGACCTATTCTGACGTCGCGGTTTACTGGTGCTGTATTCTGTTTGTTGAGTTCATCAAGTGCCTGTCGCGCTCTCTCAAAACTCCCTACCTCTATAAGCGTGTTGACGAGAGTTGCCTCGACCTCAAACCGACGCTTGGAGCCATGGAGCGCAAGCTCAGCGTGTGGTAGCGCCTCTTGGAAACGGCCCGTGGCATTGAGGAGTGTAGCCATCCGGTGATGGTAATCGTCATCTGCCTTTACCCGACGAAGTTGATCGACGTATACTTCAGCGTCGCGGAAATTGCCACGCGCAATGGAGATTTGGGCGGCGAGGTCCAGCAGAAGACTGTTTGGCCTGGCACGTGTACCAACTCCCGACCGGATGACTTTTTCTGCCTCCGCTACTTGGTCAAGCCTGAAAAGGCATGTGGCCAAGCCATGGTAAACCTCTACAGAGTTCTGTCCGAGAGACAGCGCAGTTCGAAACGCCGTGATCGCTTTCGCGAACTCGCGTTGTTTCCAGAGTAGAAATCCTTGCAGGAAATGCTGTTCGGGAAATCCTTCCTTCCTTATGACGGCCAGCGTTTTTTCCGCTCCGATCCAATCGGTCAGGCGCACCTGCACCTTACAGAGCAGGATTAGGCCCTGCTTGTGTTTCGGAGCCACTTGCAAGAGCTCGTGAAGTAACTTCTCGGCGCGATCCCACCCCTCTTGGCCGCTTTTGGCGTAGTTGTCCTTAGCCACCCGGAAGAGCATTGAAGGCAGAACAAAGCCCTTGAAGTCTACTAGGTCAGGATTGTCGCTTCGCATGACCGCATAAATTGTCGCTTGGATTACCTCGAACGGCGGTATCAGGTCGTTCGAGTCCCAAAACTGTGACTTGAGGTGCGCGGCGATAAGCGAGAAATCCGAAGACGTAAGCCTGCCGCACAAAGACTGTACGGCGAACTTCACCGGGAACGCGATCTGGAAGCCAGTACCGCTATTGAGCACGAGATTAAGGTCGATGAGCCGCCGGAGTGCGGTCGCCGTCTCCGAATCGCTCTTTCGTAGAACGGCTGCCAATGTTTCAAACGGGAGCACAGCTTCCGTCGCCAGGATTCGAAGGATCTCCCATTCGGAGCCTCGGAGCTTCAGCTTCTCGATTATCCCGGCGAACGTTCGAAACTGGAAATCTACAAGGCCGGACTTGTCCGCCATTACGGTCGGCAGACCGTACTGTTGCGCCAGAGAGACGGCAAGATTAACTGCCGGCGGATAACCCTCGATGTAGGACGCAAGTTCCGCAACTTGGCTGGATTCTGCTCGGACTCCTGCACGTCGAAGCGTTTGATTTATCAGTAGCATTGTGGCGTCGCGGTCAAGAGGGGGGACGCGGGTGTAGACGCCATGCAAGCCAGCGAGGACCCCGTCTCCGACGTTCGGCCTCCTAGTGTGAATTACACCCACAATGACATCCGGGAACTTTTTCAATCCTTCGAAAAGGGAAATCGCCTCGTCGCTGTATTTCCCGCTAGAGTCAATGAGCGAACCCTGATCTATGATGATCGGAGCCACATTTCCCAGCGAAGACGAAGCCAGCATTTGCGCTGCGGCCTCTCCTCTCTCTTTAAGGTTCAACTTTTGGAATTGTTCGATTGCTAATGCGATCTGGGTTTTCGTGTCGAGTGCCCCGAGTTCGTCGAGCAACGCTAGGTGAAGTGCGTCAAGCCCATCCGACGGCTGCATCGTAAGCATCGGCCCCACGCGAAGGGACAGGAAGTCTTTAAGGGCACGTCCAAGAAAAGTCCTCCGGCCGACACCGGGTAACCCTCCCAAAATCAAGATCCGTGGCGGAGCGCTCTCCGGTGCTGGGATCAGCTTTTCAGACAACTCGCCCAGTAATTTCTCCCGACCGATGAACAGGCTCTGCCGTTCGACGCCGCGCAGTCCGTTGAGGTGGTACTCGACCAGCCTCCGCGCTGCGCTCGGGCTGACAACCGATTCGATTAGTGAGCGCTGCATCCATGTCGGCAGGTCAGCTGGCCGTGTTTTGCCGTCGATTATCAGTACGAGGGCGGACTTGAGCGTCCCCATTCTGAGGAGCTCCTCCGCCTCGTCCGCCTCGAACTTGGCCCACGTAGAGTCGATCGAGGAGCGACTGGCGAAAAAAACGAATAGAGTGGACTTCGATAATGCAGACCGTATGGCGTCGGTCAGTTTTGTTCCGCCAGTAAACTCCCAAACGTCGAACTTGACCTGGGCTCGGCCAAGTTGACGGGCGACCGCACTGACGAAAGGCTTGTCCACCGACGAATGAGATAAAAAAGCTTTCGCTTGGTCGGGTGGCAGCGCTGAAATGGCCTCGGGCATCGTGCTCTCCTACTCCATTAAGCTGACTTTACTATGCCACTGAAGATTCTACCGGATTCGAACAGAGACTCCGCCCACACGGAGTACATTAAAATCGTCAATCTCACGGAACTATGGAGAGTAATCGAAGTTCCTAAGATTGGGGGCTGGCCCAGCTTAGGGCTGGTGGCCCGGGCTTTTGATCGCACTGACATCACCACACTGGGGGTGCCCCGTCCTTGCGTTTTGTGCAAGGGTGGGTACGGTGCTGCCGATAGCATAGGTTCTAGGGGGCTGGGCGAAATTCTGCGTGCTCGTTCTGCGGGGACAGAAAGGGACGGTGAGAGTCGCCCCTTCAACATAAACAACATTACCGTAGCATCGGATGTGAGCAGCAACTGACGAATTAAAAGTGTCCGGTATATTGGAGTCCGGACAGATGTGTCCGTCGATGACCTGTTATGCCGCTGAATGACGTTACGCCATGACTATAATGAACCCAGTCGCAGGAGCCATTCTCGTTGCATTCGGCCTTTTCCTGGTTGGTCTTACGGTCGTCGTCTTCGTGAAGCCGGCAGTAGCTGAATGTTTTTTTATGTCATTCGCGAGTTCGGCGCGAATACACTACACGGAGCAAATTATCCGCCTACTGATCGGCGCGTTACTCATCATTCGCTCTGGGGCTATGTGGCAACCGAAGGTCTTCTGGCTTGTCGGATGGGCCATCGTCGTATCCTCCTTGGTGTTGATCCTCACTCCCTGGCAATGGCACGATCGTCTCGGCGAGGAAGTGCGTCCGATGCTGATTCGTCACATGAAACTGTTTGCGGTCGGGCTATTGGCGTTCGGAGTTTTACTTATCTACGGGGTGGGACCTGGTGAAAGTCGCCACCTTCAACATTAACAACATCAATAAACGGCTCGACAACTTGCTGGCTTGGCTAGCGAAAGCTGAGCCGGACGTGGTGAGTCTCCAAGAGCTCAAGGCAGAGCAGGGAGCATTTCCTGTGAAGGCGCTTCGGAATCTCGGGTACGAAGCGGTCTGGCAAGGGGAGCGATCGTGGAACGGTGTGGCGATTCTCGCGCGAAATTACGCTCCCGTACTGACTCGCACAAGTTTGCCGGGAAATTCTGAAGGCATCTTCGCTCGTGGATGGCGTCATCCCTTCGACGAGCTCAGGGCAAGCTCTGAGCGTAGCCGTTCTTCAGGCGGAGCGAAGGATCTCCCGCTACGACGCGGTGTGCCACGGGAGATCCCTCGGCCCGCTGGTAAAAAACGCGGGCTCTTCGGGATGACGCCGGGAAATTCTGAAGGTCGTAATCATCAAGATCATCAAGCTCGCTACATTGAAGCGGCTGTTCGGGGAGTCCTGTTCACTTCCATCTACCTCCCCAATGGGAATCCGCAGCCTGGACCGAAATTCAATTACAAGTTGGCCTGGTTTGAGCGCCTCATTGCCCACGCCGCCGAACTCATGGCGAGCGGCGCGCCCGTGGTGCTGGCCGGTGACTACAATGTCGTGCCGACACCGCAGGATATCTATCCGACTCGATCGTTGGATAACAACGCGTTAATCCAGCCCGCGAGCCGACAGGCCTTTGCGCGGTTGCTGGCTCAAGGCTGGACGGACGCCATGCGGAAGCTGCATCCGGACGGGCCGCTCTGGACATTCTGGGATTACAAATTTGAACGCTGGCAGAAAGACAAAGGCATGCGACTGGATCACCTTCTGCTCTCGCCGAATTTGGCGGCCCGGCTCGTGGACGGCGGTGTTGACCGATGGGCGCGTGGACAGGAAAACGCGAGCGACCACGCCCCAACATGGATCATGCTCGATCTCTAGACCAGAGTCGAGGTTCGAGCCAGCGTTTTTGGTCTGACAGCTCCTAGCAGCGATTGGAGCAATTTCTCCGCAGCCCGTTTCTGATCAATTAATAGACGTCGACAGTCGGCAACCACAACCGCTTTTCTCGAGGCGCAGAGCAAAGTGATCGGCATGATCCACTCGAAACCAAGTTGTACCGTCGTTGTACCGCGAGTTTCTGGAGAAATCCCGGTGACTCATTGATTAAGGTTGGCGTCCCCGACGGGATTTGAACCCGTGTTACCGCCGTGAAAGGGCGACAACAGATTGGATCACGTAGTAATTACAAGGCACCGGTCGCACCGTAATGCCCTGTAAATAGCGGTAGGGAATACAAAGGAACCGACGCTCTGTGTATCGTCTGTGTATCGCGAGTGTTGAAGCAAAACGGAAAAGGGTGATCTTGGGAACGAAGCACAAAGAGGGTTTTGAGGCGTACTGGCTAGATGAAAAGGACTGGCTCTGCACGGTCGAATTCTTGCCCACCGATGATCCAGAGGCATGGTTCTTTTCCGCCGATATCATCGGGTACCTGGTCGGCTATGCAAATCTCACGAACACACGCTCGCTGGCACTCCTCGGAGATCCTGACGCCAGCGCTTACGAGCTTCTATTTTCCTTTTCGTCTCCCGAGAAGAGAAACGAGTTCCTGAACTTGGTCCGCTCAAATGAGGACATGGGCAAGGACTACATCACTGAGCTTACGCCGCCCACTACCGAAGAAATCCGGAATGCTCGCCCACTCGCAACGGTCCTACCTCAGGATGCCCTCACCCGTGTCATGCTGATTGCAGCGACCCTGTGTGCGACTGCGGAAGATAATTGCGCTCTGCCTTAAGGCCATCGCACAATCGCTCCAGAATGCTTCGGAAACGACTGGACTCTACTGCGCGCTTTCCCCTGCCCTGCTTCAGTGTGAAAGGAAGTCGGAAAAACGTCTGAATTTCTTTAGACCGGAACCAGACCGCTACAAAGGACTACTGTAAACCATTGAGTATGCCATCAATAGCCATCTGTGCGCTGTGGCAATCCGCGCTACCCTTTCCGGGGTCAGCCAATGGACCGTCGCGATCACCAAATCGACCACTGACTTGAAAGTATTCTTTAATTACCTGTTCTAATGAAGCGGGGCAGCCGATCGGATGCAACCCCTTGACAACATCGGAAGTGCAATCCAGTGCATGCTTTACCTCGTCCGGTACTCCGCGCGGGAAGTCTTTTGCGAACTCTGCCCTAAGGGTATCTAGACCCTTGTTGACTTCAAGAGTTGTTGACTCCGTTTTCTTTGTAGCGTTCAGACTAACGACGAACGTTGTCTGCTGTAGCAGCAAAGAATTCAATTCACCGTTTAAGTCTTCGATCTGCTGGAGTATGTCTCTGTTCCTGTCTTCTGCTTGCTGCCGGAGCTTCCTAGCGCCATCCACATCGGAACCGTGGGACGCGCTGCAATAGTCGAAATCGTAGTTCCATGAGTCTTGATTTCCCATGCCATCTAGTTGGACCGGAAAGCGGGCGTATTCGGGCAGAACCCACAGCCCCGTAGTTTCAGCGAAAGACTGTCCTGATAATTCGTCACACTCCTGTTCGCTATAGTTGAAGCAAACACTGTCATTGGGCAAACAAGGCTTGCTCTCCGCTAGCAGGAAGGTGATTCCGGACCTTCCATTGTCCGTTTCGACGGGAACACTCCTGTCAGCTACGAGGTTGCCGCCGCTCGCTTTAAGCAGGCTGATCTTTATCGTCATTTTCGTTGGATCACCCGCGACGTTGTAGTGCAGAATCATCCAGGTCGTGAAAGGCACTGGTGGTGTTTTGTGAGTGACGCCGCCAACACCAATCTTGGATTCAGCTAGTCCCTTGCCGTAAGGGCCTAAGTAGGTTCTGACGTAGTCGGGCACAGGAAGCGAAATGGCGTACCTCTCCTGAGCTTTCGTGGGGCTATAGAGAATATTGTTGATGTCGCTTTTAGCCACAGTTTTTTGGGGACTGTAGGCCATGCCTGGCTCTTCGTCTGGAGGACTGAGAGGCACCAGATTTCGGCCGCTAAAATCAGCGTAGTACACATTTGCAATATGGTTCGCGCTAACACTGGGGAGCAGCAACGCTTTGTTGTCGGGAGGTGTGGTGCCCAACGAATGCTCCATCGACGCGTTGGGGCCGGACCAAGAGTACGCGACATGCTGCCCGTCAGACGGCGCAACAAGAACAATTCGGGACTTGCTGTTGTCTAGGCTCGGGTTCGGATCTGCAACATATGTCCACGGCCCATTCACCATAATCTCCAAATCGTTTTGAGCATAAGAAGGAGTCGCAAGAGATACAGCGAAGGCCACAACTACTGCGACTGTCCCAAGCGTTCGAGCGGCCAGATGTGGGTTTGTCATAAACAAAGTTTCTCCTGCACACAATTGATCTAAACCAAACCAAATGTTGAAAAAGCTGCCCAGTAGTAAGGGTGAGTCATGCCATTCCGCGATCGCAAACCCGCTTGAGCTTGCCTAATCGCATCCGCGACGGAGTGCCCGTTAAGCAATTCCCGATAAAATAACTCCATGAATTGCCTGGTCGCGGCAGAGTCCACACTCCAACGGCTTGCCACGACATTTGGCACTCCAGCAGCTAGAAACACGCGAACTAAGCCATCTGCATCGCCAACGCCCCCAGCGGAACCATCTTGCGTGTCACACGCGGAGAGCACGGCGAGGCGAAGCCTAGAGAGCGGGATTTTCCGCAGCGCCGCCGCATTCAGGAAGGAATCCGACAGCAAGAGCCCCGAGTGGCGGGAAGAAGCCATCGCATGCCCGGCGAAGTGGAATAGTTCTGCGTTTGGCAAACCGGCCGATACGGCACTGGCCGTAGCTTCGCCGCTTCGAAGAAAATGGGCGTTTGGGAAGTCACGCGCGACGGCGTCACCTTCCGCCAGGGCATCAGGCAAGGGGGTGACAGGCAATTCCATTGCGGCCGATGACGATGGAACTGCCGCGATCATTGCGGTACTACCTTGTACTATTGAGGCTACTGTTCGCGGATTGCTTCGATAATAGAGTCCTGTAGACGCAACGATAGCGACGCGGTCCCCGAGATAGCGACCTTGCGTATCAATCAGCGCCTCGAAGGGTATTTCGGCAAGCTGGTCGTCCGCGTCTATAACCAGCACACGATCGTAAGAGATGTGCTGCTCGATAGCAGAAAATAGGATGCGATACAGACTTCGGGCGTTCCGCTCGACATCCGATTGCTCGGACGAGGAATCTGAACATAGTTCACGAAAACGTTGCACCAGTGCCCGAATATTTTTCGGGTCACCTTCAATCCAACTTGATGAGATGCCACGGTCGTCATAGACCCACACGGCCAATCCCCGAGGGAGTGCGGCGTAAGCGACGACTGTTTCTTTGGTCAGGCTGGGGATTCGTATAGCGACCTCATTTAGTTGCGGAAACCCGGATGAACTGAAAGGCTGGAATGCACCGGCACGTAGATCAGCCCCACGGTACGATTCCCAGATTTCAAGGGCTCCCTCTGAATCGCCTTGCAGAAGTTGCTGTTGAACCAGATTGCGGTACGCACTAGAGGATTGCTGAATCCACTCAATCCGGGACTTATCGTCATGAAGTGAATGCAGTCGCAAATCGGCCAGCGTTACGGCGACCCGGAGAGCAGAGTCGGCCTCTTTCGAATGGCCGGCTTGGGACTCCGCCTCTCCCAACGTGGAATAGTAGAGAATGCTCAAATAGTTGGTCGGATGCTGGGATATTTCGGATGCCCTCTGCCGTAAACGGTTGACGGCTAATTGGCCTTTGCCCTGTGAGGTTTCTACGCCAGCCATCCTGGTTTCAGCTTCGAGACGAGCGATCTGCGTGGACTCGATTTGGGGGCTAGCCGCGAACAGTTGGCTTGCCCGCGCAAATTCGTTTTCGGCGATCCGTGGTTGTTCTGACTCCACCGCAGCATTGGCCATCAGCAAATGCGCCATTGCGCGCAATAGATTGTCTTCAAACGATTCAGTAAGAGCGATGCCATCGCGCATTGCGGCCATCTGCAAATGCGGCTGTCTTGCCGAGTCAGCAAACTCGTAACGGTTGTAGTAAAGGTTGTACCCTCGCATCGCCGGGTAGACACCCGACCAATAGCGCAGAAGAGCCTTTTGGTTTCGAGCCCACGCCGAAGGTAAGTCACCGACTTCTCCGGCCAAGAGGGACAGGTGGTCTTGAGTTCGCAGATAGATCACCTCATAGTTCCCAAGCTTCGCCTCTTGGGCTGCCTGCGAGAAAAACTTTTGAACGTCTCCCAAATTCCCAATAATCCAGGTGCAATTGCCGCTCTCAATAAAGAATTGCGCTTGCAGCCATCTGTACGAGTGACCCTGCAATCGAGGTGCTAACCCACGAGCCGCGCTAAGGCACCCTTTGCCGTCTTGTGCGTCCTGCGACGCAAACATGTATTCCACGCGTGACCGCAACGCACCCGCATCATTCCCTTCGGACGCGAATAGGCGTTCCGCTTCCGCGGCGTAGTGTCTTGCCGCTACGTTGTCGCCAGTGTTGTTGGTCTTCAACGCCGCAGATAGTTGCCGAACAGCCGGTGCGAAGCTGGTTGAAGAATTGGATACCAAAAGGTCAGCTAGCCAGTGGTCTCCGTGTTTGTGAATCGAGATTTCCGACAAAACGGCAAGCGCAGTTCGCGAGTCAGACACGCTCGGTGCTGATGCTTGAACGGTGGGGTATGCTTCAGGCAGCCATTTCACGACTGCGAGACTCAGATACTCCTCAATTCGCCTATCTATCTTCTCCTGCACCGTGGCGTCGCTCGCCCCTCCTTGCGCGATCTGCGCTGGGGTGAACAGCGGTTCGGACAAAGTCTTCTCGTGCTGTTGGAGCTTCTCTTTGAGCGCGGTCAATCTTCGGCGGGCTTCGTCTGACCACTCGCCTTGTAGATCGACACGCAGGTAATGTTCCCAATCGTCCACCTCCTGGGTGTAAAGAAACATACGATCGCTGGCGAGGGCGCGATTGAACAGAGCAACGGGATCGTCCGGCGACTTGGCCAGCGCTTTGCCTAACGATTCAATGGCGTTGCCGTAGTCAATAGGCCGGTCGGCGGAGTCGGCACGCACGAAATATGCCGATCCTAGGTCGGTGAGCAAGCTGGCCGAATTAGGCTGGGTCTCCAGCGCCCGTTGCAACGACTTGATTGCCGAGTCGTAGTTACCATCAAGCAGGTCGGCGCGAGCTCGTGCTTGCAGCCACACAGGGTTATTAGGGTTTTTGCTCAGGTTTTCACCGATCAGGACCTCGGCCTTTAACAGAGACTGTGGCTTGTCGAAGTCTGATCCCTGCGTGCCTCGCTGAGCTTGCAATGGAGCGTACTTAGCACCAGGGATTCTTACTTCCAAGGTTCGGTGTTCACTGTAGGCCTGCGCGAGCAATTGTTCAGCTGACGGCTGATGGAATGTGCGCACCCCAACCCAAGCAACGAAAGCGACGGTGGCAATTCCCGCAAGTGCATACGCGGGACTCGGCCACGCGAACATCGCCCGCCACCACAAAGGCTTCTGCTGCTGTTTTCGCAAGTCGCCCCGAAGCGTCGTAGCCATATTGTGCCGCCACTCCGGACGAGCACTGCTTAGCGATGCCAGCAGTGTCTCTTCGCTGGGTGTTACTTCGTCCGACAGCGTCTCCGCCGCATTCTTCAGCAGAGGTCCGCAGTGACCGCATTGGGCAGCGTGTTTCATCAGTTCTCTCGTCTTTGCTTCCGTCAGCAGACCTGCTGCGACGTTGAGCCACTCAGTCTCCTCAACGCAACCAGGACCCGGTCGCAAATCGCTGGGCATGCTCATACGTGAAATCTCGCGCTGCACAGACTTGTGCAACTGCACCTTTCGGCTGCAGTCCTGGCAAGACTCGACGTGGCGCTGGGCTTCCCCCAGAGCCTGCTCCGAGAGTCTCCCAGAATCCGTGACACTTGGCGCGTACGACGAAGCGAGCCCATTAAGCTCGTCGCTATCGAGATGTTTATCGAATGGCCGTGTCAAAACCAGCTTCTCCTATCAATACGATTCTGCCGGGCGAAATCCTTTTTCGCCAGACCGCGGTGATTCCGAGGTTTGAGGTCGCAGCGCTGTAAGTTGTTCACGGACCGAGCGGGTCAGACGAAGAATTGCACTCTCCACACCCTTTGACCCCAACCCCACCGTGGGTAGAGCTGCTATGGCCTTGGCGCTCATGCCTTGTTGGTAATAAAGCCAAAAAATGAGCCGATCCCGTTCGCGATCGGGCCCCTCAGCGCAAGTTTCCAGGCACTGATTGATTTGTTTGAGAAGAACTTCGCGTTCCATAGCCTCTTGGCCGCCCAGACTGCCAGCTTCTGCTTTTGGCTCCGCGTCTTCAAGAAATTGGCCTACTTCGCCCGATCCTCGCTTTTGCGAATGAAGCGACTTGAAGTAATCGTGAGCGACATTGACTGCGACCGTCCTTATATATCCGGGAACCGCCTCAGAATGCTGGAGCGCGAATTCCAATAGTAGGTGGCATTTATCAGCGCACAGTTTGAGATAGGTCTCCTGGATCAGGTCGTCCAAGACCTGCTGGGGAGCTTGGCCCCATCGAATTGATGTGCGAATGATCGAAAGACTGATGGCCCGATGGAACCGGGAGACGAACTCTTCCCACGCCGCGCCGTCGTTCGAGTCGGCGCAAGCACGAATCAAGCCCTCCACAGATATAGACGAATGGCGTGTCAACACCACCCCGCAGCACGGTGGCAGCATTCTACACGAACGGACACTGGAAACCGCTCAGCATGGACGGCGCTTAGAGGGGGCCAAGTCGCCGATTTGGATAACTCAAGTCTCACTGACACCCGGCTGCTTGCCTCAAAAAGGATTATTCGGACCTTTGTCGTATCAAGAGTCGTGGAGCTGTATCGATAAAGTTGCAGAGAATCCACAAAAAGCCTTTGCGCGGAGGGTATTATGGCGTCTAGCTCTGGAGTGCGTATTCGTTACGGGACTTTTCGGGCGGTAGCTGCTATCGCAATGTTGTTCTTGTACTTCACGGGGCGCGCAGGCGCCCAAGTTTCACCCACACTGACGGCAATGACCCCCTCCGGCCGAACAGTCCTCACGAGCGATACCGTCGATGTGACTTTAACTGGGACCGGCTTTGCCGATAACATGACGCTAGGGTTTGATCCTTCCGGCGTGATAGACCCCAGTACCGTAGCCTCCACGCTGAAACAGACGGGGGGCGTCTCTGCAACCGCCACTTTCAAGCTGAAAGACCCGGCGACCGCCATCCAAACAGTAAAAGTGTGGGTACAAACTACGAATGGACCCAGCGCGAGTCTGACTTTCAACACGGGAGTTGTGAGTTCCACCTGTCTGGAAGCCCTTACGACGGGAGAGTGCGCTCTCCTATGGGAGGTCGATGCCACGAGTGCAACCGGCAGCAGCAGCCAGAGCAACAACAACACCACACCGAACATTATGGTGAAACTTGACTATCAATGGCACGCACCTAAGAATCGGCAACAAAAGCGATTTCTAGCACAGCAACTCCATGCCCATCAACTTCCAGCAAATCCGCTCCTAGCAAGTTTGCTCCTGAAAGCCAAGACTGATCCTCAGAAAACTGAGGAGGCTTTGTTGAAAAACTCCTGGACGGACCATCTCGCCGGGCATATAAACTTCAAGACTGGATACACGCAGGTTGTCACTTCCACCAACGTGCAGCCAAGCTCCGGGAACACGTGTCCTGGGGGAACCTCGACATCGACCGCCACTTGCACATCTGCTATTCCGCAGCAGGCCTTTGTGGCTGAGTTGGGAACAAGACTAGGCTGGACAACAGCAGTCGAAGGCCAGGGCATTTTTGGCGAATTTGGTTTTGGTGCTCGCGGCTCGTTCCAATATCTGATTCCGACCAACAAGGTCGTTCAAAACGGCGGCTTGAACTTCATCGATCTTAGCTCGGCAAATCCCCATGATGCAGTAGGCTTCTATGAGACCACCGGCCACTTCAGGCTGGCGCAGCTCGGTCATAACAAGACGTTGATAAATGCTAATACTCAAAATGCGTCGAATTTGCTTGTATTTGAGGGGGGATACCAAAACAACAGAGGTCTTCAGCAGCTCATGGCCGCCGACCCGCAACTCGACACGCGGAACCGCTATGTGGCTCGCTTCTATATCAACCCGGAGATCAGCAGCACGAATCACACTCAACTGACTCTCGGCATGGAATACAGCGGCGGGATAAACGGCGGCCCCCATGTCATCCAGCTCTTTTTCGGGACCAACCTGAACCCGGCGAAGCTATTCAACGGCGGCAACTAGGGTAGAACGGCAGAATACGGCCTGTGGATCTTCGGGATGCAACTATTCGCGTTTGGTGGTGACCAAGCCAATACGCTTACAAGCGGCCCGAACCGTCAGCGACAATCCTGCGCAAGTCAGATGCGCGTTCTCTGCCCGCCAACAATCCATCCTCAGCGACACCGATTCATTGGCCGCCAACAATGGCGGCCATGCAGCTTTTCGCTAAATATTGCGGAAGCGCTCTTTTCGACCGGACGCTTCATAACCTCAAGAAAAGGAATTTGGGACTCTTTCTCGTCATACGGGTTGTAACGCTAATTGATGTTGCGAATCGCAATCTGGCTGAAGGATCACAGCTAGAGGCGAGGAATTAGCGACGAGGAGAACAACCAAATGACTAGCAGATACCACACAACGTACGTCGCTTTGACTCTTCTCTTTCTTGCGACGATCGCCTATCAGCCACAATCACACGCGCAGTCGCCGAATCCATCGACGACACACACTCCGCTTCCGAGAGATGCTGAGTTCACTGCGGCGGGCACCGTCAAGGTTCCTGCCCAAACGGCAAGTCATCATTTTTTGTCGTTACAACAACAGGCAGTTGCGCTGAATGCTGCCCAGAAAGGCGCAGGGACCTACGGTCTCCCTGTCCTGCCTGCCAAAGACTACGATGCAACCGCAATCAGGGCCACCCTGAATGATCTGATGGCAAAGTGGCATCCTGCACAAGGTGAGTACGCAGCCTATTTCACATGGATGCCCTGGAAGATCGACGTAGCCCAGGAAGCAAAGAATCTTGGAGTACTCATCCATCCGAACACAGTTTTTCATATCAACTACTACAACGTGACTCCGGATGTGGGAATCGCAGTTGAAAGCGTGAATGCCCCTTTTATCGGCGCTGGCTTTACGCCGACACCGGAAAATACGATCTTCGTCGTACTTGATGGATTCGGCTCGCCCGTACCTGTCGCGGTTGCGCGCAACGTACAACATGAGTTTGCATCTGGGTTTGTGACTCGCCTCGTGCTCAATGCATACGTCTCGGCAGCTCAGCTTCCGGGTCACGATAACTACGCCGGAATGAAAGGTTTATCTTTAAGTCTCAACGGCAAGTTCAAGGCGAACTCCGCGGCCTTTGCGCAATTCAGCACGCCATCGACCTATCAAGGCTCAGGCATAACGAGTCTGGACGCTGCGATCGCACTCTCCACTGCCACACAGCCAATAGCTTCACAAGGCATGTTGCTCGGCTGGAAGGCGGCTGACGAACTGCTTAGCGCCGACAGTGCAGACCATCAACTACAGAAGGACGCCTGGAGCTTGTTGAACTACCGCTACACGTTCGAAGAGTTGGGGACACTGACGGGATTCACCTTAAATTACTTAAGCGGCGAAGCGATGAACGAAAGGATTGTGAGTCTGCTTACCACAAATCCGCCTCCACTGACACCCGGGGCGAATTATGCGCATGACCTGCTTCAGAATGCAGCTGGTACGGACACAATTCGCGCAGGAAAACAATTTGTGGTTAGTTTTGGGAACGTCATGGAGGCCGAGTTTTACGCTGTCTCTCAGAACAGCCACCTCAAGAAAGCACAGAAGCAATTGCTGCTGGCCCGCTACTACAATCTGATGGAAGGATACCGTGAAGGGCTGACCAAGGCCGCAAATGTCGTTTATAAGGAAATAGCAGGCCAAGTTTACAATCTGGCGTACGCTGATGGATTTCGTGATGGGTATGAGTTAGGCTACGCAGCCGGATGGAAAGATGGCTACGCGCAAGGGAATGCAGATGCTTGGCAGCAAGCGAATGCGATCATTGCTGGCCTACAATCGCAGATTAGTAGCCTCCAAAATCAGCTCAACAACGCTAACAGCGGCGGCGGCTTTTGGAACGATGTCGGAGGCATTTTGAACGATGTCGGCACCGCTATTGGAATAATTGGATCGTTCTTCTAAAGCGTCGTGGGGGATCGGTCCAAGTGTCCGGTTGATTCGCTTCGACCACACTGTTCGGTTGCGCCGTTCGCTTCGGAGAGCGTTTCTATCCAGTCACTGCGATCAATCCGCGCCGGCCTCCTACCGACGCGGGTTGACCAGCTTTACCGCTCTCTTGGAAGCGGGGGCTATGGCTGCACGAAAGGATTTGCGAAGGCGATTGCTCGCGTAGTAGGAATAGAAAAGCCCGGATGCCCAGTCCGGGCTTTCTGAAATCGCGGTAGTGTCATCTGAGAAGACTTAACGCAAGCAAGCTGTGAAACACACGATCAGCGGTTGATCTGCTAAAGACATCGCGACGCAGAAGTCCGTGGGTTAGATCGTTCCTGAGGTTAAGTCCTCCCTTCTTTTCTATGTAGAGAACAGTTAGGTATCTCCACAAATCTTCAGTCAAGACCTTTCGCACCCGTTCGTCGCTTAACATGTCGTTCATACTCTTCGCATCCATGATTCCGGGATGGCCTCTCACTGTCTTCAATGTCGGAATTTTTAAGATAGCGAGAAAACCGCGGAGTATATGTTCCACCTGGGGCACGAGAATGTGTATGGCCTTGACAAAGTCTTCCTTCTCGTAGGCCTCAAGCCCGTCGTGCAACAGCCCGTTTTCAGTGTCAACAAAAAGCGGAGACAGGTGGAGAAATGTGAAAATCTCATCTATTTTGGGCTTGTAGCGTTCGCGCATCCTTTCTAGAGTGATTACCAGAATGGGCTGGTAGAAGGCCATCGTTTGCCCCAGTTGCATGTGAAGTCTTCCCTCGGGGTCTTTGTCAAGCGATCCGACTTTTGCGCTAGTGTGGCCGTCGCTCTCAGTGATCTTGATCGAAAAAGCTCCCAGCAGAGGCGCATCGGTTCGCATCTGCTCAAGCAGCTTCCTGGCGTGGTCTGTTTTCGGAATGAAGAATTGGGCAATGTTTTGCAGGGAAGTACTGAGGTCTCCACTTCCAACGAGTTGTTCGACTTGCTCATCAAGTTCCTCCTTCTTCAACTCGACTCGTGTGGAATACTCTTTTAGATCATCCTTGATGTTCTTTCCCTTCTCGGCATACAGGAGCTGAAGCCGTTCGGCCTCTTCTTTCATGCCTTCTTGCTCAAATCTCTCAATTACAGGCTGAAGCCAGGCCATTGCCAACATGGGATTCGCCTGTTTTGATAGATTCTCGAACGCTTTCCCGTACGTCCTGATGACCCGGTGAACGTTGCCTCGGTCATTCTGGCGTCTGTAGTGTTGTGCAAGGCGATCCGCTGCCGCTTCGGCACCGTGGGGATCGAAACCGTCTGGCACATTGGCGTCTGAGGTTCGTGCCAGCATCGTTTCCAAGTCAGCAATGACCTTTGATTCCTGTCCCGGCGTCAACAGTCCTTTTTTGCCATATAGCGTATCGAAGGGCAAGGTCCAGACCCCAGAGCGCGTGGGCTCAGCCACCCTGTCGCGGAACTCCAGGATGGACGCAACCACCTGTTGCGTGGCTCTTTCGTCGCGGAGCTTCAACGAAAGGCTGAGCGCACGGTTTAACCACCAGACACCCTGGATTTCCATCGTGTACAAGTGCTTGCTGGTCGCGTCGAGGTATGCAGCGACTGCCAGGTACTCCGTGCCGAGATGCGCGTTCGTCTTCTCGCCGGGAAGGATCGTAAACAGAAAAGACAAATCGGCGTAATTCGTGTTCAGCAGATACAGTTTGCGGAGGTTCAGCGCATAGTTGCCGGGCACGGTGGCGAAGTATGCGTTGAGCTGGTTGTAGGTTTCCGCGAACAGATTGCCG
>Ga0209006_10002222_pt1 | contig 17687 bp, 10 predicted proteins | sample JacPin_JW_Ref_O2_FD_188567 | JGI IMG/M metagenome (GOLD analysis project Ga0209006, IMG submission 188567) | Forest soil microbial communities from Algoma, Ontario, Canada - Jack Pine, Ontario site 1_JW_Ref_O2 (SPAdes) (version 2) | ecosystem: Environmental > Terrestrial > Soil > Boreal... | reverse complement strand
CGACGCGGCGGAAAAACAGGGATTCGATCCCGCCTTCATTGCATTGGTGAATTTTCCTTCCGTCGTTTCCATGATGGCCGATCACATTGACGATTACGCCGCGATAGGGCAAGCGTTCCTGGCTGATCAGGACGCGGTCACTGCATCGATTCAACGGCTGCGCGCTCAGGCCTACAACTCCGGGGCGTTGCGCAGCAGCGAGCAACAAAAAGTAGAAGTGCAGCAAGCGGCGGGTCAAACAATCTATGTAATCCAGCCCGCGAGCCCGACCGTCGTCTATGTGCCGCAATATGACCCGACCGTGGTCTACGTTCGCCCCGCTCCCGGCGCGGTTGTCACCGCTCCGTCCCTCACGTTCAGTGTTGGAATCGGAATCGGTGCGCTGATTGTAGACAATCGTCCCTGGGGATGGGGTGGTTGGGGATGGAATTGGGGAGCGAGGCGCGCTTACTACAACCATGGATACTGGAACGGATGGGGCAACCCTTATCGTCCCCCACATCATTCGTATCATCGGCGACCGATTGTGTGGGCCAACCGTCCGGGATACCGTGGCAATTGGGGCTATCGTCCACCGCATTACCGGCCACCGAACCATCCGGCGCCGAGACCTGGACGCCCAGGAAACCCTCCCGGCCGTCCTTCGCCAGGCAAACCAGTTCAGCCGGGCAGACCGCACGTGCCTGGGAAACCAGGCACGCCGGTAAGGCCTGGAACACCGAGCAAACCTGTCACGCCTGGAAAACCGGTGAACCCCAATCCGGCGAAGCCCGCGCCGAATCGTCCACCAGAGCGACCGACCAAGCCGGAGACGCCGAACAGGCCGGATCGAAATCGGCCGCGAGCAGAGCAGCCGACGGCGCCGGACAGAAGCAAACCGACGTCTCCGAATCAGCCGTCAGGCGAACCTGCGAAACCGGGCAGACCAAGCCAGCCCGGTTCAAACCAACCCGGTTCAAACCAGCCCGGTTCGAATCGACCTCATCGAACTCAGCCGCAGTCCGGTCGTGGAGCTGCGCGGGACGGGAACCAACCGAGTCGTCCGAATCAGCCGTCAACGAAGGCGGTAGAACCTGACACACCTCCGCAGCCGAATCCGGACCAGCCGAAAGCGAGCACCCCGACAACGCCCGGCCAAGGCAATGCGGTGCGGCGGGGCCGGCCTAACCGTCAGCAAAGCTGACTTCACAAAACTCCCTTCGACGGACTGGGTGCGGCGCTCCAAGCCGCACCCAATTTGTCTTGATAGAATTCTCGACCCTCGACACTCTATGTCGCCGAACAAAGAGATTTCCTTCGCATCGTCAGCTGACTCTCTTTCCCACTTTTGAGATTCCGTGAATTCGCGAACGATCGGGAGCTTCGCTGGACGATAACTCCATATAGATCAGCCATATAAGTTTGGTTCACCGGTTGCATTTCTCTTCCTCAAGCGGCAATGAAGTTGAGAGTCGCACTAATTCTGAGGAGAAATATCATGAAGAGAACCAACACCGCGCTGAAGCTGACTCTAGCCCTTCTGGTGCTCACCTTCGCCACGGCGGCATTTGCCCAACAACCACCCGACAACGTGCAGGGCGACTGGACGATTTACTCCACCAACATCGGGAACGGCAAGATTGAAACTAAGCATGTCCAAATCCAACAGTACGGGAGCCGCATCGCCGGCTATTTCGAAGGTCCGAAGCAGTCGGGGCCTATTCAAGGACGAATCGACGTACACCACATCATGTTCCAAACCCTGACCCGCAATATTCTTACGTTCCGGGGGCAGATTTATGGCGATCAAATACAGGGGCTTTACGTGCTCCACAACCGGCGCGGGCCGTGGCAAGCAGTGCGCACCATTCCGGCGGCCGCGGCGATTTCGCCAAGTAACGGCGCCGCCTATTACTCGCAGCCGATCTCAACGATTCCAGTAACGGAAAGCGCATATTCCGCGCCGGCGCAACAGTACCCGGCACCGACGCAACAAGACGGGGGACCGCAGCAGGACTCGTCGCCATTGCAAACAAACGACTCGAGCCAAGGCAGCGCGACATCAGCGCCGGCACCAGCTCCTCTTTCGCCGGAACAGCTCGATTCACTCGTCGCGCCCATCGCTCTTTATCCTGATGCGCTGGTGGCACAGGTGCTGGCGGCGGCTGCGAATCCGGATCAGGTCACCTACGCAGACGACTGGCTGGCACAGAATAGAAACCTGACCGGGCAGGCCCTGGCGCAGGCGGTCGACCAGCAGTCCTGGGACCCGAGCGTTAAGGCATTAACGCAGTTTCCTTCTGTGCTCGACAATCTCGCACATAACCTGTCGTGGACTTCGAGCCTGGGGCAGGCTTTCGCTAATCAGCAGTCTGATGTGATGGCAGCCGTACAAGTCATGCGCACGAAAGCGCAAGCCGCGGGAACGCTGCAATCCAATTCGCAGATCACAGTCACGCAGTCTGCACCAAGTACGATCGTGATTCAGCCGGTGAATCCGCAGGTCGTTTACGTTCCGCAATACAACCCCACTGTGGTTTACGGGGCACCCATCGTTGTGCCTTACTACGTGACGCCACCGCTGCCGGTCGCATCGGTGGGAATTTACTTCGGAGCTCCGATCACGATTGGCGCCTGGTTCGGTGGCGGAGGTTGGGGTGGAGGCTTTGGCTGGGGATGGCATGCCTGGGGACTGCACTGGGGCTGCTGCGGTGGTGGCGGTTCGACGACCATCATTTACAACCACAACACCTACATCAATAACCACACCTGGAATAACAGGAACTACAACGGCTATCACCCGTGGGCAAACAATTCTGGCTACCATCCTGGCACCGACACTCGTTACGGACCCAACGGCGACTATCACCCGGGTGGCTATTACGGTCCTAACGGTCACTTTCATCACGATGTTCTTGGCACTAATCCGAGCGGCCAACCAAACGGTGGACACAACGGCGATCACGGGCTAATTGGCGGCAATGGCGGTGTTCAACATCCCGATGGAACGCCTCACGCTGACGGCAGCCGCTGGGGAGACCGTGGTCCGAATGGTGGGCAGAACGGCGATCACGGAATGATCGGCGGCAATGGTGGTATCCAGCGTACAGCCGGGGACGATCGTGTTCGTAGCGATTCGCGCATGAGTGGAGACGGCCGGGCAAACCGCATGGAAAGTAATCGCGGCCGTGGAAGCATGGGAGGACGACGATCCCAGCCACGTATGGCAAGGATGCACGCACCGGCTGAGCACCGCTCGGGCGGAGGTGGACGCCGTCGGTAAATTGCCCGAATAGACGGTCATCCAATATCAGTCATTCATAAAAAGAAAAAGACAAATCAGAACTTTCATAAGGAGATCAGAAATGAAATCGAATGCGAACAAAACGACGAAGAAGTGGATGCGGGTTGCAATCGGAGTGCTGGCGTTCGCCGCCTTTGCTCTGGTGGTTGTACAACTCAAGACAAGAAATTCGGTGTCAGCCAAAGACACGCCGACAACATTTCCGTCATCGGCCGAGGCGGGCGCCGCGCTGGCCAAGGCGGCAAAGAGTGGCGATGAGACTGCTGTTGCGGAAATCCTGGGCCTTGATACCAAGGTCCTGCTGAGTGCGGGAGATAAAGAAGCAGGTAAAGCCGCGTTAGAAACCTTCGCGTCCAAGTACGAAAAGATGAATCGTTGGGTCGACATGACCGACGGCAGTCGCGTGCTCTACATCGGGGCAGACAACTTTGCGTTCCCCGTACCGGTGGCGAAGACCTCATCGGGCAAGTGGTACTTCGACGGAGTTGCCGGAACCGAAGAAGTCCGAGCACGCGAGATCGGGCGCAACGAGCTGTTGGCGATCGATGCCTGCAATGCGCTCGCCAACGCGCAAGCGATATATTTCGCCGACAGCACCGCTGAGGGTTTTGCCCAGCGCATCATCAGCACTTCAGGCAAACAGGACGGGCTCTACTGGGCCACGGCGGAGCAGCAGGCTTCCAGCCCGCTCGCGAACCTCGGTGACTTCGCCGGACCGTCGATCGTGACGCCCGCTCCAGATGGCCCCCTGGTCATCGACGGCTACAGGCTGCGCATCCTGACTGCTCAAGGCGACGACGCCCCCGGCGGCGCTCAGAGCTACATCGTGAATGGCAAGATGACGGGCGGCTTCGCCATCCTGGCGACTCCCGTGACGTACGCAGAAACCGGCATCATGACGTTCATGGTGAGCGGCGACGGCGTCGTTTACGAGCGGAACCTAGGTCCTGACACGGGGAAGATCGCAGCCTCGATTCAGGAATTTAATCCAAGTGACAATTGGCTGGAAGTCGAGTAGGGGAAAGCCCCGAGACCCAAACCAAAATGGAGACTCTTATGAAAAACAAATGGTTGTGCTCGGGGTTTTTCGCGCGGCACCGAATTAAGATTGTGATGTGGGCGCTGATCGCCGAAATGCTGACCTCGCCACTTGCCGATTCCCATCCTCGCGTTGGCGCCCTGCTTGGGTTCGCTGTGCTGTTGATGGTCCTCGCCGGCGTCGGCCACTTCGCAAACCGATTCGTCGTGCGACGGGTCGTGCTTCCAGTGGCCGGGATCTGGATGATCGCGAGAATCATTGGGGCCTTCGGAAACCTGCACGAGTCTTATGCCAACTTGTCTCCAGTGCTGGGCCTGGCGTTCTCGTGTTCGATTCTTTGGGCAATGTTCGATCATTTTCATTCCGACTTCCACAATCCGCGGAATCCTATTGCCGAAGCATTCATAAGCTACTTGGTCATCGCAACGGCATATTCGCAGCTCTATTGGATAATGAATCATTTCGTGGACCACGCGTTTAATCAGACGATTCCGTCTACGCAGCTGGGAACGTTTCTCTATTTCAGCATGGTTACGTTGACCAGCGTGGGTTATGGAGGGATCGTGCCGCTGAACCCCTTCGTGCGGATGGTTGCCGCGCTGGAGAGCATGTCTGGCATATTCTTCGTCGCAGTTGTGGTCGCGCGTTTGGTCTCGAGCTACGGGCCGAAGGAGACACGGCAGCGTCGTTCTCTAGTTGAAGACGAGACCTAAACCCCAGACTGGCCTTCGATATGCACAACACGGAAGCAGGGGGATTGAGTGTAATCGCCGGTTAGAGCGATTAGCAGAGTAAAGAAGACGCCCCCCCGTTGTGATCATCTTCCGATCCACATGATCGTCGGGCGCGGACGCGGAATTCTCGTGGCGATCATAACCTTAGTCTGTCTTTCTCGTCCTTGAGTTGCTCACGAGGTTTTTCTTCCGTACGCCCACGTATTACCAACAATATGGATGGCCCAAGCTCGCCGGTTTTCTTGGGTGCTACCGCTCTTGTATGGTCGCTCTCTAAGCGCCTTCGAGGGCAAAATGGCGATGCTACTGTGCTGGGCGAACGCGCTAAACCGTTCCGCCCCCGCTTTCGCTGAGGCGCAGAGTTGCTTGGAGGGTGAGGAGTCGCTTATCGGGCGTGTCATTCGGCGCGCCCGGACTCGTGCTGGTCAATGAGTGTAAAGGCCTGATTACAGCAGTTACGAAAGTTGACGTGGAACACTTCAGCAAGTGTCACGATCACATGGCATTCACGGTGGGGGTACTATAGGTTACAAATATGCGCAGCGTTTTGCGGACTTTGGGCTGGGCTGTTCTGCTCAACTGCACCCAGCTTGCTTTTACGTCTGACTCTCTGCTGCCTCATCCAGTCGCAACTCTCGATACCAGCGAACTGCTGCCCAGTCAGAGAGACCTTACGTTCACCGATCAAAGTGGAAAATACTCTATCCGTGTATCGCCTTCCTCCGGTGTGCGGAGGGCCAAGAGTGACTCGTCGAGCGGACCAAGCCGATCAGCTGGCGTAACATCGCGATTCCACTCACCTTGCAGCGCACCGGTGCTTCAACTGCCCCGGGGTCGAACTACAAATCTAGTTCGTGTAGAAGCGGTACTTATCGATCTTCAGAGTGCGGATCTTGGAATCCAGGGTTGAGGGTGGCATGCCGAGCTTGGCAGCCGCACCGGCAGGACCGGAAATCCTGCCTTTGCATTCCGCCAGCGCGGCCTCGATGATCTCTTTTTCCTGCGAAGTCATCTCCTGCGCCAACGGCCGACTGGAGCGCTGTGCAGTCGAGAGCCAGCTGTCATCGACCGAGAAATTCTCCGAGTCGCACAGAATTACGGAGCGCTCGATGACGTTCTGCAATTCACGAATGTTGCCCGGCCAGGGATAGGATTGCAGGCGGTCCAGGCTCTTTTTTTCGATCTTCCGGATACGCTTTCCGGTCTTGTGCGCGTAGCGATCGATAAAGTATTCGACCAGCAGCCGGATGTCTTCCTTGCGATCGCGCAGCGCAGGAACCTCCAGCGGAAACACATTGATGCGATAGTACAAGTCGGCGCGGAACGTACCGGCTTCGATGCAGGCGGGCAGGTCCCGATGCGTGGCCACAATGACCCGCACATTGGCGCGAATCGTCTGGTTGCTGCCGACGCGCTGAAATTCCCTCTCCTGCAGGACGCGCAGGAGCGCGACCTGGGTCTCGGCGGGAAGCTCTCCGATTTCATCGAGGAATAGCGTGCCCCCTTCAGCCAGTTCGAAGCGGCCGATGCGGCGCTGCAGGGCGCCCGTGAAAGCGCCCTTTTCATGCCCAAATAGTTCCGACGTGATGAGGTCGCGGGGGATCGCGGCGCAGTTGACGCTCACAAACGGGCGGTTCGCACGATTCGAGTGCTTGTGAATAGCGCGGGCAATCAATTCCTTGCCGGTACCAGTTTCGCCCGTGATCAGAACCGTGGAGTCGGTGTGCGCAACCTTGGTGACGCGGGCCAAGACGGCCTGCAAACGGGGCGAGGTGCCGACGATCTCTTCGAACATCGACATCGCGTCGATTTCTTCCCGCAGTGCCAGATTCTCCTGCTGCGCCTGCTCTTTCGATCCCTTGAGGTCCTCGATGTCGATCCGCGTGCCGCACCAGCGGACAATCTGGCCGTCTTCATCGTGCAAGGGAAGCAACTGGTGCAGAAACCAGCGGTATTGCCCATTCCTGCTTCGGACACGAGCTTCGGCTTCAACTGAGATTCCATGCGTCATGGCATCGTGATAGGTGTTCAAGAGCGCGTCCACATCTTCGAGATGGATGATAGAGCGGAGGCGCTCGGTCGGCGTGACGGTAGCAATCGGTCCAAGATATTCGCGCGCCGCGCGATTGATAAACGATAAAGCTCCATCCGGTTCGATCATGAACATGTGCTGAGGCACGGCATCCATCACCTGCTCGACTTGGCGGGCACTCATGTAAGCGGCCGAGTCGGCCTCCATCAGGCGCGTGAAAACCTGAGCGCCCAGGATTGAGGCCCTGGGCTGGCCCGAGGGGGCGGCACCGAATTCATGCATCTCTCCCGCCGGAATCGAAGCCGTTTCAACATCCGAAACTATGTAAGTCATAGCAAACTCTCCATAGCAAATCTTCGTTTTGATGGACCTACTATGCAGCCTGTGCGGGGTCGAACGCATCTTGCGATAAGCAGTTATTTCGGTATGGCTTCAGGGGCGTCGCCGAATACTACTTTCGGATATTGGGTTGGTTAGAAGACCAGAGTCGCAGTTTTGCAGACGGCATAAAACCGGTGGGAGGTCCCGAAAGTGAGCAACGAACTAAGACCTAGCTAGAGGAGGGATGACGATCTTACGCGGGCCAAAGAAGTAGGCGTCCAGGGAGATGGCGCCCGGCCCCAGCAGCGCAATCGCGAGCGCCATGCAGATTGTGTCGAGATTCGGGTTCAGGAAAGACACCCAGGCAGGATGCCAAACGTAAACCGCAGCACCGGCCAGTACTGCAACACCCGCCACCAACCGGGTCAGAAGGCCCAGCACAAAGGCGGTTCCGATTCCAAGCGCGAGCAGAGGCAGCAGCGAGGCTTCCAACTTCAAGCCCTGCTGGTCCAGCATGTAGCTTGACGCTTCGATGACAAGCTTCGCGCCAATCGCGAGCCGCAAGACCAGCAAACCAATGCCGGGCAAGCCATGCGGAAATGTCCTGTACCAGCGCTGCAATCTCTTGTCTCCTCACACTGCGGTGAAAAGCACCGCATGCCAAACATATCTGCTTCCGGGCGCAACGCGAATCGCCCGAACGTTAAAGTTTTGAATACTACTAAAGTGATATTCCGGGATATTCCAGATCGGGACGATCCCCCAGAGAATTGGGCAACCTTAGAGGTGAATGATGCCCCGCCGGACGGCGATCGTAATGGCTTGCGTCCGATCGCTGGCCCCGAGTTTGTCCATGATGTGTTGGAGGTGAACCTTCACGGTTCCTTCGGATATGAACAATCGGTCAGCGATGTCGCGGTTGCGGTTGCCCTCGGCTACCTGCTGTAGGATCTCGATTTCTCGCGCGGTGAGTGTCTCGTCACTCATGTGGTTGGCCAGTTGCATGGCGATCTCGGGCGGAATGGCCTTGTTGCCGGAATGCACCTTGCGGATTGCGTCGAGAACCTCCCGGGGCGGCATGCTTTTGAGTATGTAACCTTTTGCTCCGCCCTCCAGCGCACGCTCAATTTCCACGTCACCTTCGGAGGACGTAACCATGATCACTCTAGCTCGCGGGGAACTACTCAAAATCGTGACCATGGCATCGATTCCGCTCATATCAGGCAGGCGCACGTCCATGAGAGCTACGTCAGGTTGAAGCTCACCAAAAAGTTTGATTGCCTCGTGGCCGGTCGAGCCCTGGGCCACGACACACATATCGGCTTGAGAGTTGATCAATGCCGCGAGCCCCTCGCGTACGAGAGGGTGATCGTCGATACTCAGAACGCGAATCTTTGCCGGTTCGTTCACTTCTGTTGCTCTTCACTTGATTTGTTGAGCTTGCTTCGCAGCTTCCGTGGATATAACCGGGGCAGCCATGTCCAGAAGCGGCTTGCGGAACCGTCGTGAAACGCCAGTGCGCCTGGCACCGAGAGTTCCATTTCTGTTCCCGCATCGACGCCGCTCAGTACGTTTAGTTTTCCGCCGATCTTTTCGGCCCGCTCCCGCATGCCCGGGAGACCCCAGTGTCCCTCGCGGCCAGTCCGGAGCAGTTGGGAATCGATTCCGCAACCATTGTCTCGCACCATAACACGCAAATGGCGGGACCCATAACCTACCTCAACTTCAATCTTTGAAGCTTGAGCGTGGCGGAACGCGTTAATCACTGCTTCCCGGGCAATGAGGTAAGCCTCATCCCGGACGAGCGACGGCAGCAGGCGGGGCTGACCGTCGGTAGTCACGACAAACTCAATGTTCTCCGGAAAAGCAAATTCCTTGGAAAGCAAGGAAAGAGCCTGTTCCAACCCCTCGGAGCTGGCCTGCCGGGAACGGAGGGAGCGCAGGGCATTGCGTCCTTCCTGGTTGACTTGCCGAAGGAGATCCAGACCGCGTTCCACTGCCGGTTTCGCCGGCGAGTCCTCCTGAATCTGATTATTCGCGAGATCAAAATGAATGGAAGCGCTGTAGATTCCCTGCAGAAGGGTATCGTGCAGATTTCGTGCGATCCGTTCCCGGATCTCGAGCCGCTCCTCGAACCGAGCTTGCATGGCCGTCGCCAGACGGCGCAGGCGAAGTATATAAAGGAGGCCGAGAATTCCCGCCACCGGCACAACACACAGGATTCGAAACAACGCTGTTTGGTAAAGCGCCGGAAGGACGACAAAGCCAACTTCTGCGCCGGCCTCATTCCAGATGCCATCATTGTTGCAGGCCATCACGTGAAAGCGATAACGGCCCGGTGGCAGGTCGGTGTAAAAAGCCTGACGGCGATTCTGCGGATCCTGCCAATTCGAGTCGTGTCCCTCAAGCTTGTACCGAAAACGAACTTTTTGAGGAGCGACAAAGCTGAGCGCCGTGTAATCGATTTCAATATCTCGCGTGTGCGGTGGAAGTCGAAGATTCTCGCGCGGGATGTACTTCTTCTGGTCAGCGACGATTTGCTCCACCTGAACTGGCGGTGGAACTTTGTTTGTATCCAGATGTTCCGGATCGACTGTCTGCAGGACATTTTCGTTGGCGAACCATAACTTTCCATCCAGCCCCTTGGATCCTTCTGGACGAAAATTGGTAAGGCCCGGCTGGGCGCCGTCAAATACATCCAATGTTCTTATTTTTATCTGGATGTCCGGCTGTTGCCACCAACGATAGATCTCCGACTGAGCGATCACTACGAATCCGCATTGCGTATCGAGCCAGAGCAAACCGTTGTCGTCCTGGAGAAGGGTATAAATGTCGTCGCAGCCGAGACCGTTGTGGGTATCGAGTATTTGTTCCTTTCCTTCTCGCCATAGAAAGGCTCCGTCCTGCGTCGCTCCCCAGATTGAGTCGTCGGGTTCGACCAGCAGATTGCGAATCGAATGATCCGCGGGACGATGAGTGGGAAGCGGTTCCATGTGGCCATGACGGAGGCGTGCCAGGACACCGCTCGACAACCCCAACCACACGCCCTCCCTTACGTCGGCAGCCATTGATGCGACACGCGGGACCTGCGGAGGAACCAATTTGTCTTCTACTTTAAGATTCTGTATTCGAAAAAGTGCCGGCTGCGTGACCGAGGCCCAGACATTGTGGTCAGTATCTTCGATAAGGGCGGTTACAATGCCGAGCGGTTTTCCATCGGGCTGTTTCACCGGATGAAACTTGCCATTGTCGTAAACCGTTAAACCGTTATCTATGCCGACCCACAGGCGGTGCTGGTGATCCTCCAACAAGGAGGTGATCAACCTTCCCGGCAGTCCATTGCGCTTCCCAATGGAAGAAAGCTTGCCTTGGCGGAGAAAGTCGAGCGCCTGCAGGTTTCCAATCCAGACGGTGCCGTCATGAGCGGCGAAGACGGAGTCTGCATCTTCCGAGGTCAGGCCTTCACGGATGGAAAAACTGATCACGGGAGTGTCGTGGAAACGATCAATGCCTCTCGAGGTTGCAGCCCAAACATTGCCTTCCCGGTCCTCGTAGAAGCTCTGGACCGAATCGCTGGATAACCCGTCGGCGCCGCCGAAGTGCTCGGCCTTGTCTCCGTGCACGTGGTAAATGCCGCTGTTGGCAGTGCCAATCCAGAGTCCGTCGTTGCGGTCCCTCAACAGTGCTGTGACGCCCAGTTGCGCTCCGCTCAGTTGCGGCAGCGAATAATCCTTCCACTCGCCCTGAGTGAGTTGTTGAAGCCCGACGCCTCTTCCCGTTCGTTCCATTCCCGCCAGGATCGAGCCGTCGGCCCCGGCCGTAATCGCGGTGATCCCTCGAAGCAGGTCATTGCCCCGAAGAACTTTCAGGGGAAATGTCTTTACCTCGCCCGACGACCAACGGCCAACGCCGAGAGAACTGCCGAACCAGAGATTCCCTTGTGAATCCCCGAAAAGCGGCTGAGCGAAAGCGAACGGTATTCCTTCCGAAGCGCCGTGGCAGTGCAGCGTGTCTTCGGCCACTTCGCAAAGAGGGCCAGCATGGTCGCGCACCTGGCTCTGAGTGATCCAAACTTTTCCTTGAGCTCCCTCGACGATGGATTCGATGAACGAGGATCCGCCCTGAATGCTGGTCAACTGGAAATGATTCCACTTGACGAGACCGCGCGAAGTTCCGATCCACAGAGTTCCGTCACGGGTCCCGAGCAGGGAATGTATGCGTGAACTTGGAAGATGTTCGCCGTTGGCGCCGGTCCACGGAACAAATCGTACGCCGTCAAAGCGCACAAGCCCGGCCTCGGTTCCGACCCACAAGTAGCCGTCGGCTGTCTGGGCGATGGCTTGCGGCGTTCCGTTAAAGAAGCCGTCGGAAATCCTCCAGGCAGTGTGGGAGTATTGCGAGATCTGCCGGCTCGAGTCGAGGGCGGAAGATGAAGTCGTACAGAGAGCCAGAGAAATAATGAAACCGAACAATGGCCGCCAGCAGAGCGGATTCGGCGCCGTCCAAAGATGCAGCGCGAGACGACGCCATCTGTAGGGGAGCGAGTTCAAGAGCCCTTTCTCCGCGCTACCAGTCCTATCCAGATTCATACGGGACTGGATCAATCGCCTGGGTACGTGTGAGCGCGCTTGATTATAAACGCCTCGAACCAACAACTAAGACGATGACACTGTAACCGGATTGAAAGTGAGGCCAAACTCGCTCGCGCTTTGACAAAAGCGAACCAACCTCACGAAATCTCGTGAGATTGTCCGGCTTCGGGACCGTTCAACTCCCGCAAGCGCGCTCCTTTCAAGGACTTTTGATTTGGCGCCCAGGTTGCATCTGCTCAGATGTCACCGAAATCTGAGTGTGGACCTCCTTTGGTGGCCAAATCATTTGCTGGCGCCCAAGCTTAGAGGGGAAGGCCAGGTTTCAAGAATGACTATTCATAGGTAAGGATGAAATGAAAAATACACTGTTTCTCGCTCTTATTATCATTGCTGCAATTCCGGTCGCTGCCCAAAAAACGGCGACTCCGAATTGCTCCGTAAACGGCGATGTCGCGTCCGCGTTAGCCCAAGACTATGCTGCTCAGGTCGACGGACTGCTTCACGACGTTCATGCCAGCCTGCAGAGCATTTCCGCAGGAATGGCAGCCGGACGCCTGACGCTTGAACAGGCACGCGAGTTGAAGATCGCGGCAACGCGGGACGCGATTTCTCGCCTCGATACGCTGGCTGCAATTTATGATGCGCGGCTCGATTCGCACGACAAGGTCGATGCCGGGTCCGAATCGGTCGCTGATAATGCGTTTGCTGCGGATAAGAAAACGCACGCCACACGTCACGCAAATGGCACGATCAGCGTCGAGGAGCTTCAGCGCGAAACGGCTGCCGCAGTCCTAGCATCGCGCTCCGCGCAGGTTACCCGATGACCGCGAATGAGCATGTTTTGTTTGCGCAGTGGCAAACATAAGTATCTCTCCTCTCCTTAAATTCCTTAGATTTCGTGGATCTCCGAGCCACGGTGAGTTGGTTAACTCACTAAGTAGCGTGCTGTTGGTGGTTTAGCTTTGGACGGCAGTTTGCATGGAACGAATGTGCAGGTCGAACAAAAATCGGGAGCGCAAAATGATGCGGCAAACTTGGAAAAAGTCTTGGACGATTGCAGCGGTGAGCAGCATGATTCTAATGTTTGCTCTTTTGAGTGACTCTTCCGATGCGCAAACTGTAACGAACTCCGCGTGGCCGATCCTGGAGGCGGGACTGCAACAGAAAAAGGCCGCACAGAGGGTGGCTGCGGTTCGGGTCTTGGGATTCATCCCTAACGATTCCCATGCCGTTGAGCTTGCCGAGAAGGCCTTGCAAGACAAGAACAGCGGAGTTCGGGGTGCGGCGGCAACGGCTTTGGGATTAATGCACGCATCGGCGGCAGATACCGAATTAAAGCAGGCGCTCAAGGACAAGAACCTGGGGGTCGTGATGGCCTCCGCTCACGCTTTGAGCCTCCTCAATGATCCGGCGTGTTACGACGTCTACTACGCGGTCTACACCGGCGCGCGCAAGAATGATCAGGGCATGATCGCGCAGGAAATGAAGATTCTCCACGATCCGAAACAACTGGTTGAGATGGGAGTCGACGAAGGAATCGGCTTTGTGCCGTTTGCTGGCGATGGCTGGGAAGCATATCAAACGATCATGAAGGATAAGAAAGACGGTGTGGCCGCGAAGGCTGCTTTGGTTGCCGCTCTTGCGAAGGATCCCGAACCCCGCACTGGCAAATTATTGGTGACTGTAAGCCAGAACCGCAACTGGGTGCTGCGGGTCGCTGCATTGCAAGCGATTGCCAAGCGTGGAGACCCAATTCTTCTGTCGGGAATTGAACCTAGGCTTTCCGAGTCGAAACGTGAAGTGAGATACGCGGCCGCAGCCGCGGTCATCCGTTTGGAGGATGCAGCCAAAGCAACGACACCAGACGTGGCAAAAATTGCGAACTATGAACTGCCGGCGAATGCAGACGGCATGCAGGCAAAGACTGTGTTGACCCCAGCAATGAAGTGATCACTGCTGCTCGCTTTTGCCGATCGCCACAATCAATGCTGATCGGTCATGATGGCTGCTGTCCCTCTGGCGGCAGTTCAGCTATGCGCGAATGCATCCCGTTCGAACCTAGTCTTGTTATTGCTTGCGCTACATAGTTGCGACGCGGGCATCCGGTGAACCCACACCCACTGGTCGTGGTCAACACGGCTTATTACGCCCCGCTTTCCCGATGGCTCGGACGAGTTTTAACAAGAGATGAAACCGAGTCATGCCTGTGCCGGTGGACAAAGCAGCCACAAAATTCGTTCGTGCGTGAGTCGCCCATGGTCTCTCGCGATATCTCGTGAATTCCCGATCTGCTCCGGAAAGCAAAACGCACCAAGTTATTTTTTATGAGTAGTTTACGTTTGGTCCCGAAGATGCCTTGTCTACATCGAGCGATATCGGCGGTAGTTACGCCCAATATGAAATCGGAGAATGTATGAAAACCACTAGCCTTGAAGTAAGACCGTCCCACCTCGTAGCCGCTATCGAGGCGAGGTGCGGACGAACGATATTCGCGGCGATCGCCGCTCTTGTTTTAATTATTTCGACCACGACCATGCCAGCGTCCGCACAGCAAGGCGCGGCGCCGTCCGTTTCCCCGCAAGCGAAAGGGACGACTACGCTGCCCGCCTGTGGGGAAACATTGACTCAGCTCTCAGCAGCGGGAGCCCAAAGTGTGAGCATTGAAAGCGGCACTGAACCCGGCATAACCGATCCCATGGGCACCCCGAACGGGCGTTACATGCTTTTCGGGGATGACGAGGTCCTGGCCTTCCAGCCACTTCAAGCCGCGGTCACAGCCCCGGTGCTGACGACCGACAACGGTAGCACGACCCCGGGGTACTATCACTATGCAATCAGTCCCTGGGATTCTTCGGGTTGGGGCCCTCCGGCGTTGTTTCCGGTAGCGGGCCGGTTTCTAAAACCAGCGAGCGACGACGCAGCCTTTGCCGCCCGCCACGGCGATCCCTTCTCAACTAACGGCACGGTAGACGTGACCTTCTTCGGGGGGACGGGTCAATTTTATAAAACGTTCTCCGCAACTCTGCCGGGCACTCTTTTGCAGCGGCAACTGGAATTCACTGATTTCATTTCTGTCGCGGCTGGTGATCTGGATGATGTTGGGGGATCGGATGGAAATCTGCACGACGAGATTGTCGTGGCGAAAGTTGGCTCGCAGGACGATGCGACCTACAACTACGACGTCGATGTTTTGAATTATGCCTCGGGTCAAATCGCCGACCCCAACGTTACTCCCATTCAGTTTTCTGCCACCAAACCGGCATTTCCAGACCCAGCAAACCTGCGGGGCGTTTTGCGCAGTGACAACATTGTTGCCGCTGTCACCGGCGACTTCCTGGGCACGGGCAGAAAAGAAACCGCAGTGCTGGCGCTGGGAAATGGCACATTGGTGCTTCATACCTACCGCTATGAAACAACCGGGGACACCCATGCGTTGACGGAGGTAGGGACGGGGGAGACGATTGACATCGTATCTGGCGTCAGCACGGGATCTTCATGGAAGGGAAAGCCGGTGGTCGGTACATTAGCGGCCACGGCGGGTGACTTTGACGGCGACGGCGCGGATGAGATTGCGGTCGCTTATGCGAAGTGGGACAAGACCGGTCAATATGGCATCGGTATGCTGATTTTCAAGTACGATTCATCGCTCAAGCCTACCCTGCAAAACGACAGCACAATCTTCAACGAGCCGAAGCTAACCGACAAAGCCTTCCAGATTGAAGGCAGACCCGTTGTGGACATCTCTTCAGGACAATTTGTTCTCGATCCGCCCAAGGGCATCGCCTATGGCAGGAAGCAGATTGTTCTTGGCTGGAGAGCCTGCGGCACCAACGCTTGGGCAACCACTCCTGAGGTTGAGCTGCAAGCTTATTCGGTATCGAACGACTTAAAAACTCTGACTCCCCTCGGCGCTCAGTTCAGCATAGGTCCCTCCAATGCGAACCAAAAGTTCTCCAAGTTCTCCATCGCGGCGGGAGGATTCGAAGGCGCTTCAGGCACGCTTCCTATCGATCAGTTGGCCGTAAATTACTGGTTTGGTAATCCCGATGGCGGTCCTACTTACGTTAACTTGAATACCTACCGGGTGAACCAGAACGGAATATCGTTGTGGCAGAAGAGTCCGTCGAGTGGAGATTTTACCGGCGTGGCCGCGGATGCCAGAATGCGCGTCCCCGTCATCGCCTACGACGGCCATGGCAAATCGCGCTATCTGGGGTCCCCTGTGCGTATGACAGTGTTCGCCAACATCGAGCCTGATTTCATTTTGCAGGAGCCTCCCAAACATGCTTACTGGGACGAGAGGGATCATCAGTTGGTCAATTTCACCCGTTTTGATGGGAACAGTGTTCACCTGTTCGAATCAAGTACCGGGAGTTTGTCCACGCAGACGACGGACACATCATCGCGTGATACGGGCGGCTCAATCTCGGCCAGCGCCAGTGCTACCGTCACGGCGGGCACAAATTTCGGCCTCGTTAGCGCCGAGGCCCAGCAGAAATTCGATGTTGGGGCTAAGGCATCCTACGACTACCACGAGAACGAGGAAAACTTTAATCACGAATACACGGAGCGGAATACAGAGAGCACCGGCCAGACCGCTCGCGATGATTATATGAAGGGAGTTGCGCAGAGCTTCGATATCTGGCGCTACCGCGTGTACGGGACGCCAACGGAACAGAACTCGAATGCGTTCTACGAGCTTGTTTTTCCCGGCCAAAAAATTGAGTTTGCCGGGGGTGGACTGAATTTCTCCTGGTATCAACCTGTCCAGGAGAATGGCAATATTCTCTCCTACCCAGAGAGGCTTGGAATCGATCGATTCATACCGGCAGATATCGGCGCCTATCGGCTGGCAAACGGGACCGAACAAACGAATATGCCGGAAGTGCCTGCCTCCCAGCAAGTTTTTGGTGGAACCAGCGGGTCCACTGCTCTCAGATTGGCGACCGGCGTGAGCCAGGGAAGTTCCTTTTCCTACTCCCACGAGATTGGAGAGAGCGCCGATGTAAAGTTCACCTACACTGCTGAGGCTAAAAGCCCGTATGTATCGGGTAGCGCTTCAGCGTGCGGGTCGATCGAGTTCCACAATTCAAACAGTTGGGGACAAAACACGTCCAGCACGTCCACCACAACGGATGAAACTGCCATCACGCTCCATCGAGTGGCTGGTTCAGTCGCCGAGGGGTACTCTTTCTATCCCGTGATCTATAACGCCAAGAGTGGGGCGATGAAGTTAACGTACGCGGTGCCCAATCCATCAGACAAAGGCACCAATCCGTCCGGCTCTCAGACATTCGCAACCCTCTACGGAGGGTTGCCCGACCCCGCATTGAACTTGCCGCATCGTTTCTTGCCCAAGTCTGTTGGATCCGGTCAGCTGGAGACCTGGGAACCCAATACCACAACATCGCGCAAAATGATGCGCGCGTTGTTTTTCCGCCACTCGACGATCGACGCCAGCGCAGGAACGTATCCCCTGTGGGCGTTTAACCCGCGCCCCGGTGACATCGTTCGCATCGAGCCCCGGATCTATAACTACAGCACGGCACAGACCGCGACCGGCATTGATGTCGAATTTCAGGCCATTCGGTATGACAGCCTCACCAACAGTGAGATCTGTGACTCGCCGATCAATGCGAATGCCGGAACGGCGACGGGGCTCGTATGTCCGCGCTCCGCGCGAGTC
>Ga0209006_10002220_pt1 | contig 17693 bp, 11 predicted proteins | sample JacPin_JW_Ref_O2_FD_188567 | JGI IMG/M metagenome (GOLD analysis project Ga0209006, IMG submission 188567) | Forest soil microbial communities from Algoma, Ontario, Canada - Jack Pine, Ontario site 1_JW_Ref_O2 (SPAdes) (version 2) | ecosystem: Environmental > Terrestrial > Soil > Boreal... | reverse complement strand
CGAAGAAAGGATCGGTGACATCAGTGCAGGCAATTTATGTGCCGGCCGATGACTTGACCGATCCCGCGCCGGCGACGACGTTCGCTCACCTTGACGCGACGACGGTGCTTTCGCGTGCCTTGACTGAGATCGGAATTTATCCTGCGGTCGATCCGCTGGCTTCGACATCGCGCGTGCTCGATCCGCGAATCGTCGGCCAGGAGCATTACGACGTGGCGCAGGTGGTCAAGAAGACGCTGCAGACTTATAAAGACCTGCAGGACATCATCGCGATTCTCGGCATCGACGAGTTGAGCGAAGATCAGAAGCTCACCGTGGCGCGCGCGAGAAAGGTTCAGCGATTCCTCTCGCAGCCGTTCCACGTGGCCGAGCAATTCACCGGCGCTCCAGGACGCTATGTGAAGATTGCCGACACGGTGAAGGGATTCAAAGCGATCGTCGAAGGCAAGTATGATCACATCCCGGAGCAGGCTTTTTACATGAAAGGCCCGATCGAAGAAGTGCTGGAAGCCGCGGAAAAGATGAAAGCGGCAGCGTAAGAGCTGTCATTGGCCTTTAGCCGATGGTCGTTAGCAAAGCATCGCTGACTGCCGACGACTAACGACCGACGACTAACGACCCAAATGGCCGACACATTCCAACTCGAGATCGTCACGCCGGAGAAGAAAGTCGTCGCGACGCAGGCGGAGGAAGTCCAGATTCCCGGCAAGAACGGGTATCTGGGCATTCTGCCGGGGCATGCTCCGCTGATTACGGAACTCTCTGTTGGCGAAGTTACGTATCGTGAGGGTGGTGGCGATCAGCACCTCGCTCTCGCCTGGGGATTTGCCGAAGTACTGCCGGACAAAGTCACCATTCTCGCCGAGACTGCGGAGCGGCCATCGGAGATCGACGTGGATCGCGCGCGCAAATCGAAAGAACGCGCCGAGGAGCGCCTGACCAACGGCAAGACCGAAGTGGATGTTGACCGCGCCCTCGATGCCCTGCATCGCGCCGAAACGCGGCTCGAAGTCGCGTCGCACGGCAAGTAGCGCTTCGTCTGCCTGGTCCTCCCGGCCAGATTCTCGACGAAGAACTCGATAGTTCTAATCATTCTCAACCTATACAATTAGGCCGCTTTCAATCTTCCTTCAAATTCCAGGAGACGGCCATGAAGCTTTTCTCTGTCTCAGTGATAATTTTTATTTTTCTTTCTGCAATGGTCGTAGCGCAACAGGCTAAACGTCGCGCTCGTCCGCCGGAGGAACTCTGGCTGAACACTCCTGAAGTGCATGCGGACAACTCCGTCACATTTCGCTTTGCCGCTCCCCACGCGCAGCAGGTGCAGCTTGATCGTGAGGGTGTCGAACCGGTGGCCATGCAAAAGGACGAGCAAGGCATATGGAGTGTGACCACTCCGCCTCTGGCTCCTGACTATTACGGATACTCGATCATCGTTGACGGCGTGCGCATGATTGATCCTTATAACAGTCGACTGGTGCCGAATCTGATCACGCCGGGAAGCGCAGTCTACGTTCGTGGTTCTTCGTCATGGGACGCGACCGACGTGCCGCACGGCGAGATTCATCATCACTTCTACAAGTCGGCCGTCGCCGAGGACGACCGTGATTATTACGTTTATACGCCGGCAGGCTACGATCCGAAGGCGCAGACGACTTATCCCGTGCTGTATCTGCTGCACGGTTTCAGCGACGACGCCAGCGGCTGGACTGCGGTCGGCCACGCGAATGTGATTTTCGACAACCTGATCGCGCAGGGAAAGATCAAGCCGATGATCGTGGTGATGCCGCTCGGCTACGGCACGATGGAGATGGTCCGGCTGGGCTGGAAGGCCTGGGAACATCCCGACACGCGTCAGAAGAACTTTGCTAATTTTCAGAAGGCTTTGCTGACAGAAGTAATGCCGCGAGCCGAAAGCGAATATCGCATCGCGCGGGACCGCAACCTGCGCGCTATCGCCGGGCTTTCCATGGGCGGCTCAGAGTCGCTGCTGACCGGGCTAAATCATCTCGACGAATTCGGCTGGATCGGCGCCTTCAGTTCGGGCGGCCTACCGCAAGATTTCGACAGCGATTTTCCTGGACTCGATGCCAAGGCGAATCAGCAGATTCGTTTGCTATGGGTTGCGTGCGGAACCGAAGACGACCTGATTGAGGTGAACCGCAAGTTTCGGGGATGGCTCAAGGCCAAGGGCATTCAACACACCGACATCGAAACGCCGGGCATGCACTCGTGGATGGTGTGGCGAAGAAATCTGACGGAGTTTACGCAGTTGCTGTTCCGCTGAGCCGGATTTTGAGGTCCCGGACGTATTCGTCCGGGGCTCTCGCGCAAAATGCTCAAGGTTGCGATGCCAACTGCCTCATGCGTCGCTTTCCCCCCTACGCAATCATGGTACGTTCACATGATTATGATTTTCCGAAGGGACATACTTCACGGCGGCGGTGCGTTCGAGCTTGTCCCAGGCAAACTTGCCGCCTTCCAGCGCGCGCTTCAGCGTCTTAATAAGGACAACTGAAAACAGCTGGCGATAGGCAAAGCGCTGCAGCCAGACCTGGCTGAGCAGCCACGGATCTTCTTTGTCGTCGGGACGGCGGCGTTCGAGCGCGAAGGCGATCGCGGACGCGAGGAAATCGATTACAAGAAATGCGAAGAAGAAAAGCACGATCTTGTGGAAACTTTCCGGATCGGTGGAGTCGGGATGGAAATGTTTCTGGATGAAATACCAGATCGTCGCCACGGCGAACATGATGTCGATGAGCGGCGAAACCAGCGGCAGCAGAATCTGGAAGATCACAATGTTCGGCAGCGCCACCCATCCGAGTACACCCTTACGGGCGAAGACTCCGCGATGCTTGTACACGGCCTGCAGAATGCCGAACGACCAGCGAAAACGCTGGCGCATCAGGCCATTCGCGTTGATAGGCGCTTCGGTGTAGGCGAGCGCCATGTCTTCGTATTCGACGCGGTAACCGAGGCGGAGCAGCGCCATGGTCAGGTCGGCGTCTTCGGCGACGGTGTCGGTGTGGAAGCCTCCAGCCGCGCGCACGGCAGACACGCGCCAAGCGCCGATCGCGCCGGGCACCACGCTGACCGCGCCCAGCACATCGAGTGCGCGGCGTTCGAAATTCTGGCTGGTGATGTATTCGAGCGCCTGCCAGCGCGTCCACAGATTCACGCGGTTACCCACTTTTGCGTTGCCTGCGATCGCCCCGACCTTCGGGTTGACGAAATGCGGGACCAGCCGCGCGATGGCGTCGGAGGCGATGATGGTATCGGCGTCGATACCGACAAACAATTCAGCATCGCCGATGTGCTCGATGCCGTAGTTGAGAGCCTCGGCTTTGCCCGAGTTAGCTTTGCCAAGGATAAGCACGCGGCCATTGGCTGATTCGCGGCTGAAGGCGCTGCGCGCGACTTCCAGCGTGCGGTCTTTCGAGCCGTCATCGATGACGATGACGCGCAGATTGGGATAATCGGAATTCAGCGCGGCACGCACCGTACGCTCGATTACTTTTTCCTCGTTGTACGCAGGAATCAGAATCGCGACTTTGGGCTTGTAGGACGCCACTTCCACGGGCTTGCCGAAAATCCTTTCGCGCAGGCGATCATAAACCGCAGCGGCGCCGATAAACAACAGACGTCCGGTCATCAATACGTCGCCGAGAAAAAAGATCAGCGTAATGCCGGTGCTGGCCGCGCCAAAGAGCCAGAAACTCAGGTGATCCAACCGCGCGGCCCAGAGTTCGCCCGTGGGCAAGGGCGCCATCACGTCGGCGCGAGTCTTGCCGATCAAGTCGTAGACCGGCACAACCTCGTAACCTCGGGCGCGAATGCCATCGATGATCATGGGCAGCGCACGTACAGTTTCGGCGCGATTACCGCCGCCATCGTGCATTAGCACAATGTTGCCGCAGCGCAGATCGTCCGGCTTGCACGGAGGCAAATGCGCGAGCACGTAAGAAGAAATCTGCTCGGCCGAGCGCCGCGGCTTGTCGTTCCAGTCGTTGGGATCGATGCGATTGCCGACCGTGATGTAGCCCAGGTCCTGAGGAATTTCCAGCGGACGCACCTGATCGGCCGTGTCCGGCTCTTCGTCGATGGCGTAGGGCGGGCGCATCAGCGTGGCGCGGACGCCCATGAGGCTGCCGAAGAGCCGTTCGGTAAGATTCAATTCCACTTTCATGTGGGCAGTGGAAATATTGCTCACATCGGGATGGGTGAAGGTGTGGTTCCCGATTGTATTGCCTTCTTTGTAGATGCGTTTCGCGATGCCCGGAAATCGATCGGCTTCGATGCCGATGAGGAAAAATGTCGCAGTCGCATGTTTTTCCTTGAGCGCATCGAGAATCTTCGGCGTCCACTGCGGATCGGGCCCGTCATCGAAGGTGAGTGCAACTTTGTTTGGGCTGTAGCCGTAGCGTCCCACGCGGTAAGGTTCCGGTAAAGTCTGGAATACTTCGTCGGTGATCATTTTGCTGCCGGCGTCGATGGTCAAATCGCGCTGGCCGTGGGCCGGCTTATCTTCGATGCGAAGAATCTCGCCCTGCCCCTCCATGTCGACGTCCGCGCCAGGAGGCACGTCTTTCAACTTATCGGTTGCACCAGTATCGCCGGGCACATCCCAAACCTTCCACAACGAGCGGTCTTCGCTGCCCAGCCTCCACAGAGCGAACGTCTGGATACCATACGTCTGCGCCAGACGCATGTGATTCAGCGCCGACACACCGTCGAGAAACCAGATGTCGTGCTGCACGCTCTTCTCGTCGAGATAGCTGAAGTGCGGATTCATTGCGTCGTCGTCGAATTGCACGTCTTCGTCGGAGTCGCGCGCGGCGAGCCAGGCATCCTGCACGCTGACCGTCTGGTCGTGTTCGCCCGGCGGCAGATTCTTTCCGTTCTTGGGCTTCAATGCCCAGTCGTATCCGTAGTTTGCGATGGCGCAGATGATTTTTTCCTGCGGGATAACAGTCTTCGCAAACTTCAGATTCTGCTCAAACCAGTCCTGCGACGCGACCGGCCCTGATTCCGCGCCGGGATAATGTTCGTCGTAGTTCATGAGCACGACGCCGTCGGCTGCGGCGGCGATCGCGGGGTAGTCGTACTCGTTGCTGTGCGGCGGAACGGAAACATACAGCTTCATTCCGCGCGCGTGCAGATCGCTGGACAATCCCTGCAATAGCGCAACGTATCCGGGCTGGCCGCTGGGCGGGAACGCTTCGAAGTCGATCATCAATCCGCGAAAGCGGCCGGAGGAAAGAAACTGCGAAATCTGGTGGCGGAAGGTGGAGCGCGCATCCGGATCTTTCAGAAAATCGGCAACTCCGGGAATCCAGTTTGCGCCGTCGGAGTTGTTGACCATGGGGAAGACTTCCATGCTCGGATCTTCCGCATCGAGAAACGGCATGACCTGGTCATCCACAGGACGGACCGTGCTGCCCTGCACGACATCGAAGAATTTTCCCGTTTGCTCGTCGATGCTTTGCACGTGGCCGTCGGCGCTGATCACGTGCAGCCAGTCGGGATAGAGCATGTCGATCTGGCGCGAGTAAGAGCGCAGCGAAGAAAAGCTGGCCGCGTCCCAAGGAACATAAAACGCGGCGCGAATGCCTTCTTCCTGATTGAGTTTGACCTGCGAGGCCGCGAGCTTCGACTTGCGGTGAGTACGCGCTACCTGCTTTTTTTGCCGGTCGCGGGCTTTTTCTTTCTCACTTTCTTTCAGGGCTTTGAACGCCCGCTTCTGCGGCGAGAACAGCAATTCCGGAAGCGGCTCATCGCGCAGAGCGGAAAAGACGAAAAAAATGATGAGCGCGGAAACCAGGACGGCCACCACGTCAAAGGTGCGCCGCAGGCGTTTCCATCGCGCGCGCCGGGGATCGTAAAAGACGGGTTCAGCCATGTTTAGGCGTATTCAGCGAATATTCATCGTATGCCGCAGGGGGCACACGGTCAATTTTAGGATGATGCAGGGTGAGCCTATGTTCTGCATGATATCACGCACTTTTGCCGCGCGGGACGGGCGCAAACGCGCTATCATTCGCGCGGAAGTTGAAGGTCGAACCAGTGCGAACATTGATGCGCAGGCAGGCGCGATTCTTTCTGGCGGCAGGGGCGGCCGCGTTGTGTCTGCGGTTGTTCTTTGTCTTTCGCTTCCCCGCCGTGGTCGACGATTCTCGCCTTTACGCCAATATCGCGGAAAATTGGCTCCTGCACGGCATCTATGGCGTCACCAACTCTGGCGTCATCATGCCGACGCTGTCGCGCTTGCCGGGATATCCGGCATTTCTCGCGGCCATCTTTGCCATCTTTGGAGCCGGAAATTTTCGCGCCGTCCTGCTGGTGCAGGTGCTCTTCGATCTAGGCACATGTTTGTTGATTGCGGAGATGGCGCGGCGAATGCTTTCCGAGCGCGGCGCAAAAGCAGCATTTCTGCTCGCGGGACTTTGCCCGTTCCTCGCCAACTACGCTGCGACGGCGCTGACCGAGACACTGGAGATTTTCTTCACGACTCTCGCGTTGGATCTGGCTTTTCGTGGGCTCGGGGTTGGCGAACAGATTCCACGAGAACGCGACCTACACCTAACCTGGTTAGGATGCGGATTTTCCGTTGGTGCGTGCATCCTGTTGCGGCCGGATGGCGGAATTCTGCTGGCAGCGATCGGCCTGTATTTTGCATGGCTGCTTCTACGCGGCTTGCTGGCGCAGAAGAATGGAGGAAAAAATCCCCGCGCGATCTTTCTGGCTGGAGTGCTGGTCGCCTGCGGCGCACTCGCGCCCCTCGTGCCGTGGACGTTGCGCAATCTGCACACGCTGCATCGTTTTGAGCCACTGGCGCCGCGTTATGCCACCGACTCCGACGAATCGCCGATGCCCGGCTTCAACCGCTGGGTGAAAACCTGGATGGCTGATTACGTCTCTACCCAGGAAATCTACTGGCCGGTTCCCGGGTCCGATCTCGACATCACGCGCCTGCCCAACCGCGCCTTCGATTCCGCGGAGCAACGCGCTGAAACGGCGCAACTCTTCGCCGACTACGACCGCGATCATGATTTGCCGCCCGATCTCGACGCGCGCTTCACTGTGTTGGCTGCAACTCGCATTCACGCTGCGCCGCTTCGCTATTACGTGTGGCTGCCGGTCGTGCGGATCATCGACATGTGGTTGCGGCCACGAACCGAGCTGTTTCCTTCCGATCCGCGCTGGTGGGAGTTTAACGACGACCACACGTGGCTCGCGGTCAGTCTGGCGTTCGGTGCAATCAATTTGGTTTATGTCGGACTAGCGGCCGCGGGTGCGTGGCGCGCACGCTATCTGTTCGGGGTGGGACTTGTGGTCTTATTTATGGTTCTGCGCTCCGGCTTCCTGGGAACGCTGGAAAATCCCGAGCCGCGCTACACCCTGGAATGCTTCCCGGGCGCGATTTTGCTGGCTTCGGCCCTATTTGTAAACCACAGAAAAAAAGCCGGTTAGAGCAACGACTAGCAGCAACTTCGCAGGTTTCTGCATATATCCCTTGACTTCATCGCTAAGAGGATTAGCATGGATATATCACCTCCGATCCAATTCAGGATCGAATGGGCCGTTAGCCAAGGAATGTCACCGCTTCTTGGTTGCCGGCCCATTTAAATTGCCCCAGCTAAAGCTCCGACGCATCATCTCCCTGCATCTTTGTAGGGCTGGGCGTAATATCCCATACGCGTGCGCGCGGTGAGACCTGGCTTGTCGACTTTGACTTCAAGGCTGTGGAACTCGTCGGGATGATCGGCTGGCGGGTAGATGAACGACATCGTGTAGTAAGCTTTCGCGTCGATCACACAATTTGCAATCAACTGGGTCAGGTCGTTGTTGGAATTAAGAACTTTGCCGCCACTCTGAGCGGCGAGAACCTGAAGCGCCAGATTGCCTGGCAAAACCTTGCTGGAGGAAGGCACTCCCTTCAGGAAACTCTCGTAGTAAAAGGTGCGGAAGCTGCCGGCATCGGAAGTACCCAGCGGGTCAAGGCTGTACAAAGTAACGCGAGCTTCTCGCAGGGCACGCGACATACCCACAACTGCGTTGAAAAGCCAATCCTCATTTTTCTTGGTGAGTTCCAGTCTTGGCCCCGACAGCATCGGCCATCCTGGGCTGAACCAGATCAGCAACTTTCTTCCCGGCTGCCGCGCTTCATAGCTGCTAATTCTCTCCAAGGCAGTGAGGGCCAGGTTAAAGCGATCCATCGCGCCGTAAATTCCCTGGGATCGCCCGATGATGCGCAGGCCGGTTTCCTTCGATTTCAACAGCTCGGCAAGAGCGTTTCCGTCGCGGGTTGTGCCGGGCTGAACTTCGGTGGCGGTGTCGGTGAGAAAAACCATCGACGTTGGCAGCGCGAGGTGGCCGCCATCTTTCCGCAGAAACTTTTCTAACTCCAGCCGCTCAAAACCCATGGTCTGCGCGCCCGTGTTGACGGCATCGAGAAGCAGAATAATCTGCAGGGGCTCAGCCGTCGAACCTTCATCGGTAGCATGGAAGGACAGAATATTTTCCGGCTGCTTGTCGTCGAGAATGGTGAAATCCTGCTGCTGCAGGCCGGACTGCGGGTTTCCCGCCTTGTCGGTGACGACTACATCCAGGAAAATTCGATGATCGGGCGGTGGCGCAGGGGCTGCGTTGTTGGTGGGAGTAGCCGGGGTCGCGGGTGCGGCTGGCGCTGCCGGCGGAGAAGATTGCTGGGGGGGAGCTTGTGTCTGTGCATGCGCCAAGAGGGAAAGCGAAAGAAATCCAAGAAAGACTATTGAGAATCGAATCCGGGCGCGCATCTACACCTCACCTCACATCTTTACTTCGAAATCGTAACTCTGAAATTCAGTACTTCAAAATTCAGCTGATCACATTATCACGATACACCTGCATTTGAGAGAGCCTTTCATGAAATCTAATTGAGACAAATCTTTACACTTTTGTGACTTACTCCCGTTGCGGACTTACTCCGATTTAATATGTCTTGCAGCGTTGACCCGCCAGGAGTATAGCCGCGTGAGAATCGTCGTATGGAATTGCCGGATGGCGTTGGCGAAAAAACGCGACTTACTTTATGAGTTGCTGCCTGATGTTGCGGTGATTCCGGAATGTTCGCGCGACGCGATGACCGCCTGCCGCAGCGACGGATTCGACACCTGCTGGTGGGGCGAAAACCGGCATAAAGGATTGGGAATACTAGTCGCAAAGCCGTGGTCGATTGAGGCCGCGGCAAAGCTTCGGCGCAGGCCGAGTCAAAAATGGGTTGCGCCGGCGTGCATCCGCGGGCCGCTGAGCTTCTTATTACTTTCTGTGTGGGCGTGCCCCGTCGGTACGCAGCGTGAGAAAAACTATGTGGGCCAGACACAGGAAGCGATCGTGCGGCATCCGGGCTGGTTCACGCCGGAACTTCCGACTGTGATTTGCGGCGACTTCAACAGCAACAGCAGCCTCGACCTTGGAAGAAAGAAACGCAGCCACGGTAGAGTCGTAAAACTGCTGGACGAGCGCGGCATTGGCAGCGCGTACCACCGATTTTTTTCAGAGGAGCATGGAGCAGAAACCCAGCCCACCTACTACTTCTGGCATCGGAAAGAACGATCCTTCCACCTCGACTACATTTTTCTTCCGCATGACTGGATGGCACGAGTGATCGATTTCAAAGTTGGGGCTTATGACAAGTGGAGGCCGGCCAGCGACCATGTTCCGGTTTGGGTGGATATCGCGGAAAAGTCCGAGAGTGGTGCAGTTTGATGGGTCGTCCCGAAACAAGCATTGTTTGCGCCGTTATGGAACCAGGGTTTGGTGTTACCAGCGGTGCCGGTCATGGCGTGGGCAAGACCTAAGGTCCCTCGCTTGGCTCGGGATGACAAACCAAAATTGCACCGCAACTTTAAGACGCTGATATCTTTTCGGACCGGCGCTTTTTACTGACTATCCACGCGCTTACCTTCCGCACCACCGAAGCCGGCGCTTCAACGACCAGTTCGACCGAGCCGTCTTTGTACTTGCGGGAATGAATCCTGGCCTTCGCTTCCAGCAGCGCGAGCGTCTTGCCTTCCGATTGCGGCACGCGCAAATGCACGCGGCTGACCGGATCTTCGTCAATCATCGCATCGATGTGGGCCAGCAGTTCCTTTAACCCAGTTCCATCCACAGCTGAAACGTAAACTGTATCTCCACCCCGCGCGGCATCGGCCATCCGGCTTGCAGCCACTTCCTCGTCGAGCAGATCGACTTTGTTCATCACGCGCAAGCGCGGCTTTTTCTCGGCCTCTAATTCCTTCAACACGAGTTCAACCTGCGCATCCTGCTCGGCGGAAAGGCGGCTACTTGCATCCGACACATGCAAAATCAGCGACGCCCGCTGCACTTCTTCCAGCGTGGCGCGGAATGCCGACACCAGCGTGTGCGGCAGGTTGCGAATAAATCCCACGGTATCGGACAGCAGCACCTTGCGCTTCGACGGCAAAATCACGCCGCGAATCGTGGGGTCGAGCGTGGCAAACATTTTCGACGACGACAAAACTCCTGCCTGGGTCAGCGCATTGAACAACGTCGATTTTCCGGCGTTGGTATAGCCCACCAGCGCGACGGTCGCGATCGGCGCGGACTCCCGCCGCTGGCGCTGCTGCGTGCGAACACGGCGCACATTTTCCAGTTGCTCTTCCACATTGCGGACGCGGCGGTAAATCTTACGGCGGTCGGTTTCAAGCTGTGTTTCGCCGGGACCGCGCGTGCCGATTCCGCCACCGAGCTGCGACATCTCGATGCCGCGTCCGGCAAGCCGCGGCAGCATGTACTGCAACTGCGCCAACTCAACCTGCAACTGGCCTTCCCGCGTCTTAGCATGCCGCGCGAAAATGTCGAGAATGAGCTGCGTGCGGTCGATTACGCGACGGCCCACGATCTTTTCGATATTGCGCTGCTGCGACGGGCTAAGGTCGTGATCGAACAGAAGCACATCGGCGTCGACCGATGCGGCCGCTCCGGCAATCTCTTCGAGCTTCCCTGCTCCGATCAATGTCGCGGGATCGATGCGATCACGCCGCTGCAGAATCTCGCCGACTACTTTTGCGCCCGCGCTTTCGGCCAGCGTACGTAACTCAGCGATGGATTCATCGGCGTCGAATTCCGGAACGGTCGGCTTCCCGCTCGGCTTTTCGGATGGCCCATCCTTCCGCGTCTTTTGCGAAACGTTGGGAGAGGAACTCTCGGCGGCATCGCGCGCAGCCGCTGCCTGGGCGGTCACTGCGCCCTTGCCGCGCCCGCGCGTGCGCACATCAATGCCTACCAGGAACGCGTGTTCCCGATCGGGATCGTCGCGCACGGGTGCGGCGCCGAGAGGCGCACGTTCGTTTGCGCGCGAAACCTCGCGGGACTTCTTGGAATGAGGACTTCCCAAGCCGAAAACGCCCTATCCTTCAGTGCCGGAGGCGCTGACCGCCGCAGCCGTCGACGCTGTCACCGGACTGGCGGCAGGTCGTTCCGTGTGCGCCACATGCGGTCCATGAGTCGCAACGCGGCCCATCACCACGGTTGAGATGGCATGCTTGAAAATAAGTTGCTCCTGACCGTTCGCCTCCAGAACCACGGAGTACTTGTCAAAGGAGCGGATGCGGCCCGTCAACTTCACACCGCTGAGCAGATAAATCGTGATGCTCGCTCTCTCTTTGCGGGCCGTGTTAAGGAAGGAATCCTGAATGTTCTGCGCCGGCTTATTGCTATCCATAGCCGATCTCCTTAGGTTGAACACTCGCCTGCCCGTTCTTGGGCCAGAAGCAGGCTTCGAAATAGCCCTGTTCCCGGAGGCCTTCCCGCCGCCACGGAAACAAGTGGGGGACAACGCCGCCGCGAACGTTTCGTACACCGCAAGCGTACCCGGCAGCAATGTGACAACAATACGCGCGATTTCTGGCGCATTCAACTGGAAGTTTGGAATAGGGCCCTCGGGATAAGGAATTCATAAAGAATTCGTTCTTGGAGATTGGAGTGAGAGTTCGAATGCGGTCTGCGTTATGCCTGCAATTGCGGTTGACATTCATCCCGACCAAAGTGCAGACTTTCCTGCTACTCTGCGCAGCCTCAAAAATTCAGTGAGCCGATTGGTCGGCTGGACTTTAAGTTTGATCTAAAGCTGAATTCTTCGAGGCGGAGGAAATCCATGCACTATTCGGTCGCCGTGGCGGTCTCTGGTATTCAACTGGCGTGGGTTCAGCCCACGATCAGTGGCAGTCAGGCCACGCAGCTGATTCTGCGCTGGTTTCACTTCATCGCCGGCATCACGTGGGTCGGCCTGCTGTATTTCTTCAACCTGATCAATGTTCCGTTCATGAAGCAGGTGGACGCCGCCGCGAAACCGAAAATATTTCAGAACCTTACCTTGCCAGCTCTCAATTGGTTCCGCTGGAGCTCGCTGGTGACGGTCTTCGTGGGCTTCTGGTACTGGGGACAGTTCTACGTTGGACCCGACGCGCGGCGCGAAGGCGGCAGCGAGGGCGCGACCATCGGGCTCTTCCTGCTGCTCTGGATCGGCGTCTGGTTCATCCTGTTCATGCTCATCAAGAAGGCCACGCCCAGCGGATACATCCTCGGCGTCGTCACTGCGATCCTGGTCTACGCGGCTGGCTGGGTGTTCGTGAATAAAACTCCGGTCGGCGGAGACGACATCCACGTCCTCTCCATTGGCGTCGGCGGAGGCATGGGCATCGTGATGCTGTTCAACGTCTGGGGCATCATCTGGCCCAGCAATAAGAAGATCATCCGCGGCACCCTCGCCGGTACGCCTCCAGCCAACGCGCCAGCGCTGGCCCGCCAGGCATTTCTGGCGTCCAGGACCAACTTCTTCTTGTCGGTCCCGCTGCTGTTTTATATGGCCGCGGCATCGCACTTCTCGAGTACGGTGATCTTCGGGAAGTAGGAGACTTGTTCTTCTCTGGTCCTGATTGCGGAAGTCTATGCCATCACGGTCCCTTAGTTTGTTCTCAGTGAGAACTATGGTTGCCGAAGCGGGTTCCGGCCTATAGAAACAGGTGTAAAATGTGCTTTCCCCACGGATACCACTCTAACTCTGTTTCAGATTAAGGTTACTAAGGAGGCATAAAACAATGAGAGCACTCTCTTCTGCACTTGCAGCCACACTCTTACTGGGATCAGCTGCCGTCGCCCAGAGCGGCACCCCGCTACGTTGGGCCGAAGGCGCTCCCAACGCCACCTCTGAGATGAAGAATGACGCCAAGGTCGAAGGCCTGAAAACGGATGACGTTCACATCTTCGTAAGCCTCTCCGACCTCAAAGACACGACGTACAATCGCGTCTGGGTCCAGATCGCCAATCACAGCAAGGCGCCGATCGACTTCGATCCGGAGTCGGCGATTCTCGTCAATACGGAAAAGGACAAGACGGTGCATGCGGAAGATCCCGAGAAGGCCGCCAATTCAGTGCAAAAGTACGGCGAGGCAAAGTCGCAGGAACTCTCTTCCGCCCATTGCAACATGGCTGGGGCAGTCCAGTGCCAGCCCACCAACGCTCAAATGCAGATGTCGAAACAAGTAGCCGCCTTCACCACACAACAGGCGCAATGGATTCGCGATAACAAGCTGGCTCGCACAACCATCGCTCCCGGCCAGGAAGTGCAAGGTATCGTGATCTTCAGGAAGGACAAGAAGGCAGCTAACTATATTCTTCGCGTCCCTGCCGGGCCACAAACCTTCGAGTTCCCGTTAAGTGCCGTGAACAAAACGCCTTCGTACGACTAGAAGCTCCGATCAAGAATTGCGCGGAGGAATTCCTCCGCGCATTCTTTTCCTCCAGAACACGGGGTTGCTCCTACACGCAGTCAGCCATTAAACCCAGTTGTATTTCTTCTAAAAGCCTAGTGAACGCAGATCCCCAGGCCCGCCAAACGGGCGGCTCGGGAAGGCTAATGACGCGTGGAATCGTTGCCTCAACTCAACCCGCCGGTAGTTATGATTGCAAGCCCCCCAACACGATGCCATGAGATTTTCTGCCTCCCGCCTGCCTATATTCCGATTTAAAGGGACAACTGACGCAGCAGGAATCGGTCCGGCAAGTGAGCCGACAAGACATCAACTCCTTCCGCATAAAACAAAAGAGGCGGCCTCTATGCGAGGCCGCCTCTTTCCAGAACCGCTGGTTCGGGTTGAAGTTAGAAGTTGAACTTCGCCGTCAGCTGGACCAACCGCACCGAAGCGTCGCCACCCAGGAACGATCCCAGAATGCTGGTGGGCGGGTTTACCGTGCCCTGCACCTGTGCGAACGAGCTGGAGTTGATGTCGTTGATCGGCGGCTGGAAATTGGGGTGATTGAACAGGTTGAAGAACTGTGCCCCAATTCCAAACTTCGCCGTCTCCCAGTGCGGAATCCTCGTGTACTTCATGATCGACATATCCGTATCGAAGTAGTGAGGCCCAAAGAACTGGTTGCGGCGTTGGTTCATAGTGCCGGTTGTCAGTTGGTTGCCGGGGTTGACGAAGTCCGGGAAACCAGATGTTGGGATACAGGTTCCTGGGTTGTCAAGCGTGCCTACCGGACCGCGACACGACGGGTAGCCGGAACCGGTGTAATCGGCAAATGTCGGCCCACCAAAGCCGTAAGCGCTGATTGCCCCGCTCACTGCGGTATTGGTAACCGTGTACGGGAAGCCAGTGCGCCAGAACACCGATCCAGACAGTTGCCACCCTTTCAGGAACTCGGTTGGCCCCTTCGGAATCTCGTAAACGTAGTTTCCGTTGATGGAGTGCCGCGTGTCGTAATCAGCATTCCCGTAGTTAAACTGTCTTATGTTGCTGTCGACCGCCGGATTCAGGATGCTTGCTCCTCCTCCAGTGGAAGGCGCGTAGAAGGGGTTGAACCCGCCATTGGAGACTTCGTCAATCGCATGGCCCCAACTGTAGTTAACTTGCGTCTGCAGCCCATGGGCGAAGCGGTGCTGAAAGCTCGCATTCAATCCGTTGTAGCTGGAGATTGCCTCGGTAGCGATTTGGTTGACGCCGTTGAAGGATGGATCGGGCTGCGCAGCCGGCAAGCCGGGCCAACCGTTCGGACAGAAGATGCCGTTGCCGAACACGTCGGTATGGGGGCAGAATCCGTTGACACCGTTGAATTGTACGGGCTCATGAATTCCGTGATTTCCCACATAGTTAAGGGTTACGACAGTACTGTTTCCAATTCCCTGCTGGATTTCGAAATTCCATTCCGTAGTCGTCGGAGCAACAATGTGCCCGGGGTTTGTGAAACCCGGTGCCGAGAAGAAGGGATTAGTTGATTCAATCGTCTGCAGATTCTGTCCCGCAGCAAATCCGGTAAGCAGCGATTGGTTCGAGGACGCAGCCACCTGGAATACATTGCCCTGCGCCAGTTCCGTTGGTGCAAGATTGCTGCCAAACACTTGGAATGTGTTGAGCAACGGAGTGTTGCTGGAGACGGAGTCGGCAATCAGGCCGGGGAACGTATCCATAAAGATGCCGACGCCACCGCGGAACACGGTGTTCTTCAGCATGGACGGGTTATACGTAAAGCCAAAGCGAGGCTGAACTGCAACGGGAGTAAAACCGGTGAATGCCTTGTTCAGCCCGGTCTTAATCACCGAGTTGTACGCTGCGGTACCGGTCGGATCGTTAATTGACTCAAACCCTCCGTTGAACGTCGCAAAGCAATTGGTTCCGCACGAAGGTGGAGTGTTGTGGTCGAAACGCACGGCGAAGGTCAGCTTGAGATCGCTCCTTGCTTTCCATTCATCCTGCACGTACCACCCGAGTTGGTACAGCTTAATGGGCTGATTCAGCGAAGTGGGGAAGGCCTGAACCAGAACGGTCGTGCCGCCGCCTGTCGCCCCCGTACCTTGTCCACCGTAGTAAAAGTCATCTAGTGTCAGCGGCAAGTCATAACCGCTGCTATAGAACCCGTAGTCGTGATCGCTGATCAGGTTGCGATGGAAGTACACGCCTGCCTTTAATGTGTGCTTGGCGCTGAGTGTGTACGAATAATCGTCGACGATCTGGTAGCCAGTGACGTTGCGTCCTTGCGGCCAGACGTAATCCGAACCGCCGACGTGCGTCAGCGACCCATCGTTCAATATGACCGTGGTCGGAAAAGCAGCCAAGGTAGTGTTCAGATTGGCCGGCCCGAATATGGCTCGATAGTACTGGGCTGCAAACAGCAAGCTGTTTACGGACTTCTGGCCGACCGGACGGTTCCAGCTGATCTGGCCTTGGTATTCCGGCTGGTAACTGGTCGAGTTGAAGATCGGGCTCAGTGCGTCTGTTGCGGTAGCCTGAGTGCCCACATCTTCCTGCAATCGGACGAACACTTTGTCATTGTTGGTGACGTTGAAGTCGAAGCGGCCTGAGGTCAGATACTCATGGGTAAAGTTACCAACGGTGTTCGAAAAGGTATCCGCACAATTGTTGCCTGACGTGCCTCCAAACGTTGTTCCAGCGGGAAGCAGCCCACCGGCGGTGTCTGTATACGTGAGGCCCTGGCAACCCGTTGGGTCAACGGCGCCGGTATTGCCCGGAGTAAACGCACTCTGCCGCCTCGGTGCGTTATCCCAAAAATTGAACATCGTTTGGTAGAAGGGAACCGAATCTCCGAAGCCTGTTGCGTTTAAATTGTCGAGAATTGCATTCTCGAAACTCGCGCCCGTTTCGCCGGAGAAGCTCCCTGTTGGAGCGTGACGGTTGTTGTTCTGGACCGGGATAATCACGCGAAGACCCTCGTAATTCCAGAAGAAGAACGCCTTGTTCTTGATGATCGGGCCCCCGAATGACGCTGCGTACTGGTTCGCATTATCGAAGCCGCGAGGCGAGTTGTTTGCTGGATTTGCGTTGTTGGTATTGAAATAGTCGTTGGCGTTCATGACGCGGCCATTCCAAAAGTAGTTGGCGTTGCCGTGCCAGTTATTGGAGCCGGACTTGGTAATGTAGTTGACGTTCGCTCCCAAAAACCCACCGTACTGGCCGGAGTAACCGTTGGTCACGACCGTCGCTTCAGCCACTTCGTTCTGACCGAGCAGCAGGTTGGTCGCGCCGGAGTTGTTCAGGTTCAGGAACGGATCGTTGTCATACATTCCGTTCAGCGTGAACAAATTCGAGGTCGCCGAAATGCCGAAGTTCGAGAAGTTGCCGTATCCGGAGCCGGTATTCATGACCGAACCCGGGGCAGTCTGCGCGATAAAGCTCAAGTCGTTGCCGGGATTCGGCACTTCCGAGATTTCGCGTTCATTGAAGGTCGTCGAGATTTCCGACGTCTCCGACTGCAATAGCGGAGCTTCACCGCTCACCTCTACCGTGGTTCCAGCCGCGCCGATTTCGAGCTTCGCGTTCACAATCGCATTTTGCTCGACGCTGACAGACTGCGTCGCGGTCAGTGTCTTGAAGTTTGGAGCTGCGATCGTCACCGTGTATATGCCGGGTTCCAGCAGCGCAAACTGGAACGCGCCTTGGTTGTTGGTCTTTACGGTCTGCGTAAAGCCCTTCGACGTGCTCTTCAGCGTGACCGTGACGTTCGGCAGGATAGCGCCGCTCTGGTCGGTTACGGTACCACTGATGGCACCGGTCGTGGTGCTCTGCGCCAGTACTACGCTGGGCACGAGCAGGGCGAGCATCACGCTAAAGGTGAGCAGCCCGATAAGTGTTCTAAATCGCATTTCTTGCCTCCTTGGAATTTTCGTCACGCGC
>Ga0209006_10002219_pt1 | contig 17693 bp, 14 predicted proteins | sample JacPin_JW_Ref_O2_FD_188567 | JGI IMG/M metagenome (GOLD analysis project Ga0209006, IMG submission 188567) | Forest soil microbial communities from Algoma, Ontario, Canada - Jack Pine, Ontario site 1_JW_Ref_O2 (SPAdes) (version 2) | ecosystem: Environmental > Terrestrial > Soil > Boreal... | reverse complement strand
CCGCCGGCGTGCCGTACACGGTGACCCTGAATCAGGGTCAGGAGTACCAACTGCGGGCGACGGTCAATCCCGAAGATCTCACCGGCACGAAAATCACGTCCACAGCGCCGGTCTCCGTCTATGGGGGAGAGCAGTGCGCCAACATCCCCAACAACAATTACGACGCCTGCGATTACATCGTCGAACAGAACGTCCCCGACGCCGCGTGGGGCACCTCGTTCCTGACCGAGCCATTGAAGACCCGCCACGACGGTGACGACTTTGAGCTGGTGGCCGATCAGAACGAAACGGAAGTGAAGCTCAACGGCTCCACGGTCGCCACGCTGAACGCTGGAGAACACTACGCCCAAGAGGTCGAAATGCCATCGGAATGGACCTCCAACAAGCCGATCGAGCTCAGCCAGGACTCCAACAGCTCGACTTACGACGGCACCACCGGCGATCCGTCGATGATGATCATCCCGCCGTATCAGCAGTTCGAGACCGGATACACGATCACCACGCCCTACGACTCAAACACAGTTTTTGAAAACTACGTAAACCTCGTGGTGCCCAAGAGCGCCGTGGGGGTGGTCGCTGTCGATGGTACCCCGGTGTCGGCGACCGAATACAACCCCATCGGCTCGAGCGAATTCGAGGGAGCGCAGGTGGACCTCGCCCCGGGCAGTCATGTAATCACGGGTAACGGTCAGCCGTTCGGGGCGTTCTCGTACGGGTTCTCCGAATACAACGCGTACAGCTACTACGGTGGCATGTCGCTCGCTCCGGTCGCGGAAGTCACGAAGGTGACGCTTGAACCGGCCGCTGAAACGGCCCTCGTCGGTAGCGAAGAGTGCGTCACGGCGACCGTCACCGATCAGAATGGCGATCCCCTTCCGGGCGTGAGGGTCGACTTCTTGGTCAGCGGCGCCAACACGGCTGGAGGCCCGGTCTTCGCCGGGACCGAAGGCAAGGCGACGTTCTGCTACACGGGCACGCACGCTGGCGAAGACGCGATCACGGGTTCGGTCGGTGGGATCAGTGGGACCGCGGCCAAGACGTGGGTGAATACGCTTGCCGTTGCCGATGTCACGCTTGCGCCGCCTACTGAAACAGCGACTGTCGGGAAGGTGGGATGCGTCACAGCGACGGTTACGAACGAAGGCGGCGATCCGATTCCGAACGTCAAGGTCGACTTTCAAGCGACGGGCGCCAACAGTGCGGAAGAATCCGTAGTCACGGGAACCGACGGCAAGGCGACGTTCTGCTACACGGGGGCGAGCGCTGGTGAAGACACGATCACTGCGTTGGTTGGCGGAATCAGCACAAGTGCGACCAAGACATGGGTCAAGGAAGCATCCACGACAACGCCTACCACGACATCGACCACCAGCACCGCCTCCTCAGGAGTGCTGCCATTCAAGGCAGAACTTCCGAAGGCGTGCACAAGCAAGCGCGACATCACGATCCACATCCAGCACGTCCATCAGCTGGGCATCGTCTCGGCGGTGGTGAAGATCGACGGCAAAGACAGAAAGACGCTGAGCGGGAAGCCTCTCTCGACGGCTATCAACCTGGTCGGGCTGCCGGAGGGCACCTACACGGTGGAGATCGTCGCTCGACTGCGCGATGGGCGAGTCGTCAGGGGCGAGCGCACGTACCACACGTGCGTGAGCAAACTCCCGGGGCGCTCCTATATACCGCTGGTGGCGGTGGGGTGACCCGGCGTCGTTAGCCGCTCGAATCTGGGCTGCCGGCCGCGCTCCTCGTCCCTCGTTGGGACGTGCAGCGCGGTCCGGCTGCGCCGGCAGCAGTACGCGAGGAGTGGAGATCCGGCGGCCGTCTTTCTCACCAATCCTTACCGGTTGGTAACCCGCCGTTTATGCGCACGCGGGAGTCTTCTCGACGAGCCCTCCTTCGGAAAGCGGGGAAGTCGGATGAGTCGAGCAGCTACCTCCATGCGAGCCGGGCAACGCGACCGCTACCGCTCGCTCGCTCGCTTCTACACGTCGGACGAGCGTCGGATCCACTCCCGCGAGCTGGACGTGGGCCTGTGGTGGCGCGAGGAGGCGGACGGCCCGCTGCACCGCGCGGCGTGGGTGAACGTGACAGGCGAGCTCTACCTGGTGCGTCTGGGTCCCGCCGCCGACGGCGGCGGTCGCGTCGAGGTTCTGGGCATCGCCGAGGACTGCGAACAGTTGGAGTCGGCGCTGGATGGGTGGCGTGAGTGCTGCGGCAAGCCCGGCTCTCTGAGCTGGCTGCGCGAGCGGACCGCGCTCAGGCTCCCCGCGAGCGCGGATGACGCTCGAGTCCATCTTCGGGAATCGGCTCCCAAGATGCGGCTGAGTCGACGAACTGACGAAACTGCGGATGGATCCCGGGATCGCGATCGAGCGTTCCCAGACGGACCGCGACTTGCTCGTCGCTCAACGGCTGTCCGCTGAACAGCGCCGAGCCGCAAGTGGCGCAGAACAGCTTGGGAACGCCGACGGGCGGCTGGAATGAGCGCAGTTGGTCCTCTCCCTGAAGCAGCTGGAAGCCCTCCTGCGGCACGCGGCCGTTGGCCGAGGAACCGGTGCCGGTGCGCCGCTGGCAGTGCGTGCAGTGGCAGTAGCCGGCTGAGATGAACGGCGCCGTGATCTCAAAGCGCACTGCGCCGCATAGGCAGCCGCCCTGCAGCGGAGCCTCGGGGGAGGGTGGGCTCGTAGACGGCGATCTGATCGCGACACCATAGCCGCGCCTGGAGGCGAGGATCGATAGGATGCGGCGAAGCATGACCGGCGCTCCACAGGCCCACAGGAACATCTCCCGAGCGAGCGAGTTCGGAGGCAACGGATGACCCACTACCCAGGATGGGGCTCTTGGAGCTTCCAACCGGTCGTCGTGATCGCGCTTCTCGCTGCGGGCTGGCTTTATGCGCGGGTGTACAAACGCGCCGCGGCCCGCTCTTCGACCTCCGGGCCAAACGCCAGCCACTGGGTGTTCTACGTGGCGGGTCTTTTGACGATCGCGGTCGCGCTGCTCTCCCCGCTCGACCCGATTGGCGACAAGTATCTGCTCTCGGCGCACATGTTCCAGCACGTGCTGCTGTCGGACATCGCACCGGCGCTGCTGGTTCTTGGCCTGCGCGCGCCGGTGCTGCCGCTGGGTCTCTCGCGTGAGGCGTTGATGGCCGTGGCCCCTGGAGGCAAGTCCGGTAGGTGGCTGGCGCGGCTTACCTCGCCGTGGGTCGCAGTGCCACTGTGGGCGCTGGCCACGTGGATCTGGGCAATCCCGGCGGTGTTCGACTTCGCTGCGCAGCACTCACTGGTGCACGCGCTGGAGCACGCAACCCTCTTCTACACGGGCCTCGCGATGTGGTGGCTGATCATCGACCCGCTCCCCCGCGCGAAGCTGCGCCCGAACGGTCAGCGCCTCGCGCTGCTGGGCTTCACGCGCCTGGCGAGCGCATGTGTGTGCCTGCCGCTGACGTGGATCACGAGCACCCAGTACTCGCTGTACGCGAGCGCCCCGCGCGGCTACGGCATCTCGGCGATCAACGACCAGCATCTGGCCGGCGCGAGCATGTGCTTCATCGAGGCGCTCGTGTTTGGCATCGCGTTTGCAGCTGCCTTTATCAGCATGCTCGACCGTTCCGACTCGCGCATGACGCTCGTCGAATACGCGGCGGGCGAGCACCTGCCTACCTGAGGCGCGTTGCAGCGGGTATAGCCTGGCGTCGTAATGGGCACTCCGTGGGACGCGGGCACCTATGACCGGTCGAGTGAGCCTCAGCAGGCTTGGGGCTCCGAGGTGCTCGCACGGCTCGAGGGAATAGCGCACGACGCGACGGTGCTTGACGTGGGCTGCGGCACTGGGCGCGTGACCGAGGCTCTCCTGAGGCTGGTGCCAGAAGGTCGCGTGTTGGCCTTCGACGCGTCGGCAGACATGGTGGCGCTGGCCCGGAAGAGGCTTGGCGACCGCGCCGAGGTCTGGTGCCAGGATGCGCTGGACCTTGACCTAGATCAGCCCGTGGACGCGATCCTCTCGACGGCAGCGCTGCACTGGGTCACCGACCACGAGCGACTCTGGGGGCGACTCGCCGGAGCCCTGCGACCCGGCGGCGTGCTGGAGGTCCAGTGCGGAGGTGAGGGCAACATCGCTGGTGTGCGAGACGTCATCGACGCGGTCGCAGGCGATCTCGCGCCGGAGCTTCTCGGCTGGTCGCCGTGGGTCTTCGCGGGGCCTGCGGACACCGAGCGGCGCCTGGAGGAGGCTGGCTTCACCGACGTTCGCTGCTGGCTCGAAGAGCGGCCCACCTATCCGGAGGACATGGCCGCGTTTGTGCCCACCTCGATTCTCGCCGCGCATCTCGCGCGCCTGCCCGACGAGCCCCGCGAACGCTTCGCCGCTGCGGTGGTTGCGGGTGTACATCCACCGCTCGACTACGTGCGCCTCAACGTCTCCGCCGTCCGCGGACCGCGCTGATGGCGGAATTGAGAGCCCGGCTCGGGCCTCAGTTCACCATTGGTAGCAATTTGGTACCGTATTGGTATGAGCAAGCAGATAGCTGTACGTCTGCCTGACGAGCTCGTTGAATTCGTTGACGAGGTTGTCGAATCAGGTGGCGGACGCAGCCGGGCCGCGGTCGTTGGTAGAGCGCTCGAGCGGGAGCGGCGGCGGATGGTCGCGGCTCGGGACGCTGCGATCCTTGTCGCTGCGGGTTCGGACCCGGATCTTGCGAAGCTCGCGGAGCATGTCGCGCGCTTGCCGTCTGCGCTTGCCTGATGCGCCCGATCTACATCGCTGAGCTCGACAAGGCTCGCCCTGTGCTCATCCTCACGCGCGAGCTTGTCCGCCCGCATCTCGCGACGGTCACGGTCGCCCCGATCACCGCAGCGATCCGAGGGCTTTCGACGGAGGTGCATGTCGACGCTGCGAACGGCCTTGCGGGTCCGTCAGTTGTGAGCTGCGACAACGTCACGACGATCCCGACGAGTGCCTTGCGAACACAGGTGGGCGTACTCCTCGATCGTCAGGAGCCCGCGCTTAGCGAGGCGATCAGGGCAGCATTTGATCTCGATTAGTACTGGAGACAGCGGTGCGGCACGGTGTTACACTTCTAATGTGCCGACCTCCCACCCGCGTCACACGATCACCGAGACGCCGTCCGTACAAGAGGCGCTTGACGAGCTGCGCTCGCGCCTGGGAGGCGAGCGCATCGACTACGCCGAACTGGTCGTGCTCGGTGCGCGCACTAAGGCACGCCAGCTACCGGACGACGCGAAGGCTGCTCGTGCGGCGGCGCAACGACTGGCCGGGATGGTTCGCGATCACTCGATCCCAGTCGATGTGCGGGCGGCCGACGAAGTTAAGCGTCTTGGTCTGATCGCAGACTGAAGACGCGAGCTTTGCTCCTGCTCGACAACTCGGCTTGGGCTCGTCTCGGATCCCGCGGCCTGGACGAGGAACGGGCGGAGACGGTCGCCGAATGGATGGAGGAACTGCAACTAGCGACATGCCTGCCGTTTCTGCTGGAGGCCGGCTATTCAGCCCGGTCTGGAGCGGAGCACGTAGCGATGATGTCGGATCTCGCGCGACTGCCTCGCGTGGCAATTGATCGAGACATTGAACGCCTGGCGGTCTCGACGCAGCGGCAGCTAGCCGAGGTCGGACATCACCGGTTGCCTCCCACAGACGTGGTCATTGCTGCCTGTGCGCACGCCTCCGGTATGGGCGTGTTGCACTACGACCACGACTACGATCTGATCGGCGAGCATGCGAGCCTGGAGTTTGAGAGTGCGTGGCTTGCTCCCGCCGGCGCTCTTTAGTGCGGCTGTCGCGCTTGGCGGCGCGAAGGGCTGAGCCTCACGCCTCGAACAGTTCATCCAGGTAAAGGCATTCCCCGTGCTGCCACTGCTCGTCTAACCCAGGCTCGCAGGCGAGGTGGCTGGGCAGCGCCGGCGGCGCGGGCAGGCGCGCGACGGACGCAACGGTTGCCGTCGCGCTCGCAATGGTCGGCGGCCGCGAGCCGAAGATGACGCCGGCAGCCGAGCGCTCGAGCAGCGGGCCGTCGACACCCCTGGCCGCGTAGAGCGCGGTGTCCGCCTGTCCGTCCCCGCAGGGCGGTGGTTCGTCGTAGCGCCAAGCCAGCTCGTAGTAGAAGACGTGCTCGGGCTGGAACTCGGGCATCAGCTCATCCACGAGGAAGCGCGCCTGCTGGACCTGTGAGCCTTCGCCGTAAGCGGCGTCCGCCTCGCAGTAGTACGCGCCGACCTCCGTGAACCAGATGCTGTCGGTGGCGGGGTCGGGCAGCGCTTCTCGAAAGCTCGCGACGGTTTCGGTGCTCATGTACTTGACGGCGTGGTAGGGGTGGATGCCCCAGTCGCCGGGGTCACGTGGGTCCAGGTAGCTCTCGTACTGGCGCTCGTAGTCGAGCATGTTCGCTTCTGAGTCAAGGAGATCGCCGGCGACTGTCGTGCAGCCGTGTTCCTGGCAGAAGGCGTAGGCGGCGTTTGTGAAGCCGGCGGCAAGTTCGGGCGGTACGTAGGAGCTGTAGTGCGAGTCGTTTGGCTCGTTCCACGCCTCCACGATCGCGATCTGGGGAAACGCGCGGAACAGCGCCTGCAGTGCTTCGTCGTACTCCGCGGGCGTCTGCGGGGCGGCGCAGCCTTCGCAGTTGTAGTTGTCGAGCGCGACGTCAGGCGTCAGCCCGAGCGCCGTCGCATGCGTGTACCAGCGCTGGAGGTTGGCCAGTTCTTCGGGGTAGCCGGCGCCGCCCATCACATCCCACTGAACGACGTAGCGCGCGAGCTTGATGTGCGTAGACGGGCCGTGTGCCCACGCGCCGTCGAAGTAGCTCGCGAAAGCGGGGTCCGGACCACCGCCTTCGGAGAACCCCCCGCTCCAGCTCATCAGCCCCTGGTCGGAGACCCCATCCACATACGACGTCCCCGCCCAAGCCGGCGCACAGATGCACGCGAGGCTCAGGCAGGCGCCGATGAGCGCTAGAAGGTGTCGTCGCCCGATGCGCCGGCGCCGATTGGCGGCTGGCGCACCTGAGAGACGATGGCAAAGCAGATCAAGGACGCAAGGAGCATGGCGTGCTACGCACGTGAGCGACTGAGGACGCAGATATGCAAAGTCATCGTCTCTCAGCCGCAGCCGGTGTTGTTGCCGCACGATGAACACGTGTAGCAGGAGCCGGTCCGCTGCATCATGCCTCCGCACTGGTTGCAGGCCGGTCCGAGGTCGAGGCCCTGCAGTCGTGCCGGCACCACCGGCGGGGATTCCGTCAGCGCCGATGCGGCCGGCGTACCGTGGACGGCCTGTGCAGTTGCGTGCGCCTCGGGCCCGCCGTTTCCGGATGAGCCGTTGCCGGGCGCCCCGTTGCCGTTGCCCGGGCTGGCGGTGTCGGAGTAGCTGACCGACTGCACGGCGTCCTGTGCCGCTTTGCGTGCGCGCACCGCCGGCGTGAGGATTCCCAGCTCCTCCTGGGCGTCCGCGTCGAGGAAGCGCGAGGCCAGCCAGCGCATGATGTAGTCGGGCATCGACTTGGCGAACGGGATCTCCGGGTTGCCGGTGATCCCCTCTGGCTCGAAGCGCATGTAGCTGAACTTCTGCACCAGCGTCTCGAGCGGCACGCCGTACTGCAGCGCGATCGAGATCGCCGTCGCGAACGAGTTCATCATGCCGCGCAGCGTCGAGCCCTCCTTGCCGATGTCGGTGAGGAAGATCTCCCCGACGGAGCCGTCCTCGTACTTGCCGGCTGTGATGTAGCCCTCGTGGCCGCCGATCGAGAACTTGTGCGTGAGCGATTCGCGCTCGCGCGGCATCCGCTTGCGTCGCGGGCCGGCCTCCGCCAGCGCCTTGCTCACGGCGGCCTCAACGATTGCGTCCACGTCGACGGGGTCTGTGACGCCCTGCTGCGCGTCGGTGCGCAGCGCCTGTGCTGTCTTTGAGCCGTCGCGGTAGATCGCCAGCGCCTTGACCCCGAGGCGCCACGCCTGCGTGTAGGCGTCGGCGATGTCCTCTACCGTCGACTCCTGGGGCATGTTCACGGTCTTTGAGATCGCGCCCGACAGGAACGGCTGCACGGCGCCCATCATCTCGATGTGACCCATGTGCGTGATCGCGCGCTCCCCGACGGCGACGTCGAACACCGGGAGGTGCTCCTCGTTCAGGCCGGGAGCGCCGACGATCGTGGCGTGCTCGGCCAGGTGCCCCTCAATCTGCTCGATCTGCTGCTCGGAGTAGCCGAGCGTCTGCAGCGCGAGCGGCACGGTTTTGTTGACGATCGTCATCTGCCCGCCGCCGACGAGCTCCTTGAACTTGACCAGCGAGAAGTCGGGCTCCACACCGGTGGTGTCGCAGTCCATGAGGAAGGAGATCGTGCCGGTGGGCGCGAGCACGGTGGCCTGCGCGTTGCGATAGCCGCTCTGCTCGCCGAGCTCCACGGCCTCGTCCCACGAGCGCCGCGCCGCTGCCAGCAGTTCCGTGTCCACGCACGCCGCGTCGGGGATCACGTAGGAGGCGTCGCGGTGCATACGCATCACGTTGTTGTGCGGCTCGCGGTTCTCCTCGTAGTGGTCGTACGGGCCGAGCGCCCCCGCGATCTCCGCCGAGCGCCGGTAGGCCCTGCCGGTCATCAGCGCGGTGATCGCTGCCGCTGCGCCGCGGCCGTGATCTGAGTCGTAGGGCATGCCGTTGCTCATCAGGTAGGCGCCGAGGTTGGCGTAGCCGAGTCCGAGCTGGCGGAAGGCGCGGGCGTTCTGCCCGATTTCCTCGGTCGGATAGCTGGAGGGCCCGACGACGATCTCCTGAGCGAGCAGCATCACGTCGACCGTGTGCTCGAATGCGCGCACGTCGAGCGTGCCGTCGGCGCGGCGGAACTTCATCAGGTTCAGCGAGGCCAGGTTGCAGGCGGAGTTGTCCACGTGCATGTACTCCGAGCACGGGTTGGACGCGTTGATGCGCCCGCTGTTGGGCGATGTGTGCCACTGGTTGATCGTGGTGTCGTACTGCACGCCCGGGTCCGCGCAGCGCCAGGCTGCCTCTGCGATCTCGCGCATCAGCTCGCGCGCGCGGATCGGCTCGCCGACCGGCTCTCCGGTCGCGCGGGCGATCAGGTTCCACTCGCCGTCCTCTTCGACCGCGCGCATGAACTCGTCGGTGACGCGCACCGAGTTGTTGGCGTTCTGATACTGGATCGAGAAGAACCCGTCGCCGTCGATCGACATGTCGAAGCCGGCATCGCGCAGCGCCGCGGCCTTGTCCTCCTCCTTGGCCTTGCACTGGATGAACTGGAGAATGTCGGGGTGGTCGACGTTGAGCACGACCATCTTGGCCGCGCGACGGGTCTTGCCGCCGGACTTGATCGTGCCCGCCCAAGAGTCCGCGCCGCGCATGAACGAAACCGGGCCGGAAGCCGTGCCGCCCTTGGCGAGCGGCTCCATCGAGCCACGGATGTTCGACAGGTTGATGCCCGAGCCGGAGCCGCCACGGAAGATGTTCCCCTCCTTGGTGTTCCATTCGAGGATCGACTCCATCGTGTCCTCGACAGAGAGGATGAAGCAGGCGCTGCACTGCGGGCTCTCCTCGAAGCCGACGTTGAACCACACGGGCGAGTTGAACGCGGCCAGCTGGTTGAGCAGGATGTAGGTGAGCTCGTGGTTGAACGCGCGCGCGGCGTCTTCGTCGGCGAAGTAGCCGCCGGCGCGACCCCAGCCGGTGATCGTGCCGGCCACGCGGCTGATCATCTCCTTGACCGAGCTCTCGCGCTCGGGTGAGCCGAGCTGTCCGCGGAAGTACTTCTGGGCGACGATGTTCGTCGCGTTCTGCGACCAGCTCTTGGGGAACTCGACATCCTTCTGTTCGAAGGCGACGCGGTCGCCGTGGCCGATGCGCGCATCGCGCACCTCCCACTCGACGGCGTCGAACGGGTGCGTCCCGGGCTCCGTGAACAGGCGTTCGATAGTCAGCGCCCTGCCGGACCGGACAACTTCAGCTACTGAGCTCTGCGGGGCGCCATCCATCTCACTGTTCTCCTCGTCTTGAGCCGCTCGAAACCCCCAATTTGCGGCGCGAATACGGTGGTTTTGGGGGTAACAGAGGATGATCCGCTTCCTGTCGGACGGACCTTTGCGAGGACCGCCTGTGGAGCCGATTCGTTACCTACAGGATAGCCGCAGACCGGCCTGGAGCCTGCATTTTCAGCCCCCAAATTGCGACTTCGAAGACGTTTCTTTGCAGGCTTTTTTGCAGCGGCGGTGCGCTAGTGCCCGAGTCGCGCCCAGTCGCTGAATTCGGCCCACGTGGCGGCCGCGCGAAAGCGTGCCTCGGCGAGCGAGTGGCGCAGCGAAAGCGTCCAACGGGGCTCGTAGGCGCTCATCCTGGCGACGCCCCAGACGACGATCCCCAGCACGACGATCGCAGCCACGATCGCGATCGCGATGGCCGCGTGTGAGGGCCCGCCGCCCGATCTGGTGCGGGCCGGTGTGGGTGCGACAGCGAGAGCTAGTTGAGCGATCAGGGGTCCGGCCATGCCGATGCCCATGCTAATGGCGGCGACCGTCGCCGAGCGGAAGGCCCTCGAGTGCGCCCAGCGCATCGCGCAGAACGAGCTCTGGTGGCTGCGCGGCGTCGATCACGCGGATGCGCTCGGGCTCGGCGCTTGCCAGCTGATCGTAGGCGGAGGCGATCGCTGCGAAGAACGGCTCGCCCTCGCGCTCCAGGCGGTCGGGCTTTGAGGCGCGCTCGTGCTGGCGCGCGCGTCCGTCCGCGGGTGAGATGCGCAGCAGCAGGGTGCGGTCCGGGGAAAGTCCGCCGGTGGCGAACAGGTTGATCGCGCGCACGTCCTCCACGCCCAGCGAGCGCCCGGCGCCCTGGTAGGCGAGCGAGGAGTCCACGAAGCGGTCGAGGAGCACAACCGCGCTGTCGTCCAGTAGCGGCTCGAGCAACTGCTCGACGAGCTGCGCGCGTGCAGCCGCGTACAGGAGCGCCTCTGTGCGCGGCAGGACATCGAGGGCGGGGTCCTTGACGAGCGTGCGAATCCGCTCGGACACCTCCACGCCGCCCGGCTCACGGAGCAGTTGCACCCGCACGCCGCGCGCTTTCAGCTCTCGTTGAAGCTCCTCGGCGAGCGTGGTCTTGCCGGCGCCGTCGAGCCCCTCGATCGTGATCAGTGTGCCGCGGGCCACCTCCGGGACGGTATCGGCGCCGGCCGATCCCACGCCTCTAGGATGCAAGCCATGTCCGTTCCGGCTGAGCCACCTGACCAACCGGAGACCGAGACCACCGTCACCCCACTGCTCCCAGGCCTGGAGTCCCACCCCCACGCGCGCGCGATCCTGACCCCGGCGCTCGCTCCCGGGGCGACCCCTTCACACGCGTACCTGTTCCACGGCCCGGCGGGCACGGGCAAGCGTACGGTGGCGCGGGCGTTTGCTGCGGCGCTGCTTGGAGAGGGCGCGCGCACTCCGGGGACGGTGGCGGAACGGGTGGCGCGCGACAGCCACCCGGACCTCACGTGGGTGCGGCCGTCGGGTGCTGCGGAAATGCTGGTGGCGGACATCGAGCAGCCGGTGGTGGCGGCGGCCACGCACACGCCGTTTGAGTCGGCCCGCCGTGTGTTCGTGATCGAGGCTGTGGAGACGATGAACGACCAGACGGCCAACCGCATGCTGAAGATCCTGGAGGAGCCGCCGTCGTTCACGCACCTGGTGCTGCTGGCAGACCGCCGCGAGGATGTGTTGGCGACGATCGCCTCGCGCTGTCAGCCGGTGCGTTTCGACCCGCTGGCGCCGGCGTTGCTGGCGGCGCGCATGGACGGCGTGGACGGCGATCGCGCGCAGGCGTGCGCGCGCCTGGCGATGGGCGATGCGGGTCTGGCGCAGCGGCTTGCGAGCGCGGAGGGGCAGGCGCTGCGAGCGCGAGCGGAGGAGTTCGTGCGCTCCACGCTGGCCGGCTCGACCGCGAGCCGCCCGTGGCTGGGCCTGCTGGAGGCGGCGAAGACGGCGGGCGCGCAGGCGGGGGAGCGCACGCAGGAGCAGCTGGAGCGAGAGCTGGAGTTCGTGCCCAGCAAAGAGCGCAAACGCTACGAGCGCGAAGCGGCTGAGGCGCGCCGTCGCGGCGAGCGTCGCGTGCGCACGCAGACGCTGGGCCTGTCGCTGCGCCTGGCGGAGCTGTGGCTGCGCGATCTGATGTGCGTGAGCGAGGGCGCGGGCGAGCTGGTGCACGCGGTCGACCGGCGCCCGGAGCTCGAGTCCGACGCGGACGGTTGCGACGCGTTGGCGCTGCGCAGCGGCATCGAGCTGGTGGCGGACACGCGCCTGAGCCTGTCGTTGAACGTGTCGGAGGAGCTGGCGCTGGAGGCGCTCGCTTACAGGCTGCAGGCGACGTTGGCCAGCGAGGCTGTGGCTGCGTAACTGCGCAGCACGCAGGCCGCCGCAGAGGCGGCCCATAAAAAGGCTGTCAGTCGACTGAGTCGATCGGGCCCAGGTTGGGCTCGATGCCATACAGATCGAACGCCATGAACTGGGAGAACTGGCGGTTTTCGGGGCCGTGGAAGTCGGCGGAGCCGGTGGTGAGCTGTCCGAGCTCGGCGCAGTGGCTGGCGATCAGCTCGGTGTTCTCGCGCGTGTGCGTGATGTAGAAGGCCTCCACGCCGTCCATGCCCAGCGTGTGGAAGCGGTCGATCGTGGCGATCACTTCGTCGGGATCTGAGAGGTCCCAGAAGGGGTGCGCCCAGATGGCGACGCCGCCGGCGTCGTGGATCGCCTGCACTGCCTCGGCGACGGTGGGCGTCTCGCGCAGGCGGAAGGCGGGCTTGCCCTCGATCAGATAGCCGCGGATCAGCGAGCCCACATCGTCGATGCCCTCCTGCTGCAGACGCTCGGCGTTGGCGGGCGCGCGCAGCACTGCGCCAGCGAGGTGCGGGCGGCCGATCGGTTTGCCCTCGGCGATGCGCGCGTCGATCTCAGCTTCGTCGAGGTCGAAGCCGACCTCGCGCAGACCGTCGCGCATGCGCAGCGTGCGCTTCTCGCGGTCAGCGAGGAAGGCGGTCAGGTGCCCGGTCATGACGTCGCCGGTGTAGTCGATGCAGTAGCCGAGGATGTGCAGTTCGCGGGGCACCGATGATCCGGCATCGACGGCGGAGATCTCGACGGCGGGAACGACGCGCACGCCCACGCGCTCGCCCTCGGCGATCGCCTCGGAGACGCCGCTGATCGTGTCGTGGTCGGACAGCGCGAGCAGCTCCACGCCGGCGGCGGCGGCGCGCTGCACGACCTCAGCGGCGGGCAGGACACCGTCGGAGTGGGTGGAGTGCGACTGTAGATCGAAGCGGGGTGCCACGCGGGCAGCGTATGCGATCGCTTCAGGAGCGGGCGTAGCGGTGCATGCCGGGCCAGCCGACGGAGGCTTCGTTGGGTACGCCGGTGAGCGCGGCGACGCGCCGCGCGACGACCGCGCGCAGACGGCGCACGGCGGTGTGGTAGCGGCGCGCCTTCTGGAAGAGGACCTGGTCGGCGGGAGCGTCGCGGTCGAGCTGATCGCGGGCGGCGTCGGTCTCGACAGCGCGCTGGCACGCGTCGAGCCACAGCACCTCGAGGTATGCAAGCGCGGCGCCCACCTGGTCCTCGTCGATCGCGTCCGGCTGCTCGAGCTGGCGCACGGTGGGGATCACCTCGGAGATCAGCCAGCGCTGCTCTCCGTGAGCCCTAAGGATCAAGCAGATGTCGGGCGGGTGAGAGGAGCTCAGGGGGTGGTCGTTCATCGGAAGTGTTCGCACTGGGAAAAGACCGGTGGGTCAGTGTGCGGGTGCTTTGGGCTTCGACGGGTGGCTGTCGCTGCTTTAGGAGGACGCCTGTGCTCTCCACGCTTCTCCAGTGCTTCTGTGCACTTTGCGGGCGATTCAAGGCGGGGGCGCGGTTGGACCGATGAAGGTTGTGGGGGGTCACGGAGAACGCGGATAGGAAAGCGAGATGCAAAGCAGCGACACCGACCCGACACGACGTACGGCGGGGCAGTACGCACGGGCGACCGTGACGCGGCTGAGCGTGCGCACGCTGGTCACGCTGGGTGCGCTGGCGGTCGCCACGGCGCTGCTGGGCCGCACGTTCGGGCTGCGCGACCCGCTGTTCCTGGCCTCGGAGGTGACGTTGCTGGTGAGCATGTTCGTGATCTCGCGCTACGTGCTGCCGCTGGTGGAGCGCCGTGACCGCGGCGCGGCGGGCGAGGAGCAGGTTGGTGGCCTGCTGGACGAGCTCTCAGAGCGTGGCTGGCTGGTGATCCACGACGCGACGCTGGGCAGGGGCAACGTCGATCACATCGTGATCGGGCCGCCGGGGATCTTCACGATCGAGACGAAGAGCCACCCCGGCCCGATTCGCGTGGCGCGCCTGCACGGCTCGATGCTCAGCCAGGCGCAGGCGCAGCGCAAGACGATCGAGCGGGTTACGGGCGTGGAGGTGGAGCCGCTGATCGTGTTCAGCCGCGCTTGGGTGGACCGCCCGACGGCGCGCAGGAAGGGCGTGCGGGTGATCCCCGCGCGCATGCTGGTTCGCTATCTGCTCAGGCAGCCGTCGAGGCTGTCGCGGGAGGAGATCGAGCGCCGCCACGCGCTGGTTGCGCAGGCGCTGATCGAGCACCATGCTCAGGTGCACGAGGTGGCTGTCAGGCGCCGTCGCGAGCGCCTTCCGCGTCCGCCTGTGGTGCGCGGGCGTGGTGAGCGCTAGCTTTGGGGTATGGTGAGCACCGCCACGGTTGAGCTCGACGCCGTAACCGACCCGACGGCCCAGCCCTCGCCCACGCGCGGACTGCCCCCCGGCCCGCGCATGCCGCGGGCGGCGCAGACAGTGGCGTGGGCGCTGGCGCCGACGTGGGTGATGGATCAGTGTGCGCGCAGGCTGGGGGATGCGTTCACGCTGACGTTCGCGCCGAGCGGCTTGAAACTGGTGATGGTGGGCGACCCGCAGGCGGTGAAGCAGGTGTTCACTGCGCCGCCGGAGGTTGCGCCTTCGGGCGCGGGGAGCTCGCCGATTGCGCCGGTGCTGGGTGAGCGCTCGGTGCTGACGCTGACGGGACGCGAGCACATGCGCCAGCGCAAGCTGCTGCTGCCCCCGTTTCACGGCGAGCGCATGCGCGAGTACGAGGACGTGATCGTGCAGGCGACGCGGCGCGACATGGCGAGCTGGCCGCTGGGCGAGTCGATGCGCATGCAGTCTCACACTCGCTCGATCACGCTTGAGGTGATCGTGCGCGCGGTGTTCGGCGTGGAGACGGAGCGCATGGGGCCGCTAAAGCAGGCGATTAGGGAGCTGGCGGAGCCGGTGCGCGTGCTGGCGGTGCTGCGCGCGCTGATGAGCCGTCCGACGGGGGCCCGCCCGACGGGTGCGCTGGGCCGGGCGCTGGACCGTCTGGACGAGCTGATCTACGCGGAGGTCGCGCGCAGGCGTGAGGCAAGCGACATCGAGCAGCGGACGGACATCATGTCGCTGCTGTTGCTGGCGCGCGACGAGGACGGCGAGGCGATGACGGACGTGGAGCTGCGCGACGAGCTGGTGACGCTGCTGCTGGCGGGCCACGAGACGACGGCGACGTCTGTGGCGTGGGCGCTGGAGCGTCTGGTGCGCCACCCTGAGAAGCTCGCGCGGTTGACGGCAGAGATCGACGCGGCGGGCACGGGCGGCGGTGAGGAGTACATGACGGCAGTGGTGAACGAGACGCTGCGCGTGCGCCCGGTGGTGGGGATCGTGGTGCGCGTTCTCAACGAAGAGCTGCGGGTGGGCTCCTACGTTCTGCCGAAGGGCACGCGCGTGGCGCCGTCGATCTACCTGACGAACCGCAATGCGCAAGTGTATGGGGACCCTGAGGCGTTCCGCCCGGAGCGTTTCCTGGAGGCCGCGACGGAGACTTTCTCGTGGATCCCCTTCGGCGGAGGCATCCGCCGCTGCATCGGCGCGTCGTTTGCGCAGATGGAGATGAAGGTGATGCTGAGGACGATGCTCAGCGAGCTTGCCCCGCACGCACCGAGGGGCAGGCGCGGGCGCAGGGACGAGTGGGTGCGCAGGCGGGCGGTCACGCTGGTGCCGGCTGGCGGCGCGAGCGTGGTGTGGGAGCGGCGCGCGTAAGACGTTTTTATGGGCCGCCTGACGGCGGCGGGATGCGTTCGTTGTGTCGTGAACAGGGCGTGGGGACGGCAATGGCGTCCCAGCCGCGTTGGTCGGTAGCGTGCATGGCATGCATGCGATGGCGGCGGTGACTCCCATGGAGACGGACTCGGCTGATGGCGTGTGGCAGCGCCCGGCGCCGGAGGAGTTGCTGGCGCGCTTCGGCCTGGAGCGCTTCAGGCCGGGGCAGCGCGAGGCGGTGCAGGCGGCGCTGGACGGTCGCGACAGCCTGGTGGTGATGCCGACGGGCGGAGGCAAGTCGCTGTGCTACCAGCTGCCGGCGCTTGCGGGCGAGTCAGATCCAGGCCGTCCTTTGGTGGTGGTTGTGAGCCCGCTGATCGCGCTGATGGCCGATCAGTGGCGCAGGCTCAAAGATGCGGGCGTGCGCTCGTGCATGCTGGCTTCGGGGATGCAGGACGGCCACAACGAGCAGGCGCTTGGCGAGATCGAGTCTGGGGCGACGCAGCTGGTGCTGGCGGCGCCGGAGCGCTTTGCCTCCGCGGCGTTCCGGGCGGCGCTGGCGCGCAGGCGCGTGGGCCTGTTCGTGGTGGACGAGGCGCACTGCGTGGCGGAGTGGGGCCATGACTTCAGGCCGGACTACCTGCGCCTGCACGACGCGATCGCCTCGCTTGGACGTCCGCCGGTGATGGCGGCGACGGCGACGGCGACGCCGCGGGTGGCGCAGGAGATCGCTGAGCGCCTGGGCCTGCGCGAGTGGGTGTCGGTCCGCTCTGGCTTTGACCGGCCGAACGTGACGTTCGATGTGGTGAGCGTGGAGGGCAAGGGCGCGGTGGCGCGCAAGCGCGCGGCGCTGATGCATGTGCTCAGGGGGGGCGAGTCGACGGATGGTGCCCCGCCGGCCGCGCGTGCGCTGCCGGCGATCGTGTACTGCGGCACGCGCAAGGACACGGACGAGCTGGCGGCGGACATCGGGGCGCAGGGGATCGCGACTGTTGCTTATCACGCGGGCATGAGCCCGGAGAGGCGGCGGGAGAGCCAGACGGCGTTCATGGAGGGGCGCGCTCAGGTGGTGGTGGCGACGAACGCGTTTGGCATGGGCGTGGACAAGGCGGACGTGCGCACGGTGGCGCACTGGGCGCTGCCGACGAGCCTGGAGGCGTACTACCAGGAGGCGGGCAGGGGTGGGCGCGACGGCGAGCCCGCGCGGGCGCTGCTGCTGGCCTCGCGCATGGACCTGGGCAGGCTGATCAGGTTCATCAAAGAGCGGGACATGACGGTGGAGGACGTAAAGCGCTTCGTCGCCAGGCTGCGCGCGAGCGCGGGCGGCGAGGAGCTGACGATCGGCCATGGTGAGCTGGGCGAGCGCGACAGGGTGCTGCTGTCGGTGGCGGAGCGCGCGGGCGCGGTGCAGCTGAGCCCGGCGGGCAGGGACGGGCTGCTGGTGCGCCTGACGGGGCAGGGCAGCCCGCGCATGGCGCAGACGGCGATCACGGCGGCGCGCAACCGCGGCTGGGAGGCGTACCGCTCGATTGAGCGCTTCAGCTCGGACGGCGAGACGTGCCGCAGGCGCCAAATCCTGGACCACTTCGGCGACAGAGCGGCGGG
>Ga0209006_10002218_pt1 | contig 17697 bp, 13 predicted proteins | sample JacPin_JW_Ref_O2_FD_188567 | JGI IMG/M metagenome (GOLD analysis project Ga0209006, IMG submission 188567) | Forest soil microbial communities from Algoma, Ontario, Canada - Jack Pine, Ontario site 1_JW_Ref_O2 (SPAdes) (version 2) | ecosystem: Environmental > Terrestrial > Soil > Boreal... | reverse complement strand
AGCAACGTTGCGACGTTGGAGCTAAAGACTGCCGAGAAGCGCAGCGTGTCGGGGAAGAATGCGTGGCACTTGCAAGCGTTTGCGCACACGCAGAATCCGCTGCGCATGGTGTTTGAACTGGACGATCAGTTTGACTCGTATAGCGATAGCTCGACGATGACGAGCGTGCAGTACGAGATGCACCTGAGTGAGCGTGGACAGAAGGTCGACTCAGTGCAGCACCTGACTTCGACCGGGCGGGATGCGGCGCCGCCGAATGCGGTACAGACGCATGTCTTGCCGGGGACGCGCGATCCGCTGGGAATGATGCAGTATTTGCGGCACGTCGATTGGACGAAGACGCCGAAGGTGGAAGGGCCTGTTTACGATGGGCACAGACTTTACGACGTGATCGCGTCGGTGGCGGGGGCGGAACAAAGCGTCACTGTGCCCGCCGGGACTTTCAGCGCGGACAGAGTGGAGATTCGAGTTTTCGATAACGGACAGGAAATGAAGGATGCGCACTTCTTTGTTTATTTTGCGAGGAACGAAGGGCGTACGCCGGTGCTGTTGGAGGCGGAGATGCCGTTTGCGTCGGCGCGGGTGGCGCTGAAGTCGGTGAAGTAACTTCTCGGCGCTGAGATCTGCGCAAATTTAGGCCATAGCAAAAAAAGAAGGGCACGGCGGTGCCGTGCCCCTACGGTTAGCTTTGGGCTGCGATTAGCAGAGGACGATTTTGTCGCGGCCACGCTGGACGCGGCGGGTTGCGTTGCGCGTGTCCACGACGAGCTTTGCTGAGTCCACGATTGAGGCGTAGTCGTAGCTGGAATGATCGGTGGCGATGACGACGCCGTCGTAGTTGCCGATGGTTTGCGCGTTGAGCGGCACCGATTTCATATTTTCGTAGTTGTAGTGGCGCATTTTGTGGAGTTGGGGGAAATAGGGATCGTTGTAATCGAGTTCGGCTCCGCGCTGCTGCAAGAGCTGCATGATCTTCAGCGTGGGGGACTCGCGGAGGTCATCGACGTCTTTTTTGTAGGCGACGCCGAGGATCAGGATCTTCGAGCCCTTGATGGCTTTCTTGCGATCATTCAGTGCGGTCGCGACAGCCTCGACCACGTGATACGGCATCGCGGTGTTCACTTCGCCGGCGAGTTCGATGAAGCGCGTCGCGAAATCGTACTCACGCGCTTTCCACGAGAGATAGAAAGGGTCGACCGGGATGCAGTGACCGCCAAGTCCCGGCCCGGGATAGAAGGGCATGAAGCCGAACGGCTTGGTCGCCGCGGCATCGATGACTTCCCAGATGTCCACGCCCATGCGCAGGCTGAGCATTTTCAGCTCGTTGACCAGCGCGATGTTGACGCAGCGGAAGATGTTTTCGAGGAGCTTGGCCATTTCGGCGGCGCGAGTCGAGCTGACCGGCACAACCTTGGCAACGATCGGCGTGTAGAGAGCGACAGCGGCGCGGCCGCTCGGCGGGTTTGCGCCACCAACGACTTTCGGAATCTGGGCGAGGCCATATTGCTTGTTGCCCGGATCTTCGCGCTCGGGCGAGAAAGCCAGGAAGAAGTCGCCCGCAACATTCTCGGCGTCGGGTCCGGCGACGATGGGGCACTTGAGGCCGCTCTTCTCGAGAATGGGCAAAAGGAGTTCTTCTGTGGTGCCGGGATACGTCGTGGATTCCAGAACGACGAGTTGGCCCTTTTGCAGGTGCGGGTAGATGGAGAGACCGGTGTTTTCGACGTAGCTTAGATCGGGTTCGCGGCGCTCATCGAGCGGCGTGGGGACGCAGATGATGATGGCGTCCACGTCCTTAATCTCGGCGAAGTCGGTGGTGGCGCGGAAATGCTTGCTGTTGACGTACTGCTGAATCTTGGCTTGCTGAATGTGCTCGATGTAGGACTTGCCGGCATTGAGCATCGAAACCTTCTTGGGATCGGTGTCGAATCCGGTGACTTTATGGCCTGCTTCGGCGAAACGGAGGCCGAGGGGAAGGCCGACATATCCGCAGCCGATGATGCCGACTTTGAGCTGGCTGCTTTTGAAAAATTCGGGTTTACGGTCGCTTGGCATTTGAGTTTACGTCGTGCTCCTAGATATTTTGGGGTGGTGCTAAGGCCACAAGGCCGGAGAAGCCGGGACAATCAATACTAGCAGGGTGAGAACTGGGTGCAAGAAACCAACGTCCTATGGGTTCCAGACTGAAAAGCTCCAGTACCGTCCCGGCTGGTTGTTGGGAATCGCGGATTGCTCGTTAAGTCGTTCTGCTACAGTTGTTTATGATGCGGTGTCACGGCAACGAGCTACCCCTGACTCCCGCTCGGGAATGGGTTACGATATTCGGCTATGGTCGACGTGCACTGCCACATCTTGCCGGGCGTTGACGACGGGGCTGCCGACATCCAGGAGTCGCTCGCCATGGCGCAGTCAGCGATCAATGATGGCGTTACCCACATCGTCGCCACGCCGCATTCGAGCGCCGAATACCGGTTCGACTACGACCGGGTGCGGCAGCTCCATGGGCAATTGCAGCGGCTCGTCGGAGATCGCCTGGTGCTGGCCACCGGATGCGATTTTCATCTCAATATCGAAAATCTGGAGGCGCTGCGGCGAGATGCGCGGCGGTTTTGCCTGAATCAGCGGAATTATCTGCTGGTCGAGTTTAGCGACTACGCGATTCCTCCGAATACCGCGCACACGTTGCATGACATGCAGTTGATGGGACTCCACCCGATCATTACCCATCCGGAGCGGAATCAGATTATTGAGGCGACACCGGGCCTGCTGCCGTCGTGGATTCGCCTCGGCTGTTACGGGCAAGTGACTGCGGCGTCGGTGACCGGGACGTTCGGGCCGAAGGCGAAGGCGGCGGCGTTGCGATGGATCGAACAGGGACTGATCCACTTTGTCGCGAGCGATGCGCATAACACCCGAGGACGGCCGCTGAAGTTGCAGCCTGCGTACGACGTGGTGCGCGAGAAATTCGGAGACATCCGGGCGCGAGCGTTGTTTTCCGACAATCCGTTCGCGGCGTTTGAGGGGCGGGAATTGCCATATATACCGGAAATTACGCCCGACGAGAAACCAAAAGCGAAGAAAAGGTTTCTATTCTTCTAGCGGAAGCTGAACTCCGGCCTTGAGGAAGCACGGGAAATTTAGCCGCTAGCGTGAGAGTTTCGAACTGGTCAATTAAGGCGACAGCCGATAGACTAAGGCGCACAGTTCGTCCCCATTCATCTTCGCACTCAAAATTTTGGAGGATTCATGCGTGCGGTCATTACCGGCGGTGCAGGATTTCTAGGCTCGCACCTTTGCGACAAATTTATTGCGGAGGGTTGGGAAGTACTGTCTCTCGACAATCTGATTACCGGTGTTGAGGCGAATCACACGCATCTGGCGAGGAACCCGAAATTCAAAAGCCTTCACGCTGATGTTTGTGAGCCATTTTCTGTCGATGGCGCCGTCGACTATGTTCTGCATTTCGCTTCGCCGGCAAGCCCGTTCGATTATCTGAAGTTTCCAATCGAAACGATGCGGGTCGGATCGGTAGGAACGCAGAACGCGCTCGATTTGGCGCGCGCGAAAAAGGCAAAATTTTTCATCGCTTCGACCAGCGAATGTTACGGTGATCCGGATGTGTCGCCGCAGCCCGAAACATATTGGGGACACGTCAACTCGATCGGCCCGCGCGCCGTATACGACGAAGCGAAACGCTTCGCCGAAGCGATGACGATGGCATATCACCGCTATTTCGGCGTCGATACGCATATCGTGCGGATTTTCAACACGTACGGACCGCGCATGCGGTTGAAGGACGGCCGAGCGCTGCCGAATTTTGTGCACCAGGCGCTCACTGGCCAGCCGATCACGGTTTACGGAGAAGGGCAGCAGACGCGGAGCTTCTGTTATGTGTCGGATTTAATCGACGGCATCTACAAGCTGGCGATGTCGGACGAACACTTGCCGACGAACATCGGCAATCCGCAGGAAATCACAATCCTGCAGTTCGCGGAGAAGATTCGCGAGCATTTCGAAAACGCGCCAAAGATTATTTTTGAGCCGCTGCCGCAGGATGATCCAAAGCAACGTTGCCCGGACATTTCCAAAGCGAAGCGACTGCTGGGTTGGACCCCGAAGGTCGGACTTGCCGAAGGCTTGAAGATCACGATGGATCATTTCAAGCGTGAATTTGCTGCCGCCGCGGCCGGATAGGGCCGGCGCTTCGTGTTGCGGCGAGGTTAGCGCGCGGCTTCGTGAGCCGCAGCGCGAACCTGTTCGCGGCCGAACGAGAAGTATTCAAAATCGAGCTCGCGCATACGCTGCGGCGAACAGATGTTGCGGCCGTCAATGACCAGGCGGCGCGCCATCAGATTTCCCGCCTTTTCCCAATCCAGATTGCGGAACTCGTCCCAATCCGTGCAGACCAGAACGGCTTCTGCACCGCGCAGAGTTTCGTAAACGTCCTCGTGATACGTGATCTGAGGGAGGACCGCTGCGGCGCGCGAAATTGCTTCTGGGTCCGTTGCATGTACGTCGGCGCCTTCTGCAACCAGGCGCTCTGCGACGTCGAGCGCCGGCGAGAAGCGCGTATCGTCGGTGTTCGCTTTGAATGCGAGACCCAGAACTGCGACGCGCTTGCCCTTGATCACCCACAAAGCTTGATGAACTTTTTCGAGGAAGCGGTCGATGCGCTGTTTGTTGACGCGCTCGGCAGCCTTGAGAATGTCGAAGTCCACGCCGACAGTTCCCGCGAGGTGGACGAAAGCCTGTAAATCTTTCGGAAAGCAGAATCCGCCGAAGCCCAATCCGGCTTTCAAAAATTGTCCGCCAATGCGCGGGTCGAGACCCATGGCGTGGGTAACTTCGTTCACGTCGGCGCCGATCTTTTCGCAGAGGTCAGCGAGAACGTTCGCGTAACTGATTTTTAGCGCCAGAAACGAATTGGAGGCGTGCTTGATCAGCTCGGCGCTATTAATCGTGGTGACGAGCAATGGCGCATCGACCGTAGCGGGGCAGCCGTTCTTGTGAATCGGGCAAATGAATTTGTGCTCCAGAATCGGCCGGTAGATCTCGCGCATCTGGGCGGCCGATGCATCGTCTTCGACTCCGACTACCACGCGGTCCGGGTGAAGGAAGTCCTCAACCGCGGTGCCTTCGCGCAAGAACTCGGGATTGGAAACCACATGGAAGGTGAGGCCGCTACCTCGTGAATACGCATTCAAGGCGCGCCGCAGTTCGAGGCCGGTCCGCGCGGGAACAGTGCTCTTTTCGATGACAAGTTTCGGCGAGCGGGCTTCAACCGCGATTTGCCGAGCGACGTTGTCGATCGCGGAGAGATCGGCTTCGCCGTTTTCCTTCGGAGGCGTGCCAACGCAGATGAAAATCGCTTCGCTGCGCCGTATGGCCTCGCCAGCGTCGCTCGTGTATGAAATCTTGCCGGTTTTCCGCGCCGACTCTAGAACTTCATCGAGATAGTGCTCGTAGATAGGCACTTCGCCTGCGTTGAGCTTCGTAATGCGGGCTGTGTCGACGTCAGTGCAAATGACGTCGTGGCCCGCCTCGGCAAGACAGGCACCTGTAACCAATCCCACGTAACCACAACCGATGACACAAAGATTCACGTCGCTTCTCCTAATGAAGCTGTAATGGATTTCTGAAAACTGTGTGGGCCGGTCCGGACTTCCATTGTGACGGAAAGTGAGCCACAGGGAAAGTATCCGTTGCCATTTGTGCAACTGCTATCTTGCTTGAGGACTGCCCAGCCACCATTAAGTTGATGCGGTGGCCGCTCGTGGCGCTGTATTCCTGCCCAGCAACAATCCGCGCAGACCGAGCAGCGCAAGACGCGGTTGGCGTCGCAGCACCGTCCACAGCAGGCGCGCAGATTCATCGCGATTGATCTCGCTCAGCGTGTTGCGTGTCGCGATGCTCAGCAGGTCGACGAGGTGCGAGTAGTCTTCCTGCTGAAAGTGATGCATCGTCCGGCGAATGAGCCAGTGCGTATCGAGTTCGCGCCGCAGCGTTCGCAGCTCGCGGCTCGCGCCATCTCGTAGAATTGATTGGGCGACGCCGATCGCGCCGCGAAACCCGGTGACGATTCCTCCCACGGTTGTGACCTTCACTTGAGCGGCCGCGTCACCGACAAGGTAAACGTCTCCGTTTCCAATGCGCCGCTTCACCGGCACCCACTTGCGATAGACCGGAATCTGGGCGCCCTGCCATTCGAGCGGCTCCATCTGTTTTTTCTCGAGAAACCGGGCGAGCCGTTTCGCCGTGTCCGCACCTTCGCCGATGATTCCCAGCGCGGCGCGTTCCGATGATTCGGGAATCAGCCAATAGAAATAAGGCGTATCGTCGGGCACGAACCACACCCGCGTCGTATCGATCGGGCAATCCTTCGGCAACCGCACGATGGCTTGAACGAGCGGCACCGTTTCGATGGGCGGCCAGCCTGCGGTTCGCGCGACGCGGCTGGTAGCACCGTCTGCACCAACCACGCTCGCCGCATGCAATTCTTGCCGGCGACCGCCGCTCTCGACTTCAAGATGCAGACCTCGCGAATTCGGAGAAAGGCTTACAAAGCGTGAATCGAACGAGACCTGAGCACCGGCTTGTTGCGCCTCACGGGCGAGGCCGGGGATCAACTTCGAACGTTCGATGATGAGGTCGGGTTTTGCCAGTGCGATCTGTGCCGACCGGCCGTCGGTAAAAAGCTCAAAACGGCGGATCTCATTGAGTATGCTTGCCCCGGCCGCCGCGCCCAGCTGATTGCGGAAATGATCGGTGACAATCAGGGTTCGAGGGTCGGGCGCAAAGTTCGATTTGGATTCAAGCACGCGAACAGCGCGGCCGCCACGCGCGAGGGTCGCCGCGGTAAAGAGCCCGGCGGCCGAACCTCCGACGATCACAACCTCTTCTTTTTGCCGGCTGGCGCCGGCTTGCGACGAAAGATTCTGCACGATTCCGCGGATTCCTATGCTACGGACAAAGATTCATCGGCGGTGGCCGAGAACACAATGTTTTGGTTACGGACTACGTGGCAAATCGCTCTGCGAGCGGCTCTGCCACCGATAGGACCTTCGACTGACGTAAGTATAACGAAATCAAAATCGGGGACAAAACTTTGGACGCGAGATTAGACCGCAGCTCGAAAGATTTTACAAATCGAGTCGGACTCTTAAGCGGCTACCGCTTTCGCGATCTTTCGTTTTTGTGGCTCATAAGGAGCCCGCTCCAGCAGCGCGACGCCGCCGAGCGTCAAGACAACCGCAATCGCGGCGACGGTAAGAGCGCCTGCGGGAGACAGATAGGTCACAAGAACGGCTGCACCGCCGGTAATCGCACCAAGAGAATACATGGCGAGCACTGCCAGGCGCTGGTCCGAAAGGTTTGCGAGACGGTGCGCGGTGTGATCCTTGCCAGGAGTCGTGAATGGGATGAAGCCGCGGCGGGTCCGCGAAATGGTAATGAGCGTGGTGTCGAATATGGTCGCGCCGAGAATCAGGATGGGGACGAGCCATCCTGAAATCGAGTTCGTATGTTCGAGGCGGAGCTTCAAACCGAGCGTGGCCATCAGGAAACCGAGGAACATGGCGCCGCCGTCGCCCATGAAGATTTTGGCCGGCTTGAAATTCCAGCGCAGGAAGCCGGTGGCGCCGCCCAGAACTGCTGCGGCGAGGGTCGTGACCAGTGTCTGACCGTTGAGGTACGCGATCATCGCAAAAAAGATCGAAGCCATTGCTGCGACGCCCGCGCACAGGCCGTCCATGTGATCGAGGATGCTGAAGGATGCGGTGATGCCGACGACCCAAAAGACGGTAAGGACCGCGTCAAGCGCATATCCCGCGCGTCCGGCAATGAAAGTCTCAAATACCTGAGCGTGAATTCCGCTGGCGAGAAGAATTCCGGCAGCGAAGGGCATCGCGATGAACAGTTTGATCTGATGATGCAGCCAGCCCTTGTCATCGAGGAAGCCGACCGCCGCAACGAGCGTCGCGCCAGATACGATGCCGAGGCTCTGCGCGCGCGCCGGGCCGTCGAACGCGAACAGAATCGCGAGCATGATCGCGCCCCACATTGCGAGTCCGCCCAGGAGCGGGATTGGCTGCAGGTGTACCTTGCGCGGTCCGGGTAAATCCACCATGCCGACGCGAATCGCCAACGCGCGAACGGGGACTGTGAGCATTAAGGACGCAAATAGAGCGATACCAAAGGCCAATAATCCAGCGGCCATGAGACCTCGATGATTTGTGATCGCGCCGGCCGGGGAGAGATGAAGAACAGCAGGCGATTCACGTAAATTGACACCCGGTTGGGAACCGAGCATCCCAAGTATTTACGGTACTGACAAGTAAACTACACTGTCCCCCACAGCTTAATCACCATACCGTGCCTGATGCAAGGGAAATCGGGAACCTTTGCGATGCGCGCGAGACAGTAACGGGCTGGCATCACGACGCCATGTCTAATCTGACGAGGCCGCGCGGAGGTTTAACGATGAGCTGCGGTTTCAAGGATCGCGGCGAATTTCTGGATTTCGGCCGGCCGGGCGTAACGCGGGGCAGCGGAACACGCTGCGGCGCCCATCGCGGCGACCCGAGATGGATCGGCGAGCAACGCGCGCACTGTGGCAACGATTTCTTCAGGGCGGTCCGGGTCGGCGGAACAACCGAAGCTCTCTCGCGCGCCAAGTGTGGCGGCGTCCGTCTCTCGAGGCGCAACCGCCAATATCGGCCTGCCCGCGGCGAGGATGCCGTACATTTTGCTCGGTACGACCACGCCTTCGAGACCGCGCTTGATCGTAATCAAGTGCGCATCGGCCGCGGCGAGCACAGAAGAAACCTTGCTCGACGGGAAGAAGGGAAGAAAACGAACACTCGCATTTCCGGCTGCAAGTTCTTGCAATCGAGAACGCTGCGCCCCCTCACCTACAAAAACGAGACCGACGCCGTCTGCTTCCAATTCACGAGCGGCGGTTAGTAGTGTGTCCCACGCGCCGTAGAATCCCAGGTTTCCCGCGTGTAGCAGCACAAAGCGAAAATCTCCGCGGATCGCCTGAATTATCTCGCGGTCGAAAGTTGCGTCCGCAGGCAGCACGGCGGACTCTTCCACGCCGTCGCGGACGATGTCGATGCGTTCCGGGGCGACACCCTTTGCGGCGATACGCGCTTTCATATCCTCGCCGAGGACGATGACGCGCGTCGCACGGCGTAGAGCCCAACGATGCAGCTTCTCCCATAGTCGCGCCATCAGCCCGGGCTTCACGATCGATCCGCCCACCGCCATGTCGGGGTACATGTCGCGGATGTTGTAAACGAAGGGCTTGCGTTTGAGCATCGCGATGAATGCGCCGACGATTCCTTCGAAAGGCGGATCGGTCATCGCAAGAACGACGTCGCAGGGGACGAAGATTGCTCGCGGGACGCTCAGCGCAACGTAAGACAGGTAGTTGAAGACGCGTCGCGCCATTTGCGTTCGCGGATAGTCGGTCGATCCAACGCGGATCACGCGGACGTCGTTCTGTCGTTCGGTTTGCCAGAGACGCCACGAGCGGCGCTCCGTTGGGTCGTACGAAGGTCTGCCGCAAACGACGGTCACGCCGTGCTCCGGCACGAGAGGTTCGATGAACGCCGCGGCCATTTTCGCCGTGGCCGATGTATCGGGCGGGTAGTAAAGATTGAGCAGGAGAACTTTCATCGAGGCGGCAAGTGCGACGCGGCGCTCATTTCTTTGTGATAAAGAAATCGCCCAGGGCGAGTGCATCCATCTGAGTGCGCTGGAAGCAATCCAATGCTTCCTCTGGCTTGCAGACGATTGGCTCGTTGTCGTTAAAGGACGTGTTCAACACGATCGGCACGCCGGTCGCCTGCTCGAACTCGCGAATCAGGCGCCAGTAGCGAGGATTTGCGTCGCGCGTCACTGTTTGCAGACGCCCTGTGCCGTCAACGTGTGTTGGCGCTGGTATCCGTTCACGTTTTTCGGGCCGCACGGCGTAAGCCATTGTCATGAAGGGCGACGGATGCGATTTCTCGAACCATTCGCCGGTCGACTCGGCCAGAATCGACGGGGCGAAGGGGCGGAAAATTTCGCGATGCTTGATGCGGTGATTCAAAATGTCTTTCATGTCGGGCCGCCGAGGATCAGCGACGATGCTGCGATTGCCGAGCGCGCGCGGACCCCATTCCGCGCGTCCCTGAAACCAGCCGAGGATTTTTCCGTCTGCAACGGTAGCTGCCGCGCGCTTGCACACGTCGTCTTCTTGCGACTCCGTCACGCAGAAGCCGTTGTGAGCGATAGCGCTCGCGTCGATCGCTTTCCGAATTTCATCGCGCGAAAATTCGGGGCCCCAATACGAATTGCCCATCGCAAACGTGCGCGGCTTTCCGAGTTTTTGATGCCAAATGTAGTATGCCGCTCCGATAGCGAGGCCCGCATCACCGGCGGCCGGCTGCACAAACACTTCTCGAAATGGAGTCGCGTCTAGAATTTTGCCATTCGCGACACAGTTGAACGCGCACCCGCCTGCGAGACAGACGGACTTCAGTCCAGTCTGCTTCGCAAGCTTCGTCAGCATGCCGAGATACACTTCCTCGAGCCGAGCCTGTAGCGATGCCGAAAGATTTTTGTGCCGCTGCTCCAGCGGCGCTTCGGGAGTGCGCACCGGTCCAAGTCGCCGAGCCATCTCGTCAGAAAACAGTTTCCCCTGCGTCGGCGTTTTTGCGGCGTCAGCCCAACTCATCTCGGGACCGGTTCGATGATGAACGAAATAGTTAAGCCCAAGCCGAAAGCCATTCGCGCGCGCTCTCGGATCGAATCGCACGATATCGCGAAACACATCGAGCGATTCGGGTTGGCCGTACGCGGCTAAACCCATCACCTTATATTCGTCGCCAAATTTCGGAAATCCAAGATACTGCGTGACAGCGGTGTAGTAGAGACCCAGCGAATGGGGAAACGCGACCGCGCCATCAATCTTCATCCGTGCGCCAGCCCCGCATCCCCACATCGTACTGGCGAAGTCGCCGAGCCCATCCGCGGAAAGCAGCGCTGCTTGCTCGAACGGCGAAACGAAAAAGGCGCTGGCAAGATGCGCCTGGTGATGCTCGACGCGATGAAACCGCGCTTTTAGCTTCTTTGGATCGCAATCAAACGCGCCGGCGAATGCTTCCGGGATCCCGGTGAACTTGACGAGCACTTTGGCGCGATCGCGCGCGAACGCCGGCATCCTCAGGGAATAAAAAAGTTTGGTCGGAATCCGCGCGTACGGATCGCGCGGCACCGCGACGTGATCGACGTCGGCGAGCGTGATGCCCGCCGCTTGCAGACAATAGCGAATCGCCATCGCGGGGAATCCCGCGGCGTACTTCACGCGGTTGAAGCGCTCTTCCTCAACCGCCGCGATAAGCTTGCCGTCGCAAACGATCGCCGCCGAAGCGTTGCCATGGTATGCGTTAATGCCGAGAATATTCATTCGGTAAAGGTAGTGTACACTAAATTATCAACAGATCTTTGAGTCTGGGAACGCCAAAATTTCCATCGCGCCACTCACGAAAGATTCTTGCGGCACCATTCATTCAATACGTAGAGCGACCACGGCCGCGACCACGAAGTCTTACCCGCAATAAAATCCTGCCAAACGCTCTTCACTCCGTTCGGATGAACATGCGGGGCGAGCGCCGGAGACAACTCACCAAAACTGCGTTCGATTCGCGCTCGCAGCGGACCGCTCAGCCATTCCTTCCACGGCAACGTAAATGTCCGCTTGCGCTGCGCTAAAACCTGCTTTGGCAACAAATCGCCGATCGCTTCAGCGAGCAGCGCTTTCTGAACGCCAGGCCGCTGACGCGCCGCATCCGGCAGCGTGCTCACAAATTCCACCAGCGGCGTGTCGAGCAACGGCACACGCACCTCAAGGGATTGCGCCATGCTCACGGAATCTGTGTCGCGCAGCAGCGTGTTCACCATGTAGCTACGCATCTCGAGCCACGAAATCGCCGCGATTGGTTCGAGTTTGCGGGCGGTGTCCGCCATCCGTTCGAGCCGGCCAACCCACGTGGGTTCAAGCGTGACACCGTCGGCATTGACAGTGCTCGGACGGAATCGCGGTTCGATCAACCGCGGCAACTCCGCCACCGGGAACAACGTTCTCGTGAAGAAATAAGGATGCGGCAGCGCATCCGGCGCGATCCATGCGTCGATCACCTTGCGTGCGCCATCCGAACTCGCACGATTCCCGATCAACCCGCGCAAAAGCGGCGCGAGTGCGCGTCGAATCGGAGCCGGCGCAAACCACGCCGTCCGAATCAAGCGCTCGAGCCTCGGCACATTCTCGAACGTACGATAGCCCGCAAACAGCTCGTCTCCGCCGAGTCCCGACAGCGCTACCTTCAATCCCACTTCGCGCGCTGCCCACGAGACGAAATACGTGTTCATTCCGTCCATCGTCGGCTGATCGAGCGCGCCGATCGCTTCATCGAGCCGCCCGAGCACGCCATCGCCGTCGAGGGCAATCTCGCGATGCTGCGTGCCGCACGCTTTCGCGACGGCGCGCGCCAGCGGCGCTTCGTCGTACGCAGTCCCGGGAAACGAAAGCGTAAAACTGCAGATGTTCGGCTTCAATTTGCCGGCAATTGCCGCAATCGCGCCCGAATCCATTCCGCTCGAAAGAAAAAGTCCGACCGGGACATCGGCGATCAGATGAGCGCGCACCGCATCTTCCAACAACGGTCGCACCTGTGCCGCGGCCGCCTCAAAAGTACGCGGCTTGCGCGGATCGCGCGCCGCCGGCGATCGCATCAAATCCCACCACGGTCGCGCGCGGGGCGTGCGCCGCCGTTCGGGCACATACAGCAACATGCGATGCCCAGGCGGCAGCGAAAAAACTCCTTCGAGCAGCGTCACGGGTTCCGACACGCTTCCAAACAGCAAGTACGACGTCAGCGCGTCCGGCGAAATCTCTTTCGATACACCCGCATCGCCCCGAGCGAGCAACGCGCGCACTTCCGACGCGAACAGGAAACCGTCCGCAGTCTGTGTGTAATACAGAGGCTTGATACCTAGGGGGTCGCGCGCAAGAAAAAGCAGCGGCGAGGTCGCGTAGCGCTTCCGCAAATCGAGCAGCGCAAATGCAAACATCCCGCGCAATTCCGGCAGACAGTCTTCGCCCCACTCTTCCCACGCATGAACCAAGACTTCCGTATCGGATTGCGTGGAAAAAGCGTGTCCCAAAGAAGTCAGCCGCTCGCGCAACTCCCGATAGTTGTAAATCTCGCCGTTAAAAACAACGGCGACGTCTTTCGCTTCATTCCATTCGGGTTGATGTCCTCCGGGCAAATCGATGATGCTCAGCCGCCGCATTCCGAGCGCGAGTCCCGGCGCTCGCTCATCATTCACCAGAAATCCGTCTTCATCCGGACCGCGATGGCGCAGCGCCACCGTCATCGCGCGCACTTGCTTCTCAGCATCCGTCGTGCGGTTCGTGAATGCGGCGCCGCAAATGCCGCACACGCGTTATTGAATCTCCGGTGTAGTCAAAAACGCAGATGTGGCGCGCAGCAAATGCTGGCGAAGATGAAAGCGGGGAACTCGTAGCCGGTGGTCCGCATACCAGGCGAGCAGGAGCCGCAATGTCAGCAACAGAAATGCCGACGCCGCGGTAATCACCAAAACGAAATACGATTCTCGCTCCAAGAACAGACTCCAATCGAGGGTTTCGTCCCAGCCGGGAAGAATCGATTCTAGCAGCTTCCTCAAATGAAAACCGTCCAGAGGCAAGCGCGCGAGGCGTACATGTGCATAGCGGTCGTAGTTATAGTCGAGTGGATAATTCGGCACTGCGTCGATCGCTTCGTGGAACATCTCTGGATTCTGTAGCTGCTTGCGCGTGAGGGTCCTTCCGCTGCCGTCGCGCATCACGATGCGAAACGACGGATCGACCACGATCCATCGCCCATCGACCAATACTTCGGCGACGACATGTTTCGCCCTATGATCGGGCCTGAGCAAGAGCAATCGGCGCGACTCAAGCCCGGCGCTTCGCGACAGATTCAAGAACGCGTTTGTCGCGCTTCCGCACACCGACAGCAGTTGCCGGTAGTTCAGCGTGTTTTCCGGGTTGCGCGGCGACAAGTCGTCGGGCCGGTCAGCCTCGGCTCTCGACGGGCCCGCTTTCATCCAATTCAGAATCGCTTCGACCTTCTGTTCCGGAGGTTCCGAAGCCGGCACGACTGCGTCAGAGAAGCCGTGCAGGTATTGCCGCACCGACCACTCGCGCGCAGCCCCCAATGCGAGACACACCAGCGAGGCCGCCAACAGAAAATTGACGGTCCACCACAAAACACGGAATGCCGTGATGCGGTACATGTTAATGTACTAAACAATAATCAGACGAGATTATTGCATGGGATCGTTTGGGGGGCAAGCATTCGGTAAAGCGACTCCATCTGCGTTGTGGGTTCGCCCCAGTCCAGGCGCGCGGTGGCTTCCTGGCATCCAGCGCTTAGCCTCGCAAGCATGCCTGCGTCGGTCAGTAGCGACTTCAATGCCTGCGAAATCGCGCCGGCATCGTGGGAGACGATCGTTCCCGCGCCTTCGAGCAGTGGCGCAACGCCGCATCCTTCAGTGACGATAACCGGTGTCCCGGCGGCCACCGCTTCCGCGGCTGTATTGCCAAAGTTTTCGTTTTGCGACGGCAACACGAAGACATCGGCGTCGCGGTAGCCCTCCCATTTCGCGGCGTCGAAGAGAGGACCCGTGAAGATGACGCGCGATGCTACCCCGAGCCTCGCGGCGGTTTCTGAAAGACTCGCTCGAAGCCCATCGTCGTCCGGCCCGGCAAACACCAGGCGTGCGTCTTTGCTTTGCAGCAATTCGGCGTCAAGAGTCGCGAATGCTTCAAGCAGCAGGTCCGGACTCTTCTTCCTCGATAGACGCCCCAGGAAAAGAATCATCTTGGCATCAGGTGGAATGCCGTGCTTTGCGCGAAATGCGCCGCGCACCGGCAATTCCGCAGGAACTTCCACGCCGTTTCTCCGGAGAAAAATCTTTTCGCGCGGAATTCCTCCCGACGCAAGCTCCTCCGCTTCCTGTTCCGACGTCGCGATCAGAAATCGCGCACCGTCGATCATCTTTCGACCGAACAGGGACTGATAGACGCGCTTCTTCCAGAAACTGCGAACGATCGGCAAAAACATTCCGATCGGCTCAACGACGTACGGGATGTTCAAATCGCGGCACTGCGAAGCAATCACCGGCCCCAGCAAGTCATACAGGCCGAAAATGTGTACGATGTCGAAATTCTGCAATCGCGCCCGCGCGAATCGCCTCGCAGCCGGATTCCAGCTCAGCGCGCGATAGCGCAGCCAGGTAGGCACGTAAATTGACTGCACGCCATTTTCATCGTGTCGCCAACCGAAAGGGGAACGCGTCGTGCCGGCGCCAGGCACGCCGTCAGGGAACCGGGCCTCGAGGCCCCAGTCCGCTGTCAGCACCGTCACCCGGTGCCCGCGGCGCGCCAACTCCGCGGAAAGCGCCCGAATTTTTACCGGAGGCCCGCCGAACTCAAGAAATGGAGCATAGCTCTGCGTGACATTCAGGATTCGCATAGCTCGCGCAGGATTTTTTTCAGTGATTTTGCAAACACTCCGAATTTGAACTCGCGATTCACGCGTTCGCGCCCGCGCGCGCCCATTTCTCGCCCCAGCGCGGGATCGGAAAGAAGCGTTTGGATCGAAGTAGCAAGCTGTGGGACGTCTCCGTGGGCCACAAGATAGCCGGTTTTGCCGTCGTCGATCACCTCGGGCGCTCCGCCATGCGCGCCCCCGATCACCGGCTTACCGCGCGCCATCGCCTCAAGATAGACAAGCCCAAATCCTTCACCGCGGCTTGGCAGCGCGAAGATCTCGCAAGCCGAATAGCACGCCGCGAGTTCGGCAGACGATAGTCCCGTATAAAAATGTACGTGACCTTGCACGCCGCTGCCCTTCGCAATCTGTTCGAGCCATTCGCGATCATCGCCATCGCCGACAGCCACCAACTGCAAGTCAGTCCACTCATGCAGCAGGCGCGGCAGGGCAGTGATCAGCGTGTCCATTCCTTTGTATCGTTCATTCGCCTGCCAGCGCCCGACGGTCAAAATCACTCGTCCAGAGGGAAAGTTTAAAGGCAGCGATGATTGCGCCGTCGCAACCACCAGATTTTCAAAATCGGGATCGAGCGCCCACGGCAAAACTCGAATCCGCTCGCGAGGAACTTGCTGCTGAGTGGCGATATGATTCGCAGTGTCTTGCGTCGGCGTAAGGATCATGCTGGCCCGACGCAGAGCGCGTCGCCGCAGCGTCGATAGCGGCTCCCATACTTCGATTCCGTGCGCGACGACGATCGATTTCATCCTCGGCGCCGCAATCCGCATCCCTTGTACCACCGGCGCCAGATTAGGGTGTGCCGCGATGATCAGTTTTCCGTGCCGTCGCGCCGCTCGCAACGCCGTAGCTGCAAAGCGTCCCTTCGCACGCTGGCTGCCCGTGAAGACGAACTCGCGATCGCCCACCGACATGCGGTGTAATTCAGGCGAATCATTCAGGCTCAACAGCCGGCATTCCATCTTTCGGCTTTCGGCGAATTCGGTGATCACCGCTGCCAAATGCCGCCCAGTTCGTTGAATCCCGCCGGCTGAGTCGAGTTCGGGAAAGAGGCCAATAATCACGCGCCGAGTCTGCCAACAGCCGCGTCGGAAGGCAAGGCGCGATTTGCTGCGTAATCGTTGCGTTTAATGTTTCGAAGAAAATGAGTCGAATTCACCGGGAACTATCGGCCTGGAGTTGAGCTGTCGATGACATCGAGCAGATCGCTCATCCGATTCAGATAAATGTCGGCTGGATGTTGCGCGCGGTCATGAATCCCGAATCCGTAATTCACAGCGGTCGCAATCATGTCCGCATTTCGCGCTGTCTGAATATCTACTTCCGAATCGCCAATCATCATCGAGTCGCCTGCGTTTTTCACCTTGAACTCGCTGAGAATCGCATTCGCCCCCAGCGGGTCCGGCTTCTTCGTCTCAAAACTGTTCCCGCCGTAAATCGCCTGAAAATATTTCGCGATGCCCAGAGCTTCAAGAATTCGCACGCTGATTTTTTCCGGCTTGTTCGTCAGCACGGCCATCGCGATCCGCTGCTCGCTGAGTTTCGCGAGCGTTTCGGTCACGCTAGGATAAAGGCAGGTGTTGTCGAGCTTGTGCGCCTCGTAGTACTCCAGGAAATATCCCAATCCGCGTGCGAGTTCGTCTTCCTTTGCGACTCCGCCCAAGGCTCGCGACATCAACATCGGCGCCCCATGCCCGATGTAACTCGAAATAACTTCGTCGCTCAGTTTTTCGCGGCCCATTTCGGTGAGCGTGGCATTCACGGAATGAATCAAATCCAGCTTGGAATCAATCAGCGTTCCGTCGAGGTCAAAAATCAGCGCACGCACCGGGTACCGTTTTGGGGTCGTCATGAATCTTTTATTCTAATACGCCTGCGTTCCGCGGAGTTGGCCCCACGGTCGATGCAGATAGCAGCTCTTCGCTATTCAATTTCCTCAATTGCCTGCCCCTGCGAATTCCCGTATCGTATGAGATTCGCTTGCAGCAAGAATGCGCACCGTGCGGCTGCGCTACCCGAACCATCGGAGAAAGATCGTGAAAAAGAAGATTCGCGCCATCCAATTCGGCGTCGGTCC
>Ga0209006_10002217_pt1 | contig 17701 bp, 25 predicted proteins | sample JacPin_JW_Ref_O2_FD_188567 | JGI IMG/M metagenome (GOLD analysis project Ga0209006, IMG submission 188567) | Forest soil microbial communities from Algoma, Ontario, Canada - Jack Pine, Ontario site 1_JW_Ref_O2 (SPAdes) (version 2) | ecosystem: Environmental > Terrestrial > Soil > Boreal... | reverse complement strand
TATGACTGGGTGATGAAGAAACCAGGACCATAGGCTCGCGTCGGAAGGCAAGTCGTCGCCGCCATCGCTGTAACCAAATTGACGGGAACCGGCTACATACCCGAACTGAACGAAACGTAGATTTCCCCTGTATCCGAAAGCAGCCTCGAACGAGTCGGGTACTGGAAACGGGAGCGGGATAGCCCCCACTAGCGTTGGCGAAATTCCGTGCTCCGGAACCTGCCAGCCCAGTTTTTGGACAGTGCGCCTCGCCTCCTTCACAAGATGCCGATGGACTTTCGACGCTGCCAATCGAGTACGACGAATTCCACTCACAGATTTCATTGCGCCATCCTCTCCCGGCAGGGGCGCCGAGTTGCCGATTGCACATCGGCAAAAACCTCTCTGAGCTCTTCGGGTCTTCCCGCCTGTATGTATGCGTCGTAGGCGTCATTCATGGTGGAAAGGGCTTCGTCGTCCCTGCCTGCCGATTTCAGAGCGAAACTGTACTTGAGCCAAAGTTTTAGATCGGATCTATCGGATTCGAGAGCCTTGGCGCAGCACTCAAGCTCCTTCTGGTACATGGCAAGCATGTGGTACGCGAAGGACATTCCTGTCCACGCCCTAATGTTCTTGCCTGTGTTATCCGGGTCGAGTTGTATCGCACGATCGAAAACGTGTATTGCGGATTGCAGACGTGCTCTATTCGTTTCCTCTGGGTCTTGGGTTCGGTAAAGGGCTACGCGGCGGAGCGCGAAGCCGAGATTGAGCCATGCGCCTGTAGTCCGAGGACTGGTCCGGTGTTGCAGTAGGACGAGAGCGAGCACCTTAGGAGTAGAAGCTGAAAGGTTTGTGGGAAGAACAGCGCCGTCCTCGTACATACCCCCCAAGAACCGCCCGGCGAAATCCGCTATGCTCTGGCTGACCTGGCCCCTGGATTGTGCGTCCGCATGCCAGCGGAGCACCTCCTTGATCTCGCCAGGCATATTCTCGAGAAATTGCTTTTCGGCGTCTGTCACGGTCGTCCCGTACTTTCGCAAATCAAGCTGGCGTTCGTTGCTTTTCGATCTGGACCAATTCGGGCTTCGCTCTTTTCCCAGCACCCAAATCAACTTCTTTACCCTTGGCGTATATGGGATGTCGGCCATGCATCCGATTCCATTCGGCCAACGTCGCAGTCTGGTGCAAGTGTTCCACAATCTTTCGCCAACGACCCCCGTTGTATGCACAGAAAGTGATTTCTCCTTCTTGGGTTGCCACGGGGGTCTTTGAATCGGACATCGTTGCGAAGTCGTAGTTGTAAAGATCCTGGAAGCTCATCGGGGTAATCATCACCAGTTTCCAAGAATCCGCGTACGAGTAGGCCCGCTCCGACCAACTTGGATCGCTGCCGGCAACTCGATAAAAACAGTCCACGAGCAATCGGCGAAGCTGGTCAAGTCCAAAATCGGCAGGAGCCATACTGTGATCAAAGTTGCGTACGGCTGAAATCGCAACCATTGCTTTTGTAATCGCCGGTCCTCTCCCGAGGTCTGTGATATCCACGACATCACGCAGGAATTGCTCCACGTTGAAGAACTTTGCCACAGGCACAATTTCTCGCGTACTGGAGTTGATGAGAATCGGGGAGAATACCCCTTGGTTGGGATGGATATCGCAAAAGAGGCTCCCTAACACCGCCTCAGGATGAAGCACATCACACAAATTGGCGAACACAGCGTAGGCAGAGACGGGAAACCAGTCGCGCATCGGTTCCCACCCAAATGAAGTCTGAGCCTGCAAATCGTAGGCGATTCGTGAAACTGGATACCGCCTTGCGTAACGCCCGTCAGCGGAAATGTCTTCATCTCGACCGCAAAACATGATCGGTTGAAAGATAATTCCGTGGATCTTCTCGACATGATCTGCAACAAACCGGATGATGTCGCCAACGCCGTCGTTGTTCAGTCCGTTCTCGACAGTCACCTGCAGAGTGGTTTTCATTCCCGCGGCGGCGATATTGTCGAGTGCACGTCTCTTCATGTCCATGTAGTTGCCGATCCCGCGATGACTGTTCTTCTCCTCGGTAACGCCGTCGAACTGGAGATATACGGCATGGAGTCCAGCCATCTTTGCTTTGACCGCAAAATCCTTCTCTTGGGCAAAGCGAATTCCGTTGGTGGCGACATGTAGGCGATGGAAGCCCCTGCTCTTCGTGTGCCGGATTGCGTCCAGGAATATCGGTGAGAGTGTTGCTTCTCCTCCAGAGAACAGAACGTTAATCTCGCGTTGAGGTTTGAAGGACGTTGCTCTTTCAAACAGAGCCGTCACATCCTGCATATCCAATTCGTGGACGTAACTGGCCGCATTTGCGTCCATGTAGCAGGGCGAACACACCATGTTACAGCGGTTCGTCAGATCGATGATCAAATACGAACCTCGTCCCGTCTTGATGCTGTTCGCACCGTGATTGTGTACTCTTTCATCGCCGCCGCATCTGAAATCTCTACCGAAAGCAAGGCTCTCCATCCGTCGGAAGAAATCGGGATGATCGGAAAGGACGTCTTCGAACGGACCGTGTTTTTCGCAGGCCTTACGCATCAGAATGCGTCCAGCTTCCTCCAGGATTTCTGCCTCGATAATTCCGGGCTTATCCCTGAAGTCAGCAATAGCGGCGTCACTGTTGATCACCGCGTCCACTGCTTCTCTATTGCAGTCTGGGCATAGTGAGAGCGTCCTCCTAGGGACGCCCGCGGCCATTTGTATTCTTTCCCAACTTTTGAGAAGCGGGCCTGGCGCCCAAGCCGGACGCGGGGAGTGTCCCTTGGGCAACATTGCATTGACGTTTCTAGCGAATGACCATGCGGCGTTCGATGCGGATTGGGCGAAACTGACTCGCTGGGCGGACATAGGACGGAACCTCCTCTGGGGATTTATTCGAAGGCGGGATCACGGCAAACTCCGACAACATGGGGGACCTGCAGAGAAGTGGCTGTCATATTCTACATCGGAGTCAACCCGCACTCCGAAGAATTTGTTGTGCCCTCCACCCCATTTCGCCTCTGAAGGCGGGCGGATCGCACTGGGGGGCCATTCTGTAGGATGGTTCCCACCGATGCCCCCTGGGCAACAGCGGCATCCACAAGAAAGGTGGACAAATCACGTGATCGAAACGATATCAGCCTGGCCGAGTGTCCGATTTCGCCATGAAGCGGCTCCGCTATTGAAGGAGCGGGAACAATACCTTACACATCTCTTGCAGCAGGGTTTTGATCGAGCGGTTGTACGGAGCACTGCGGCATACTTGGTTCACGTTGTGCGCGTGATGAACATGACCTCGCTACGTAGCGTGGGGCAGGAGGAGATCGATACTGCAGGCCAGGCGTGGGCAACCTATGAGGGACCGCTTCGAAGGAAGTTGAAACGAAGAGGGTCGCCGATTATGTTCGTTCGCGTTGCTGAGAGGTGGTTGCGCTTTCACGGCCAACTGGAATCGCCACCAACGCACCCTTTCCAGCAGTTGCTTGTGGAGTTCATTGATGCAATGCGTTCTACCCGTGGGCTCGCTCCACCCACAGTGCTCGGTTACAGTTCAAAGGCGTTCGGATTTCTCAAATGGTTCGGTGAACGACACGATAGCCTTGAATTCGTTTCTTTGCGCGACATCGACGAGTTCATAGCGAGTAAGCGCGAGGAAGGGTGGTCGGTTCGCACTCTAGCAACCCAATGTCAGGCACTTCGATCCTTCTTTGGTTATGCGGAAATCAGGGGTTGGTGTGTTCCCGGTATTCCGTTGGGCATTCGTAGTCCGAGAATTCCAAAATATGAAGATCGCCCCAAAGGGCCAACGTGGGTTGAGGTCCGAAGACTCATAGGGTCTGCGAGTGGATCGGCTCCGAATGAACTGCGCGCCAAAGCCATTCTCTTGCTATTTGCGATTTACGGACTGCGAAGCAGCGAAGTAGCAGGACTTCGATTGAATGATTTCGACTGGCGTAGCGAAACGTTCAGTGTGCAACGTGCCAAGCGTGGTGGAATCCAGCAGTATCCAATCCAATACGAGGTTGGAGAGGCCATCATTCAATATCTGCGGAAGGGTAGGCCACATTGTTCGAGCCGTCATGTGTTTGTGTCTACGTGCCGACCGCACGGACTGATCCGCCCCGGTCCGATGTGGCAGATCGTTGGCTTGAGAATGAGAAAACTGAGAATCGAGTCAGAGCACGTGGGCCCTCATTCTCTCCGACATGCGTGTGCAACTCGCCTGCTCAAGAAGGGAGCGTCGCTTAGGGAGATTGCCGACTTTCTGGGTCACCGCAACCTCAAGTCAGTCAGTATCTATGCGCGCTACGACACTCGGTCTCTGCGAAAGGTGGCTGCTTTCAGCCTGGCTGGTGTGCGATGAAACTCCTGGAGGGAGTTCAAACCTATGTAGACGGAAAGCGTTTGGGCGGAGCCGGTTATGCTAAGGGCATTCAGAGCCTTACGTCCTTCTGCCGACATGCCGGAAATGTGAGCCTAAGCAGCATAACTGAACATCAGGTAACGTCATTCCTCGATGGGCCCCGCACCTCCGCGATCACATGGCGGCTCAAGTACAACCTGCTGAGGAACTTTTTTCTTTTCTGGGTTGCGCGGAACGCAGTGCCCACATTGCCGATGCCGCCTCCCCGACCACCTCTCGTGACGACGTTTGTTCCCTACATCTACTCTCGGACTCAGATTCGTCTTCTCTTGTCCACGGTTCGTTCCTCTCAGAAGAGGTACGCCTGCAAAACTGACGCACGCACTCTTCGTACATTCTTGTTGTTTCTCTACGGAACGGGAGCCTTGGTCGGTGAGGCTCGCAGACTGCTACGTGAGGACGTGGATTTCAAACGGAGAATAACTATCATCCACAGCACTCGGTTCAATCGATCGAGAGAGATTCCGATTGGCTCAGACCTGTACAAGGTGCTGCGGAGATATCACATCACGAATCACCGAAAGGACAAGATGAATGCTCCACACTTCTTCCTCACCAAAGAAGGAAATGCTCTCAAGGAGCGATCCGTAGGGCAGACATTTGAGAGGCTTCGCCGAATAGCAGGTGTTGTCCGCAATGATGGGGCACGCTATCAGCCTCGGATGCATGATCTGAGGCATAGTTTTGCAGTTCATCGACTAACCGCATGGATCAAGCGCGGCGCGGACCTAAACCGGATGCTTCCCGCTCTTTCGGCCTACATCGGGCAAGTTGGCCTCGGCTCAACGGATCGCTATCTGTCCCTGACTCCAGAACGTTTTCGTACCCAGCTCGACAAATTGAGTCCGCGCCGCGGTAAGAGGCGATGGCGGGACAACCCGGCTTTGATAAGGTTCCTGACAGAACTGTGAGATTTTATTGTCCGCACAAGATTCGATGAGCGTGCACGGATCGGATTCTGTAGGTGTTCGTTCAAGAAACGCGAAAGGTGAACAAACGACATTGTTTCGGCTTCTGATCTGAGGCGACCCACCTTGGCGTGAAGCTCGTTCCGCGTATCGCCTCGCTCTGAGAACAGATTCTCGGCTCGGGCATAGAGCATAGAGCGGAACTGCTGCGGGTCCGTTATTTAACCAGTAGTAGCGAGCCGCCCGTCGTAGCGCAGCATAGCTCCGGGCGGCTCTTTGATTTCAACTGCAGCATCTGCGTGATTGAGCGCTCCGATCTGTCGGCCGGACGAGACCAGCCGGCCCAATTTATGAATGCCTCGCATTCGTGGATCACTGCACGAAGGGCTTCGCGCTCGGGAGTGGTGGCGCTCCTTTGTCGACTGCCACGCCGCATCGTCATCTACTAGCGACTCGCCTCATGACCCGTCGAGGTTTCAACTCTCTCCATCTCACAATGTTCCCACCCTTCACAGTGGAAAGCTCGGGATCAATGGAGAAAGCAATGCTCGCTTTGAACCGAAAACTCACTAGAGTACTGTCATCAAACTCGATGGTCAGTGCCGTGTAGTCTTCATCGTTCACGAAACGTACTTGGCGGATCACTTTACCAGTCAAGGCCGGGTACTCAACGCCCTCGCCTCTCGCTTTCACGGTCTTTTGTTTCAACGTTCCTCCTTCAACCGAACCGGAGTCGGAATCCCTCCAGGATGGGAGACATTTCTGCGCGCTCGCGGAGCAGCTTTTCCACATCAAGCTCAACCCCATGGAGGAAGTCTGTCACGCCACGAATGGCCTGTTGGCTGTTGCGGAGTTCCCTCGGTCCGAGCACTTCGATATGCAGGCTGCTAAAGGTGATTAGCTGGTTTGACTGCTGTTCCTGTTTCATTTAATCAATCCTTTGGTCGCCAAACTGGGTCGTCGTCGGGAATCAATCCGATCTTGCGCACGAGCCTATGATCCCCGGTCTTGCAATCGAACAGCTCCAGTTTTCCAGTGAGGCGAGTGTCCAGAGAGATCGTTAGTTCTGTCTTATCCTCAAATTCCAGCGAGATGTAACGGCATTCCAGTTCATTCGAGATGCTGACGGCCTCAAGCACTTTTCCTTTAATACCGTCGCTGAATGTGTCTAGGTTTAATTGTCGTTGCTGTTGTTCCTGCTTCCGGGTGGCCATACCGCGACTCCGGTACTAAATATACCACGTCCTAAATAGGACGTGTTGTTTTTAGGGCGTGCAGTTTAGAAAAAAGGAATCATGCGGGATGAATCCCAGTTTTTCAAGGGCTTGGGAGCACGAATCAAACGCCTACGCGAAGAGGCTGGCGAGAGCCAGGAGGACATGCTTTCGCACGGATATTCGGTGCGATATTGGCAGAAGGTCGAGGCCGGAAAGCCCATAACATTGCGAACACTGCTACGTATTTGTCGCATATTCTCAACGCCAATGTGTGATGTCGTTCAGGGGCTGGACCGAAACCCCAAGAGGGTTCGAGACCGTTGAGATAAGCGCGTGCTCACGATCTGTCCTCAGCTTTACCGCTCTTCCTCCAACTGGAGCTTACGGCAAAGAGGCACTCGGACATTGAAGTTGTTGTTTGCTGGTCAGGATTCCGGACACTTCCTAGATCCATCGACGGCAAATCAATGGAATCTAAGGCAAGTTCGGTCAGGTCTCTGCGCAGCCTCATGTCGGCGTCGCGCTCGCACTGGTCGGAATTCGGGACAGTGAATGGGATCGCCAAGATGACTCCGCTGGCCGGTTTCTGGGCGGGACGTCCTAGTAGCCGACTCACCAGTTTGAGAGGATCGGAAACGAGTTCATCGGAGCTAAGGCCGATAATGCGCCAACCGACGGACGCTCACTTCTCTCGACGAAATGTCTGGGGTTTGTCGCAGTATAATCGTGGTAATTGTAAGCCGCTCTTCATCCCCGGAGGTTCTGCCATGCAGATTCTCGTCGCACTGGAAGCCGGTCGTTGTCGTGTGGGGATTGCTGAGCGCGATGATATTGTTTGGTTTTGTGGCATCTTCGGTGCTTCAAGGAAAGGACCCCTTCGCGCCAGGTGCGACCATCACGCAGCCGGCAGCCGCGAAAACGGGTGCGGCTCAATCGGGGCGACAACCTAAGCACTCCAACCAGGCGGCTCGGACTCCGAGTCAGTGAGACCTCAAAGATCTCTTCCTGCTAATTCGCTTGCTTAACCCTCCGGGTCACCGCCTCGCCTGTTTTTCCTTGCCCAATATTTTCTCCAGCTTTTGCTTGAGCATGACTTCGGCAGGAGAACGTCCTTGGCGTCCGAGCCATGAGACAAAGTCCTTCATTTTGACCTCGTGCTTTACGGGCGGCTGCTGGACGAGAACTGTCACCGTTGCGAACCCCTGTCCGATCTCTCCTACCCAGTCGTCCTGCTGCAACGCCGCGAGAGCCGTGGCGATCGCTTCATAGAGGCTCTCCGCAGTGACCTCAATGGAGTGCTCAACGTCTCGGATATCCTTTACCGCAACGGTGCACGTTCGAAGAACCACGTGCACAAGCGTAGCATATTCGCCTTTTGTTCGCCAACAAAATCAGATCGCGATCACTTCTCAGTACTAATCCCGCCGTGAATTCCAGATCACTTCCAGTTGGGCCAGCGCCTCGCCATGTACTGATCAATCTTTCCCTCCCAGCCTGTTCACTTCCCACAGACTTTGTTCAACGCGTCGCGCACTAAACGCCTGGGGTTCTTTCTTATCTTTACTGTTCCCTCTGATCGGTGCCATTTCAATAGCCTCTTCCCCTTAAAGGCGAATTCAATGTGGTATTTCCCTTCCATCCGGCAGCGCTCGCAAGGGCGGACTTTCGGAATACGACGGCGGTTTCGCTTTCGCTCGTGCTTGTACCACCGTTTTAGGTATCTGTATCTTTTTTCCGAGAGGAATAGGTGTGCCCTGGGCACTCTATCAATCTTTGCGAGCGGGCCATCTTTGTGCTGCTGCCGAAGTCGGCCTGTCTGCTTCGTGGCGCGGTTCTCGAAATAGAGTGTTTCCTCCCTGCCATCCGTCTTCGTACTGAAAAGATAATTGTCCACCGCGAAGAGCTTTCTCCCGTCGAATATGGCCTTCTGGTGTTTGCGAAATCTTGAAGCGTTCTTCATTCTTGGCCGTTTGAGATTCTGTCACCACTGAGTGACAATGACAACATGGGAACCGCACGCCAAGATTACGACGTTGACTGGGAGACCCAGTTCACTCGCGACAAGCTGCAAACGGCCATACCAAATCGATTGCAGGAACTCTACGACATCATCCTGAACTGCAAGAGCAAAGGGACAGCAGAGCCTTGGTTTGCTGATCTTGTCGTCAAGATTCTATTGAGTGTGAACAGGGTTTGCGGTGACCTTCTCAAAACGATCGATCAGGATGTTGTCTCGGGTGCAGCCTGGAATTCACGGAACTTGCTTGAACTTTGGGTCTGGCTGAAGTATTGCGCGACCTCGCAAGAGAACGCTCGTCGTTTTTATGAAGATGCACTAAGAGATATGCAGGGGCTTACGGATGCTCTTTCCAAGTTGCATGCGCTGCAAGGGATACCTAATGAATTTGAAGCTTCTGCTCGCGTGAAAATTGCGGAGGTTCGGGACAAGCTCGGGTTGGATTCTCTGGACAGTGACTACACCCACGTAGCGGGGGCTGCCAAAGCCGTTGGCTTAGGCGATTTCTTTGTATCAAATAATAAGTTGCTATCGAAGTTCGCCCACCCGACGGCGGCCCTTGTGCTGGGGATGATGCATCAGTCGGAAATCCATCGGAACCTGCAAGCCACGCTGACCACTTCTGGACTTTTCTTTGCTGGCCAATGCGTAATCGCATTGGAAGAAATCGTACGCGCCATTCCTGCTGCCTAGGTGGCCGGTGGCCCACCTTTAACGATCTTTGCGTGCACTATTCCTACTGAGGATAGTCCCGGGCCGTTGCCCGCTCGGAGTGATTTCCCCTTCTACTTCTTCAACTCGGGATGGGCGCTGACGTAAGCCAGCACGCGTCCCCAAAAAGCATCGTCGCTCTGGTTGACGCCGATGTGCCGAGCAATGATCTGAGACTCAATGGCCTTTCCCGCTATGAGTTGCTGGAAACTTTCGAGGTGTGCGTCACCGCAAATAAAGGTCACGCTTTTGTCGAGAACGTCGCCCAACTGGTCAAGCCAGAACTTCTCTCGAAGCGAAGGCGGCTGATGACGGAGGGGGCTTTAATCGGCACGAACCCCGGCAGCGCCGATTAGTTTTGGAATCATCGAAAATCTATGGATATGTGGACAACAACATCAGCTCTCTCAGGCAATTAACTTCGAACTGACAGCGTTGTAAGAATTGCTTAAGCCTAGCTAGCAACGCAATCCATGACGGAAAACGTTCGACTTGACACACCGACTTTGATATGCTGCTCGGTAGCCAAACGGCGTCTTCCCCAAGACAAAGCCATGAATTCTCGTTTATCAAAGCCCTTCGGGCGATCATTGATCACTCTTCTCCTTTTCCTCTTGGGAACTTTGCTTTGGTGTAGCCGTATAGGCGCTCAAGTGGCGCCATCACCTTCGAGTGCGTCAGGCAAGACCTTGCAATCGGCCGACATCAACGATCGGCTTATGTATGTCCTCACATATCAGAAGCTATCGATCCCCGTATACGAAGTGAAGGATCAAACAGTCTTCCCCGAACAGGTCTTGTATGCTTCGAAAATAATCTTCCATCCGAATAGCACGCTCTTACTGGCAGGCTCCGGCGGTGACAGAAATGAGATATACATCGTTGCTCAATCGATAGTTGTAGACTGGTCCGGGGTACCGCCGGCGCAGCGAGAAGGTGCGATCCCTACGATTAGATGGTTTCATGATGATACCTCGGATCGCGTGAGCCCAAATGTCGGTATTGCCCCTTCAGGCACAATCGGTGGCGGAGCCGGTGTACCCGGTACGCCTGGATCAGACGGTGCTATTGGAAACCCAGGATATCCAGGTAGAAACGCGCCTACGGTCTACCTTATTACGGGAGGGATAGTCGGACAATTACGTATCGATCTTCGGGGGCAAGACGGTGGACCAGGAGGACCGGGCCAGACTGGAGGTACAGGGGGACCGGGTCAATTTGGGCGACCAGCCATTTCGCAACTCGTGTTCTGTTCCTCCGGTGGAGGTAATGGTGGCAATGGTGGTAAAGGTGGAGACGGTGGCAAAGGAGGAACGGGTGGACGGGGCGGATCCGGTGGAAGCTTTGTTGTTGCATCTTCCCCGAACATCTTGGAAGGAATACTCGCTGCTAACGTATCTGATTCATCCGCCTTCACATCGACATTGTTGCACTCTGCGTCTCCATCCAATCCGCTCGCGCAGGCAAGGCCTATATTGTGGCTTGGCTTAGATGGGGGACGAGGAGGCCCTGGAGGCCAAGGTGGGGCTCCAGGGCAAGGCGGTACTGCTGGCGATGGGGGATCAGGTAGCGGCCCGTGCGGTGGTGGCCATCGCGGACTGGATGGTCCGCCTGGTCACCCAGGTCCAAATGGCGATCTTGGTCCCGGAGGGCCACCAGGAACGTACGCCGTGGTGCCGCTTCCAGACACGCTGCTCAATCTCCTGGGGCTTAACCAAAATGCGGATCGGCGCTAATATATTTTGGATTTTCGTAATAACGGTTTTTTTGCCGAGTACTGGCATCTGTCAGCAGTCTACGAACTTTCTCGCCAATTCGTCTTACGTACAACTAACGCCAGTAAGAAGATTAGCCCTCGTTATCAGCAACCAGGTGTACGACCACGCTGACGAGGTTACGAGTGCAGATGCAGATACGAAAGACATAAACTCGCTACTGCAGAGCGCCGGCTTTACAATGATTAGAAAAGTATCAGGCGCTTCAACTAAAGGAGAGATACTTAGTTGGGCCCATGACTTGGCAAATGCGGGGGGATCTCCTAAAGATCCAGTAATATTCTTTTTCTATTTTGCAGGTCATGGTTTTCAAAGCGGAGCATGGCCATTCTTAGTCCCCACTTCAGTCGATCCAAACAACATTTACGATCAAAGTTTGTCCCTCAATGACTTGATTGATTTGCTTAGCGGTCACCGGGCTGGTCTTGCGATTTTCGTTGTCGATGCCTGTCGAAATATTATCTCCGCAACATCCGACAAGACGATCGAATACGCCGATGCCAAATCAAAAATTAAGCTTTCGGGTTTACCTGCAGCATCTGTAGCGGTAATTGATCTCTCCACCGAATACGATACTTTGGCGAATAATACAAGTTTAATCTCCGGCGGCCACAGCCCTTATGCATTTGAGCTAGTACAGCAGGCTAGAATAAGTCAATCGCTCAGCTCAGTGTTTCAAAAAATAGAATCCCGCGTAAAGTTCGATACTCACGAGGGGCAAAGGCCAGTGTACGCGGGTGAGACGAATATCCAACATTTTTTTCTTGTACCTGGGGCAGATGAGGATAAACTCGAGGCCAAAGCGTGGCAGGATACTCTGGCAACCAACAGAAAGCGGTGTGTTGCTCTATACTCAGCAGACTTTCCGGCGAGTCTCTACGCGGTTTCAGCTCTATCTTGGTTAGATAGTCATGGAAGCGAGGACGATACAACAAACGCACTATGCCCCACCGATCTTATTCCTTGAGAACTTCCGTCTGGCTGTTCTTGCTATCTCTGGCGTTCCTCGCTACCAGGCCTGTTCATGGACAGCAAGATCGTGAGACCCCACTTCAGAAGGCCATCGAGCGCGCCAAAGCTGGGCTTCACCGAAATACGCGGATAGCTGGTGGGCGTGATGCTTCCCTCGCAGACAATCCCTGGCAGGTAGCACTTGTTGGTACATCTCCATTCTTTCAGGGCAACGCGGATGCACAGTTTTGTGGAGGTTCGATCGTGGCTCTGCGTTGGGTCTTGACGGCAGCGCACTGTGTTGACGTGCCTACCAAAGATTCAGAGGTGGCGATACTGGTCGGTACCGCATCGCTTCTCAACGGGGGACGACGCATTTCACTTGTCGCCGGAGGAATTCATATTCATGAACACTATGACTATTCCACGAAAAACAATGATATCGCCCTTTTGGAGACAAGCGCGGACCTTCCTGGAACACCGATCGCAGGGTGGTTGGCTAACGACTCTGAAAATGATGGTCAAGATGTACGGATCACTGGTTGGGGTGCATTATCATGGCAGAAATCGCCTCCGATGTCCGTAATGTTGCAAGCTGCTGATCCGGATCCAAAGATTGTCAACCGCAAGTTGTGCAATGGCGTTGATAGTTACAACAATCAGGTCTTGAACACCATGATTTGTATAGGCAATTGGGGTACCGGCCAGCAAGATAGTTGCGATCGAGACAGCGGTGGCCCAGCCACCAGTCTAATCGCCGGGAAGAGAAAGCTGATAGGCATCACTAGCTTTGGTGCGCAGCACTGCGCGACGCCGAAGAAGCCTGGCGTTTACACGAGGGTTTCGCAATTCACTAAATGGGTTCACGACACAAGCCGAAATATCATCAATTGGACCCCTGCTTCTTAGCCGTGAGTCCCAAGACCTTTGCAGCATCACCAACTGAGAACCCGACCATCACCTGGAGCTTTGCGTGCCACTCCGAATACTGGCTTTCAAGGACTTGGGCCGGGGTCGCCGATTGTCCTGCCGTAAGTGAACTGCGAAGGTCTTTCTCCACTCGCACACCAACAAGCGTTTGCACATGAAAGCTCTTAAGGGCCAGAACAAGACCGCCGCCGAAGAATGGCTTCTGCAACGGCTTTCCAGCCATCGGAACGCCGGCTGCAAAGAACGGCTTCGAGATCGCGTTCTGCATTCTCAAGTCGGATTTTCCCAAGTACGTGTCGAACAGAGCATATGGCTTAATGTCATTGGTATTCTTCACAATAACAGTGTTGTTTACCGAAGAGTAGTTGAGTTGATTGAAGCTAGTGACAGGAAGCGCCACGCTAACGTCCCACCAATAGAAGCCTTCGTCTGGAATGCTGAGACCGGCATTGGATAGAGAATTTGAGGATTGATTGTTTTTTGCGTTCTGATTACTGCCGTTTTGTCCTCCACCGTTCTGTGCAGGTGGGTTCTGCGCTCCACCGTTCTTCTTATCCTGGCCAGCGCCATTCTGCTCTCCGCCGCTCTGGTCACTAGTTGTACCGGTGGTTGTTCGATCTTCCGAATAGAGAGCAAAACCGGGCGATTGCCTTCCTGTATCGACTAGTGCGACTCTACTATACAGAGAAGAGGGATCGGAGTTCACCAAAGGTCCTGTGTGGGGCTGTCGCGACGGCTCCGGATTACTACCATGCAGGTCTTGCTCGGTTGTTGTATCGCTGGATAGAGCTTTATGTTGCGGTGCATCTGCTGGCTTTGGAGATGCGGTGCAAGAGTTTTCGACTTGCCATGTTGGCTGTTTCCCATTTTCTGGCTGTGCCAGGGCGATCGCGCTAACTTTGGCGTTTTGCTTCAATGAAGGTGTAAACGTGACTGTCGCCGGCAATGGCCCAGTAGCAATAAGTAGCTGGCCGCCCCACACACCAATACCCTGAGATGGCGAAGCAAGACCACCCTTTGCTGCCGTTTTCCCTTTGCTGGCGTACCCTTCGGCCAGAGAGATCAGATCTATCACGTCCTGTTGATTTAGGGGACGAGTGTGCTTTGAAGTTACGTCGTATCCAATCCCGCAACTATCGTCAATATTAAGATGGATCGCAAGGAATCCAAGTCCACCCTTTCCCAACAGATGTGTAGGCGGGCTGGTTATTGCATTTGAAGATCCCAGCGACAAGAGAACACCCTTGTCCGATTTGGAGTTCCTCTCGTACCGGTACCACGCTCCACTCCATTGGCCTTTACTCCACACGACGATGTGAACCAATGCCTCCTGCATTCTGGTAGCCGTTCCACTGTCCGGGCCTGTAAATTCTTCATCATACTTCTTCGAGTCCGTCGCAGTGTGCGCGCAGTATTGCGCTACTGCCGCAGCATCGAGATTGTTTGCTTCTTGTACTAGAGTCTCTGCGAAGAGACATTCGGTAGAGGCGAGCTTTTGAATGGTGGCGGGAGGTGTTCCTAGCGTACCCGAATGGACGCCATCAGCAGATAAAGTGGGTTGTTTCGGATCCAATCCAGCTGAATCGGCCATCTTGGTCGTGAACATATGACTGAGCTCGATATGCGGAGAGGCACTCGTGGGCACTTGCGCAGCCGCTTTCAATTTCGGCGGTTTGGGTGGCTTTGAAGCGCTTGCAAGCGCGCTCAGAAGAGTTACTGCACACAGAGCGGCAATAAGACGCGTTGCACCAACAGTAAGCCTGATTAAGCTTGCTCCTGTATTGAGTAGGCTAAACAAGTGAGACCTCCTCTAGCGCAAAAAAAATCGCAAAGCCACTCAGCCACTCGCCGGTAGTGTCTGGGAAGCGGGTGTTCCGATCAGGCACACGCGTTCGCAAACCCATTCACCAATGAGTAGATCAACTCACCTGTGGAGTGTGCGTCCGCATCATTCTTTCGGTTCCGATAGGCACCGAGTATAGACGCAAACTCCCTACACACTTCTAACGTTCTACTTGGAGAACGGCGACTAGAAGCCCCCTCGGACGAGAAGCCAGTACAAAAGCTTCATCCTTCGCGCCGCCGATTGCAGACAAGATATGAACTAACGATGAGAATGTCAAGCAATTACTTTGTCATGCGAAAGTGGGAGCGGCAACTTTGGCCGACGTCAAGATAGCAGTATGAGAGGCGTCGAGTCTGACGCTATGTCCCCTTATCATCAATTGCACTGGTGACGTCGAAGGAGACTATGGAGGGTTATGGACGAGCCGGAACGGAATCGGCATCATCCTAGGATCACTTGGAAACTAGGCGAGTGGGGCGAGCGACGCCGCCTCAGGGGCAATGCCCCCGAGGATCACGGCAGCGGTTTGCTGAACGGCTTCCAGACTTTCGCGTAGGAGGTTGGCGTCTCCATGCCAAAGTTGAATGTAGTCCTGGGATGCGGTTCCATTCTGTAGTCCGAGTGACTGGCAGACGACAAACGCCACGGCTTCGGCTTCGGTTTCACGAACCTGTTTACCGGTCATCGTTCGACGTTCCCCTCGATGAAGCATTTCGTGCGCCATTTCATGTACTAGTGTGGAAAACTCCTCGGCGGGCTTCATCCCTGAAAGCAACGTGATCTTTCCGCCATGCGAAAGACCTTTCGCGGGAGCAATTCGTTCTGAGAAGCTAAGCTCGACACTCTGGGATTCCACGAACTTGAATAGGCGTTCGCGGTATCCGCTCACGTCGCCGTTGACTTCGGTCAGGGTTGGGAGTTCTTTGCCTTCGGTCTGACTGATGTCTTATCTCGTGATTTGCGGCCGAGCCTCTGCGCGCTCGATGGATTCCGCCTGTAGATGTACTTCTCGATAGCGGTCAAGCGAAGATGGCTGCTATGTCGATTTACAACGTCCTAAGAAAAACCGAGCGATTCGGCATCTCATTCCGCGTTTGTGACTCGAACGACGCCGGGGTTGGCTCGTGCGATCAGTTTCTAACGGAGCTGGGCTTGCGCGACTGTTCTGTCTACACCCAGCGCGCCTACGCGCTGGGCCTCGCACATTTCTTCAGTTGGCTGCGCACGACGGGAGGCGATCCTGACCAAGTCACGCGTCAGATTGTCGGCATCTACATCACCGAGTTCGCGCGAGGCGCCAAACAAGGTGCTATCAGCACAGACTCTGCGAAGAAGCCGCGCCAGCCACGCACGATCAACCATCGGCTAAGCGTGCTCGCGTCTTATTTTGAGTACTGCATTCGCCGCGATACCGAGAACGGGCGGGGTCCGTGGAAAGGTCGCATCAACCCAGCCTCCGGGAACCCTCTCACCGAGGAGCTACGTCACGGGATGATCGGGCGCGACTTGCCGGCGCGCCAGAGGCAACGTGATGGATTTCGCCGTCGTATTCCAAGAACGCTCCCGAAGATCTTGGAGCCCGCGGCGATTCAGAAGCTGATCGACAGCGTCGGTTCCTATCGCGATAAAGCGATTCTGATATTGCTGTCTCGCGCTGGTCAGCGCATCGGCGATTGGAGTCCTGTTGCTGGCCGACACGGGATTCTGGGTATGGAACTGGAGGATGTCGATCGCAAACGGCGACTCATCACCGTGCGGCTGAAGGGTGCGCGTGATCAGCACCGCGTGCCCGTCACCGACGATTTCTGGTCGATTTACGAAGAGTACCTGCGCAAGGAGCGCTGCGCGTCGCCGGACGTTCATGCCGTTTGGATCGCTTCGCGAAAAGGTCAAGGCAAGCCCCTCCGCTACGCGACGTTTGAGTCGGCCCTACGGTACATCGGACGAAAGGCCGGCATCTCGGCTCATCCGCACCTGTTCCGTCACACCCTCGCGCAAGGCGTACTCGACACCACCGGCAACATCAAAGTCGCGCAGGAGATCCTCGGGCATTCGCACCTGAGCACGACAGCCGATCTGTACCTGCGCGTCGATCAGCAAGCGATGGTCACTGCGTTGAAGAGGGTAAAGGCCAACACTGGGCGAGCCAAGAAGCACCACTCGTGGCCATCAGCTAAAGCTGCACAGTACGTCTTCTCTTATGACGATGAAACGATCTCGGAACTGGAGCGTGCCATTGCGCAAGCTTCCGGTGTCGAGCCACCCGGAGGAGATTCTTGATGGGGGCGCTGATGCCTGGAGTCACATTATGCCGCGCAGGTCGTAGTGACTTGCGCGGCGGCCTCCGTGGCTCTGCGGTTGATAAATTCGGCGGCACGTTGTGCGTGAGCGGCGGCGGTGAACACTCCTCGATTGTCCGTAGCCAACACTTTCAGCCAAGTTGCGATGTAGGACGCATGATCTTCGCGCGGTTCCAGGGCAAGCTCCAGGTCGGCGCACAGAAACGCAGCCCCGAGTTCGGCAACCAGTTCCTCGACCGCGTAACCTTCGCTTCCGAAGCGATGCCCGCCGAAGTCACGGTCGAGCCGGGCCTTGCTGCCCGTCCAATGAGTGCACTCATGTGCAAGGGTCGCGTAGTAGCTGTCCGCGTCTTGGAAACTCTCGAATGGCGGCATCTGGATCACATCGGCGGCGATGCTGTAAAAAGCACGATTTCCGCCGTGTCGGATAGTTGCTCCCAAGGCTGCGAAGAACTTCTCCGCATGATCTATACGGGGCACAGAGTCCGGGTTAGGTGCGACTTTCGGGTAATAAACTTCCGGCAAGCCTTCGATCTGCTCGACGTTGAAAACGGTGTACCCCTTAAGGAATGGGATTTCCCGGTCGATTTCGTCGCCCGTCTTTTCGTCGGTTTCTTTTCGCT
>Ga0209006_10002216_pt1 | contig 17703 bp, 16 predicted proteins | sample JacPin_JW_Ref_O2_FD_188567 | JGI IMG/M metagenome (GOLD analysis project Ga0209006, IMG submission 188567) | Forest soil microbial communities from Algoma, Ontario, Canada - Jack Pine, Ontario site 1_JW_Ref_O2 (SPAdes) (version 2) | ecosystem: Environmental > Terrestrial > Soil > Boreal... | reverse complement strand
CCTATGAGCTCGTCACGGCGGTATCCGAACTGCTTCTCCGCCTGAACGTTCAGCAGGACGATCTCGCCGCCCGGGTTCACCACCACCATCGCGTCGGGGGCCGCTTCCAACAGCCCGCGGTACTTCGCTCCCGATTCCTTGGTCTCGCTGAGATCGCGGCTGATCTCGGAAAAACCCTGCAGCTCTCCGGCCGAATCGCGCAACGCCGTAAAGGTGACATTCGCCAAATATTGCGAGCCGTCTTGCCGCACGCGCATGCATTGTTCTTCGTGCCGGCCGCTTGCGGCCGTCAACCGGAGCAATTCCTGCGGCCTGCCCCGCTTGACGTCTTCCGGAACGAAGAAGCAGGAAAAATCGCGGCCGATGATCTGATCGGCGCTGTAACCCTTGATTCGTTCGGCGCCGGCGTTCCATGTGAGAACCCGGCCCTGCGGATCCAACGTGAAGACGGCGTATTCCTGAACTTCGTATAGCAGCGTCCGATATTTTTCTTCGCCGTCCCGGAACGCCTGCTCGGCAAGCCCGCGTCTGGCGCTGTCGCGCTGAACCATCCAGCCGGCGGCCGCGGTGATCAGCAAGCCCAGCAAGGTTCCGAAGATCAGAATCGCCCGGGATTGGCGCAGGCTCCTCTTCTCTTCCCCCGTGCGTATCGCCAAAAGTCGCAGCTCTTCGTCCCGCATCTGATTAGCGACCGCTTGAAAATTATTCGAGATCTGCGCGCTCGGTCCCGTTCGCACGTTTTCCGCAACCGCCTCCAACCCCTGGGTCCGACGCACCTTTATGATCGTTTCCGCGCGTTGGATTCTCGCGTCTTCCCACTTTTCGAGAGCGGGAAGCTGGCTCTGCTGCACGGGGTTATCCACCGTCAGATTGCCGATGATCGCCTGATGCTGCTCCATGTTCGCTACCGCGGCATGGTAGGGCTCGATAAAGGATTCATCGCCGGTTAGACCAAACCCGCGGACGGTCGCATTGATGGTCTGCATATCGAAGCGCAAATCCTGGAGGTTGGTCAGAACCTCGTTGGTGTGCTGTACCCATTTGTCGCGATCGCGCGACACGACGATGCTGCGATAGGAAACCGCCCCCACGACAAGCAAGATCGCGATGGCGGATCCGAATGCGATTTGCACCGTCCGGTTGGAAAAGGATTTGGTCTTCATCGCACACCCATCGTGTCGGCCGCATCGGTGCGCGCGCCGATACGGCGCATCGCCGCCGCAGCCGAAATGAGAGAACGTGCGGATTTCATTGTGTTTCTTTCCACAATCATGAATTGAAAATATAGGTGCGCGCACTATCGGAAGCATTAATCTAAATCAGAAATGCGACCGCGAGCGCCTTCGGAAACTACCTAGAGACGGATAACGCATCGTTCTTCGGGCCGCCTGACGTTGATCGCGGCCCTGCTCGGCGATGGCCGGCCGCCGGATGCGCCATCTTGATCCCCGATGGCGAGGGCGCAGGCGATTTGCCGGGCGAGAACCCGAACCGCATTGCCGTGCCATGGCCAGCGACCCGACCCGCGTGGATTCCAACGCCTATGACGACACCGTTAATACCTTCGATATTCCTAACGGGATTTTACCGGGCGGCGGCGCGACGAGTTCCGGCTGCGCGGAAACCACCCGGTTGCGCCCCAGATGCTTTGCCTGAAACAGGCTTTGATCGGCTTCCAGGATCAGCTCTTCCGCCGTCATGTCGGTCTCCTGGAATAAAACGGCGACACCGCCGCTGATGCTGACATGGAGTTCCGTGGCCGACCGCTTGTGAAGAATTTTCAGCTGTGCAACCGCGTCCCTTGCCGTCTCGGCAATGTAGGCGGCGCCGATCAAATCGGTATCGGGCAGAATCAGGGCAAACTCCTCGCCGCCGTATCTCGCCACCAGGTCGGCGGGCCGGCGGCAACACGATCGCAACGCGGCCGCAACCGTCTTCAGACACGCGTCTCCTGCCTGGTGCCCGTAGTGATCGTTGTAGCCTTTGAAGGCGTCGACGTCGAACATAACCAGCGCCAGCGAACGCTTGTAACGGCGGGCTATGGCAATCTGATTCCCGAGATACGTATCGAATAATCGCCGATTGGCGAGATTCGTGAGACTGTCCTGCACGGACAATTCCTCGAGAATCACATTCGAGGCGCTCACTTCCACCGACAATTGCGTGAGTCGGGCATAGTGCTTGGCGCTTTCGATCAACAACACGATGAGCAGCATGCTCGCCGCCGCCAATCCATAGATCCGGCCAGCATACCATCCGGCGTCGTAACGGCCGGCATTGAGCACCGCGGCCAAGGCGACATCGCAGAGCCACACGCACATCACGACCATCAGCCAAATATCGAGCACCGTATAGGGCCGCCGCCATGCCAACAAAGCCAGCGCGAGCATGTTCAAAATCCAGATGTTCGAAACGACAGCCGTCATCGTCGGCGTAAAGCGGTTGCTCACCAAAAGCACGGGGAGAACAACGTTATCACCCGTGACGGCAAAGGTTAGCCCGCACACGATAATAAAAACCGCCGCAACCCCGACCGCGATGGCGATGCCGGGCCGGCCGCTCGCCGAGCCACTTCCGGTGTCGCGTCCGCCGTTCTTGAGCAACGCGTAAAGAATGACGAACAGCGGAAAACCGCCATGCCAGAACATGTAGAGCCAACCCGTGGTCTGGGTGTTGGCGTGCAGCCATCCGGTGGCCGAGAACGCCTCCGGGAATGAAAGCATATGCGCGAAGGCGACAAAGGCGGTGAACAGGTAGCCGCATGCCAGCGCCAACAGCGCCCGCGACCGCAGGTTGTTGAACTGAGCGAACAGCATGACGCTGGTGATCAGATCGCAAACGACCAGAGCCGATTCATAGGCCGGGATGAACGCCGGTATGTGCGCAAACTGCCGCGACGCGATCGGCGCGATGGCAAAAAAGATCACGACGGAGATCAGCACGGCGATGACCGCGAACTGAACCTCGCCGCGACTTGCCAATTCTCTCGATAAAAATACGCGGGTGTTGCTTTTCAAATCACTCGTTTTCTAGCTTCTTGCCGGTGCAGAGGAAAAAATTACCGCCGGCAGAGAGCGGATTTCCCGTTGCTTAGGCTCGCAGTCATGAAAAAAACATACATCCATTTCCTGTTGGCGGCGTGAATCCGGAATGCAAATGCCCGCGCGAGCGCCTTCGGAAAATACCTAGTGGCTCGTCCGTTAATCCATCCGCTTTTGGGATTTGCCGCCCTCCGGCGCACCCCGAATTTAGGCCCAGTCTCGATTTCCGAGCGCTGTGCGGCGGGTTGTATTCGTCACGCCAAACGGCGACCCCGATCTATTGTCCGGGAGTATTAATAAACCCAATCAAATATTTATGAGCTCTTGATGTTACCATCGCAGGTTGCATGGGAGCATCGATGACGATCAATCTGCGCCATAGAGCGAAAGCCCTCAAACTGTGCGTAGCGGCAATTGTCTCCGCCATGGTCCTCGCCATGTGGATGGCGGTCGTGATCTCAATTCATGTTTCCCGAGAGTCCACGCTTAAGGATATGGGGGCCAACGCCGCCAACCTAGCCTTCGCCTTCGACGATGAGGTGACGCATTCGCTCGACACGGTTTCCACAATCATGGACGCCGTCGCTCATCGCATGCGTGCCAAGGGGTCGAATATGAATATTTACGCATGGTCGCGCGAGATCCCGATTAAGACGGGTCCCGTCATCGAGGCCGGCATTATCGCGCCGAACGGCATGCTTATAGCCAACACGGAGATTCCCGACCTTAAGCCCATAGACGTAAGCGACCGCGAGCATCTCCGCATCCAGCTCGACGGACAATTCAAGGGCCTGTACATCGGATCGCCGATCAACAGCCGAACCGACAATCAGATATTGATTCCGATTTCCAAGCGCGTCGAGGCCAGCGACGGGCGCTTCATCGGCGTGCTGGTTTTCCTGCTCTCCCCGGCCAAAGTGACGACGCTCTTCAAATCCATCAACCTCGGCCAATACGGCACCATCGGGCTGATCGGTGCCGACAATATCGTTCTTGCCCGTTTCAGCAAGAATAGCCCGGAAGGGCTGGACGGCATTGGCCAATCCATCGCGAACAACTACGGTCCGGGATTCGTCCCGGAAAGTATCCAGGGTTCCTACATCCGGCAGAGCAAACTCGATCACATACCGCGTCTCTATAGCTATCGGCGCGTCACGGGATATCCGCTGTTCGTATCCGTGGGGCTGGGCTACGACGAAGGACTGGCAATGTGGCGGACGAACGCCAAGATAATCTTGGCCCTGGCCGCCGTTACCACTCTCTTGCTCGCCGTGCTCGCTTTGTATCTCTTGCGCGAGATCGGCCGCCGAACGAAACGGGATATCGAGCTTACGGATGATCGCAACAAACTGCGTATAGCCAATATCGAGCTTATGGATGAGCGCGGCAAACTCCGGACGGTAAATCTCGATCTCACGGGCGAGCGCGGCAAGCTCGAGGAGTCCAATGCCGCGCTCACCGATGAACGCGGTAAACTCCGGACGGCGAATCTCGATCTCGCGAACGAGCGCGGCAAGCTTGAGATATCCAATACCGAGCTCACCGAGGAACGCGCCAAACTTCGGATGGCGAATGTCGATCTCACGAGCGAGCGCGGCAAGCTTGAGATGTCCAATACCGCGCTCACCGATGAACGCAGCAAACTCCAGACGGCGAATGTCGATCTCACGAGCGAGCGCGGCAAGCTTCAGGTGGCTAATTCGGAACTGGTCGAGAGCAAGCAACAAGCTCATGTCGCCAACCACGCGAAGTCGCTCTTTCTAGCCAATATGAGCCACGAGCTCCGAACCCCGCTCAATGCCATCATCGGCTTTTCCCAGATCATCAAGGACGAGATCCTGGGTCCCATCGGCAAGCCGGCCTATGCCGATTATGCCAAGGATATCTGGGGAGCGGGCGAACACTTGCTCGAGATCATCAATAACCTGCTCGACATCTCGAAGATCGAGGCGGGTAAGACCGAACTCAGTGACGAACGAATCCATCCGTCGGAGATCGTGAACGACAGCATCCCGGCTATGCGCATCCAAGCGGCCAACAAGAAGATCACGCTCACGGTCGATATCCCGTCTGGCATGCCCTTCATCCGCGTCGACGCGTTGCGGTTTCGCCAGGTGCTGATCAATCTCATCTCGAATGCGGTCAAATTCACCGAAACTGGCCACGTTACCGTGTCGACTGCGTTCGATGGAGCGCAAGGCTTCAGATTTAAGGTCTCCGACACCGGCATCGGTATGTCGCCCAGCGAGGTTGCGGTGGCGCTGGAACCCTTCGGCCAAGTCGAAAACGCCATCACCAAGAAATATGAGGGCACCGGCCTTGGCCTTCCCCTGGCCCAGCGCCTGGTCGAGCTTCACGGCGGTCGCCTCGATATCGAGAGCGTCAAAGGCGTCGGCACCACCATCACCGTTCGATTGCCGCGCGGACGCGTTATCTGGCCGGTCCCTCACTTCGCAGCTTGAACAACAGCCATGGTTCCTGACACACATGATGTTCATGCCTTGATTTCTATCGAGGCGCCACGTCTGCGACGCCTGTTTCGTGACTGGGACGATCAGCGACGTGGCCGCGAGTTTCCTAGCCGCGCCGACTTCACGCCATTCTCTCTTAAATACATGCTGGGTAACCTATCATTGCTCGATGTAGCCTATAACCCGCTGCGATTCCGCTATCGAATCCACGCTTCGAATTTGGCCCGGCGGATGAAAAAAGAAATGACGAACAAGTTCATCGATGACATTCCAGTGTCCGATCATGCCATGCGCGTTCGGAAGCATTTCTCCGAAGTCATCCGATGCCGGATTCCCGTGGTCTACAAACGTGGTGATAGCGATTCCGACTTCCCGGACGATCACTTGCCCAGGGATTGCGAAGTGCTGGTTCTGCCGCTCTCAAGCGACGGAATAGCCATAAACATGCTGATGAGCGCCATGGTCTGGGACACGGAATAGCGCGGTACCCATTGCGGATTGATCTCTGAAGAGAGCAAGCTGAATCAAACTCAGGGCGGATCGATCGCGCTCCCGCGTTCTTATGGCGCGGCTCGAATGCGAAATACCGCAACCGGTTATTGCGCTGCCGGCATCATGGACATACCACCGCAGTCGCTCAGATTGGCGCGCGTTTGGTTAAAACCGCGGATGGATTCGGGCGTCGGATGTCGATTACTAGGTAGAATCCGAAGGGGTTCGCGCGCGTTTTTGTTTTCGCGTTCACGTGTTCGATATCTCGCGCATCTATATTCTATTGTATGATGGCGATGAGAAACGCAGCGCCTCCTGTTCACTCTCAAGGCCACCGCGGCTTGAAACAGGGGGTCGAAATCCGGAGAGATCCGGAGAGAAGTGTCAAATCCGTCGGGAAGTCGAACGCGAGGCCGAGCCCATGAAGGAACATCGCACCCACGAGCGCAAGAACGTGCAATGGAATGCCTGCATCATGACGCCCGAAGGCGCGCTCAACTGTATCGTCAACGATTTTTCGCTTGGCGGCGCGCGAGTAGGGTTGGTGGGGTGGCTCCGGAAAAAACGACGCGTCCGACTCGACATCGAGAAAAACGTCTCGTTGCACGCCGACGTGGCCTGGCACGGCATCGGCATGGTTGGACTCCGCTTCACCGACGATCCCGCCCATGTCGCAAGCACCCTTGGCCCGCTGCTGTCACAGTCTGGCTGAGCGCCCGGAATCATAATTTCACACGGACGTGCGCTGATAATCGCAAGCCCTGGAGCGGCGTGCCAATGTCCGCATATGGTACGAATTAAGCGTTCTTCGCAACGAACGGCGCCGCCGCCTCCGACAAAAAGCGAATTTGAGTCGAACGGCCGGCCGCTTTCACGGCCTATCTCGCGATGCATCCGCCTTCTATAAGATAACTAACCGCAACGACCCGGTATCTCGTTATACCTCCAAAAGGGCAGCGCCCGGACACAAGCCGAATAGGCCCCTCGATTTCTGATCACGCAATGGTGGAATGCAGGAGGATTCATGACGTGGACCATCATCGGTTCCCAAGTAAATGTCATCTTCAAAGACATCTCCACCCATCTCGCTGGTGTGGGAAAACAGGAGGCCCGCTTCAACAAAGAAGTAACTCCGAGAGAAATTAGACAGGCTCCCGCCTTATGGTCTATTCACGCCAATGATGCTCCGGAAAGCGAAATTGATATGGCCGGAGTGGGATTTCACAAACGCGTTCAGGCGCTGCCCGCCGAGTCTCATTTCATGGTGAACTTCCGCAAAGAGAGCAATGTCATCTCCATCGGATTCAAGATCACGGTTCCTGTGGCGGGCTATGAAAGGTGTCTCTCGTTGTGGCGGGATTTCCTGTTGAGACCGCAGCCCAGTCGTTATGTGATTGCGCTCGAATACGACGGATTCCGTGTTGCGGACGCACAAGGCGATAACGTCACGATCGACGAATGGACCAAGGATAATTTGGAATTCCGTAAGCCTATCTTTGGGCGGGGTGTGACAAGTTCATTCCAGCCGAATGATCAAAGTTGATTATTATTGGTCATTATTTCGCTTGTCCCGCGCCGCATCGGATAAATGCCTGAGTACCGAGGCATTGGACTTCGGATTTCAATATGCGAATCCGTCAGTTCAGACACACCGTGGTATGATTTGTAAAATTCCGCGACAGGGTACGTAAGAATTATCAATCACTCGAATCTCAACTGGGCAACGGTCTCACGCGCGCGTAGACTCTCTCCCAAGGCTTAAGAAAATCTGCAACAGCGCGGGGAGACGGAGATGCGGTTATGGAGATTAATCGGATTGTAGATTGGCTTGGTTTTATCGAGCGGCTGTTGAATAACTCCGGATACCACGAAGCGACCGCCGGCATTCGGACTGCAATATCTTCTCTAAAAAATATTCAGGAGGAAGTTTTGCCGCCTCAGAAGAAATTGCCGCTTAAAGATGGTCAGAAGGAATTGCTGCTGACTTAGCCCCCTACGCTGGAATTTGCCGTCTCTCGGGCACCCGGGATGCTGGAAGATTGCTGAGTGGTGGAGGGAAGATGAATGCGCCGCGCCGTATCCTATCGAAATCTGGTGCCGACGCGCGGATTCGAACCGCGGACCTACTGATTACGAATCAGTTGCTCTACCCCTGAGCTACGTCGGCTGAATGGGAGAAATCGCGGCGGACCCTACAACCGCCTCGCTTTGATCGTCAATGGCGGCCGGCAGAAACGCCGTGGCGCCGCTCTCGGCATCCGCGCCCGCGCCCTCGCCCGGCCGCATCCGCCACACCAGCGCGTCGAAGCGGCGGCAATGCGGGCACAGCGGCGACCAGCCCGGCGTCTGCGCGCCGCAGGCATTGCAGGCATAGGCCGGATCGGGCGCGGTCGAATTGGCCGCGCGCTCGAGCCATTTGCGCGAGGCGGCGAGGTCGTTGTTCTGCATCTCCTCGATCTCCGCCATCAGCCGGCAGATGCGCGGCGGCGGCGCGTCGCCGGACGAGCCCGCCGCCTGCAAATGGCGGCGCGCCTCGCCCCACAGCCGCGCCTTGAGCGACGCCTGGCCCCGCGCCACGTGGCTTTCGACATGGCCGGGATGGATCTCGGCCAGCCGCTCGAAGCGCTTCACCCGCGCCAGATCGCTCTCACCGGCGTAAAGCGCGCCGTAGGCGCGGGCGAGATCGGGATGCGGTGCCAACCGCCACGCCGATTCGATGGTCTTGCGCGCGCGGCGGTGCTTGCCGGCGGCTTCGAGCAGTTCCGCATACCACGCCGTCGCCGGGGCAAAGCCCGGATCGAGCGCATGGGCGCGCGCCGCCAGGTCGAGCGCGTCGCGCGCGCGGCCGCGCTGTTGCGCGCTCCGCCCGCGCTCATAGAGCAGTGCGGCACGGTGGTGCCGGCCTTCCTCGGCGGTCACGGCCTTGGTGCGGATCGCCTCGGCCAGAAAAATATCGGCTTCGTCCCAGCGCATGGCGCGCGCCAACAGCTCGTATTGCCCGCGCAGCACCCAGGGCGTGCGCGGTTTGAGCTTCCGCGCCCGCTCGATCAGCCCCAAGGCCTTGACCTCGTCGCCCTTCTTGAGCGCGCGCGCGATCAGCCCGCGCAGCCCCAGGAAAACGGTCTCGGGCTCGTTGAGCATGGCGGCGAAGTGATGCTCGGCGCCGTCCTCGTCGCCGGCCAGCTGCGCCGCCTGGGCCGACAGCAGCAGCGTCAGCGGCTTCTCGGTCGCGAGCAGTTTCTCCGCCCGGCGCGCATGACGCTGCGCCTCGATCGCGTCGCCCGCCGCCACCGCCGCCAGGCCGTGGGTCAAGGCGCGGTAGCCGTCGCGCCGCTTGCGCTCGCGCCGGGCATGGATGAAATTGCGCGGCGCGTGGAAAATCTTGCGCAGCATGACGTAAAGCCAGCCGACCGCCAGCGCCACGAACACCGTGCCGAGCGCCAGCACCGCCACCGAGGTATCGAGCCGCCAAGCCTCCCAGACGATCGAGACGCTGCCCGGCCGGTCGGCGACGAACACCGCCCCCGCCACCAGCAGCAGCACCACCAGGATCGAGAACCAGACCCGCGTCACGGGGTCTTGGCGCCGGGCGCGGCGAGCGCTTGGGACGTGGTCTCGATCGCCAACGCCACCGCCGCCTCGGCGTCGAGCCGCTTATGGGCGAGCACCAGCCAGGGCTGCGCCGGCGCGCGCGTATCGGGCGGCAGCGTCTCGATCGTGCTGACCGCGCCGGCGACGTCGCCCTGGTCGAGCGCCGCCTCGGCCGTCGACACCGCCGCCACCACCGGATCGGCCGATTGCTGGCCGTCCTGGTCGGTGCGGCGGATCACCACCAGGCTGCGGAGCCGCGCCAGCACGCGCTGCCACCAGTTGTCGGCGGCGGCGCCGCTGTCGGCGCCGGCGCGCAACAGGGCAGGCGCCACGTCTTGCGAGAATTGCCGCGCCAGCACCGCCGCGCCGGGAATGCCGACGGCGGAAGCCGCGTCGAGCGTCTTCAACTGCGCCAGAATATCCGGCCGCTTGGATGAGAGCGCCTCGGCCGATCCCAGCTCGCCGGCGTAAGGCCGCGAGGTCTCGATCGCCGCCGAAAGCTGGCCGAGCGATATCAGCAGCAGCCGTTGCGGATCGTCGCTCAGATTGGCGACCCGCGCCTCGAGCGCGCCGAGCCGCTGGTCGAGCTTGTCCTGCGCCGCCGCCTCGCCCTGAAGCTTCGACTGGATATCGCTCAGGTCGGGCGCCGCGCCCGGCGCATTGGGTTGGTTGGAGAGCTGGCTCAGCCTCTGCTCGATGGCGTCGAGCCGTCCGCCCAGAGCCGGATTGCCAGCGCCGCTTGGCATGCCCCAGGGCAGCACGGAGGACAGCGACGGCGCCCAATAAGGCGCAGTCGCGACCAACGCCAACACCAGGACGAGGCTGAATGCCAGCCAGCTCATCACCGCGAAGCGCCGGCGCTTCTTGCGCGCCGTTCGGTCGGGATCGTGATCGATGATGCCGGTGTCACTCATGGACGCGCCTTTCTTCTTTCGCCGCAGCATCGCGGCACCGTTCGAGCGCCGCGAGCAGCGAGGCTTCGGTGGGCGATTCGGCCACCGCGATGCGCCGCCAGGCGAGATGCCGCAACGGCGCCGCCACGTCCGCGCTCAGGGCGATGGCGGCGGTATTTGTAAGGTTTTCCGTCAACCCGGCCTCCCCGATAAGCCTAACAAAGCTCTGCGCCGTGCGGGGAGAGAAAAACAGCGCGGCGCCGATCGCGCGGCGCCGCAGCAACGCCGCCGTGTCCGCGCTCAAACCCGCTGCCGGGATCGATTCATAGATGACCGCGCGCCGCACCCGGAATCCGGCCCGGCCCAGATCGCCCGCGAGATCGCCCGCGACGTGGCGGGCGGCGGGATGGAGAATGTGTCCCGTCTCGGGCTTGAGCCGCGCCGCCGCCAGTTTCGCCAGTCCGGCGGCGTCGCCTTGCGCGCTTTCGACCTGGGCGAAGCCCGCGGCCTTGGCCGCGCGCGCGGTCGCGTCGCCGACCGCGAAAACCGGCAGATCGCGCCGCGCGCAAGCGCCGGCAAAAACGCGCACGCCGTTGGCGCTGGTGAACAGCAGCGCCTGTGCGCCGCCCAGCGCCGCGTCGATCCGCGCGCGCGCTTCCGGCTCGGGCCGTATGGTCAGCAGCGGCTCGATCACCGTCTCGATGCCGCGCGCGGCAAGCGTTTCGGCCAGCGCCAGGGAATCCGCGCGTGGCCGCGTCACCAGCGTCTTCATCGCGCCGCCCGGCCGGAAATTCCGGCGAGGAAATCCGGGCCGGCGCGCGCCTTGAGCTCCGCCCCGGCGTCCTGGCCGAGCGCCGCGGCGTCCCGGGCGGCGCCTTCGCGCCGCACCGCGTGGCGTTGCGTGCCGTCGGGCGTGATCACCAGCCCGTCGAGAATCAATTTGCCGCCGGCCAGGGTCGCGAGCGCGCCGAGCGGCGTGCGGCAATCGCCGCCCAGCGCCGCCAGCAGCGCGCGCTCCGCTGCGACGCAGCTCTCGGTCGCGGGATCGTTGATCGGCGCCAGCAGGCGCCGCGCCCGGTCGTCGTTGTCGCGAATCTCGACGCCGATCGCGCCCTGCGCCGGCGCCGGCAGCATTTCCGCCGGATCGAGAATGGCGGAGATCGCGTCGGTCAACCCCAGCCGCCGCAATCCGGCGACCGCGAGTATCGTCGCGTCGATGCCCGATGATCTGAGCTTGTCGATGCGCGTGCCGACATTGCCGCGCAGAGGCACGATCTTCAGATCGGGCCGGGCGAAGAGCGCCAGCGCCTGGCGCCGGAGCGAACTGGTGCCGAGCGTGGCGTTTTCCGGCAAGGTCGCGAGGCTCGCCGCCCCGGCCGCGATCAGCGCATCGCGCGGGTCGCCGCGCGGCAGCAGGCAGGATATCGCCAGGCCCGCGGGCAGATGCGCCGTCATGTCCTTCATCGAATGAACCGCGAGGTCGATCGCTTCGGCCTTGAGCGCCTCCTCGATCTCCTTGGTGAACAGGCCCTTGCCGCCTTCCTCGGCGAGATTGCGGTCGGCCATCAGATCGCCGCTGGTGCGGATGACGGCGATCTCGATCGCGCCGGGTTCGGCCAGCTCGCCATGCGCCGCCATCAGCCAGCTGCGCAATTCTCCGGCCTGGGCCAGCGCGAGCGGGCTGCCGCGGGTGCCGATGCGCAAAAGGGGCGGGGCCATGGCCTTTTCTTAAGCGCATATGGCAGTGAAGTGAAGGCCCCCGCCGCCCCGCCGCGGAGCGGCAAAACAATCGGGTTACAAAGCGGCAAAACCGACGAGAAGCAGCACAGCAAAATGATCGCCTCGCATGGACGCGGCAAAAGCAGGGGGCTATGGTCGCCGCCATGCTGATATCCGCATGTTGATTCTGGGCATCGAGACCAGTTGCGACGAAACCGCGGTCGCGGTGGTGTCGGATGAAGAACCGCGCATCCGCGCCAACCTGGTGCTGTCGCAGCTCGAGGAGCATCGCCCCTATGGCGGCGTCGTGCCCGAGATCGCGGCGCGCGCGCACCTCGACCACTTGGATGGGCTGATCGCGGCCGCGCTGGAACGGGCGGGCGTCGGCTTCGGCGATCTCTCCGCCGTGGCGGCGACCGGCGGTCCCGGCCTGATCGGCGGCGTCATGGTCGGCGTGATGGAGGCCAAGGCCATCTGCTTTGCCCGCGATCTTCCCTTCATCGCCGTCAATCATCTCGAAGGCCACGCGCTTTCGGCGCGGCTGGTCGGGGACCTGCCTTATCCTTTTCTGCTGCTGCTGGTTTCGGGCGGCCATTGCCAGCTGCTGATCGTCGAAGGCGTCGGGCGCTACAGCCGGCTGGGCACCACGGTCGACGACGCGGCGGGCGAATGCTTCGACAAGGGCGCGAAGCTTCTGGGATTGGGCTATCCCGGCGGTCCGGCGATAGCGCGCGCCGCCGAGACCGGATCGGCGTCGCGCTTTCCCCTGCCGCGGCCGATGCAAGGCCGCGCGGGGTGCGACTTCTCCTTCTCCGGCTTGAAGACCGCGCTGGCCGGAACCGTGGCCAAGCTCGAGTCGGAAAGCGCGCTTGACCAACGCGCGCGCGCCGATCTCGCGGCCGCGCTCCAAGCCGCGATCAACGACTGCCTGCTCGACCGCACTGCCAATGCGTTGGCCGTCTTCCGCGCGAAGCATCCCGGCGCGCGCCATCTGGTCGCTGCCGGCGGGGTCGCGGCCAATGCGGAACTGCGCCGGGGGCTTTCCGGCCTGGCCGCGAAAGCCGGCTGCGATCTCGTCCTGCCGCCGCCCGCCCTTTGCACCGACAACGCGGCGATGATCGCCTGGGCCGGAATCGAGCGGTTCAAGGCGGGGCTCGCCGACGGGCTCGATTTCGCGCCGCGCCCGCGCTGGCCGCTCGACCCCGCTTCTTTAGAACGAAGCCAAACCCAGAGGTAAAGCGACCGTGCATCCGTGATTGCGCCGCCCCTGGCTAAGGGCGGGCGCTACTTCATCGGCTTCGCGGGAATCGCCGGATTTTGCGAGTAGTAGCCGCTCGCCTCGCCCTGCGCCAGCACCTTGCCCTGCATCGCCGCCATCGCGGTGGGGCCGTCGAAGGCGCCGCCGATATCGAGCGACGGCACGCTCAGCGCATAGACCGTGAAATGGTAATGATGCGGTCTCTCGTCGTTCCAGGGCGGGCACGGCCCGTCATAGCCGAAATATCCGCCCTTCATCTGCTCGTTGTTGGGGAAGACCCTGATGCCGAAGTCGTTGATGCCGTGGACCCCGACCTTGGCCGGATCCTGTTTGCCATGAGGGACGCGGGCTTGCGATTCCGCGCCTTTGGATATCGATGTGACGCCCGCCGGAATATCGATCAGGACCATGTGGAAAAACGTTCGCCGCGGCATGTCGGCGGCAACCGTCACGCCTTCCTTGTTCATGTTGTCGCGGATGGTCGGCGAATCGGTATCGGTCACGATAACGGCATAGGATTTGGTGCCGGCCGGTCCCTTGGACCACGAGATGCGCGGAGAGACATCGGGGCCGGGCGCCGTATGCCCCTGCGCCGCCGGCACGCAGAACGCGTATTGATTGGGGATCGCGCCGCCGTCCTTGAAGGAATCGACGCTCACCTGAATCGTCAGGGCGGATGCCGGAATTGCCGCCAGCCCCAGCGCCGCGCCCGCCGCAAACAGCCCCAACGCCGCAAGCCTGATCGTTCTCATGCCCGTCCTCCCCTGTGATCCCGGCGCTGCCGGCCGGTTTGATCGAAGCTTAGCCATCGGCGCTTGCTTTTGGCAACCCGGAGTTGCGCCGCGCCCGCGCCGGCCCTTGGATTCCGCCGCTCGCAACCGCGTGAATTGAACCGGCGGTTGCATTCGCCTAAAATCCCTGGGCCAAGCCGATAAGGCTGGCCGAGACAACATACGGGGGAGGAACGTTCCATGAGCATCCGCATTCTGATTGCCGCGCTCCTGGGCGCGGCGCTGTTCGCCGCCGCCGGCCAGGCCGCCGACATGAAGCCCAAGCCTTTCACCGTCACCTCGTCCTCGTGGAAGGACAACGCCATGGTCGCGCGCAAATACGCCGGCAACCTCGCGAGCAACCCGAATTGCGACGGCCAGAACGTGTCGCCGCAGCTTTCCTGGTCGAACGCGCCGCCTGCGACCAAGAGCTTCGCCATCGTCATGATCGATCCCGACGGCGCCAACGGGCAGGGTTCGGTGCATTGGGTCGCCTACGACATCCCGACCGCCAAGACCTCGCTCAAGGAAGGCGAGGTGAACGCGCCCAGCCCGGACATCGTCTTGGGCGACCCCAACAACGGCATGCCGAACGGCCTCTATCGCGGCCCCTGTCCGCCGCGCGGCCAGCGCCCGCATCACTACGTCATCACGGTGATCGCGACCGACCTGGCGCCGGACGCGCTTCAGCCCGGCCTTTCCCGCGATGCCTTCCTGGCCGCGCTCAAGGGTCACGCGCTCGCTTCCTCGAGCCATATCGGCCGTTACGCCCACTAGGCCGCGCCGCTCGCGCGCGCCGGCTTTTGCGGGCGAAAGCGGCGCTAAAACCGGCAAAAGCCCAATTAATGGGGCGGGTTAGCGTGATCGCGCGAAGCTTGGCGCGGACGCGCGGCGGCGGCTAAAATGCGCCGTTCAAACAAAAACCTATGGGAGGACCAGCCAATGAAGTTCCGCATGATTGCCTTTGTTGCAATCGGTATCGCCCTGCTCGCCGGCCCGGCTTTCGCGCAGGCGCCGGCGGCACCAGCTCCGGCTCCGGCTCCGGCGGCGGCATCCAATCCGCTCGACGTCATTCCCGACGCCATGCCGTTCAGCCAGCCCTATGGCGCGCCGATCACCCTCGATCACGCCAAGAAACTGATCGCCGCGGTCGAGGCCGAGGTCAAGAGGCGCGGCTGGGCGATGAACGTCACGGTGGTCGATTCCGGCGGCAACCTGGTCGCCTTCGAGCGCATGGACGGCGCCCAGATCGCCTCGATCGCGATCTCGCAGCACAAGGCGCGCACCGCGGCGAAATACCGCCGCCCGACCAAGGTGTTCGAGAACGCCGTCCAGAACGGAACCCTCTACGTACTCACGCTCGATGACGTGATCGCCTCGCGCGGCGGCTTCCCGCTGGTCGAGAACGGCAAGATCATCGGCGCCATCGGCTGCTCCGGCGGCACCGGCTCGCAGGACGAGGCGTCGTGCCAGGTCGGCGCCGATATGGTGAAATAAGGTAGTCTTCAACCGACGCTTGCGCCGCCGCCGCCTCTCCTGTTTCATCCTGCGATGAATCGCGAAAGGCGGTAGCGGCGCGATGCGGCGTTTCGGCATCATCGGCGGCGGGGCCTGGGGCACCGCGCTGGCGCAGATCCTGCGCCGCGCGGAGCGCGAGGTCGTGCTGTGGGCGCGCGAGGCCGAGGTGGTGGATTCGATCAACCGCGCGCGCGAAAACCCGCTTTTCCTGCCCGGCGTCAAGCTCGAAGCCGGCATCGTCGCCACGGCGCAGCTGGCCGAGGCGGCGCGCGCCGAGGCGATCCTGCTGGTGCCGCCGGCGCAGCATCTGCGCGCGCTCGCACGCTCCCTGGCGCCGCATCTGGCGAAGGGCACGCCCATCGTCATCTGCACCAAGGGCATCGAGGAGAAAAGCGGCGCGCTTATGAGCGAGGCGGCGGCCGATGCCTTGCCGGGCATGCAATTGGCCGTGCTGTCCGGCCCCACTTTCGCGGCTGAGGTGGCGATGGGCCTGCCGACGGCGGTGACGCTGGCGATGACGGACCAGGCCTTGGGCAAGACGCTCGCCGAAGCCTTCGGCACGCGCGGCTTCCGCCCCTATCTATCGGACGACTTGGTCGGCGCGCAGGTGGGCGGCGCGGTCAAGAACGTGCTGGCGATCGCCTGCGGCGTCATCATGGGCAAGAAATTCGGCGACAACGCGCGCGCCGCGGTCATCACCCGCGGCCTGGCCGAGATGGTGCGCCTGGCGCTCGCCAAGGGCGCGCGCGCCGAAACCCTGATGGGGCTGTCGGGCTTGGGCGATCTCGTCCTCACCTGCACCGGCCCGCAATCGCGCAATCTCTCGCTCGGCATCGCGCTCGGCCAGGGGCAAAAGCTCGCCGATATCCTGGCCTCGCGCCGTTCCGTCGCCGAGGGCGTGAGCTCGGCCGCGGCCTGCGTTGCTCTGGCCAAGAAGCTGGGCATCGAGATGCCGATCTCGGAAGCGGTCGAGGCGATATTGCACCAGGGCGCCGACGTCGACCGCGCCATCGCGGCGCTGCTGGCGCGCCCCTTCAAGGCCGAAGCGGCCCATGCGAAACTGGCTCCCGGCAAGGCCCGCCCTTAATTCAGGTTCTTCATGCCGTCGCTCGTCGCCATCCGCCACGTTTCGTTCGAGGATTTGGACGGTTTCGCCCCGGCCTTCGAAGCGCGCGGATATAAGGTGTCGTACCGCGAGGCGCCGGTGGACGATCTCGGCGCTTCCGACCTCGCCCAATGCGATCTGCTGGTGGTGCTGGGCGGCCCGATCGGCGCCTATCAGGACGACCTCTATCCCTTTCTCAAGCCCGAGCTGGCGCTGATCGATAAACGCTTGAAGGCGGAGCGGCCGGTGCTGGGCATCTGCCTCGGCGCGCAGCTCATGGCGCGCGCGCTCGGCGCCAAGGTCTATGCCGCGGGCTTCAAGGAAATCGGCTGGTCCGGGCTCAATTTGAGCGCGGCCGGGCGCGATTCCCCGCTCGCTAAGATCAAATCCGGCACCCGCGTGCTGCATTGGCACAACGACACCTTCGATCTGCCTTCGGGCGCAACCCACCTCGCTTCGACCCCGCGCACGCCCAACCAGGCCTTCGCCTGGAAGCGCGCAGGATTGGCGCTGCAATTCCATCTCGAGGTTTCGGCGCGCGGCTTGGAGCGCTGGTATGTCGGCCACACGCTGGAGATATCTGCGACGCCGCGCGTGACCGTGCCGCGGCTCCGGGCCGATGCCGCCAAATTCGCCGGCGAATTGGCGCCCCAGGCCAAGTCCTGCCTCGATTCCTGGCTCGACGGGCTGAAGGGCTAGCGCGTCCGCTGGGCTCCTATGGCGCGGTTTGCCACCAGCGGCGCGCGGCCACCACCGCCCAAATCGCCTCGACCGCGCCGAACGGCCAGGCGCCTTGCAGGAATCCATAAGCCGAGCCGAGCGCGCAGGCGCCGGCAAAAGCCAGG
>Ga0209006_10002215_pt1 | contig 17707 bp, 13 predicted proteins | sample JacPin_JW_Ref_O2_FD_188567 | JGI IMG/M metagenome (GOLD analysis project Ga0209006, IMG submission 188567) | Forest soil microbial communities from Algoma, Ontario, Canada - Jack Pine, Ontario site 1_JW_Ref_O2 (SPAdes) (version 2) | ecosystem: Environmental > Terrestrial > Soil > Boreal... | reverse complement strand
CACACGTATGAAGCGAACGACCGGATGGGCAACTTCTATCCGTCGCTCTACAACCCAGCCAACGCGGCAACGTTTAACACTGCCGGCACGATCTGCAGCGCAGCTGACAGCGCAGCCACAGGCTGCCCTGGCGGCATCAGCCCGGGTCTGGGCACCAGCCCGAACTCGATCCTGGCTGGCGTTCCTCTCTACTTGAACGGCATCGGCATCCCCCAGCAGAACGGCGTACCGAAGGGCCTTGTGAACAATCACTGGGCGAACTTTGGTCCGCGTCTCGGGTTTGCTTATGACCTGACCGGAAACGGCAAGACGGTTGTCCGTGGCGGCTTCGGTATCATGTACGAACGCATCCAGGGCAATGACATGTACAACGCCGGTCCGAACATCCCGTTCAGCTTCCAGTTGAACACCCCGGTTCCAGTGGAACTCGTGAATCCGCACCTGGCGCTCACTTCGGGCGTGGCAGCGGCACTCCCGATCAACCCGGCCAGCATCACCGGCTTGGCGATCGACGAATACAAACAGCCGGCCAGCTACCAGTGGAGCATCGGTGTGCAGCGTCAACTCGGAGCCCGATCGGTATTGGGCATCGCGTACGTTGGCAACACGAACCGCTTCCAGAACGACGAACGGGAAATCAACCTGCCGAACGAGAGCGACCTCGGTAACCTCATCGGCGGCGCGAACTACAACACAGCCCCAGGATTGCCGTACCCGGGCTTCCACTCCATCGACCTGTCCACCAACGAAGCAAACTCGCACTACAACAGTTTGCAAGTGGACCTGAGCACGCAAGTTGGGCACGACCTCAACCTGCGCGCCTTCTATACGTTGTCGCGCACGATCGATGCAGTCGGCGGCACCGGCAACGGTGGAGCTGACCTGCAGAACGTATCGAACCCCTATGCCGGCTGGCTGTACGACGTCGGCCCTGGCGGTTACGATCGTACGCACAACTTCTCGGCCAACTTCGTTTATGACATTCCGGTCTTCCGCCACACCGAAAACCGGTTCGTCAAGACGACGCTCGGCGGGTGGGAAATATCGGGCATCGTAACAGCCACCACCGGCTTGCCGCTCAACCCATTGCTGACCGGCGGACAGGAAGGCAACGGATTGCCCAATGCCAACAACCGACCGGATCAGGTAGCGTCGAACTCCTATCCAAAGACGGTCAACGAATGGTTCAACACCGCAGCGTTTGCAGCACCAGCGCTTGGCGCATGGGGCAATGCGGGACACAACTCACTGCGTGGACCGGGCCGCCAGAACTGGAACCTCTCGCTCTTCAAGAGCTTCGTACTGAGCGAGAGCCGCGGCAGCCGCTTCGAACTGCGCGTTGAGACGTTCAACACGTGGAACCACACGGAGTTCAACCAGGTCAGCAACGCGCTCGGCTCGAGCAACTTCGGGCAGGTCACGTCGGCGTTCGACCCACGCATCTTCCAGCTCGGCGGGAAGATCTACTTCTAACCCCACGCGCCTGAGGGCTGAAGTTTAGCCGACAGGCCGCGGGCTGAACGAGAATCAAATGAAGTGAAAGCGCGGCGGGAGAAAATCCCGCCGCGCTTTTGTTTTGGGGAGCAGTGCATGCTGGACTGCGGGAGATGGATCGAGCGTAAAAGCGGCGCGGGAGCGCCGCACTCCATATCGGCCCGGATGAGGATCGAAGGGAGAACGCGGATGGTCGGCGGGGGCTGCAATCGGCACGGAAAATCGATGGTATGGCGATACACTAGGGCGCGATGACTGAAAGAATTCGATACGTAGCTGGAGACGGCAAGACGCGCTCACGAAGAGTAGGGGCGGTTCCCTTCCTCGATGCGTTCTTGTTTATGGTGTTTGCGCTGCTCTACGTCGCCGTTGCGCCCGGGCGGGCGCAGAGCCCGGCGGCGGCGCAAGCGATGGCGGCGCAGCGGCGCGGGGATTTCGCCGAGGCGGAAAAGGACTGGCGCGCGGCGGTGGCGCAGAATCCGCAGGACGCAGTGGCGTACGCGAACCTGGGGTTCGTATTGGCGCACCAGAATAAGTATACCGATGCGGTTCCGGCGTATCGCAAGGCGGCGAATCTTGCGCCGACGATGCCGGGGATTCAGCTGAACTGGGGGATCGCGGAATTCAAGCAAGGGCATTTCGAAGAAGCGGTCGCGCCGCTCACGGCGGCGGTTACTGCCGATCCCGGGAGCGGACAGGCGCGAACGCTACTGGGACTGAGCTGTTACGGAGCGAAGAAGTTTTCGGATGCGATCAAGTATCTTGAGCCGGTGGTGCAAGCGAATCCGAACAGCGCGGAGCTTCGAAAAGTGCTGGCGCAGAGTTGCCTGCTGGCGAAGGATTTCGCGTGCGCGGAGCGGGAGTTTCGAACGATCGTCGAGCAGAATCCGAATTCGGCGCAGGTGCACGTATTGATGGGACAGGCGCTGGATGGGCTGGGACGCACGCCAGAAGCGATCACAGAGTTTCAGGAAGCGGTGAAGGAGAATCCGAAAGAGCCCGATGCGAATTTCGGGCTGGGGTATTTGCACTGGAAGTCGAGTCATCTGACGGAGGCGAAGGTTTCATTCGAAGACGAGCTGAAGGTCGATCCGAGTCACGCGCAGGCGCTCGCATATCTGGGCGACATCGCGCTGAAGCAAGACAAGCCGGAAGAGGCGCTGAAGTATTTGGATCGAGCGATACGGCAACGCACGGATATTCGCGTCGCGTATTTGGACCAGGGGGCGGCCCTGACGCAATTGAAGCGCTACCCAGAGGCTCAGACGGCGTTGCAACGGGCGGTCGAACTCGATCCGACGCAGCCAGACGCGCATTTCCGATTGGGACGGCTCTATCAGGTAATGGGCAACAACCAGAAGGCGCAGGTTGAATTCGCAAAGGTGCAGCAACTGCATGAGAAGGCGGATGACGACGTTGCGTCGAAGATGCCGAAGCCTTCGACTACGCCGCCGGAGTAGCGGGAAGAAGTTGACAGTCGACAGTTGAAAGTCGAAAGAAAAAGCGAGAAGTGCGCGCCAGGGTCGGGCGTCTAACGGACTTGCTTGCGAATAAGTTTAAGTCTGAGATCCTTCGCTTCGCTCAGGATGACAACACTTTGGCGGTGAGCAATGGGTTCATCCCACCAAGTCCACTAAGGGCTTGCCGACTCTGGATGGGTTCTTAGTTTCCGCTTGCGAGGACGCCGCGGACGCGCAGCCAATTTCTTAGTAGCGTGCCCCACTCGGATAGCGCGACGTCGTTGAGGTCCAGGCCGACGCCGTGCGGACCTTTTTCGAAGATGTGCATTTCGGCGGGGACATCCGCCTTGTGCAGTGCGAGGTAGAAGGCGACGGTGTTTTCGGGTGGGACGAGCGTGTCGGCTGAGGTGCTGAAGAGGAACGTGGGAGGCGTGGACGAGGTAACGTTGAGTTCGTTGGAGAGCTGTTTGGCGAGGGCGGGATCGGGGGGATTGCCGAGGAGATTTTCGGCTGAGCCGCGATGGGAATAGTCGGCGGTCATCGAGATTACGGGGTAGGCGAGGATAACGAAGTCGGGGCGGCAATTTTCGCGGTTTACCGGGTCGGAGGCTGATGCGTCGCCGGAATCGAAATGAGTAGCGAGCGTGGAGGCGAGGTGGCCACCGGCTGAGAAGCCCATGAAACCGACCTGGGCGGGATCGATGTTGAAGTCTTTGGCGCGGCTGCGAACGAGGCGCATGGCGCGCTGGGCGTCGCCGAGTTCGATGGGATGATGGTAGCGAGGGCCGAGGCGGTATTTCAGGACGAAGGCGGTGATGCCCATGGCGTTGAACCAGTTGGCGAGCTGGCGGCCTTCGTGATTGGCGGCGAGGTGATGGTAGCTTCCGCCGGGGGCGACGATGATGGCAGGGCCACGTTTTTCATGCTGAGTGGCCGGGTAGAGGGTGAGCGTTGGGATGTCTTCGGCCGTGTCACCGAGGGCGCCGGGCGCGGATTTGTCCCAGAGGCGGAAGGTGTGCAGTTCGGCGGTGGAGTCGATGATGGGATCAGCGGAGGTGGCGGGCGCTTGCGCTTGTGCAGCTTGCGGCCAGGGATTTGAATAGGCGAGAGTCGCCAGAAATAGTGCGATGGCGAATGTGCAGACTCGGGACGCAATTTTCAAGGCGCGTCTGCTCCTGAAGTGATTTCAAGACACTACTGCGAAGCCGCGCCTTACGTTACGACAGATTGTGTAGGCGAGAAAGAGAATGCGTCGCTTACTTTTTGCCCTTGGGCGGCGGAAATTTTTTGAACATCTTGTCGAGCGCTTTGTTGAGGTTTTTTTCGTCTTTTTGCGGATTGTTGCTTAGGGTGTCGCGGGCGGTGCCCATCCACGCGAGCTTTTTAGTTTTGGCGTCGCCGATGTCGATGGTGACCTGGCCGGTGGGGATCTTGTCGACGGTCGTCGTGCCTCTGCCGCCCCAGCGGGCGCCCCAGCCCATGCCCATCGTGTTCAGTTCGGTCTGTTCTCCTAAAGCCGCGTGGTAGAGCACGACCAAATCGGGATTCGCGGTGAGCTCTACTTTTTGAAATCCTTTGGCGGTCATTTCCCTGTCGACGCCGTCGCGAATGCGCTGATCCCAGAGCGAATTTTTGGCGGGCGTGCCTTTCTCCCAGGCATATGTTTTAAAGGGAGCGAAGTCGAGATTGGTGTCGTAGTCGACTCGCACGTTTTGCGCGCGCAGGGCCCCGCTCGCCGCGAACGCAAATAACAACACGAACAAAATCCTGATGGACCGCATTGCAGCCTCCGACCGAAAGAGATGAGAAATATTTGAGGATCAGGCGAAGGTGAAGCCGACCTGGCGCACCTGCAACCTGCGCGACGCAGCGATCTCCGACCGAGAGCTGGCCGCAACCGTCAACGGGCGCATAGCGTAGCATCGGCGTGGAGGAACGGCAACAGATTACGAACGGATTCACGGTCTCAGGAGAGGTGTATTCCGCCGGAGGAGGCGGCTTACATCGTGCGGACATGGGGCGCAGCGGTGCTGCGCCCGTACAAAGATTTGCTGAGGGTCAGGAGTGGGTGACGAGGGTGACCCAGATGTTTTCGGTTTCGTAGACGAGGGCGATGGTAACGCCATCGGCGGGCTCGGCGGTGTCCATGGAGTAGTCTTCGCCGGTGATTACGGTGGGGACGGAGAGCATGCAGGCGTCGGCAAGGCCGGTGATTTTGGCTTTGAAGTTGCCGGCGACCATGTTGCAGAGTTCGCCGAGAGCGTCGCGGGCGCTGGCGGGATTGGAGACGGCTTCTTCACCGAGCATGAGCGCGGCGAGTTTGGTGGCGGTGGTGCGCGTGCAGCGAATGGTGGTCATGCCGCAGAGGGCGCCGGCCATGCCGACCATCGCGGTTTGGCCGCCGGTAGGAGCTTCGGCGGGCGCGGGATTGAGCGTGAGGCGGACGTTGGCCATCATCTCGAAGACTTCGAGAGCGGCGCATTCCATTATGGTTTTCCAGTTGGGATCGAAGGGCACGGTCACGGGAGTCTTGTTCTGGGTCATGGATTTCACAGATCACCTCCGAGAAGCGGTGCAACCCGTTCTTTGACTTGCTCGGGCGAGAAGGGTTTGCGAAGGTACCCCTTGGCACCTGCCGAGAGAGCTTCGACGACCCGGGCCTCGCTTCCTTCGGTGGTGATCATGATGACAGGAACGCCTTTTGCGGCGTCGACGGTCGCGAGATTCCGAAGAAATTCGAGGCCATCCATCACCGGCATGTTGATGTCGGAAAGAATCATGTCGGGCACGCCTTTCTGGACTTCGGCCAGAGCTTCGGCGCCGTTGCTGGCCTCGAGAACTTCGGTCAGTTCGAGACCAGCCTGGCGGAGAGCGCGCTCTACAATTTTTCGCATCACGGATGAATCGTCGACGATCAAGACTTTGATTTTCTTCACCTTAAATCTCCTGAAATCCCTGGTTGCATCTGTGGCTCGAGTTGTAACGGGTGCTGCGGGTTTGGTGCTCCTGATTCATAAGAAGAGTCCTAGTTGACCGAGAAAATCGTATCGACGAGTTTGGTGATCTTGACGACATAGGCGTCGAGATCCATGGTGAAGCGGGCGAGGTCGATGTTGGCCAGCTTCGGGCAATGATGGGCGAGATCGATCCATCCGGGATCGGTAGCCAGATCGACCGCCCGCCACTCTTCGTAGCCGTAGCCGAGACTGCGGACGCGACAGAGCAAATCGGCGAGATGGGTGATGGCGATGAGTGGATTGCCGGCGGGAGCGACTGTTGTGGTGTGATGCCACTCGATGACGTCGCGAATGGCTTGCGGCAAAGCCCAGGCCTTGGCGAGAATCACGCCGCTTTGGCAGTGCGTGAAGCCGAGCATCTCTTCTTCCTGCTCGTCGAGAGGACGGCCCGCTTCAACAGCCTGCGCCAGGACTTCGCGGTATTGCTCGGTGAAGGCGAGTGAGTTGACGATGATGCCGAGATCGTGAAGCAGGCCGGCGAGATAAGCCTTGTCGGGATCGTTGTAGCCGATGCGCTCGGCGAATTCGCGGCAGACCAGCGCGCAGCCGAAGGAATGGCGCCAGAAGACGCCGGGATCGACGACCCATTTGTCGTGCGGAACCATCTTGCTGAAGCAGTTGGAGAGGAGGATGTCCTCGATGCGCTGGATGCCGAGGGTGAAGATGGCGGCTTGAATGGATTCAGCGGGCTTCGTGCGGCCGTACAAGGGCGAGTTGGCAATGCGAAGGAGCTGCGCGGCGATGGTTTTTTCGTAAGAGACGAGCTTGACGACTTTGTCTATCTGTACTTTGTCGGGCGGCTCGTGAAGCAGATCGAGCAGCGGCTTGAGAACGGCCGGCGAGGAAGGCAGCGAACGCAGAGCTTCGACCTTTTTTTGCATTTCGCGTGGAGCAATGATGGTCATGGCTTGGGATTCCCTTCCGAGCCCGGCAAGCCCTTGAGGTAGGTAGTGGTGCCGGGGAGATGGACGAGCCGGAACTGATCGGTGACTTGGTAAAGCGACTCGGCGTGGCCGAGGAAGAAGTAGCCAGGCGCCTGAAGGTTCGAGAAGAAGTGCTGGACGACGCGGCGCTTGGAAACGATATCGAAATAGATGAGGACGTTGCAGCAGAAGATGAGGTCCATGCCCTTCATGAAGAGCATTTTGCTGTCGTCGTTGAGATTGAGGCGGGAGAAGGTGATGCGGCTGCGGACTTCGTCGTTGACGCGGAGCTTTTCGCCGTCGGCGGAGCCGAAATATTTGCGTTTGTAGAGATCGCTGGTGTTGCGCAGCGCGTAGCCACCGTAGATGCCGGCCTTGGCGGTTTCAACGGAGCGATCGTTCAGATCGGTGGCCTGGATTTCGAAGGTCCAGCCCTTGAGGAGCTTTTCGCTTTGCTCGAGGAGAAACATCGCGAGCGTGTAGGGTTCTTCACCGGTGGAGCAACCGGCGCTCCAGATTCTTAGTTTCTTGAGGCCGATCTTGCCGCGGGTGGCGATGAGCTCGGGGAGAATGACGTTCTGCAGCGCAGTGATTTGCGGCTGGCTTCGAAAGAGGCAGGTTTCGCCGATGGTGATTTCGTTCAACAATTCGCGCAGTTCGACGACGCGAGTTGCGGCGTTGCTGATGAGCTCGAGATACTGGCGGGCGTCGGCGGCTTTCGTGTTGGGCAAGCGGCGCTTGCACGCGCCCGCGAGCAAGTAGAGTTTTTCCTCAGAATGGTAAATGCCGCAGGCCTGATAGACGAGGTCGCGAATCTTCAGATAATTCGGATCGCGTTCGTCGCCTTCTTTTGACGAGATTGCAGGGGGCTTCGGTTGGATCTGGGTTTCAGCGGGCATCGGGGGTCACCTGACTCCTATCGGCTTGCCGGTCGCGGCCTGGCGGCTGGCGCGGACGTAACGATCGATTTCTCCGGCGATCTGCCGCAATGGGAAGATGCTGTCGGCAAAACCAGCGGCGGCGGTCTGGCCGGGCATTCCCCACACCACCGAAGTAGCTTCGTCCTGCACGTAGATACGCCCACCGCGCTTGCGAATGGCCTGCGAGCCGAGGACGCCGTCCGAACCCATGCCGGTAAGCACGACAGCCAGCGTGTTGGCGCCGAACATGGCAGCGACAGAGCGAAACAAGACGTCGACGGCCGGCCGGCAGGAATTTTCAGGCGCCTCCTGGTTCATCGAGAGATGGACGCCGGCGGCGCGGCGATCCAGCGTCATGTGGTAGTCGCCGGGAGCGATCCACGCGTGGCCAGGTTCAATTTTCTTGCCGTGCTCTCCTTCGTGAACGGAGATCGCCGAGACCTTGTCGAGCCGCTCGGCAAGCAAGCGGGTAAATAGCGGCGGCATGTGCTGCACGATCACGATAGGCACGGGGAAGTTGGCGGGGATCGCGGGGATCAAGTCGGCGAGCGCGTTGGGTCCGCCTGTGGACGTACCGATCGCGAGAATTTCAACAGAAGCTTTGGCGCGTTCGGCGACGCCGGCGAGTGGGGGACGCTGCGCCGGCGGAACTACCAGCTTTTTGTCGGCGAGCCCGCGGCCGCACAGCGCTTTTATTTTCGGAAGCAGATCTTCCTTGATGCGCAGCATGGTGACGTCGAGGCTGCCAGTGTTGCTCGGTTTAGTGACATAGTCGCTTGCACCCAGCGCCAATGCGTCGAGCGTGGTCGCAGCTCCGTGCTCGGTCAGCGTGCTGAACATGATGATGGGTAATTTCGGGTGGAGCTTGCGGATCTCCCGGATCGTCTCGAGGCCGGACATGTTGGGCATTTCGACGTCGAGCGTGATCAAGTCGGGCTTGAGCTGACCGATTTTCGCCAGCGCCAGCCGTCCGTCGGAAGCCGTGCCGGCGACCTCGACCGCCGGGTCGGAGGCGAGTGCGTCGCAGAGCACCTTGCGAATCACAACCGAATCGTCAACCACGAGGATGCGAATGGCAGGCATGACGCGTCGCGTTTGGATCCTTTCTGACCTCGGCGCCGGAATGTACCGGTGAGCGCGAGGTCGTTTGACATGGGCCGTTCGCAAGGCCGGTGCGGACAGCTTCAGTATTTAAATTGGCCGACCAATTCGCGCAGTTCGGTGGACATCTGAGCGAGCTGGTGCGCAGCCTTCTGCGAATCGGTAGCGCCGTGCGAAGTGCTTTGCGCCGCTTCGGCCACCCCGGCGATGTTCTTAGCGATTTCTCCGGCGCCGCGTGCCGCCTCGCCAACGTTGCGGGACATTTCGTTGGTGGTAGCGTTCTGTTCTTCGACCGCCGTGGCGATGGAGTTGGAGATATCGTTAATCTTGACGATCACCGAGCTGATCATGCCGATTGCTTCGACCGAGCTCTTGGTATCGCTCTGAATCGTTTCGATCTTCTGGCTGATATCCTCCGTGGCTTTTGCCGTCTGCTTGGCGAGTTCCTTCACTTCGTTGGCTACGACCGCAAAACCTTTGCCTGCTTCGCCGGCGCGTGCGGCTTCGATGGTGGCGTTGAGCGCAAGCAGGTTGGTTTGCTGCGCGATCGAAGTGATGACCTTGATCACCTGACCGATCTCGGTGCTGGATTCGCCGAGCTTGCCGACCGTGGTATTCGTGCTTTCGGCGACGCGAACCGCTTCGGTGGCGACGCGAGCGGCTTCGGTAGCGTTCTTGGCGATCTCTTTGATCGTCACGCTCATCTCCTCGCTGCCGGTGGCCACGGTCTGTAGATTGCGGTTTACTTGCTCTCCGGCCGCGGAAACGACATTGGCTTGAGAGGAGGTTTCTTCCGCGTTGGCGCTCATCTGCTGGCTGGTGCTCGAGAGTTCCTCGCTGGAGCTGGCAACGACCTGCGCGTTGTTGGCCATCGATTGAATGATCGTGCGCAGGCTATTCTTCATCTTGTTGACCGCCACGCAGGCTTGGCCGATCTCGTCACCCGAACTGACGGCAATATCTGCGACGGTGAGGTTGTTGCTGGCGACGTGTTCGATCAAAGTCAGCATGGCTTGCGCCGAGCCCGCCATGGACCTGGAAATCGTGATGGCCAAGAGCACGCCGACAACGAGGGCCAGGGCCAGAATTCCGATGACCCAATAGCGCGAGGCGCTGTATACGGCCGCGCTCGCGCTGGTGGATACCTCGGCGCCGCGATTGTTGAGTTCCACGTCATCTTGCAGATCTTTCAGCGCCTGGTTGAACACCTCGCGATTGCCGACCAGCGCAGCGTCGCGCGCCTCGGCTTTTTTGTTGTCGCGGGAGAGCTGCACCGCGTGGGATTTCAGAGCGACGTATTTCTCGAGGCCGGAGTGAAACTGCTCGAAGAAGCGTCGCTCTTCCGGGGAAGAAATCATCGGCTGGTAGCGCTTCTCGTCCGAGGCCAGATCCGTTTCCGCTTTGGCGATGCTCGCTTCGTCCTGTTCCATGGCTTTGTGGTCGCTCTCAAGGATGTGCGCCAGCTCATAGCGCCGGACGGTCATGGCGTCGCTCCCGATTTCGCCCAGCACCTTGACGCTGGGCAGCCAGTTTGTGGCGATGTCCACCGTGTTTCCGTTGACCTTGGACAGTTGCACGATGGCGAGCACTCCCAGCACCACCGTCAACACTTCCACGATCCCGAAGGCGACGCCCAGCTTTCCTCCGATCGTCATTTTGCTCCACGACTTCATCTGTTCCTCCGATTGGCAGACTTAACGTTGCCCCGACGGCGATCGGCTGCCGTAGAGGTTTGCCAACGCATAAGTAAGCCCGAATGCTATTTTCTTTTGCGGCGCTCGCGCTGTAATTCCCGGGGTAAAGGAAGCGTCGAGTACCACGAGCCGGTGTACGCGGTAGGACAGCGCCCACAGATTCGAGGCATAAGCGGGAAGCTCCGGGTTCAAACGCGTGTAGGCATCGATCTCACCCACCAGCGTGAGCGGCCCATAGAGCGGGTGAGACACGGTCAGGAATACGACCTCGTTTTCGTCGTGACCGGTGCCTGCCGTCTGGCCGATAACCTGGTAGAACACATTCACGTCGCAGGTGAACTTCTGGATCGTCTTGCTGGCCAGAAACGCGAAGGAATGGTCAATCCGGCCCGTTCCCAGTCCAAGGGCCTCATTCGCGGCCGGAATCTTGATGGTGTAGCTAGCCGCGAGCGCCGGTACCAGCGCCGATTGATTCTTGAAGTGATACTCGCCGGTCAGAAGCTGGTCCCCGAAACCACGCTGCGAGACAGCCGGAAACTGGTCATAGTTCAGAAAGTTTCCGCCCCAACGGAATTCCAAATCGCGGGCGACGCCGAACCGCAGCTCGCCGCCCACCGCGTTCGCAATCGAGGAATCGCGCTCCCACTCGCGTGCGAAGCCATACTCCGCCTGAAGCAATCCAGGAGCGAGCAGTTCGGCGGAGTGCGAATTGGACGGGCGGCTCGGATTGGCCTCGAGCTGGTCGGATGCAGAAGGCGCCGCCGGCGGCTGGACCGTAGGCGCGGGTTGAGCGGCGGAAGATGTTTCGGAATCCGAAGGCGGCGCCGCGACGACCGTTTGAGCGCTTGCCAACGCGGGGAAGGAAAGCAGGCCGATCGCAAAAGCAGAAAACAGGCGGTTCCATGCCGTCATGGAATTCTCCTTTCGGCGGTCCCGCCGTTCTGGTTGAATCGGGTTGCCGCTCCCAGGTCGCGCTCGCGAGTGGGGGCCGAGCTGTCTGCCAAGCTGATCGTTCGCTCCGTGCTGAGCGCGAGCAGCAAGCGGTCCCGAAGCTTGTACGCTCCGCAGATCAGTTCGCGCATGTCGCCTTGCAGCGTTTCCGGCGGGCTCTCGAAGGTCTTCTGATCGAGGTCCAGAACTTCTCCGATTTCATCCACCAGGAAACTCACCGGCGAGTCGGTCGTGCGAACCACGATGTTGATGAGGTTTGCCGGATCGCCCGGCTCGCCGAGGCCGAGGCGGTTGCGCAGGTCGATGGCCGTCAGGATTTGGCCGCGGAGATTGATGAGGCCGCGGATGACTTTGGGCGCCAGCGGCACGGGCGTTATCGGTTGCGGCCGGACAACTTCTTGTACCTGGTCGACGGGTATGCCAAAGTAGCTTTCGCCGACATAGAACGTGCACAGTTGTTTGTCGGAGGGCATGGGTCAGACCTCCACGCGCTCGGCGGAAATGTTCGGCGAGCGGTTCCGTTCGAAGGCGCGGAGCAGCGTGCCCATGTCGAGCAATTCGGTGACGCGACCCTGAACAACGGTGGTGTAGAGCACTCCGAAACGTCCCGGCGGTGACTTGGCTTGGATGGTTTCCTCAACGATGTCGAGGATGCGTTCGATGATCACCCCGACGCGATTGCCTCCATCGGCGTAGACGATGCCCTGCAAGCGGTCGGGATGCGCATTCTTGGCCAGCGAGGCGGCGTGGCGCACGTGAGCCCGGCGCTCCGGCAACATCTCGGAAAGAAACATGAGCGGCAGGATTTCACCGCGGTACTGCACCACCTCGCGCAGCCCCGCGCGCTCGACCGAGGCAATCGGAAATACTTCGAGCCGACCGACGTGATCAAGCGGCAGCGCCATGTGGCTGTCATCGGGCCCGGCAAAGAGCAGCAACGTCTGGCGCTCGCCGGTCACCGCGCTGGCTTCGGCCTCTTTTTCCGCCAATGCCCGCGCGCGAACCTCGTTCACGACCCCGGAAGTCTGCGCGAGGCCGAGCACGTCGAGAATGAGCGCGACGCGGCCGTCACCCATGATCGTCGAGCCAGCAAACGTCTTAAGACCCTTCAGCTGCTTTCCGAGGGGTTTGACAACGATTTCCTCGGTATCGTTGATTTCGTCGACCACTAACCCGAACGGACGCTCGTCGGCCTGGAGCACGACGATGTTGACGGCGGGAAGTTTGGCGAGATCAGCGCCCTCGGAGTCGACTTTCAGTTCGCGATTGAGATAGACGAGCGGAAGCAGACGCCCGCGCAGGCGGTGGACCGGAACGCCTTGAATGAGCTCGATTCCCGTTTGCGCGTCTTCGCCGTCGAGACGCACAAGCTCGAGCAGGCTGATCTGCGGAATGGCGTAACGGTCGCCGCCGCTGGTGACGATGAGCGCCGGGATGATCGCGAGCGTAAGCGGAATCTTCATGCGCACGGTGGTACCGGTGCCGGCTTTCGATTGCACGTCGACGGTGCCGCCGATTTTTTCGATGTTGGTTTTCACGACGTCCATGCCGACGCCGCGGCCGGAGACGTTGGTGACTTTTTCCGCGGTGGAGAATCCGGGGAGGAAGATCAGGTTCACGCCTTCGCGCTCGCCCATGCGCGCGGCCTGTTCCGGCGTGATGAGGCCTTTTTCGACAGCTTTGCGGCGGATTTTGTCGGCGTCGAGGCCGCCGCCGTCGTCGGAAATCTCGATGATGACCTGGCCGCCTTCGTGATACGCGCGCAGGAGCAGACGTCCTTCGGAGGGTTTTCCGACGGCGACACGCCGTTCGGGTTTCTCGATACCGTGATCGACGGAGTTTCGAACGATGTGCGTCAGCGGATCCTTGATTGCTTCGACGATGGTCTTGTCGAGCTCGGTTTCTTTGCCTTCCATCTCGATGCGCACTTGCTTGCCGCACATGGTGGCGACGTCGCGCACGGTGCGCGGGAATTTGCTCCAGATATTGCCGATGGGCTGCATCCGCGTTTTCATCACGCCTTCCTGGAGTTCGGTGGTGATGAGGTTGAGGCGCTGGCTCGGCGCGAGAAGACCGGCGTCCTCGGTCGCGTTGGAAAACTGGAGGATCTGGTTACGCGCAAGGACGAGTTCGCCGACGAGGTTCATCAGTTTGTCGAGAAGCGTAACGTCGACGCGGATGGAGCTTTCGCTGGCGGCGGTGCGCGATTGCGACTGCGCAGCGGATTCGCCGGCGGGCGCGGCCGGACCGTGATCGGCGGCGGCGTGGTCGGCGTAATCGGGTTTGGGCTCCATCTTCGGCGCCGCTTCGGCGACCGGCAGGGGCGTAGCCGGGAGTTCGACCGGAGGCGGAGCGACGGAAGCAGCGAGTGCGGGCACCACCGGTGCGACTGCCGGCGCCGCAGCCGCGTCCGCTTTCGCCGCGGCGGCGGTTCCTTGCAGCAGCCGCGTCAAGGTCTGAATCAGTTCCTGATCGTTGCGTTCCCCTTCGTTGCCGACGGCTTCGACGCTGGCGAGCATCTGGCGAATGGCGTCGACCATCGCGAGCAGCGCGGTGGTCATCTCGGGATTGAGCGCAAGTTCGCCGTCGCGCAGTTTGCTCAACAGGTTTTCGCCGACGTGCGCGACCGATTCGAGTTTTGTGAATCCGAGAAATCCGCAGGTGCCCTTGATGGTGTGAATGGTGCGGAAAATGCTGGCGAGCGTGCTGCGGTTGCCGGGGTCCTTTTCCAGATTGATCAACTCGCGGTCGAGCAGGTCGAGATTTTCGCTGCTCTCGACCAGGAACTCGCGGACGATGTCATCGCTCATGCGGGGTCACGATCTCCAAATTCGGGTGCGCTGCATTTCGAATGAGAGCCGTTTAATGCGGTGAATCAGTCGCTACCTCAAGAATCAAATGTGCAGTTCGAGGGCCAGAGCGGTGCTGGGCGAGGCCGGCTCATAGACCACACATCACTACCGGACACCATCGGCAAAAGTTTGTCGCTCTTCAGGAATTGTTGACGACAGAGAAGGCGGCGCATCCAGGGAAGAACGCGAGCGTGTTGCTTGCTCGGAGCGAAGTGATCGCGAGAGATTTGGCGAATCGAAGCAAGGTCGGAGCGAGGCGCAATGAAGTTGGAAGAAGCTAATGTGATTCCAGAACGAAAATGAAAACTGAAACGCGCGTCAAACTGGCACGTCGCCATGTTGGCCGTGGTTGTCGATAGTGGTTGAAGACAGGTTCGCTCGACTCAATGAAGGGGCAGCGAGAGAATTTGCTCGCCCGCATGCAGAGGGTAGGACTTGCCGCGCCATAACAACTCACCGGGAACGCCATTTGGCATGGCGATTCGCGCGCGCGTATCTGTGGCTTGACACGTGAATTCGACATCGATTTGCCCGGCGGGATGAGGTTCAGAGGCCTGCACATGTTGCAGCGCACCGAGATGCGGCTCAATTGCAATCGCGGCAAATTCGGGCTTCGCGGGACGAATTCCGGCGACGATGCGCAACAGATCGTAGTTTGGATGGGCGCTCCACGCATGCGAATCCGAGCGCGTCGGCTCAGGCTGTTCGGCCCAGGTCGTGAGGCCGAGCGAAACCATGGTTCGCCAAGGACCGAGGAGGTCGAGGTAGCGGTCGCCGAGGCCGGCGTGCTCGATCGCGCGCGCGAGATAAAAACGGAAATAGTACGTTGCGGCGGTCATCGGAGGAATTTTGCGGCCGGTGTGGAAGCCCGGGTCGGTCGCAGACAAGATACGAGTCAGCAACTCTTGTTGTTGGTCGCGGGGCACGACGTCGAGCCAGACGGCAAGGATATTGGCATGCTGGCTGAAGTGCGTCTGCGCCGGGGTGTCGGCGAAGAGCGCGTACTCTTTGTTCCAGCACAGTTTTTTGACAGCGTTGACCGTGCGGTCGGCAGCGGAGCGATAAAGGTTCGCTCGTGTGCGATCTCCAAGAGCGATTTCTATTTCCGCGGCGTTGCGCAAGGCTTCGACGAACTGCAGCGCCATGGCGGTCGATCCGCCGTCGGGATCCTGCGGGGGGACGCCAAATCCGAAGTCGCTTCCCCAATCGACAAAAGGCCACCAGAACAACGGGTCGAGTAGTCCGTCGGATCTCTGATGGCGCAGGAACCAGTCGAGCGTGGTGCGCGTTCCGGCGAGCTGCTCACGAACGAATGAGGGATCGTCGCGATAAATCCAGAAGTCATGAATCATTCCGATCCACAAGAGCGAGAACGTGGGGATCGCCTGGAACATCGAGGTTGGGTAGCGGCTCAGCGTGATGCCATCGGGAACCCGCGAATTGTTGAAGGCGGTGATCGCTTGGCGGGCCAGGCGGTCGTCGCCGGCCACAGAGTACGAAATCAGGGCCTGAATGCGTGTGTCGCCGATGTACTGCATCTGCTCCCAATATGGCGTGTCCATGTAGGTGTCGTGTGCGTCGAGGCGGGCGGTGCGCCAGCCGATTTCCCAGATTTTTTGGAGATCCTGCTCGTCGGATTCAAATTTTGCCTTCTCTTCGAACGGGAATGCGCTGAACCAGCTTTGGAGATGGCTTAGCGTCAGCGGTTCGTCAGCGGTCGTGACATCGATCTGAAGATAGCGCCAGGTGCGCCACACGAGCGGCTGATAGACTCGATCGTTTTTTCCATCGAGGATGAATTCGTCGTAGATGCCGACGATATGCTTGCCTTCGATCTCGTTACGATTCCCTTTTTCATCCTTCGCATCGAGCAAGGCTTCGGCATATTTGAGGCGTACGGAGGCTCCTGCACCACCGCTCGCCGTGAATTCGGGATACGCGGTCGTCAGATGGCCACGATCGAGCAATAGCGTCGCTTGAGAGTGCGACGCAATTTTATAGTCAGCACTCGGCGTCACGTCGCCTGCGGCTTCGACCTCTGACTTGCGCACGACTGTGCCCATGGGCTGCTGCTCCATCGTCATCTGAGGAAGCGGATCGGCCGTGAGTTGCCAGTTGTTCTCTTGGAGCGACGCACCTCGGCGCGCCCCGGCGCCGATCGCGACGGCTTTTTTCCATTCGAGTCGTGCGGTGTTCTCGTCGGAATTCCAACCCCAGGCGAATTTCGCGCCGTCGATGCGCAGGCAGGGTTCCGCCGCGTAGTAGTAGCCGCCTAATTCTTGCGGCTTTGGCAGAGTAGTGATCGATTTCTCGATTGCGACGTCCCAATCGGGGCCGGTATTCACGGCGTTTTCGGTTTCGCTCGCGCCACCGAGCAGAAACGCGGTGCGATCCGACAGCTGGGCCAGAGCCGAACGGCTGCCGAAATTCCAGACGACAGCGGCAAACACGTTGTCTCCGGATTTGAGGAGCGGGCCGACGTCGAAAGCTTCGTAGCGCCAGTGCGGCAGATCGGTGCGAGACGGACCGCTTCCGACGCGTCGGCCGTTTACGTAGAGAACATATTTGTTATCGGCGCTGACGTTCACGACGTATTTTTGCGGCGGGATTGGGAGTTGAATGCGCTTGCGGAAGTACAAGACGGATTCGTCGCGCGCGGGAGCGTCCTCGGAGGTGATCCACTTCGCGGGCCAAAGCTGCGCCTTAAGGTCGGACGGCAGTTGAGATTCGGCGAGGGTCCCCGCCGCGAGCATTGCGGTCGATGCGATCAGCAAACGCAGGAAGAATCTCACGAGCCTCCTTAGATTCACCGCCCCAAGACGGTCTAAGACTGTTGAAAATCCATGAAGCCTTTGCCCTGCTCGGCCAACTGTTTGAGAAGCGGAGCCGGCCGCCAGTTTTCGCCGTGTGTTTGTTCGAATTCGCAGATGCGCTCGTACACTTTTCTGAGTCCCAAGGCATCGGCGTACCACATCGGCCCGCCGCGATGCGCGGGGAAGCCGTAGCCGTTGAGATAGATGATGTCGATGTCGACCGATCGCAGCGCGAAACCTTCTTCGAGGATTCGCGCGCCTTCATTGACGAGCGCATAGACACAGCGCTCGACGATTTCCTGCGCCGAAATTTCGCGTTGCTCGATTCCCTTCTCTCGGCTCCCCCTGCGGACCAATTCCGCAACTTCGGGATCGGCAACCTGACGGCGCTGTTCGTCGTAGCGATACCAGCCGGCTCGCGTCTTCTGGCCGAATCGACCCATCTCGCACAGTTTGTCCTCGGCGAACGGCTGCCGGACACC
>Ga0209006_10002214_pt1 | contig 17708 bp, 15 predicted proteins | sample JacPin_JW_Ref_O2_FD_188567 | JGI IMG/M metagenome (GOLD analysis project Ga0209006, IMG submission 188567) | Forest soil microbial communities from Algoma, Ontario, Canada - Jack Pine, Ontario site 1_JW_Ref_O2 (SPAdes) (version 2) | ecosystem: Environmental > Terrestrial > Soil > Boreal... | reverse complement strand
CTCCAATCACGCTCGCCGGCGACGTACTCGAAAGCACTGCCTGCGACGGACTCACCGCATTAAACGCCGCCAGTTGGTTCGTCACCGTTCCCGTCGTCGCATCATTCGGGATTTCAAAATCGTTGCGCCCAAACACCACCGTATTGAACGACGTCTTCGCAAAAACACTCTTCGGAGCATTTCCGCTGTCGCTGCCTAGGTTGAAAGAATTATCCGTCCACGGCTTAAGATTTCCCGCCGCATCCACCACCCACTTCAACCCACTCCCAATCCAGAAGCCAAGTCCCGGCGCGGAAGCCGAAGTCGCATTCTCACTTCGCAACACCGCGTAATTGTCGGTCGTGTCATAACCAAGCGAAGTCCGCTGCCAGGTCGTCGAATTCGTAAAGGTCGAATACACTCGCAAGCTCTCGACATTCGTTCCGTTGCGCTCTTCCAGATTGTCCGCCGGGTCGCCACCTGGATCGGAGTTAAATAAATTGCTCAGTCCCAGCTGCATCGCCTGCCCGTTGTTTTCGATCACTCGCGGAGTGTGCGTCGCCGAATCGAACCAGAACACTCCCCAGTTGGGGATTCCAGCCGGCTGCGTCGTCTCCGAAAGTTGAACCACATTCGCCGTCGTACAATTCGCGTTCCCATTCGCCGCAATTCCCGTGGCAAACGATCCACTGCATTGCGTCGGCGCTGCCGCCAATGCCAGCGCCGTCCCCGACTGTCCGCTGATATTCGAACTCGTGAAAGCAATCTGGTGCGTCGTGCCTGCAAGATTCACCACCGGCAATCCCGCCGCCGTGTCCAATCCAATTCCACCCACCGCCGGAATAAAGCCGCCGCCCTGCGGCAATATCAGGTTCCCACTCGCCGTCGTCGTGCCGCTCAGCGTTTTCGATCCCGTGATTGTTTCCGCATTCGCCAGGTGAACCACCGAAGCATCAACGGCCGCACCCGTTACCTGTGCCACGCTATAGTCCCCGCTCGCTGCCGCCACCACTCCCGTTCGCCCGAATACTGAACTCACGCTGCCACCGCCGCCGCCCGATCCGCACGCGCTCCCCGTCGATGCAATCACTCCCGCAACAATGTTCAGGCAGCCATTCGATAGTCCCGCTAGTGTCACGCTCTGGTCGAATTTTGCCGGGACATTGAACTCTTTCAGCGACGCGTTCAATCTCTCCAGCCAGTTGGCATGCACTCCGTCGCCCGTCTGCGCAATGTAATTCGTAATCGATACCGGAGCGCCAAACGCCAGTTGTCCTGCGCTCACCACCGCTCCGCCGCTCGCTATATCCGTGCCAATCCAGGTGTCGTTCGCGCTCGCCGGAGCGCGATAGCCCCAAGTCGATTGCGTCAGCGATGGCTGCGAATCGATCAGCGTCACAATGTGATGCGCGTTCAGAACCGCTCCCGGGGTGCTCGAAAAATTCAATCGTCCTTTTGAGAGTGTCTGTCCCCCGCCCAGCGCCGCGCCGTCCGTAAGTAGCGTCGCCGTCTGGTTCGCCACGCCCCCGCCCGGAGCATTCGTCACGCTCGCCAGGCAAGTCGTGTATCCACCCGCTGACGCTGTTCCAAAATTTGAACACTGCTGTGCGATTTGAATCGGATTCCCGTAAAGCCCCACCCCTACCGCGCTCGTCGCTTCCGAATCGACGGTTACGCTCCGGTTCACCACTACCAGTGCACCCGGCCAGAAGTTCAGGTTGCCCGCGTAGGTTGCCTGCTTCACCGTATAACCCGAGGTCGCCGACGAACCGTTATCCGTGTAACTGCAAACCAGGCCCGAACACGCTGCGGATTGCGTCAGTCCCTGCGCCACATATCCACAGCTCCCACCCGATCCCCCGGAGCAACCTCCTGCATATGGATAAGTGCTCCCGATTCCCGCCGGCGTTATACTTCGAATCACGTCATAGGTGATCGTGTCGCTTCCGTTCGCCACTCTCGGCCAGCGCACCGGAATCGTATCGCTCCCCGTCGACAGCCAGTTCAGAATCTGCATCGGAGAAGTCTGCGTGCCGGCCGTCGTATCGTTCGCCACAATAAAGTAAGAGTACGGCGTTGTTCCTGTGCCTCCGTTCGGAAACATGCCTCCCACGCCGCCCGTCCCCACAATTTGAAAATGCGCCGCTCCGCTCGACACGCCAGCAATCAGTCCCGCGACTCCAAGGCCGGGGAACGGCGACCTCGGAGTGGACTGCGGGTTCAACGTCAGATTGCTTTCGTTGTACACATTCTTGAGATAAGCACCCTGATAGTTTCCCGTGGAGTTCGATGAATAGATCTGCCACGGTCCCGTCGCCTGCAACACCGTGTTCTCCACATAAATTCCATTGGAGTTGTAATCGGTCACCCCATTCGAGCCGTTAGCCGTGATCGTCGAATCGCGCAGTGTGATCACCGGAGCAATCTGCATACTCTGGTTCCCCGCCGAAAACACAAACGATCCCGTCCAGTTCACATTGCTGTTCAACGGAATGCCTTGGTTGTTGAAGTGGTCAATCGTGACGTTCTCGTCGTCCCACATGTCGAAAAAGTTATTGAACCCGCCGTTTTCTCCAACCTTGTCGTATGAGATATCAATCAAATGCGAGTTTTGCGCATTGTCCAGGATCGCCGTATACGCCAGCGCCACCACACCCGCACTTGCCTGCGCAGCTATGTCGGTTCCGAGATGTGCGTATTGAAATGTCGTCGAGCTGGGAATCGCCGTAATCGTCGCATCGCCCCAATAAGCGTTGCTGTCGGTGAACAGGATCGTCACCATATCTCCCAGGTGAAAACCGTGCGCGCTGCTCGTGGTAATAGTCACCACTTGCGACGTTTTTTGTGTCTGCGTAATACTCACGCCCGCGAATGCCGGCACGCTCGATAAATTTACCGGCGACCGAAAAGACAGTCCGGCTATCGTATTGTCCGTGAAGTCGGTCGAGACTTTCAGATCGCCGATCTGCACGCATGCGCCCCGTTCCAGGCAGTTCAGCGAGGTCCCGTAACCGCTCAGAACCGATTGGTTGGAATGCAGATAAATTGTGCCGTAAACGTTGTAAACGTTCACCGAACTGAACGGCCCATTTGCCGGGATTGTCACGTTGCATTGGCTGTTCTTATAAGAAATCGTATTAATGCCGCAAGCCGCGTTCAAAGTCTCCTGAATCCCTGAAGACGCTGAACTTATCGCATATCCCGACGCGTAGGAGTTGACCGGCTTGAACGTAATCGTTCCTGAAGAGGCTCCCGAGATACAACTTCCGGACCCACTATTTACGTTGACCGTCTCGTTATTTCCCCCCCCCGAAAGAAGTACTTGATATCCGTACCCGCTGACTGTGTCAATTCCGGAAGGGCAAGGAGTAAGTGTCACCGTCGCCTGCACTCCACCCGTTAGACTTCCTGTAATGGTCTGGGTCCAGTTCAACGCCGTAGTCGCATAAGTGATGCCCGCAGGCGCGCCGGCGCCGCAGGTTCCCCAGGAAGAATTGCCAGTCAAACAGGTTGAGGAACTCGCCACTCCCGTTCCCAGTTCACCCGTTGGTACCGCTCCGCTCACCAGATCCGCTTTTACCGCCAGACCGTTGTCCACGTAATGCCGGTCCGAAGCCTGGTTCGGTGCCGTCGGATCCGACGGCAGTGTCAGCGGACCCGTCATCGTTCCGCCTGCCAGCGGCACAAAAGACCCCGCGCCCACCGTTCCCACGGCCGTATCTACATACGCTTTGTTCGCAGCGTCACTCGCCCCGACCGGTGCCGGTAACGATGGAGGCGTTGTAAATTGCTTCGTTCCCGTAACTGTTTCTGTGCCCGCCAGGTGCACCACCGTAGAATTCAACGCCAGCGGCGCAATCGCGGCCTGCACATACGCCTGCGTCACCGCAAGATTTCCCAAACCTGTCCCGGGCGTAGTCAACACCCCGGCAATATTGGTCGGCGAGGTCGTCGGAACCGCCCAATATTCACTTCTCACCGTCCCATCGTCCAGTTGCAAAACCACGCTATAGAAAGTTCCCGCCGGCAAAGCGCCCACGTTCGGAACCAGTTGCGCCGTAAAAGCACCCAGCGGCCCAATCGTGATCGCCAGATTCCCCGCCGCTACCGCGTCTCCCTCCGCCGTTTGAAACGTCGGCCACGAAATCAACACAGTTCCCAAAGCAGCGCTTCCGTCCGCTCTATAAATTGTATCGTTGATCGTAGTAAGCGCCGGACCCTGCGCCAGCAAAGAGGTCGAAGCCGACAACACCCAAATCAATACCAGCGCCAGGAAAATCGGCGACCAAGTCGCCATCGAAAAATCTCTGTTATTCATCGCGAACGATCTGGGCATGTTTAAATCTCTCCTCGTAACCACCAGCGCCCCAACTCAGGGCCAATAAGAAAGCCGCTCAACCGAGCGGCGCCCTTCGCATTTCCGTTTTTTGAATTCACGCTCACTTTAAAACTTCTAGCCACATCGGCCTTCGGGAAGGGCACGAGTTCCACTCGTGCCGTAAAGCGGCAAAATGAGCCCGCGCTTTAGCGTTTGGGGTCCGCCCGCCACGCCAAAAACCGTCGCACGCTTTCCACATATACGTCCGCGAAGTCAACCACCGGACGCCGCGTCTCAATCAACACCATCGCCGCGTCAATATCCCACCCCAGCGAACATAAAACAGCCAAAGTCATCATCGGAGCCCGGTGGACCCCCGCCGCGCAATGGATATAAACCTTACTCGTCGGGTCCGCCAACGCGCCCAATGCAAAATCGACGCCGCCCTTCAACAATTGCGGAGACTTCGGCAAAAAATCGTCATCCGTCGGGTTCCAGAACACCCGAACCCCATACGGAGCCGCCAGCGGCCGGTCGTCAAACTCCAGTTGCATGTTGATCACATGCGTGACCCCAGCCCCCGCCAGTTCAGCCATGTTGAGTGCGTTCCAGATCCCACCCCCCAGAGCGATTCGGTCCGTGACCCAGGTCATGTCCATGCTGCGTGTGCTTTACCTTCCAGCCCTGCCAAATCTCATTATGATTCTACGTCACCATGAAAAAAGGGCGCGATTCGCATCGCGCCCTTCGAGAGTTTCGTTTCCTCAACCCTTATATTTAGGATATCAAATCACAGGGGGGTGTACCGACAGATTTTCAAATTTTATTTCTCCCTTGCTTTGTGCCACTTACCCCCACTTTGTAATTTTTACCCTCTTGACAACTTTCCAGCATCCCCCCCTCCAACAATATTCGCGACAACTTATCTAGCGCATCTTGGATCAGCCGCTCTGCCGTTCTCTGATTACAACTGAGCAGTCGGGAGACTTCGGGAATCGTGTATTCCTCGATTATGTTCATCGCCAGCAACTTCTTAGCCGCACCGTCTAACTTCTCGATTGCCTGCTCCATATCTGTTACAAAGATGACGACATCTTCAAAATTCCGCATGGTGTAAGACGTGACGCGCGACCGGAAGAATTCGCGCCCAAGCATGGATGGCAACCTTCCCACTTCCACCGAAGCACGTGCATATCGTCGTAACAACGCCACCGTACGCCTGCGATACGGCCACAACTCTATTTCCGTTTCCCGGAAAATCAGGCACGGCGGCGGTCCCGCTTGTCCGAATAAACTTAATGTGAAAGCGTTTACGGTTTGTGTCGTCATAGCCGCACCTCGATTGCTGCCGCAGCCTGCAGATATCCGATCCTGAACGAGCCCCGCAGCTCTCCCTCCGCGGCTTCTATCGCATGAACTCGCATCTTCTTGCGGCGACGGGCTTTGCGGGGTGGTGCTTCTCCAGGATTCGGCCTCGCCTTCAAAGAGGTCCGGCAGCTGTTGCAATACACTCCATCTGCTTCCTCGGGCCGCAACCACAGCCCTCCACAGCGTTCGCAGTACTTAAGCTCGACTTTGATTCCTGGAACTTCCGTGCTATTTACGAAATTCATGGCTACCCTTTCTGCATGAGAACCCAGCAGGTACAAAAGCAAAAGCCCTGGAGCCGATTTCTCGGTCCAGGGCTCGTTTCTCTTACGATGACCTGTGTTGCTATTTAATTAAGAATGCACCGCTTACTGCAATCGCGTCGTAACATCCGACCGCTGCCGGAAGTAGCCCTCCTCATAGCCGGACTTCAACACTTGGCCGTTATTTACAATAACGCTCAAACGTCCGTTGAAACGCATCGACTGCAATAGCTTCTGCATAGCCACCGAAAGCACCTCCGCTGCACGGACCTTTCGGCGAAACTCACCAAAATCTCTTTCGTCTTTTTCGTGGAATTGTACTTCTATCATGACTGGTAACCTTTCCATCGGTATAAGTGCGCTAGGACATATAACTCGGCGACTCTATATGTTAGTTAATAATTAGTCAAGAGTTATATTTATAATGTGTCGTCCTGGCGGCTCATCTTAGCAACAGTCTAACCGCTCTTCATGGCTACCTATGTAGATCCCATAATTATTGATCGGAAGCACTTAGGTACTTCTTTCGACTACCGGCTATTTCCGGAAAAGATTTTCCAGTAGCCGCAGATCTTCCGGCGCGACGTCGCTGATAACAAAATACTGAAGCCCGTTCTGTTGCCAGCTTTCGAGATGAAACGATTGCGCATTCGCCTCCTGTGCCCTCGCGAAATCAACCGGTTGGTCTTTAGCCTGGAAGATAAACATCGATATCTGGTGTTTACGAACGCGAAAAAGCAAATGAGCTCCCGGCGATTGGTCGAGGTAGCTTACTTTCCCCCCGACCAGCTCAAACGGCGTTCCTGTCAGATCAGGCAGATCAAACGTAAACGGGATCTTGCCCGCGAACCATGGCTTAACATTGTGCCGGTCTGTGGAAACGACATCGACTGGATTTACACTCGCTAATGTGGCTACATGCAGATCAGCCAACTCCCCGTTCAGTTTGCTTGCTTGGGCCAAGCGCACCTTGTCCCCAACCATCTGGCGATTTATAACCTGGGCGCTCACCAGTAGCAGAAGCGCCGCGGTCGCGAGGGCCAAAGCCGGCCGCCAGTGCCACCAGAACGGTTTGCCGGGCGAAATTCTTTTCTGAATTCGTTCGCGGAACATGGCGTCCGGCGAAAAGCGCTGCCCCGCCAGACGGGTAGCCCGTTTCCACTGCACCCGGACGAGAACCTCTGCCGTGCATTCCGAACACCCACGAAGGTGTTCATCCAGCTCCCGCGTTTGCTCGGTATTCAGTTCGCCGTCAAGATAGGCGTCGAGTTTTCCCAAGTATGCCTCGTGACCCACTCGCTCTGACATGTCTCTTCTCATGGTGAGACTCGCTGTAATCTCTGGCGAACCGCGTCGCGGAGGGCCCGCCGTGCCCGTGCCAACCTGGACATCACAGTGCCCACCGGAATCGCCAGCGCCGTAGCAATTTCCTGATAAGACATCTCCTCTACCTCACAAAGCAGCAAGACCTCCCGATAAGGAACCGCAAGATCGGCGATCGCTTCTTGAACAATCTGCTCGCTGGAACGATCTATAAGTATGGTTTCGGGCGTTTGATGCTCGACGGGAAGCGATGGATCATCGTCCGACAGTTCCAACTGAACACTGGCCGCCTTGAGCCCCGTTCGCGAATTCAGGAAAGTGTTCCGCAAAATCCGAAACATCCACGCTTTAAAGTTTGTTCCCGCTTCGAACGAAGAAAACCCCTTCAGCGCTTTGACGTATGTTTCCTGAACTAAATCCTCGGCCTCCTCGCGATTTTGCGCGAGCCAGTGGGCAAAGTTATACAGGCGTCCGAACAGCGGCAAAGCCAACTGCTCAAAAGACGCTGGGGATAGGCGCTCCTCCGACACGCTCACCAGAGTAAACCAGCGAACACCATTTTATTCCCGTAAAAAGAAAAGTTTCTTGCCGGGAATAAGTACCGAATCTCGCGGTTATTGATGACACGGAGGATTTATGGCACCGATGAAGGACGAGATTCTTTTCGATCATCACCACGATGAAATTGACCGGCGTGGGTTTCTGCGCTGTATGGCGTGGGCAGGCGCGGGAGCAGTTTGTGTGCTCCAAGGCGGAGTGCTGACCAGCTACGCGTTGGGCCGCGGCGGTAACTCCGGCGTCAAGATTCCCAAAGGGGAACTAACATTTGTGCAGATCAGCGACAGCCACATGGGATTCGATAAGCCCGCAAACCCTGATGTCGTGTCCACTTTTCAGGCGGCAATCGACAAGATTAATGCCATGCCTGTGGTGCCGGAGTTCATTCTGCACACCGGAGACGTCAGCCACCTCGCAAAGCCGGCGCAGTTCGACAACGTGCAGCAGCTCCTAAAGTCGGCACGCATTAAAGACGTATTCTACGTTCCCGGGGAGCACGATCTGGTTGGCGATGACGGACAGCAGTTTCGGGATCGCTTCGGTAAAGGAACTCAAGGTGCCGGATGGTACAGCTTCGATAAGAAAGGGGTCCACTTTGCTGGCCTGGTCAACGTGGCGAATCTGAAGGCAGGCGGCCTCGGATCGCTGGGTACAGACCAATTGGCGTGGCTTGAGAAAGACGTCAAGCATCTTAAAGCGAGCACGCCGGTTGTAGTGTTCGCTCACATCCCGCTCTGGACGGTCTATCCCGATTGGGGATGGGGAACCGACGACAGCGCTCAAGCCCTCGGCTATCTGAAGCGCTTCGGCAGCGTCACCGTACTGAACGGTCACATTCACCAGACCATGCAGAAGGTTGAGGGGAACGTAACCTTTCACACCGCTTGCTCGACCGCCTTCCCACAACCAAAGCCCGGCTCAGCGCCTTCAGCTGGCCCCATGAAAGTACCCGCGGAACAACTGCGCAGTCTCTTGGGTGTAACCGAAGTGCACTACAAGAAAGGGCAACATTCGCTCGCCATCACAGATTCTTCGCTGGGATGACTTGAGTGATTCCCTGAACCGGATGTTGGCCTGATCACAACCGCACGAAAAAGGAGAAGAATGCAATGCAGCGATATAGGTGTGCCTCAATTCTAGAATCATCCACTCCCGGAAGGTTGGCGCGAATCTGCGTCCTGGTTGTCATGGGTTTCGCGCTAACCAATTTCACCGTGCCCAAAGCTACGGGAGAAAATCGTTCGAACCAGCAAGTCACCATCGACAATTTCAGTTTTTCGCCAGCTACGCTCACCGTCCCCGCAGGGACCGAAGTTACGTGGGTGAATCACGACGATATTCCTCATACCGTGGTGAGCGATGACAAGACAACCTTTAAGTCGCGTGCGCTCGACACCGATGAAAAGTTCAGCTTCACTTTCGCTAAACCGGGTACCTACACATACTTCTGTTCACTTCACCCGCATATGACCGCGAAGGTAGTGGTTCAGTAATTAACGGCTGCGGAGCGCCGGGTATCGCGACTCGGCCTCCGCGCGATCAGACCTGCCCAATAAGAAATGGAGCAACCTATGAATCCCTGGGATCCACGCACCGCGATTTTCGCCAAACACGCACAACACGTCGTCATCATTCACTTTCCGATCGCATTGTTCATCGTCGGGGTCGCTCTTGATTTCATCGCATCGTGGACACGCCGAAAGGATCTCGCGCTGGTTGCATACTGGAATTTCAGCGTGGCTTTCTTGGCTGCTGTGCCCGCCGCGTTGACCGGATTAGCGGCCTGGCAATTAGAACTGGACGGGCGAAAGCTAAAAGGGATTCTGCTTATGCATTTAGTTTTCGGAGTTACATCTGTACTCCTGATCGCAACGGTCTGGTGGCTGCATCGGAGTTCCAGACGCACAGGGAGCGATCTGCCGCGATATCGCTTCGCATTGGAGGCGTTGGCGGTAGCCGTTGTAGCCATCACGGGACACCTGGGCGGCTTTCTAACCGGGGTCAATCATCCATAGTTTGAGGCAAGGTTGGGGGGGGGTACGGACCCACATTTATTTCCCGAAACCGCCCTAACCAAAACTCTTCAATCTCGTCTCACCAAGGGGTCGGTTCGTCTACCCAACGGCTGTCTCGGGGAAACCCACCGCACGATTGAGTTAAGTACCGAGACGACGTTTCTTTGACGCTAGATAAGTTTTCAACGAACCGCTAATCTCATAGAGCACATAGCAAGAGCACCTAGCAATTGACCGTCCTATGACTTGGAAAATCTCAGCTCTTATCCTGGCCACTCTCTTGGCCGTTCTGCCCGTCCACGCTCAACACTCTGCCTCCGAACCAGTGCTCGACGTTTCCGCCATGGATCGAACGGTCGATCCATGTGTGGACCTTTATGCATACTCCTGCGGCGGATGGGTCAAAAATAATCCCATTCCTCCTGACCAGTCGAACTGGGGCACCTACGGCAAGCTAGAAGACGAAAACCGTGCACAGTTAAAGGCGATTCTGGAACAAGCCGCGAACGCAAACAGCTCGAGGGATGCCGTGACTCAGAAGATTGGCGATTATTACGCCTCTTGTATCGACGAAGCGGCAATCGAGAAGCTAGGCGCAAAACCACTTCAACCCGAGCTGGATCGCATCGCCGGCTTGCAGTCTAAAAAAGACTTGGCGGAATACCTCGCAACTACTAAGTTTCCGCCGTCGCTCGAGGGCGGAGGCACACTCTTCACTTTCCGCTCGAATCAGGATTTCAAGGACTCCAACCAGGTCATCGCCGAAATCGACCAAGGCGGACTCGGCCTTCCCGACCGTGATTACTATCTGAAAGACGATGCGAAATCCCAAGAAATGCGTAAAGCCTACGTGTCTCACGTTGCCAACATGTTTGAGCTGTTGGGAGACAAGCCGCCTGAGGCCGCTACGGCAGCTGCAACCGTGATGCGCATCGAGACCGCCCTGGCCAAAGGGCAAATGACCAGGGTCGAACGCCGGGATCCCCAAGAGCTTTATCACAAGATGAGTATGGACGCTCTTCAAAAGCTTGCACCCGGCTTCACTTGGAATACGTATTTCGTGAAGACCGGAGCGCAGTCACTCGGATCGGACACTGCCTCGTTAAACGTTGTGGTGCCAAAATATTTCCAGCTGGTGAGCGAGGAAATCGAAAAAGAGAGCTTGGCGGACTGGAAAGCCTACCTCCGTTGGCACGCTGTGCACGACGCGGCTACAGATCTTTCCGCAGCGTTCGTGAACGAAAATTTCAGTTTCTACGGTAAGACACTGCGGGGCCGACAGGAGCTACCCCCTCGCTGGAAGCGTTGCACGAACGATGTTGACAGCGATCTCGGGGAAGCCCTGGGCCAAGCCTATGTGGCGAAGTACTTTAGTCCGGAGGCAAAACGGGCTGCCCTAAAAGTGGTTGAAGAGATAGAAGCAGCCATGCAGGGCGAGATCCAAGCGCTCCCATGGATGGGAGCGACGACTAAAGAACAGGCACTCACAAAACTTCACGCCATAAAAAATAAGGTTGGGTATCCCGACAAATGGCGCGACTACAGCACGCTCGAGGTCATTCGCGGAGACGAAATCGGTAACTCCGAACGGGCATCCTGGTTCGAATTCCGTCGATGGCTGGCAAAGATCGGAAAACCGGTTGATCGCAACGAGTGGGACATGACTCCGCCCACTGTCAACGCCGATTATGATCCGCAGCGGAACGATATCAATTTCCCCGCCGGAGTTCTGCAGCCGCCACTGTTCAGCGCTTTCTCCGACGCTGCGCCAAACTATGGTGACACTGGTTCCACCATGGGACACGAGCTCACTCACGCCTTCGACGACGAAGGGAGCCAGTTTGACGCACAAGGAAATTTACGGAACTGGTGGACCGATGCCGACCGCAAAGAGTTTGAACAGCGAGCGCAATGCGTAGTCGATCAATATTCCGGATACACCATCATTGACGACATCAAAATCAACGGCAAACTTACAAACGGAGAGGATCTGGCTGATCTCGGAGGCACGCTGCTGGCTTATCTAGCGTGGAAGGAAGATACCAAGAATCAGAAACTTGAACCGGTTGACGGTTTAACTCCCGAACAGCGCTTCTTTGTTGCCTACGGGCAGAGTTGGTGCACCAACGAACGCGATGAAGATAAACGACTGCGAGCGACCGTCGACCCGCATTCACCGGAAAAATATCGAGCGAATGGCGTAGTTTCGAATATGAAAGAATTTCGCGAAGCGTTTGGCTGCAAGTCAGGCCAGCCGATGGTGCGAGCGAATTCCTGTCGCGTTTGGTAGCTACCGTCAGGCCGTAGGATACGGATAGCCCTTGTTCAACGCCTGATCCAGTTGCTTGTCATAGCCATAGACGTCGTCAAAGAAGAACACGTTGTTCTTCTCATCCACGGCAACGGTTCCGTAAAGAATCAACACTGGAATCGGCGTCTCCAGGTTTACGGTCACGTTATCTTGCTTCCCGTTCATGGCCTGCTGCACGCGCTCCAGATTCCACCCCGGATTGTTCCGCAGTATCCAAGCCGCCAGATCAGCTGGATTTTGCACGCGAATGCAGCCGTGGCTGAGATCACGCACCTCCTCCGAAAAGAGGCCTGGAGCATCCGTGCCGTGCAGATACACGTTGTCTTCATTTGGAAAGATCATCTTGACCAGTCCCAGCGAATTTGTAGCACCTGGTTTTTGTCGAACCCGCAAATGACCAGACTTCAATTGCGCCAGCACCTCATCGCTGATTAGTCCATCGGTCACGACCTTCCCGTCGCCAGAAACGACTTCGAAATTCTTGGCTGCGATATAGTTTCGATCCTTTTCAATATGAGGCACAATCTCAGCACGTTGAATCGACGGGGTAACTTCCCAGTACGGACGAAACACGACGTACTTAATTTCCTTTTCGAACACCGGCGATTTGTGACCATACGCCTTTCCGATGATCACGGTCTTGTAGAGGGTCACCTGGTACTTGTCATCGAAAGCGCGGAGATGGAATTCCGGCAAGTTCACCACCACCGGCGGCTGGGGAAACGAATGCGGCAGCCAGCGCCAACGTTCCAACGCCAATTCGATCTGCCGCACGCGGTGCTCCTTCGGAACGTTCATTTCCTTGATCAGTTCCGCTTTGATGCGGCCATCGGCCAGCTCTCCATGACGAATCTGATAGCTTTTCACTGCGTTTACGACAATGCCGTCATACGCAGTAGAATTCGGATCGATCTGCGCATCTTCCGGCAAGTCTCCGATCAGACGCAGCAGTTGAGTCAATCGAGGGAGGTCCGGATAAGTTCCGCCGGGCGCGATCGGCTTAATGGGGATTGCTAACGATGCACCTGTATCCACCTTGGCGAAGGCCCGATAGCGCTGCAAGGCATTGAGTGCTCTTAAATATCCGGGAAACTTCGGTTCCAGCGATTGCACCGCCTCCGCGACGTTATCCGTGGAAATAATCTTGTCGAATAGGAACTCGCCAAGATCATACTCGCGTCCTTCGACATCCAGTTGCAGGCCTAAAGTTTTTGGGTTCACACGTCCGACATGCAGCGCGCGAACATAACGCATCGCTGAAATCGTTAAGGCCGCATCAAAGTTTGCGAGGTCGACATCGGTGGGTGATGATTGCAACTTCTGAAGCCGAGCCTGCCATCGGGAGGCATCATAGTCTTCGGCCTCGAGGCCTTTGTCGGCCGCGGTAGTGAACAAGCCAATCATAGCTTGCGCTTGTGGCGTAGGTTTGCCATCGCGTATCCATGCGAGCGCGTTGCCCGTTCGGGCGTAAAAATCCTTGACCTCCGTTTGATGGGGACGAAAATCGGGCCAGCGCAACTCAGGATGCTTGCCCGAATCGATGATCTGCCGCAGGGCCGCACTGCCGTCCGCATTCAGCGTCTGCCCGCTCGAGACTTGTGCGAACACCTCGACTCTGCTGAAACTCCAGTAACCGACGGAAACGGCCAAAACAACAACCGCCAGAAAAACCGGAATTCGTTGAAATTTCATGGCAAACACCTCAGTCCGACGAATCGAGACAAGTAGTAGATGTGCAAAAATAAAGGTGTAGTTTGAACACGCAGATGCTAGAACCAGGGCCGATTTCTTGCAACTAAAATGCGGACGCTCCGCGTCTAAGTTATTGATGAGAAAGATCTGCCTGAGAAAGATCTGCCTGATACTGGCGCTTCTGGCTTCACTTCCCGCACTGGCAGATCCCGCTCCGGTAATTGAATACCGTCTGCGCTTCTATCACACCCACACTAACGAGAGGCTGGATATCGTTTATCGGCGGGGCGATAAATACATTCCAGAGGCGCTGGAGCAGCTCGACTATTACCTGCGAGACTACCGCACTGGCGACGTTCATCACTACGATCCTAGAGTTTTCGATCTTTTGCACGACCTGATCGCGTCCTTGGATCGTCCTTCCGCTGAAATCAATGTCATCTGCGGATACCGCACGCCGACAACCAACAACTTCCTTCGCTCAAGAAGCCCCCACACCGGAGTGGCAGAGCACAGTCTGCACATGGAAGCGGAAGCCATTGATATCCGCATTCCTGGCACGTCTACTACGCATTTGCGCGATGCCGCCCTGGAACTGCATCGCGGCGGTGTAGGTTATTACCAGGCCTCTGACTTCGTCCACGTGGACGTTGGTCGGGTCCGCCATTGGTAGCGCTTAGCCGCGCTCGAATGCGTGCTTCTCTTCCAATTCACCCACCGCTCCAGCCATCTCGCTTTCAAAACGATCGGCTTGATTCATGAGTTGGGGCGTCGCGCTAGCGTTCTCACCCGCGACCATTACTAAACCGCGCTGTGCCAGTCCCCGGGCGACTTCAGCGATATGATCTGTGGTCGTATCGATGTAAAGAGCTTCCGTCGGATCGCCTAACCAGGCATCGCCACCAACCACTCGTGTCTGCCAGTAGACCTTGCGTTCGATCATGCGCGCGATCTCGTCATCTTCCGCTTTGCCGAAGACCCAACGTTTTTCTTTGAAGTTGTAGTGGCGGCTTGAGAACGGCAAAGGCACCAATTTGCCAGACTTCGCAAATTCCGTCTGCTTATGGTCAACCTGCCGGCGCAGCGCATTGATCACTGGACCTTCCGCATCTTTCGCTTCAAGCGAAGGCAGAATTTCGCGCAACGTAGCCGAAAGATTCACCGCGACCAGGGCACGCAGGCCATCAGTATTTTCCAAAGTGATTACCGTATGCAGCACGTCGAAGTCTGCGCCCGAAGTAGCGTGTCGAAAGGGCCATTCCAGCTTGAAACTAAGGGGAAGCCCGGTGCGGGTTACATAGATGGTTTTAGACGGGATTGTAGCTATGCTCATGATTAGCTCTTGCCTGACGTGATTTGTGGAATCACAATTCTATCCTGTAGAGGCAAGGCATCTCTACATCGGGGCTACTTTCCACAATTCCACCAGATTCCAAATCGCAGATGCACCGAGCAGACCCAGCAAGCCGGCAATCACCAGAGGGCTATATTTCGTCTCTACCAAATCCGCGAACATGCCACTCACGAAGACGAAGAGAAACGTCAGCGCAGCCAAATGAAACCCTTGTCCCGCAAAACTCGGGGCTGCGATCGCCAGCACGAGCAAGAATAGCGCCATCACAAGGGGCGCTGTGTTGCCGAAGTAGCGCGAGCGCTTCCAGCCCAAAAATGTAAGCAGCGCGACTGGCAAAGCGACCATCAGTGCAGGACTGCCTGCAACAAGTGTTCCCACGGCGTTGCCATAGGAGACCGCTGCACCGAAAGCAAGAGGTTCGAAGTTAATCCAGCGAGCATGTAACAAACCTCGCCAGAAAAGCACAGGTTTGAAAAAATAGGCGGCAAAAATCAACACAACCGCCACCAAGACTGCGGCGATCCATATCACCAGTACAGAACGCGGTCGCACCGGTGCTACCCAGAACATGAGTGGCAGAATTACCAGCGCCAGCACTCCTAACGAAAACTGATTGCCAGCGGCGAGCGCCATCGACAATCCCAGAAGCAAAATACGTCTCCAGTTCCAAATAACAACTTCTCGAGGCGCGTAAAGAGTGTGCGCTACTGCAACGGCAGTAAACACCGTTCCGAAAGTTCCCCAAACGGCGCCCATTTCACCCAGGCTCTGCGTTCCCGCAGCGTTTACGATCATGGCTGGCGAAAAGCAGTAGAGCGTGAGCGCGATATATCCTCCAGAATTGCCGTAAAGACGTCTGGCAACGTACCAGATCGACGCTCCGAGCATGAGGCCGAAAAATATATACGGCGATGCCGCGAGCAATGGCAGCAGCGACTGCGGCAACCACGATGCAGCACGCAGAAGAACCGGCGATGCGGCGACCAAATAGTAGAGTGGTGAACGATCCTGATCATAACCTTCGCTCACGCGAAGATGATCGGCTCGTCCGGCCGATGGCAATCCGGTGATTGCCTCGGAACGCAAGGATTCAGGCGTTCCTGCGATCGCGTCTCCTTTCCACTGCTCGAGACCTTGATACATCCGCAATGCCTGGTCGGAGTCCGCAGCGGACGCATGCCATGTCTGGATCCGGACGAGCCAAACGCATTGCAGAAGATAGGCCAGCAAAAGCGCCGCAGCGACAAATTGCGGACCGCGAAAGGATTCGGATTGAAAAAATCGGCGCAACTTTTAAAGACTAACCAGACCGAGTGTTTTACCATGTCCGGGACGATGATGGATAACAAACCATTCCACGCCGATTCGCCTGGTTTGGGAACGCAACCAACCAACGAAGAAAGCCAACTTGTGCCGAGTGTTCAGTCGGCTGAGATGGAAACATCGCTGGCAACATCCAATGCCGGTCGTAAATCCTCCCTCCACAGAATTTTCGTTGGCCCTGATGGAATTTACGTTCTGCTGCGGTGGGCCGCTTATCTCGCGATGGCACTGCTCATTTTTTTGGTCGAGGGATTGTTCTTATCCGCTCTTCGGCCTCATCTGAGCGCGATTTTGGGAAGGTTGATGATCGAAGCCAGTTTAGCAGTGGCTGCGATCTTGCCAGGGTTTGCGATGTCACGCATCGAGAAGCATCCATTCGGCGACTTCGGGCTCCCAGCGCGGCATGCGTTCGGTCGGAATTTCTGGATCGGTGCGCTTTGGGGCATTGGTTCTTTGAGCGTCCTGATGCTCTTCTTGCATTTCATCGGAGCGTTTGAGTTTGGCTCTCTCGCCATTCATGGTCTGCGGATCTGGAAATTCGCCGCGTATTACGCTGCGTTTTTTCTCTTCACGGGTTTCTTCGAAGAGTTCCTGATACGCGGATACTCGCTGTGGGTGCTTTCTCGCGGAATAAATTTTTGGCCCACGGCAGTTCTACTCTCGGTTTCGTTTGGAGCGCTTCACAGCGGCAACGCGGGCGAATCGCCTGTGGGAGTTGTGGCGGCCGGGTTGATCGGCTTTTTTCTCTGCCTGACGCTGCGCCGCACCGGCAATTTGTGGTTCGCGGTCGGGTTCCATATGGCGTGGGATTGGGGCGAGAGCTATCTGTACGCCGTTCCCGACAGCGGAGCGATTTTGCCGGGGCACCTCGTCAACTCCGGTTTGCATGGGCCCGATTGGCTGACGGGCGGCTCGGTTGGTCCCGAGGGCAGCTACCTCGTTTTCGCCGTGATTGGAGCGCTGTGGGTCTTGTTCGACCGCGCTTATCCGGAGGTAAAATACGGCGCAAAATAGTGTAGCCGCCTGCCGTACCAAAATAGGTTCACGGTAAACACACGGACTGCAACTCTCGGCATTCGGCTCACGCCGGAAACCAAAAAGCGGCTGGCGAAGGCCTTGGGGCCCTGTCCAAATTTTCTGATCGCGGACGCTGTAGAGGCTTACATCGCCGATCAGGAACCAATGCTGGGCGAGGTCCGTCAGG
>Ga0209006_10002213_pt1 | contig 17712 bp, 15 predicted proteins | sample JacPin_JW_Ref_O2_FD_188567 | JGI IMG/M metagenome (GOLD analysis project Ga0209006, IMG submission 188567) | Forest soil microbial communities from Algoma, Ontario, Canada - Jack Pine, Ontario site 1_JW_Ref_O2 (SPAdes) (version 2) | ecosystem: Environmental > Terrestrial > Soil > Boreal... | reverse complement strand
CGGCTGGTTCAATGGGACTGCCGGCAGGTGCCGAGCTTCGCTCGGCTTGGACAGCCGATGGCGGCTGTCCCCACATATTCTCTTTATCTTTTCCTGACGAATGGTCGGCGGGAGCGGTGGCTGCATAGACGAGGGAGCGAACGCGGAGTTCGTCGAACATGCTGGGAGCGTAAGCGTCCCACGCACTGGACACGCCGCCGCCGATTACAAACATATCCAAATTTAAGACATTGATGAGGTCGGCGAGGAGGATGCCGAGGTAGCGTCCGAAAGTGCGAAAGATGTTGCGGGCGTGCTCATCGCCCTGGACGGCGAGATTGTAGATTGACTTGGCGCCGAATTCGGCGTCGGCGGATGCGGCCTTGGCCAGCGATGGCGCCTTGCCGCTGGCGATGGCTTCGCGGGCCATGAGCATGATGGCGCTGGCCGAGGCATACTTTTCGGCGCAGCCGCGGTTCCCGCATCCACAGGGATGGCCTTCGGGCTCGACGGTGACGTGGCCGAATTCGCCGGCCATGCCGTTCATGCCATGCCAAATTTTACCTTCGAGCACGATGCCGCCACCGATACCAGTTCCGAGAGTGACCACAGCCACATTCGGAATGCCGCGGGCAGCGCCCAGCCACTGTTCGCCAAGGGCGGCGACGTTGGCGTCATTGTCAATGATGACAGGTGTAGAAAGGCGGCGTTCAATGATGGCACGCACGGGGTAATCCTCCCAGCCGGGAAGATTCGCCGACTTGCGCATCGTACCGGTTTGCATGTCGATGATGCCGGGAACGCCGATACCCGCGCCAAGGAATTTTCCCGAGGAGTTGTACTGACGGGAGAGGCGTTGGATGGCATCGCACATTTCGCCGATGACGTGGTCGCGGCCGAGAGCAACTTTGGTTCCGAGCGTGACTTTTTCGAGAAGCTGGCCGTCGCGACTAACGGCCGCAATGCGGAGGTTGGTACCGCCAAGATCGACGCCGATGGAGAAATCAGGCATGGGGGAAACGATAACAGAATTGAGAGTGGATTCTATCCAGTAGATTGCTGATTTAGGCGGGTCCCGTAGTGGCTAAAGCCGGATCGGGCCCGGAACTTAACGGCGTGGCTAAAGCCACGCCCTTTCAAAGCCATGCGAGATTAGAACTTCACGGCGTGACTCCTTCAAAGGAATGCAAGATTAGCAGGAACAAGTGCCGTTTATTTTTGGCATTTCGGACAGAAGTGGCTGCTGCGTCCGGCTATCACGATGCGCTTGACAGGAGTTTTGCAGACGAGGCAAGGCTCACCTTCGCGACCGTAGACACGGTGCTGCAGTTGGAAGAAACCTTCTTCGCCATCGGAATCGACGTAATCGGAAATGGATGAGCCGCCGGCAGCAATCGCCTCGCGAAGAACCTTTTTGATTGCGGTGAGGAGCTTGGCAAACTGGAGGCGGGTGATGGTGGAAGCGCGGCGGCGCGGGCGAATGCCGGCACGGAATAGAGCTTCGTCGGCGTAGATGTTACCGACTCCGCGGAGAAGTTTCTGGTTGAGGAGCGCGCTCTTGATGGGAGTTTTGCGTCCGCGAAACAATGCGACGAAGCGGTCGAGGTCGGCCTCCAGCGGCTCAATGCCACCGGCTTCAAATTTGACGGCGACGCTGAGGCGACCGAAGCGGCGAGGATCCACAAAGCGGAGTTCCCTGCCCGACTTGAGCTTCAGGATGGCGTGCGTGTGTTTTTGAATTTCGGCTTGCGGCTCGCAGACCTGCAGGCGTCCGGTCATGCCTAAGTGGACGATCCAGTTCGCGGTGAGTTCAGTTGGCGGCAGCGGTGGATTCGATTTGCGGCCCTTTGCAGGCGAACGCTTGCCTTGAGCTTGCCGACCGGACGAGGGCACGACACGGGATAGATCGAAAACGATGTGCTTGCCGACGCGGCGAACGTCGAGTATGCGGCTGTGCTGGAGGGCGGCCACGATTTCCTCAGCGGAAGACTTGAGGGGCTCGGGCTTTTGGCCAAGCCAGACAGACTCGATGACATCGCCGGAAACACGCTTGGCCAGGCCGCGGGCGATGGTTTCTACTTCAGGCAGTTCGGGCATGCCTACTCAGTTTACAGGGCGAGGCACGGGTAGGAGTTCGGTCAATTTGCGGCGGAACGGAAGCGCGCGGCTAGTCTTTTAGAGGAACCACGGCGCGGCCATCGCGGCAGAAAGTAGCAACTTTCTGGAGATCGCCGTTGGCCTGGGGCACGGTCATCACTGGGCCGTAACAAAAGACGGCGTGGCCAGAAGCAGCGAAGTACCAGCTACCGTTCTTGACGTGCTGGTCGAGGTGGCTGGACAAGTGGCGATCGGGCGGCGCGGGTTTCGCAACCGTCATACTTAACAACAGGGCTAGGGTCAGGACCTTCATGTGTTGCAACCATCCAAAGTTAAATCAAAGAACAGTACGACCTGGGCTTTCCTATTTCGACTTACAGTGTTCTTAAGACGCGGCGCTGATCACTCAAATCCGAAGCGGGCATGGGTGGAACCTGGGTGTATGGTTTTGCACCCTTGCCTGCCCGGGTTTGGTTATGGCGCTGCGGTACCTGGGTTGACGGAGTTTGTTGCGATGGTGCCTGGGTTGACGGAGTCTGAACCGATGGAGCCTGCCCCTGGGTCGAAGGGCCTTGCGGTGTGGCAGATTTCTGGGCCTGGTCCTGAGCAGTCCGGTCAGTCAGAACTTTTCCTCGGATCGCCCATAACTCCCTGGTATCACCCATCAGAACCTGAATCAGATTGTGTTGCGCCTGGATAGCCTGGTTTTGCTCAACGATCAACAAGGTCATCAAACCGTAAGAGGCCAAAAAGACAACGATGAGCAAGGGAAGGAGGGTCACCTTTCTCTTTGGAGCCGCAACCGGGATCCAATCATTGTTGCCGAATGAAGAATTCAAGCGCCACCCCACCTGTGCCCCATAAGCGCGGGCACTTGTCTAGGATGCAGATTGTGCTCCAATGGCAAACAAGAATGGAAGACTTTGAATCTGCTGGGGTTAATAAAATTCGCGGCATGCGTGGCAAAACGACGGAGTGCAACGCAATGCACATTATAGGCAGCGGGCAGCGTGTGCCAGCCTTAGCGCCGAAGCGCTAGCTTGGGCAGGATTTCTTTCGGGATTGCGCATTCTGGACTGTGGAACGCCACTCGCAGCCGGAAGAATGTGGCCGGAAGGCTCTATGCTAAGGTCCCGCTGACATCGTCTCCCGTCGTTGGTTACCGGAGTTCGCGCGGGTAACCCGGTCTCTAGACCAGCCTTCGCTGGTAGCTGATAGCGAAGAAACGAATGAGGACATTTTCGGAGACCGTTGCGGCAGATGCGCTACCAACATTTCAGGCGTTTTTCAGTGGGACCCAGCTGTTCATTTCGGAGATAATCCTGAAATAGAGGATCAACTTAATCGGAGACGGAGTCACCATTGGCAAAAGTAATCGTCGGGATGACCATCTCGCTTGACGGGTTTGTAGCCGACCAAAATGGCAACGCAGGTCGCCTCTATCCCGACTTGGCGGCACTCAAACAAACCGCTTACATGAAGGACGCTGTCGAGCAGACTGGTGCAGTCCTGATGGGGAGAAGGACGTTCGAGATGGCGGAGCCCGACTCGTACGTCGGCAACTACGAATTCCAAGTGCCGATTTTCGTGTTGACCCATCACCCGCCGAAGGTCCCACCGAAAGAAGACGAGCACCTGAGGTTCACGTTCGTAAGCGGCAGTGTGGAATCAGCGGTCGCCCAGGCAAAAGCCGCCGCGCGCGATAAGGCAGTTCAAGTGGTCGGCGGCGTCAGCATAGCCCGGCAGCTCCTGGATGCGGGACTGGTCGACGAGCTTCATGTTGATATCATGCCGGTATTTTTAGGCAGCGGTCTGCGGTCGTTCGAAAGCTCCAGCCTGGACGGCCTCCGGCTGGAGAAAATCGACGTGCAGGAAGTCGGCGCGAGAACGAGCCTCAGATTCGGGGTTAGGCACTAGCAGGTCTTCTCGTGCTGACCGCGCGGACTTCGACGATTTGAGCCGAGTGCAGAACCTTGTGCAGATGGATGCAACGGGACGGCCATGTTGGGCTGTGACGTTTGCGATGAGCTGAAAGTTGAAACTGACCCGCCCTGCGGGCGATAAATCGAACCAAACTACTTGAAGGGAATCGCGCTTTGCTGGGAGGTCCAACCCACGCTCGGAACGGACCCCCAGAACATTCTTACGGAGGGAATATACGAGGTCATCTTTCCAGTGGGAGCGGTGCGGGCAAATACTTGAAAGCGCCAATTCAGCACGTCGGCGACGTAGATCTTCTGATCGGGTCCGAGAGCCATGAAGTGCGCCCACGCAAATTGACCAGGGAGATGCCCAGGCTCTCCGAAGGAACCCAGGATTTTGCCGTTCTGATCCAATTCGATGACGCGATCGTAGCCGCCATCCACCATCCAGATGTGCTGGTCGGGTGTGATGAGCAGGCCGTAGGGATAGCCGATGCCGGTCCATTGCTGGAGGAATTTTCCCTCTGAATCAAAGATCTGGATACGTTGGTTTTCGCGGTCGGCGACGTAGACGCGTCCCTGGTTATCAACGGCAACGCTGTGCGGCAGATTAAACTCGCCAATTCCGGCGCCGAACTTTCCCCAGGCTTTGAGGTAGTTTCCATTGCGATCAAACTTCATGACGCGGGAATTGCCGTAGCCATCGGCAACATAGATGTCACCATTTTTTGCGAAAGCCACGTCGGCCGGCTTGTTGAATAACCAATTCGCCTCCGCGCCGGTGTTGATGCGGCCGAGCACAAGGAGAACGTGGCCGGAGGGATCGAGTTTGAGGACGAGATGGCTGCCGTCGTCAGTGGTCCATAGATTGTCGTCGGAGTCGATGCGCAAGCCATGGGGATGCGTGAAAAGACCGTCGCCCAAGCTTTGCAGGAAGTTGCCCTGCGCATCATATTCGGCGAGCATGGGCTTGGTTCGCTGGAATAAGTAGACGTGGCCCTTGGAATTTAGGGCGACAGCCGAGGCTTCTCCGGCAACCATGTCTTTGGGCCATTTGAAAAAGTTGGGCACCACGCGATACCCGAGCTCGGGAACAGCCTGGAATGGCGCGGGGGTTGGAGGGGATTGTTGGGCATCCGAGCGGGAAAGCAGAAGTGGCAGGACTGCAAGCATGACCGCCAGCAATCGTTTCATGTAGCTCCGGAGCTGAATGAGATTTACTTTCCGCCGAGCACAAGCTTTGCGATGGTCGCCAACTGCATGTTGGATGTGCCTTCGTAGATTTTGCCGATCTTCGCGTCGCGCCAGTATTTTTCGACGGGATAATCCCTGGTGAAGCCGTAGCCGCCGTAGATCTCGATGGCGAGTGAAGTAACGCGCTCGGCGACTTGCGAGGCGAAGAGTTTTGTCATGGCCGCTTCCTTGACGAAGTTCACGCCGGCATCTTTCATGCGGGCGGCGTTGTACACCATGAGGCGGGCGGCTTCGATTTCCGTAGCCATCTGGGCGATTTGAAACTGGATCCCCTGGAAGTCGGTGAGGGGCTTGCCGAATTGTTTGCGCTCCTGGGCGTACTTTGCGGCGAACTCCCAGGCGCCGCGGGCGACGCCGATCATCTGAGCGCCGATTCCGATGCGACCTTCGTTGAGGGTTTCGATGGCGATCTTGTAGCCCTTGCCGGGTTCGCCCAGAACGTTTTCCTTCGGGACCTTGCAATCTTCAAGGATGAGCTCGCAAGTGGACGAGGCGCGAATGCCGAGCTTGTCTTCTTTCTTGCCGACGGTGAATCCGGGGAAATCTTTGTCGATCAAGAAAGCGGTGATGCCTTTGTATCCGGCGGCAGGATCGATGGTGGCGAAGAGAATAAAGAGTCCGGCCTCTTTGCCGTTGGTGATCCAGAGCTTGCGACCATTGAGAACGTAATCGCTGCCCTGGAGCGCGGCGCGAGTTTGCAGGGCAAAGGCGTCGGAGCCGGAACCGGCTTCGCTGAGCGCGTAAGCGCCGACAGTATCCGAGGCCATCTTTGGGAGATACCGCTTCTTTTGTTCGGGATTGCCGTAGCGCAAGAGAGCGTTGTTCACCAACGTATTTTGGACATCGACGACGACGCCGGCGGAAGCGTCGACGCGAGAGAGTTCCTCAACGGCGAGAATGGCTTCAAAGAATTTAGCTCCACCTCCGCCGAATTGTTCGGGGATTTCGATGCCCATGATCCCGAGCTGGAAGAATTCGGCGACAAGATCTTTGTTGAAGACTCCCTTCTCGTCCATCTCTTTGACCAGGGGACGAATCTTGTCGTCGGCGAACTGGCGGATGTTGTCACGGAAGAGGATTTCGTCGTCGGTGAGGGTGGTGAGGGGCGTGGGAGGAGCTTGCGTTAACGTATCGGGCATCGGAGTCCTTCAGCGAGCAAGAGTGATAAACGGATTTTAGCACTCGGCCACGAGAGTCGCGGACCGATCCTCGTATGATAATCGCCCACAGCTGGGCTTGAGGCGGCTTACTCTTTTTAAATTTTTTCCGCGACACAGTCGGGATGAACCTGGGGACGAGGCGCTACGGCGGTCCGTACAGTCCCTTATCCTCACGGCGTCTTCGTTGACTTGTATATACAAGTACTATATTTTGTATATAACAAGAGAGGGACACTGCCATGGCCGGAACCATGACTTCGATCCGACTGGATATCCAATTGGCCGATGAGGCGGTTAGAATTTTGGGGGCAAAGTCTCGCACCGAGGCAGTGCACACGGCGCTCCGCGAGATTGTCGCGCTCAAGCGTTTCAAGGCTCTCATGAAGAAAAACGCGGGCAAGCTCAAGTTTTCCGGACTCGATGAGTGAAATCGTCGTCCTGGACACATCGATATTTGTCGATGAGCTTCGCAGTGGCCGTCACCAACAAAAAATCGAATCCATCACGGGCCTGCTGCGTAGCTCTTCGGTGGTGCTGGCAGAATTGTGGCGTGGGGCGAGCAAGCCGGCGGAACGCGAGTTTCTGCGAAGCCTGGGCCGGAATCATCCAATTCTGACGCCAACGGAGAAGAACTGGCTCGACTCGGGACGGATGCTGGAGGCGATTCGCTCCGATCGAGGGTTCTCTCCGGAAAAGCTGCGGGACTTGCACTTCGACGTGCTTATCGCGCTTACCTCTCGCTCCTACGGAGCACGGCTAATCACCTCGAACCGGACAGACTTCGAGCTAATTCAACGTCACTGCAAAATCAAATTGGAGGTTTGGTAACAGGGAGGCGGCCACCCAGCGCATCTACTTCTTGCGACTGTGGACCAGCTTCAGTGTGTCGGCCTGCAGGATGCGCTGTATTTGATTGCGGGCGTGGACGGACCAAGGTCCGGTGGTATCGAGCTTGATGTAGGCCTGCCAATGTTTCAGGGCCTTGCGGGGCTCGCGAACTTTTTCGTAGGCGAGAGCCAGGTTGTAGTGCGCGTCGGCGTAGGTGGGGGCGAGCTGCACCGCCATCTTGTAGATCTGAATACCTTCCTGCACGCGTCCGGTTTCATCGAGAACGTTGCCCAGATCAAAATATGCCAAGGCGTAGCGAGGATCGGCCTGGAGGGCGGCGCGGTAATGCCTCTCAGCCAAAGCAAAATCCTGGCGATTGTAGTACAGGGTGCCGAGGTTAATGTGCGCGGCGGCGTGATGCGGCTGGAATTCGAGTACCTTTTGATAAGCCGCCAGGGCTTCCGTCTGCGTAGCCGGATCTTCCTCAAGGGCGATGCCACGGGCGAACCAGACGGCGGCTTCATCGTGAGCGGGGGTTGGCTCGGATTCCGGAATGGGCGTGCTGGTAACCACTTTTTCTCGATTGGAAAAATCCATTACAAACTGGCCGGCAATCGGCTCGAGCAGGCGGCCATCGTGACGGAAGGCGACGCGATGCTTACCGGTTGACGAAGCGCCGGCCTCGACCAAGGGATTCCCCATCCCAGAAGCTTGTTTCTGCATGGCCTCCAGAGATTCGCGAATGACAGCCGGACGAACTCGCATGGCGCAGAGATCGCGAACCTTCTTAATCTTGAGGAGATCGGCAAACGAATAGGTGGGACACGCCGCGATCAGTCCCGCGCGCTCCCAGTTGGATAGCTGGCGCGGTGTTAGATGGAGAATTCGAATCAAATCCGATCGACTGTACACAACTCACAACCTCTCACGCCTATTCTAGCGCAAGCCCGTATCGACGCCATTATCCGCAACTAAGGGCTCGCAAAGCAACAGCAAATCGTTGTGGATAACTGTGGAGAATCTGGTTGATTTACATGCAGCGAAAATGGTGCAGCCGAGATTCCTCGCGGCGCTCGGAATGACAAAGTGGTTTTCAACGGCGCAGTGGAGCTTCGCTTGACCCGACAGCGGAGGGCGGCTGTCTCCACATAACCCTATACGGTGACGGCGGCTTGATATTCCTCGTAGGTTCCCTTGAAATCGGTGATCTTGTGATCGGATTCAAAATGCCAGATGCGCGTGGCCACTTCGTCGATCAGATCGTGATCGTGAGTAACGAGGAAGACCGTTCCCTGATATCGCTGCAGGGAAATATTGAGTGCGTTGATGGCTTCAAGATCGAGGTGGTTGGTGGGCTCGTCAAGAATCAGCACGTTGGGCTTCTGCAGCATGAGCTTGCAGAAGAGCAGGCGCGCAGCTTCGCCGCCGGAGAGAACATCAGTGGTCTTGGTGGCTTCCTCGCGCTGGAAGAGCATTTGGCCAAGCAAGCCGCGAATTTCTTCGCCGACCGCCGCGGGATTCCACTGGTGCAACCACTCGAGGACAGTAGTGCCACCTTCGATCAGGCTGCGATGATCCTGCGCGAAATATCCGATGGAAGCCTCGTGTCCCCAGATCACTTTTCCGGCATCGACGAAAGGGCCATCGTAGCCACTCGTCTTGCGGAGCTCGACTTCCGGGGTGGTGGGAGAGTTTGACAGGAGAGCGTTGACCAGAGTGGTCTTTCCCACGCCGTTGCGCCCCATCAGGGCGATGCGTTCTCCACGGGTGATGCTGGAGGTGAAATCGCGAATGACTTTCTTTTCGCCGTACGCTTTGCTCAAGTGCTCGACTTCGAGAATGTGCTTGCCGGAGGGTCGTTTCTGCTCGAACTTGATATAGGGACGCTGGATGTTTGACTTGGCAAGTTCGGTGACCTGCAGACGCTCGACTTCCTTGCGCCGCGATTGCACCTGGCTGGAACGAGTGCCGGCGGCAAAGCGCGCGATGAACTCGTTCAACTGCGAAATTTTCTTTTCGCGCTGGGCGTTCTGCGATTCAATCTGCGAACGGACTTGCGTCTTGGCCAGCACCATTTCGTCGTAGGAGCCGGTGTAGGTGATGATGGTTTCGTAATCAATATCGGCGATGTGAGTGCAGATGCTGTTGAGAAAATGGCGATCGTGCGAGATGGCGATGACGACGCCGTCGTAGGCGTTCAAGAATCCCTGGAGCCAGTGGATCGAATCCAAGTCGAGGTTGTTGGTAGGTTCGTCGAGGAGCAGCGCCTGGGGATGGCCAAACAAAGCTTGCGCCAGCAGGACGCGGACTTTCTGTCCGCCTTGCAGCTCGCTCATCTTGCGGCTGTGAAGCTCTTCGGGAATGTCAAGGCCGTCGAGCAAAATGGCGGCGTCGGCTTCGGCCGTGTAGCCGTCTTCTTCGCCAACCACGCCTTCGAGTTCACCAAGCTTCATGCCATCTTCGTCGGTCATGTCGGACTTTTCGTAGATCGCGTCGCGTTCCTGCATGGCGGCCCACAAGCGCTTGTTGCCCATGATGACGGTATCGCTGGCGGTGAAGGCGTCGAAGGCGTACTGGTCCTGGCTTAAGACGCCGACCTTGCGGGGACGGACGACGGTACCTTTTTGCGGCTCGAGTTCGCCGCTTAGCAGCTTCATGAAAGTGGATTTGCCGGCGCCGTTAGGGCCGGTGAGGCCATAGCGCTTGCCTGGCGTGAAGGCGACGGAGACTTCGTCAAACAAAATCTTGGCGCCGTAGCGCATGGAAACATTACTGACTGAAAGCATGGTTTCGAATTTCTCTTCTTCTGGGCTTCTTGTTCTTGGCTTCTACCGGGAAGCTCGATCGGGAAGCATCATCTGGAACTGCGGGGAATTTCCGCTGAAACGGTACGCAGCTGGTAGTGAATAGAATATCATGCGCGCTACTGCTGGCGCTCTAGTTCCAAGGATCGAGTAATGGAACTGAGATGTCATCGAAGTGGGCGACATTGCGGGTCGCCAGACTGGCGTGACGCGATAAAACGATTGCGGCGATCATAGTATCGCGCAGATCGCGAGGACGACCTTGGGTTTTCCGAACGGCCATTAAGACGCTCGCTTGTTCTGCAGCTTCGGTATCGAAAGGAACAATCTGCTCGTTCATGCGTGCCAGAACTTCCTCGAACCGTTGATGGAGAAGGTCGCGTCGCTTACTGCTCGGCATAATCTGCAAACCCAATCGAATCTCGAAAATCGTGACAGCCGTTGTCCATAGGGACGATCGAGGCTGCCTGTCAATCCACGCCAGGACCTTCGGATTTGGTGAATGCAGCATAAACTCGGACACCACGTTTGTGTCGAGAATGGTCATTCTTCGAAGTTAGGCGGCTTGATTTCAAACCCGCGCAGTTCTTGAATGGGCTCATCAAGTCCAATGTCGGCAAATAAGGCCGCCAGTTCCGTCCCGAGTCCGAATTCGGATTTACTTTCGTCTTTACGGACTGCTGTTCGCAGAATGTCGCGCACTTCTTCTTCCATGCTGCGGCCATTGCGGCGGGCGCGGCGCTGGAGACGGGCTTTGACTTCGTTTTCGAGGTTGCGGACAAGAAGCTGAGCCATTTTCATTAACCTTGATATCATGATATCACAGCTGGGGATATCACGCTATCATAATGGGAATTCTCAGTGGCCGCCGCTGAGTTCGCGGACGATGGAGCCGACGAATTGTTTGGCGTCGCCGAAAAGCATCAGGGTATTGGGCAGATAGTAGAGGGGGTTATCGATGCCGGCGAAACCAGGGCTCATGCTGCGCTTGATGACCATGACGGTGTGGGCTTTGTCGACATCGAGGATCGGCATGCCGTAGATGGGACTGGTAGCGTCGGAACGTGCGGCGGGGTTGGTGACATCGTTGGCGCCGATGACGAGGGCAACATCGGTTTGGGGGAAGTCGCCGTTGATCTCATCCATTTCGATGAGGCGGTCGTAGGGGATATCGGCTTCGGCGAGAAGGACGTTCATGTGGCCGGGCATGCGTCCGGCAACAGGGTGGATGGCGAAGCGAACCTCGACGCCCTTCTTGCTGAGGATGTCGTAGAGCTCACGAACCTTGTGCTGGGCCTGGGCGACGGCCATGCCGTAGCCAGGGACGATGACCACTTTGTTGGCTGCGGAGAGAATGGCAGCGGCCTCCTCGGGTGTCGCGCTATGAACTGGCTTGGCTTCGGCGGCGCCGGCAGCTGCGACCTGCACTTGACCGAAGGCGCCGAACAGCACGTTGGTGAAGGAACGGTTCATCGCTTTGGACATGATGACGGAGAGGATGAGTCCCGAGGAACCGTCGAGAGCGCCGGCGATAATCAGCAGTTTGTTCTGCAGAACGAATCCCATGGCTGCGGCGGATAAACCGGCGTAGCCGTTCAAGAGGGAGATTACCGTCGGCATGTCCGCGCCGCCGATGGGGATGATGAGCAGTACTCCGAAGACCACCGAGATACCCACAATCACGGGGAACAGAATCTTTGCTTCCGGATGGAGCACCAGGTAGATCGCACTGGCGATGGCCACGCCCATGAGCAGAAAATTAACGAGGTTCTGTCCTTTATAAGTGATGGGGCGTTGCGGGAGAATTTCCTGGAGCTTTCCTGCGGCCATGAGGCTGCCAGTGAAGGTGAGGCCTCCAAGGATGACTTCCAGGGACAGGACCGAGAGTCCGAACCTGGAATTATTCTGAGTGCCGAGATAGAACTCGGCGGTGCCGACCAGGGTGACGCAGAGTGCGCCGAAGGCGTGGCTGAGAGCGGTCCGCTGCGGTACGGCGGTCATATGCACCATGCCGAGGGGGATACCGATGCCGCTGCCGAGAACAAGGCCGACGGCGATCCACTGATAGGTCATGCCGTGATGCAGCAGGGTGCCGGCGATGGCGAGCAGCATTCCGAGTTCACCCGCCCAGATTCCATGGCGGGCGGTGGCGGGCGAACTCATCCACTTCAGCGAAAGAATAAAGAGGGCGCTGGCGATGAGGTAGGTGGCTTCGATGATGTACTGGGTTCCGGCGAGCTCGTTCATTGTTTATGCCAATCTAAGAATGCGACGAATGCTACGGCTTGGTTGGACGGCTGGTTTTAAACATCTTGAGCATGCGATCGGTGATGAAGAATCCGCCAACGACGTTGCTGGTGGCGGCAATGATGGCGATGGTGCCCAGGATAGTGGCGAACCTGCTCTTGTGCTCGCCCACCAACACGATCGCACCGACGACGGCGATGGCATCGAGCGCGTTCGTCAGGGACATCAGCGGCGTGTGGAGAAGGGGTGAGACATGGCGGATCACTTCAAATCCAATGAAGCAAGCCAGCATGAAGATGAACAGAGCGTCGATCAGATTGGAACCCATTGGCGACCTCAGGGGCTAAAGCCCAATATTTTTTAATGCTTAACGCGGTGCTGAAGCGCCGCTCTTCCACGGCATCCCGAGGGTCCGTGGTCGCGCCGAAAAACTCCACGGCATCCTGCGAGACCGTGGTGGTACTGAAAAACTATCCGCCTATCCGCCGGTGGTGGCTAACGCGGGCAGTTTGAAAAAGTCTCGGACTCTGGCGTTCACAATTTCGTCGCCGCTTGTCACCATGGTCTCGCGAATGATTTCGTCCTGCAGGTTCAGTTGCAACTTGCCTTCCTTCGTCATGTACACCAGAAATGCGGTGAGATTGCGAGCGTACATCTGGCTGGCGTGATACGGGACGCTGCTGGCCAGGTTGATGGCACCGATGATGGTCACATCGTGATCCTGAACGGTTTCGCCGACGCGGGTGAGTTCGCAATTGCCGCCGCGCTCGGAGGCAAGGTCGACGATGACGGAGCCGGGAGCCATTCCCCGGACCATCTCGGCGGTGATGAGCACGGGCGACTTTTTTCCGGGGATGACAGCGGCACTAATCACCACGTCGCTCTCCGCAACCACCCGGGTGAGCAACTCGCGCTGACGCGCGTAGAAGGTTTCGTCCTGCGCGGTGCCGTAGCCGCGGGCATCCTGGGCATTCTGGGCCTCAATGGGCAGCTCGACGAAGCGTCCACCGAGACTTTGGACCTGCTCCTTGGAGGCGGCGCGCATGTCGTAGGCGGAGGCGACCGCGCCCAGTCGTCGCGCGGTGGAGATAGCCTGCAGGCCGGCGACTCCCGCGCCGATGACGAAGACGCGTGCGGGCGTGATGGTGCCGGCAGCCGTCGTCATCATGGGAAATATACGGATGGAAGTTTCCGCGGCCAGCAGCACCGCCTTGTAGCCGCAAATGGTTCCCATGGAAGAGAGGGCGTCCATGCTTTGAGCGCGCGTGGTGCGCGGCACAAGTTCGACGGAGAATGCGGTAACACCGGCGGCGGCAATTTCCTGCACGACTTCGGCGGAGCCGAAAGGCCTTAAAAAACCAATCAGCACTTGACCGCGTCGGAACAGAGGGAGGTCCGCCTTCCCGGTAACGTCATTGGAACCGTAGCAGAGCACCTGTACAACGATGTCGGCGGCCGCGAATACCGCAGCGCGATCGGGAAGGATTTTGGCGCCCTTGTCGAGGTACAGCGCGTCCGGGTAACCGGCCTCGGCGCCAGCTTCCGACTGCACGACGACTTCGTGTCCGGCTTTCGCCAAAGTGGGAACAACTGCTGGAACAAGCGCGACACGTTGCTCTCCAGGATAACTTTCTTTCGGTACTCCAACGATCACGCTGCAATCCTTTCGGCGATGCGACGGGTAAGCGCAAAGGCTACAACATTGAATCCTACAGAGAGCAACGTCTACCAGCTGTGACTTTCATCACTTGCTGAAAAAACAATTGTTTCAAAACGATACCGAGGCCCACAAAGGGGCCACGGAACCAGCCGACATAGCGCTTCCCCACAGAGTTGCGACGAACTCAAAACAGTAACAGAAAGGCGGACACGAGAAAAGCATACGGAACACGGATGTGGAGGAGTTTAGCTCACGCGCCGGGATGGTTGAGAAGGGAGATCCTTCGCTACGCCTGAAAAGAGACTTCGCTCAGGATGACCTCACCGCGGCGCGAGTCTGAAGGAAATCCTGTATTGACGGTAACGGGCTGTCGCGACCTTAATGAGAAGGTGCCGGTTTTGCACGACTCCTCCACAAAGACGGTAAGGAAGTCTCGGCGCTGGAAGATCATCGGCGTCATCGCAGGAATAGTTCTTCTGGCCGCGGCGATCGTCGGGATAGTCATCCACCGGGCCCAGCCGATTTTGCGCGCGCGGGTGATTCAATCGCTGTCGAATCGTTTTCAAAGCAAAGTTGAACTCGATGGGCTCGATGTTTCCATTCTCCGAGGGCTCGAGGTATCCGGGCGAGGGCTGAAGATTTACGGACGGATGGATCCGAATCCTTATGCGCCGGGGATCCAGCCGCTCATCAGCCTGCCGAAATTCCACTTTCATACCGGCGTTCGCAATCTATTTCGTCCCACGGTTCACGTGGACACGGTTTATGTAGAAGGGATGGAACTGAATATTCCTCCGAAGCAGCAGCGGGGAGAATTCACGCACATGGGTTCGCAGACACGGAAAGTGTCAGTCGTGGTGGACAAATTCGTTTGCGAAGATACAAAACTGCTCATCAACACCGCAAAACCGGGCAAGCCGCCGCTGGAATTCGATATTGGCGACTTGAAGATGAAGGATATTGGCCGGGGACTGCCGATGCAGTTCGATGCCACGCTGGTCAATCCAAAGCCGGTGGGAAACATTCACTCGACCGGCCTGTTCGGTCCGTTTGATGAGGATGAACCCCGCGACACGCCAGTGCAAGGTGACTACTCGTTTCGCGACGCCGACCTAAGCACGCTGAAAGGCATTGCAGGAATACTCTCGTCCACTGGGAAATACGAAGGCACGCTGAACAGCATTGTGGTGGACGGAAAAACCGATACCCCGGATTTTCGAATCGCAAGAAGCGGACATCCCGTGCCGCTGCATACCGACTTCCATGCCATTGTGGACGGAACGAGCGGAGATACATATCTCAAACCGGTGAGGGCGAAGCTGCTTCATTCGTCGTTCACCGCGCAGGGCTCGATCGTCCGCGTGACCCAGGCACACGGGCACGACATCGAGTTGGATGTTGTGCTGGAGCACGCGCAAATCGAAGATCTTCTGAGGCTTGGCGTCCGCACCGATCCACCGGTCATGACAGGGGCGGTGGAGATGAAAACAAAACTGAGCCTGCGACCAGGCGAAAAAGATGTGGCGGACCGGTTAAGGCTGGCTGGTAACTTTCACGTGCCCGGCGGCCATTTCAGCAACGAAAAGATTCAGACAAAACTTGACCAACTCAGCCTGCGTAGCCAAGGGAAGCCAAACGAAGCTAAGAAGGAGACAAAAGAGGACGTGCCGGTGGACCTGCAAGGAACGTTTGCTCTCAATGACGGATCGTTATCCTTTTCTTCCCTCAACTTTTCGGTTCCGGGAACGCACGTGAAAATGTCAGGGACTTACACTCTGGACGGGCGAACCTTCGATTTCAGTGGCAAGGCGCTTCTGGATGCCAAGCTCTCACAGATGATGACGGGATGGAAGTCGGTCCTTTTGAAGCCAGTGGACCACCACTTCAGCAAGGATGGAGCGGGCACAGAGCTGCCGGTACGAATTACCGGGACGCAATCGGAACCGCACTTCAGTCTCGATTTCAAGCACAAGGGCGAGTCAAAAACTTCCGACAAGAGTTACGACGCAGCGGAGAAACGCAAGGATGCCTCCTCGCACCCCTGAAAAGATGCCGTCTTAGGGTGCGGATTCCGTTGAATTACAGGCACCACCCCATGGAAGGATCCGGGTATGGGCTTCTATGCTCTGGATGACCTTAGCTGATGCGCCTGCCGCTCGCGGCCATCAGCGTAATGAAAGGACTTCCCCAGTGAGCGCACGCGCAGTTCCAAGAACGATTTCCGTTCCCGAGGCAAAACCGGTAGCCGAAACACCAAGAGTGAGGACAGATTCCGATCTGATCCTGCGTGCACAAGAGGGCGACCAGGACGCTTGTGCGACTATTTTCGATCTTCATCGGCGGCGAGTGTATTCCACTTGTTTGTTGATGACGAAGAACGTCTCGGATGCTGAAGACTTAATGCAGGATGCATTTATACAAATATTCCGGGGTCTCCGCAGCTTTCGTGGGGATTCCGCATTTTCGACCTGGATTTATCGCGTGGTGGTAAACACTGTTTTGATGACTCGTCGCAAGAAGCACCTGCGGGAAGTATCACTGGACGAGCCAACCACGCTGGATTACGCGCCCGTGGCACGTGAATTTGGTCGGGACGACACTAAGTTGGTGGCTGCCGTGGACCGGGTGGCCCTGACGCAGGCGGCGCAGGAGCTGCCGGAAGGCTGTCGAAAGATATATCTCCTGCATGAGGTGGAGGGGTACGAGCATCACGAGATTGCCGAGCGGCTGTCGTGTTCCATCGGCAATTCGAAGTCCCAGCTCCACAAGGCGCGATTGAAGATGCGAAAGCTGTTGGCTTCCGGCAAGAAGCGCATTGGGAGGAAGCGATTGTCTGGGGGGAGAGTAGAAATCGGCGGGCGGAATTCAGGTGTACGACCCCTCCTGCCCGCTACTTCTTAGGTTGGCTGGTGCCCGACGTCTCGGAGGCTTGTGAGGATCGTGGATCTGGAATTGAAGTCAAGGCAGCGACCGGTGAAGCGGCTGGTCGCTGATTTGTTTTTATAGGCAGAGTAACGGAGACCAGGGTACCCGTGGCGTCGGATTGCACTTCCAGATGGCCGCCTAACTCGCGGACTCTCTCTCGCATTCCGGTGAGGCCCACGCCGAAGCTCATTCCCTTGTTTCGAAAAGTTACCAGCAGCTCCTGAGGGATGCCCTTTCCGTAGTCTTTTATTTTCAGAATTACCTGCTCGGAGAAAACTTTCAAACTTACATCAGCCTTTTCGCTCTTGGCATGACGGTGAATGTTGGTCAGCGTTTCCTGCAGTACGCGAAAAAGTCCGAGTTCCAAAGGCTTGGGAAGACGGACGAGATCCTCGGGAAGATCGACATTCACGTTCAGGCCGCTGCGTTCGGAAAAGCCTTGCAGGTACCACTTGGCCGCGGAAGCAAATCCAATTTCATCGAGCAGTGGCGGATGCAAGAGATGCGAGATGGTGCGTGTCTCGGCGATGGATTGATCAAGATGTTGGAGTGCGTTAGCGAGAAACTCGTCGTCCTCTTCAGGGTGCGCCCGGGAGTACATTTCAAGATTCATTTTCACGCTGGCGAGATACTGGCCGAGGCTGTCATGCAATTCGCGGGAAAACTTCCTGCGCTCTTCATCCTGCAGTTGCAGCAAGCGTGCAGTAAGGGACCGAAGGGAATCTTCGCCGTCTAAAGCCGCTCTTTCCGCCTGCGCCCGGGCTTTGAGTTCACTGGTCAGCAGGCGATAGTGGACTAAGAAAAGCAGGAGAGCCAGGGCAAACGTGGAGGCCAGG
>Ga0209006_10002212_pt1 | contig 17720 bp, 16 predicted proteins | sample JacPin_JW_Ref_O2_FD_188567 | JGI IMG/M metagenome (GOLD analysis project Ga0209006, IMG submission 188567) | Forest soil microbial communities from Algoma, Ontario, Canada - Jack Pine, Ontario site 1_JW_Ref_O2 (SPAdes) (version 2) | ecosystem: Environmental > Terrestrial > Soil > Boreal... | reverse complement strand
GGGACAGCGGACGACCGCATCCGCAAAGGCGCTGCTGTGTGCCATCGCCCTGGTTCTCCTTTCCTCGCCGACAGAATATCCCGGAGCCGGCATCTCAACGGGCCTGGGCGCGGTGTTGCTCATTGTCTTGGTGACCGCATCCCCCGCGATCGCCGATATTTTGTCTGCACGGTGGTGCGTGTTTTTGGGGCGCATCTCTTATAGTCTGTACCTGACGCATATCGTCGTTTTGATGGGGCTTGGCAGAGTGCTCGGGGCTTCCTTTTCGGTCCCGCTGATCCTGGCGGTCGCCGCACCCATCATCGGCCTCGTCGGGTGGATCGGCTACCGCTGGGTGGAGCAACCCTCGATCCGGCTGGGACGCATCGTTCACGCACGCTTCGCCGACGCTTTTCAGACCGCGTCCTGACACCAGTGTCTGGCTCTGAAGTCTCCAGAGCGGCCGTTATGACCCATCAGGCCGCCTCGTCGACGCGCCTGCTGTGGATCGTCGGTTTCACCTGTGGGTTTTTTGGGGTCGCCGCGTGGGGTTTTTGGCTTTCCTACATCTGGGCCTTCCATGGCTCTCTCGGGCAGGATTGGATGGTGTTTTACGCCGGCGCCCGCGCCTATCTTGAGGGCAATCTGCCCCTCATTTCGGACGGCCAGCAATTCACTGAGGCACTTAACCAGCGCTTTTCCACCTGGCTGCCGCTCCCCCTCAACCTCCATCCGTGGGTCTATCCGCCGAGTTTTTTGCTGCTGTTTTTACCTTTTGGGCTGTTGCCGCCGGCGGCATCCTTCGCGGTGTTTCAGATCACCGGCTTTGTCGCGGCTCTCGCGGCAGTTTTGGTTTACGCAGGTCGCGGACCGGGCCGCTGGATGATCGGCCTGTCACTCGTGCTGTGCCCTGCGGTCCCGTTCAATGTGATAACCGGGCAGAACGGTTTTTTCAGCAGCGCGCTGTTTGTCGGCGGCTTCGGCTTGCTCCGCCGATATCCGGTGCTTGGTGGTGCGTTATTCGGAATCCTCACCTTCAAGCCGCAACTGTGGCTGATGGTGCCGATCGCGCTGCTGGCGGCGCGACAGTGGCGCGCTTTGGCAAGCGCGGTGGCCGTGGCCCTGTTGATCGGAATTCTCAGCCTTGCCGTATTCAACACCGAGATTTGGAGCGGGTGGCTCGAATTGATGACGGGCGGCAGCGACGAGTACCGGGCCTGGCTGGCGGTGGGTCGGATCAATGGGATGAGCGTCTTTGCTTGCGCCAGCCTGCTCGGCGCGCCGGAGAAACTTGCCAGCCTCTGCCAAGCGGTCGCCATCGTGACCGCCGGCGGCTGCGTCTATTGGGTGTTTCGTCGAAGGGATACAGGCCCGCTTCCGATTGCAGCGCTGCTCGCCGCGACAATTCTGGCGGCTCCGCACGCCTCGGCTTCCGATGCCGTGTTGCTAGGGTTGGCGGCGAGCCTGTTTCTGACAGCGGTGATGGACGTCTCGCTCCGTCCCGCTCACGCGATAATAGCGGCCGCGGTCTGGATTTCTCCGTTATGCAATCCGCCAAGTCTGTTTCGCATCGGACTGGTCACGCCGGTCTTGCTGGTTATTTTTCTTTTTTGCGTCATTTCCGTGCTCCGCGAAAAACACCGGGCGGCCGCGCCCCAGGCATCGCGCACTTAGAGTGGGATCCGGCCGAATGGAGTCACTCCTAAATCACCTTGGCCGGGCTTGACCCGGCCATCCACGTCTTCTGCTCCGGCCGCTTGCCGACAAAGACGTGGACCCGCGGGGCCAGCCCGCGGGAGGGGAATTTGATTGGCGATCCCAACTGGATCGGATTCCGCTCTAGCGCCGAAGCAACAACTCCTGGGCCGAGCCAGGTCGAGGCCGCTTCGCACGCTCACTTCGCCGGTTGCGCCGCCGCGACAAGCACCGGCGACGGCCGGTAAATTCCGGGGAACAGCCGCTCCAGCGCCTCGACCTTGGGTATGTCGTTGACCGCAATGTAGGGCTGGTTCGGGTGCAGCGTCAGATAGTCCTGATGATAGGCCTCGGCCGGATAGAACGCCTTGTCCGGCTCGACAGTGGTGACGAGCGGCGATGCGAACAGCTTCGTCTGATTGAGCTGGGCGATGTAGGCCGCGGCGATGCGCGCCTGCTCCGGTGTTTGCGGAAAGATCGTCGAGCGATATTGGGTGCCGGTGTCCGGTCCTTGGCGGTTGCGCTCGGTCGGATCGTGCGCGACCGAGAAATAGATCTGCAGGAGGCGGCCGTAGCTGATCCGGTGCGGGTCGAAGGTGATCTGCACGGATTCGGCGTGCCCGGTGTCGCCGGTGCTTACGGTGGGATACTTCGCGGTGTCGCGGGCGCCGCCGGCGTATCCGGAGACCGCCGCGGTGACGCCGTCGACGTGCTGGAACACGCCCTGGACACCCCAGAAACAGCCGCCCGCGAGGACCGCCACCTCGCTAAGCGAAGCCGGCGAGGTTTCGTCCACCGTCGGCGGCGGGACCATTCGCGTGGTCTCGGCCGATGACGAAGAGGCCCAGTAGGCCACGGCGACGGCGATCACCGCGGCCGCCAATATCGGGCCAAAAAGCTTGAAGCGCTTGTGACGTTCCGCCATCGCCGCTCTCCCGCGTTACACGCACGATGTAAGCGCGGCGGCGCTCCGTGTCACGTTCACGGATGCGCGAGCGCTCGCCGACAGCCTTAGGCGGTTGCGCCCGGCGCTTGCGGGTGGCGGCCCGCTCGCTGCGGCAAGACGAAGAGACAGAGAATGATAAAGGCCGCGATCACCGCCGAGGCGAGGGGGCGGCTGAGCGCGAGGCCGCCATCGGCGCGAGGCTTATCGAGGTAATCGCCGACGGTCGCGCCGAGCGGCCGGGTCAGGATGAAGGCGGCCCAGAACAGCAGCACGCGCGAAACGCCGCTCCAGAAATACAGAGCGGCAATCACCGCGAGACCGGCGGCGAACACCAGCGCGCCGCCCTCGTAGCCGAGGCCGCCAGTGTCGGCCGTCCAGTCGCCGAGCGCTGTGCCGAGCGTCTGCGAGAAGGTGATGGCCGCCCAGTAGAAGGCTTCGATCTTCGGCGTGTTGACGGTATTGACCGAGATCGAGCGCTCGGACCAGTACCAAAGCCCGAGAATGGCAACGAGACACACAAACAGCAGGCTCGAGCCGCCGGTGTAGCCGATGCCGAGCGAGCGGTCGGCGAAATCGGCCATCGTGGTGCCAAAGGTCGTGGAGGCGACGATCGTCGCCCAATAGAGCGCCGGGTAAAATTTTTTCGCGAGGATCTGCGCGATCACCAGCACGATGAGGAGCCCCAGGAAGATCGCCGTGCCGACGAGGTAGCCCCAGTTGAGGGTCATCGTGACCGAATCCCCGCCGGTCTCGCCTAGCGTCGTCGCGGCGATCTTGATGATCCAGAAGGCAAGGGTGACTTCGGGAACCTTGCTCAAGGTCTCCCGTTGGAATGCCTCGTTCATGAGTTTGCCGCTTTCCCTTCGCGGTAGGCCGTCTCGCTAAGCGAGGTAACCTAGAAGCAGAACGCCCGCTGCAAGGCTCCGACGACAATCGCGAGGCAATGTGTCGCGGGTGTGTTCGGCCGGCACCTGGTCACGCTCTGATGCCGCGAGGCGCCACCAAAATACCGCCATCTTCGTTGGCTTCGATGTCCGAGAGATGGCGATCGGCGTCATCAATAGAGACGGATCAGAATGTCCAAACGATTGACGATCGGCGTTGCCATCCTGGCGTTCCTGCTGGCGGCGACGTTCGGCGAAAATGTCCTTGCGCAATCCGCGCCGTCTTACCGAATCACCAAGACGGTGCCGCTCGGTGTCCCGGACCGCTGGGATTACGTCGTGTTCGATCCGGTTCTGGATCGCGTCTATGTCGCGCATGGTGCGAAGGTGACGGTGGTCGACGGCGACAGCGGAGCGATCATCGGCCAGATCGACGGCATCACCGGCGCGACGCACGGAATCGCCTCCGTGCATGCCCTGGGCAAGGGCTACACCGATGACGGCACAGCCGGCATCGCCGTGTCCTTCGACCTCAAGACGCTCAAGGTGATCAAGCAGATCAAGGCCGCGCCGGATGCGGACGGCATCGTCTACGACGCGCCGAGCGGGCACATTCTGGTAATCGACGGCGATTCCGGGAAGGTCACCGTCATCGATCCCAAGACGGACGACGTCGTCGCGACGATCGATGGCGGCGGCGGGCTGGAATTCGGCGTCTCGGGCGAGAACGGGAAATTCTATGTCGACGGCGCCGAGAAGAACGAAATCGTCCGCATGGACACGGCGACCAACAAGGCCGACGCCCATTGGCCGATGCCGGGCTGCGTCAAGCCGCACGGCCTTGCCATCGACCGTACGCATATGCGCCTGTTCGCAAGCTGCACAAACAAGGTCATGACAATCCTCGACGCGGAAACCGGCGCGGTCATCACGACCCTGCCGATCGGCGACGGCACCGACTTTGCCGAGTTCGACCCTGCCCGCGGCCTGGCGTTCAGCTCGAACCGCGATGGAACGCTGTCGATCATCGCGGAGACATCGCCGACGAGTTTCGTGGCGCTTCCTGCCGTGGATACCGAAATTGGTGCGCGAACGATGGCGATCGATCCCAAAACAGGGCGAATTTATCTGGCGACCGCGGATATGACCGTCAACGCGTCAGCTGACCCCAGACACCGCTACAGCGTTAAACCCGGCTCGGTGAAACTCCTCTTCCTGGACCCGCTTCCGAAGTAGTGAGGAATGGTCCTACGGACTCATTCCGTCGCAAGACGATTTTCGGTCGGGAGGGCCCCGATTTTCGCGCGCTGATCGAACTGCTCCCTGGCAGTGTCGACTTCCGCCAGATGCTCCTGGACCCATCGGCCGAACGCCAGGACCGGTTCAGACATCGAATGACCCAGTTCGGTCAGCCGGTATTCGACTTGCGGCGGGCTGGTCGGGAAGATCGTCCGGGTCACCATGCCGTCGCGTTCGAGGCCGCGCAGCGTGCGTGTCAACATTTGCTGCGAGATGCCGCCGGTGTTGCGTTTGATGTCGTTGAAGCGGCGCGGGCCATCCCGCAGCAGCATGACGACAAGCATGCTCCACTTCTCGCCGATGCGCGCGAGGATCTGGCTGACTTTGGGGCAATCCTGGTGCAACGGATGCGGAAGCGTTGCGGTCATATCGATGTGCCTTGGTCTCGCAAATCTGCGTTCTTGAGATATGGGGACAGTCACATATCTCGTCCAGGTCACAATTTTAGACCGGGAGCACGACCATGCGACTTCTCCACATCGATTCCAGCGTTTCGGGCGGGGCTTCGGTTTCGCGCCAACTCTCCGCCGCTATCGTGACGGCACTGACCGCAGCGGCGCCGGGTCTCGAAATCATCCAGCGCGACCTCGACACCGACCCTCTCCCGCATCTCGACAGCGGGTTGCTCCCCGCCATCCGGCCGGATCCGACTTCCGACCCGGCAACCCGCGTCATCGACGAGCAGGGCGCCGCGGCCCTGGAAGAGTTTCTCGGCGCCGATATCGTCGTCATCGGCACACCAATGTACAATTTCACGATTCCGACCCAACTCAAGGCTTGGCTCGACCGCATCATCATCGCCGGCAAGACCTTCCGCTACACCGAAACCGGCCCGATAGGGCTCGCGGCCGGCAAAAAGGTGATCATCGCCTCGTCACGCGGCGGGCTTTACGCGCCGGGAATGCCGTTCGCAGCCAACGACTTTCAGGAACCGTACCTGCGCGCGATCCTCGGCTTTATCGGCATCACGGACATCGAGGTCGTTCGCGCCGAGGGGGTCGCCTACGGGCCCGAACACCGTGAGGCGGCGATGCGTGCCGCGCTGGCGTCGGTGCCGTCGGTCGTGGCGGGGCTGGTTCCGGCCAAGGCCGCCTGAAGAATGGCCGCGGTTGGCAGGGATGCCGAAGCAGCCCTTATTTGCCGTAACGGAGCAGGTGCGGGCGGATCGCGTCAAGCCACTTCTGGCCGAACTAGCGGCCGATCACGGTAAACGGAAACTGGCCAAGGAGGGTGTTGTTGGCGGTAAAGGAGATCGAATAATTGCCTTTCCGCAGACTCGCGGTGAACCGGCACCACGCAATCCCGGGAGCGCTTTTCTCCGCGTTGCATGACGAAATGACGGCTCTTCCCTGGAGCAACTGGAAGCGGGCGGCGCTGGCCCTGCCGCCGGGGTAATCGACGCGGATGGCGACGGTGTCCATCGGCAGGGTGAAAATCGTCGCGGGGGAAATCGGGTCGCCGTTGGGCGTGATGTCGCGCGCAATGACCGAGGCCAGCCCGTTGTTCGCCCGCTCGGGTTCGGCAGGCGGTGCTCCGGCAGGGGAGGTGACAGAGGCATTGAGTGGCGCCGGAACCCGCGGATCGAATAGGGTTTTCCAATAGGCGATCGTGCAGCCTACCGAAACCGGCAGCAGCGGATACCTGTCCTTCGCGAATGCGGCCCCGCTCGGCGCGCTGGAGGTAGAGCCGTACAGCGATCCGACGACCAGCAGCCCCGAACTGTCATGCGAGGCGAGGTCGGCCACCCGCTGCTCCAGCGCGCCGCACGAATCGTCACTGTTTTCGACGAGTAGCGGATAGGCCGCGAGAGCCGTCACGGCGAGCAGCAATACGAGGAGGGCAACAAGGTAGCGCATCGTCGCCACGAACCGTTATTTTCGACCCGGCTGCGAGAGCGCAGGCCGGCGCGTCCGAAAGAATACGCCCGCCTGGGTAACGATAAGTTAAGCATGCCGGTCGTCGGCCAAGGATATTGCGGCGCACCATAAAATCGCTTGACGCGTTGTAAGTAAGCGCTTACTCAGCCGCCCGCATGGCCCTTTCTCGTCTGGATAGCGACGACCGCCGCAAGGCGATTGTCAGCGCTGCGGTGCCGCTGTTCGCGCGCAACGGCTTTGCCGGCACGACGACGCGCGAATTGGCTGCCGCGGCCGGCGTCTCCGAAGCGCTGCTGTTCCGGCATTTCCCCTCGAAGCAATCGCTCTACCGCGAAATCCTAACCTTGGGCTGCGAGGGCGACCCGGCGCTCGAAAAGCTCGCGACCCTGCCGGCCTCGACCGAAACCGCTTGCGGCATCGTGCGCTTCATGGTGCGACGCTTCGTGCTCGGGAGCGAGTGTGATCGGCGCGATCTCGACCTCAAGATGCGGTTGATGCTGCATAGCTGCCTCGAGGACGGCGACTATGCGCGCGAGCTTTTTGCCGCCGTGGCGCCGCGCGTCGTGCCGCTGTTCACCGCCTCGCTGAAGGCCGCGGAAGCGGCGGGCGACTTGGTCACGCTGGCATCGAGCGGCGCCAACCGCTTCTGGTTCGCCCATCATGTGGGGGCGATGATGGCCTTCGCATTTTTGCCACAAGAGGGCTTCATTCCTTACGAGGGCGGGATCGACCGACTCGTCGAGGAAGCCAGCGACTTCATCCTGCGGGGGATCGGGATGACCGAGGCGGCGATCGCCGCGTCGCGCACCGCGCCTCCGCTGCAATCAGCCGCAGACTAGAGTGAGCGCCTGTCATGGATGGCGAGATTACCGCACCGATCGCACCGCCCGAATTCGCCCCCGTGGCGCGGGCATCGCGCCCGCAGCCGAGCCGGACCCGGCGAGCGGGCTGGTTTGTGGGCGTCGCGCTGCTGGTCGCGCTAGTGCTCGGCGGCCTTTACGGCTTCAACGCCTACCGCAACAAGATGATCGCCAATTTTTTTGCCGGCAACAAACCGCCGCCGGCGCAGATCAGCGCCGTGATCGCGACGAGCGCGGTGGTGCCGCATTTTGCCAGCGGCATCGGATCGCTCGCGTCGGTGCACCAGGTCACGGTGACGCCCGAGGTAGGCGGCCGCGTCACCGAAATCGACTTCGAATCCGGTGCCGAGGTCAAAGCCGGCGACAAGATCATCCAGATCAATGACGCGCCCGACCGCGGCGACCTTGCCAATTTCCAGGCTCAGCAGCGCTGGGCGACGGTGTCGCTGCAACGCGCCCAGGTCATGGCGAGCCACCAGTACGGACCGCAGACCGATGTCGATTCGGCGACAAACCAGCTCGGCCAGGCTAATGCGATGATCCAGAAGACGCAGGCGGTTATCGCGCAAAAGGACATCCGCGCGCCGTTCAGCGGCAAGCTGGGCGTGCGGCAAGTCGATCTGGGGCAATACCTGACCCCGGGTGCGCCGGTCGTCACCCTGACCGATCTGACGACGCTCTACGTCAATTTCACGCTGCCCTCGCAGCGGAGCTCCGAGATCAAGGTCGGGCAGAAGGTCGATGTGACCGCCGACGCCTTTCCCGGGCGCAAATTCACCGCGACGATCACGACGATCGAGCCGCAAATCTCCGCCAGCACGCGCACGATCAAGGTGCAGGCGACGATGCCTAACTCGGACGAGGCGTTGCTGCCCGGCATGTTCGTCAACGCCGCCGTGGTGTTGCCGGACGACGCGCCGGTGGTCGTGCTCCCCGAGACCGCAGTCGACTACACGCTTTACGGCGACAGCGTCTACGTGATCCGCGCCGACGGCACCGCCGCCGATGGGAAGCCGCTCATGAAGGCGTTCCGCACGCCGGTCAAGACCGGGCTGCGTTGGGACGACAAGGTGGCGGTCCTGTCGGGGTTGAATGCCGGCGATCAGGTCGTCGCCGCCGGCCAGATCAAAGTGCAGGACGGCTCCGCGGTGGCAGTCACCGGCAATCCGCCGCCGCAGCCGCCGGCGCAAATGACGCCGCAGTAGCGCCGCCATGCATTTTACCGATCTTTTCATCCGCCGCCCGGTGCTGGCGCTGGTCGTCAGCCTGCTGATCCTGCTGATTGGCGCGCGCGCGATGTACGGGCTGCAGATCCGGCAATACCCGAAATTGTCGAACACGACGATCACGGTGACGACGGTCTACCCCGGCGCGTCCCCCGATCTGATCGAAGGGTTCATCACCACGCCGATCGAGCAGGCCGTCGCCACCGCCGAAGGCATCGACTACCTGACCTCGAACTCGGTTCTCGGCACCAGCACGATCACCGCCTACATCAAGCTCAATTACAATCCGAGCGCGGCGCTGACCGATGTCATCGCCAAGGTCCAGCAGGTCAAATACCTGATGCCGACGGCGGCGCAGGACCCGATCATCATCAAGGCGACCGGGCAAACCACCGCGGTCATGTATATCGGCTTCGCCAGCCCGACGCTGCAGAGCGCGGCGATCTCGGACTACCTGACGCGGGTCGTGCAGCCGTTGATGGCAACCGTCGACGGCGTCGCCTCGGCCGACATCCTGGGCGGCCAGACCTTCGCGATGCGGCTGTGGCTCGACCCCACCCGAATGGCGGCGCGCAACATCACCGCCGACGATGTGGCGGCGGCGATCAACGCCAACAATTTCCAATCGGCGCCGGGCCAGGCCAAGGGCGTTTTCACGATCACCAATGTCGACGCCCAGACCGGCCTCACCGATGTCGATCAGTTCAAGCACATGGTGGTCAAATCCGCCGGCGGCGCGCTGGTGCGGGTGGAGGACATCGCCAACGTCGAGCTTGCCGCGCAGAGCTGGACCTCGAGCGTCGCGATGAACGGCCAGCACGCGGTCTTTATCGGCCTGACCGTGACCCCGGACGGCAACCCGCTGTCGCTGGTCACCGGAGTGCGCAAGCTCTTCCCCGAGATCGAGCGGACGCTGCCGCCCTCCGTCAAAATGGAGGTCGCCTACGACTCGACGAAGTTCATCCAGGCCTCGATCGACGAGGTCAAGATGAGCCTCGGCCAGGCGGTCGCGATCGTCGTCGTCGTGATCTTCCTGTTCCTCGGCAGCTTCCGGTCGGTGGTGATCCCGATCGTGACGATCCCGCTATCGCTGATCGGCGCCGGCATGGTGATGGCGGCGCTAGGGTTCAGCCTGAATTTGCTGACGCTGTTGGCGATGGTGCTGGCGATCGGTCTTGTCGTCGACGATGCGATCGTCGTCGTCGAGAACGTCTATCGCCATATCGAGGAGGGCCGATCTCCGCCTCAGGCGGCGCTCATCGGCGCGCGCGAGATCGCCGGACCGGTCATCTCGATGACGCTGACCCTGGCCGCGGTCTATGCGCCGATTGGGTTTCTCGGCGGGGTCACCGGCACGCTCTTCCGCGAATTCGCCTTTACCCTCGCCGGCGCGGTGATCATCTCGGGCATCGTCGCTGTGACCTTGTCGCCGATGATGTGTTCGCTGTTCCTGCGGCACGGCGCTTCCGACCGCGGTTTCGCCCGGCTGCTCGACCGCGCCTTCAACGGGTTGGCGGGCTGGTACGGCCGCCGTCTCGAGCGCTCGCTCGACTATCGCCCGGTGACCGCGCTCTTCGCCATCGCGGTGTTTGTCGCGCTCGGCTTTATGTACGTGAACACCAAGAAGGAATTGGCGCCCGAAGAGGATCAGGGGGTGCTGTTCGCGCTGACCAAGGCGCCGCAATATTCGAACCTCGACTACCAGGACGCTTATGGCGCGCAGCTCGACAAGGCGCTGACCTCGTTCCCCGAGGCGGAGCTGCGCTTTGTGCTCAACGGCCGGCTCGGGCCCAACCAGGGCATCGCTGGCATGATCCTGAAACCGTGGGACGAGCGCACCCGCTCCGCCCAGCAGATCAAGCCGTTGCTGCAAGGGAAGATGAGCGCGATCGAAGGAATGAACGCCTTCGTCTTCTCACTGCCGCCGCTTCCCGCCTCGATCGGCGGGTTGCCGGTGCAGATGGTCATCGACTCGACCGGCGATTTCGTCGGCGTTTACAACGCGATGAACAAGATCAAGAACGCGGCTCGTAAAAGCGGCCTCTTTATCGTCGTCGACAGCGACCTCGACTTCAACCAGCCGACGATCCGCGTCGATGTCGACCGCTCGAAGGCCAACGAGCTCGGCGTCACTATGCAGTCGATCGGCGACACGCTGGCGCTGCTCGTCGGCGAGAATTACGTCAACCGCTTCAATCTCGCCGGCCGCTCTTACGAGGTGATCCCCCAGGTTCCGCGCGTCGACCGGCTCAACCAGGACACGCTGACCCGCTATTACGTGAACTCCGCCGCCGGCCAGCCGGTGCCGCTGTCGAACCTGGTCAAGGTCAGCACCATCACCGCGCCCAACGCGCTGACCCGCTACAACCAGCTTAATTCGGCGACCTTCCAGGCGGTGCCGATGCCTGGCGTAACGATGGGGCAGGCGGTCGATTTCCTCGAACAGCAGGCACAGAGCCTGCCGCAGGGCTTCGGCCACGATTATCTGTCGGACTCGCGCCAGTATGTGCAGGAGGGCAACGCACTCGTCGTTACCTTCGTCTTCGCGCTGATCATCATCTTCCTCGTGTTGGCCGCGCAGTTCGAGAGCTTGCGCGACCCGTTCGTGATCCTGATCAGCGTGCCCTTGTCGATCTGTGGCGCTATGCTGCCGCTGTTCATCGGCGTGGCGACGATGAACATCTACACCCAGGTCGGGCTCGTGACGCTGATTGGCCTCATCAGCAAGCACGGCATCCTGATGGTCGAGTTCGCCAACCAGCTCCAGGTGAGCGAAGGGCTCGACCGGCGCCGCGCGATCGAACGGGCGGCGCGCGTGCGGCTGCGGCCGATCCTGATGACGACCGCGGCGATGGTGGTTGGTCTCGTGCCGCTGGTGACCGCGACCGGCGCCGGCGCGGCGAGCCGCTTCTCGATCGGCATCGTCGTCGTCGCCGGCATGTCGATCGGCACGCTCTTCACGCTCTTTGTGCTGCCGGCGGTCTACACCGTGCTCGCCAAGGATCACGTCGCCGCGGCGCATTCGGTGCGGGCGCGCGAGCTCGCGCAAATCACCTGAGCGTTTTTAGGGTTTCGCGCGGCTTCGCGAGAGTCCTAGACTCCGCCGCATAGATCACCGGACGGAGGACATCGCCATGGCGTATCGGATCACGCCGCTGACCCCGCACACCGGGGCCGAGGTCACGGGTCTCGATCTTGCGCAGCCGCTCGACGCCGAAACGAGGCAGGCGCTCAACCGCGCCTGGGCGCAGCACCATGTGCTGGTGATCCGCGAGCAGAAATACGAGCCGGCGGATTTCATGCGCGCCGTGCAGGTGTTCGGTGAGCTCCAACCGCACGACAAGAAGGATCACCACATCCCGGGCTTCCCGGAAATGTACTACGTGACCAACCAGGAGTTTCTCGGCACCCGGCGTATGATCCCGGGCGAGACCTTCCACACCGACCACTCGAACCACCCGGCGCCGCCCAAGGCGACGATCCTCTATCCCGTCGAGCTGCCGAGCAAAGGCGGCGACACGCAATACGCCAACATGCACCTCGCCTATGACGAACTGCCCGAGGCGATGAAACAGAAGATCGACGGGCTCAGGGCGGTGCATGTGTATCTCAGCAAATACAGCCCGCGCCCGCTGAAGCCATTGAACGAGGAGAGCCTCAAGGCGCTGCCGCCGCCAGGCATCCACCCGCTGGTGCGCGTCCACCCCGACAACGGGCGCAAGGCGCTCTACATGAACCCGGTGCGCATCGAATCGATTATCGGCATGCCCGACGATGAGGCGCTCGATCTCGTCACCGAGCTGATGACCCACGCGACGCAGCCGAAATACGAATACCGCCACCAATGGCGCCACGGCGACATGGTGATCTGGGATAACCGCAGCGTCTTGCACAAGGCGAACCCGGATTACGACATGAACGAGAAGCGCTACCTCTACCGGCTGATGCTCAAGGGCGAAGCGCCGATCCCGGTGGCCGCCGCGGCGTAAAGGACGAGCAAAGGACGAGCCCACGCCGCGAGAACGAATCGGAATTAATTTTTCGATTCCCCCACCTGATACTCGTCCCCTTGAGGGAAGGGTATTTGGGCGGCATCGCACTAACGCGCTGGTCACGGCTGGCGAGCGGCACCAACGATCAACAAAGTCGCGGTTGCGAGTTGCCTATCGCTGTGGCTTGCTGCGGGCCAGCGCTCATCCTGGAGTTTCCCGATGCCTCACGCGAGCTGGAACGGCTGCCTTCGCCTGTCGCTGGTCTTTTGCCCGGTGTACCTGTCGCTTGCGACCGAAGAAGGCGAGTTGTCCAAGAGTAATCGGGACGAGTTTCAGACCATGAGTTCCGACGTCATCGATCTTGTCCATTTCGTCAATCGTAACGAGATCGACCCGCTCTACCTGAACACGTCGTATTACGTCCACCCAGACGGAGAGCTAGCAGCTGAACCGTTCCGCGTTATAGCGGAGAAGATGACCGCGAAGGGATTGGTCGGGATCGGCCGCGTGACGTTAGCCAACACGAGGCGCCTGGTCATGTTTGAACCATGCGGCGCCGGAATGGTGATGTTCACGCTACGCAACGTTGATGAAGTGCGCGTTGCCGAGTTCGACACCAATCGGCAAACAGGCATCGACCCGGAAATGCTCGACATCATCGAGGCCGTCGTCGAACAGCGCCGGAGCCCGTTTGATCCAGCCAAATTGCTTAATGGACATAACCCGGAGGAGTCTTGAGGGGCCGGGCGGGGGTGATGGCACCCGCTACCCCAGCCGCCGCTTGAACAACTCGGTCACCAGCCCGTAGCAGTGCCAGGCGAGCGCCGGGTCGTAGCGCGGTCCCTCGTCGCGCATGAAGGCGTGCGCGGCATTGAATTCGTGCCAGGTGAAATCGACGCCGGCTGCCTCCAGCGTCTCGCGGATCAGCGTGCGCCCGGCGAGCGGGATGTGCGGGTCCTGGCGACCCCAGACGCAGAGAAGTTCGCCCCTGATGTCGCCGGCGCGCGCGAGGCTGTCGTCGCCATGGCCGAGCGTCCCGGTGTGGATGTCGGTGGCATAGAAACAGGCGCAAGCGGCGACGTCCGGGTTGATCGCCGCGCGAAACGCGAGATGCCCACCAAGACAAATCCCCATCGCCCCGAGTCGCCCGTTGCACGCGGGATGCGCCGCCAAATGGTCGAGCGCGGCGCGGGCGTCGCTGTCATAGGCGGCGACGGTCTTCTCGAATTTGAGCGCATTGCCCCGGTCGGTGCCGGGCGCGTCGTAATGCAGCACCGTGCCGGGAGCCTCGTACTCGTGATAGACCTCGGGCGCCGAGACGACAAACCCCTGTCCGGCGAGAAACGCCGCCATGCGGCGCACCGGCTCGGTGATCTGGTAGATTTCGGAATAGAGCACGATCCCCGGATAGCGCCCTGCCGCCGCCGGCGCGAACAGATGGACGCGCATCGCTCCGGTCGGAGTCGCGATGTCCTCGAACGCGTGCTCCCTGATGATCATGCCGTCCTCCATCGAGAGCGGCCATCATAGCGGCGAACGCGGCCTCAATGCGACATCAGCACCGGCACGGTCATGTGGCGCAGCAGATCGCGGCTGACCCCGCCGACCAGCGCCTCGCGCAGCTGCGAGTGGTGATAGGCCCCGGCGACGATCATATCGGCGCCGAGATCGGCGGCGCGCGACAGCAGCAGATCGGATATTGATAAATCGCCGCGAATGGTTTCTTCCGCCCGCGCCGGGACGCCGTGGCGCTCGAGATGGGCGATTACCCGCCTCAGCTCGGCATGCGCGTGATCGAACTCCTTTTCCTTCGCGATAACGGTCATCACGGTCGCCGATTTTGCCGCCTCGATCAGCGGCAGCGCATCGTTGAGAGCGCGGGTCGCCTCGCGCGTGCCGTCCCAGGCGATCAGCACATTCTCGCCGATCGAGGTGAAGCCGCCGACATAGGGCACGATCAGCAGCGGGCGGCCGCACGCTGTCGCGACTTCATCCGGCCGAAACCCGGTGCCGTTCGCAGCGCCGCGGGAATACTGGCCGAGGATCGCCAGATCGGCCGATTTGGCGAGGGCCACGATTTCGGCGATGTCGGGGCCATCGATCAACCGCCAATCGCCGTCGATCCCGTGCAGCCGCAGCGCCTCGCGAAAGCGCTCTTCCGCCTGTTCCGCCCGCGCTCCGGCTGTTGCTCCATCGCGGTTCGCGGGTTCCAGCACATAGGCGCCGGTCAGGTAGGCGTGATGCTGTTGTGCCAGGCGCAGCGCCAGCTTGAGCCGGCCGGCGCCGGCCTCGGTGGAATCGACGCAGACGAGAATGTCGCTGAGCTCCATGGCGTCCTCCCGTAGGATTGCCCCAAACGCTCAACGCTTCGGCGCCATTTGCGTTCCGATTGCGCGGCAACCCGGTCCGCTCGCCGGAACGTATTTTGTCTAGGCCACCCCGTATTTCTTGAACCAGGCGAGCATCAGCCCCCAGGCGTCCTTCGCAGCCTCGGCGTTGTAGCTCGGCCGGTAATCGGCGTTGAAGCCGTGCGCCGCGTCCGGGTAGACCTTGACCTCGCAGGTCTTGCCGGCCGCCTTGCAGGCGGCTTCGCGCTTGTCGATCGTCTCCGGCGGAATGCTCGGGTCCTTGCCGCCGTAGAAGGCGAGTACCGGGCATTTCAGTTGGCCGATCACATCGACCGGGTTCTGCGGGATCAAATCGCTGATCTTGCGATCGACGCCGTACCAGGCGACCGCCGCCTTCACGGCCGGGTTGTGCGCAGCATACATCCAGGTCGCGAACCCGCCCCAGCAAAAGCCGGTGATTGCGAGGCGCTTCGTATCGGCCTTGCCGCTCGATTTGGCGTAAACGACGGTGGCATCGAGATCGCTCATCGCCTCGTCCGTCGGTACGCTGGCGAGCAGTTTGCCGCGCTCCTGGGGGTCGGTGATGGCAGCCGCGTTGCCCTCGCGCGCAAACAGCTCCGGTGCGATAGCGTAATAGCCGAGCTTGGCGAAGCGTCGGCACAGATCCTTGATGTGCTCGTGCACGCCCCACGCCTCATGCGCGACGAGCACCGTTGGGAACGGACCGCCCGTCGCCGGCATCGCGCGGTAGGCCGGCATCTCGCCATCGGCGGTCGGCACCTTGACCTCGCCGGCTTCGAGCCCGTTCGCATCCGTGGTAATCGTCTCGGCCGACACCGGCTGCATCGAAAGGGCGAAGCCGGTCGCCAACGAGGTCATCACAAAGCCGCGCCGCGACCAGCTGGCGCGGGGCAGCACTTCGTAAAGCTCAGCAGCAAAACCATCCATCACGTCCTCCCAAGCGCTTCTAGCCACGAAAATAGGCGATAGGAAGGAGAAGGGGATAGCCCTGTTCACCCGGTTTTGATCGGCCGCCTCATCCGCACTCCGGCAAGGCCAGCAGGCTCTCCGGGTGTAGCGCGTCGCCGACGCCTTTGAGGTATTTGAGGCCGTATTTGCTGACCGCCACGACAATCGCGAAGTCGCGGCCGCCGGCCCTGATGTAAAAGCTCCAGCGGCCAGTCTCGATCGCCGCGATCGCCTCGACCTCACTGATCCGCCAATGCGCGCCGTCCGGGTTGACGCCGCCGACGCCGCGGATGCGCCGGTCGTGGTTCATGCGATCGGAGCGGGTGATGCAGTGGATCAGATATCGCCCCGGCACCGGCCAACCATCCTTTCCCGACAACAGCCTCCGCGCAAATCTACCAGAAGCGCAGCGCCGCCGGGAGCGGGGAAGGGGGAGCGGCTGGGGGATTTACTCCGCGGCGCGAAGCAGCCCGGGATGGCTCGCATCGGCGATGCACTCTTCGTAGATGTCGAGCCAATCCTTGTCCGCTGGAGCGACGACCTCGCCGGAGCGTACGGCAGCGCTCTTTTCCGGGTCGTCGACAAGCGGCGGCACGGTGCCGTGCTCACGCAAGGCCCACGCCGCCTCGTAAAGGCGGCGGCGGGTCATCACGATCATCCGGTCGCTCGGCACCAGATGTTCGAGCGTCCGGTCGGCAATCGGGTCCATGCTTTCGGTCATCGCCGAATCCTGCGGGAAGAGGCCGCTGATGCCCGAAAAGCTGACCGTGCGCTGCATTTCGCGGTCGATCAGGTAGTCGTTCTCCTTGCTCGCGACCGTGCGCCAGCGACCGAACCAGTCGGTCGTGTTGGGCTGCATCGGGCTTTCGCGGACGAGATGCGGGATCGGCGAGCCGTCGAGCTTCACCTGGAGCGGCGGGGTCGCGCCCTTCCACATCAGCGTGAAGACCATGGTGTGGGTATCGTCCATCGGGACCCACCCTTGCGCCAGGATGTTGCCGGCGAACGGCCCGTTCGGGAACAGCGTCCAGAACGGCATCACCATATGGGCGTAGCGATAATAGTAGTTGCCGGGGGTCGCCGGCCGATAGGCCGCGTACATCGTCCCCCAATCGGCGGTGCGCACCTGGTATTGCGCGGCGCGCTCGATCAGCTGGAAGCGCTCCATGTGGTTGGGGTCGACCTCGTCGGGTTCGACCTTGCCCGAATGCAGAAACGTGAAATGCGCGGTGTCGACGTCGCCTTCGAGGGCTTGCAGCCAGTTGCATTCGCGCATCCGGCAGAAGAGCGCGGTCTCCTCCGGCGGGGAGAGCAGCGCCTCGATCGACGGCAGCGGCGGCGCTTCGGCGCGCTCGCCCATATAGACATAGACAAGCCCGTTGCGCTCGGCGGCGCGATAGGCGCGCGCCTTGACCTGGTGCTTCATATCCTGGTCGGCCGGCAGGTTCGGCATGTCGAGGCAATTGCCCGCGGTGTCGAACTTCCAGCCGTGATAGGCGCAGCGCAGCCCGCCTTCCTCGTTGCGGCCGAAAAACAGCGATGCGCAGCGATGCGGACAGCGATGATCGAAGACTCCGATCTTGCCGGCGCTGTCGCGGAACGCGATTAGTTTTTCGCCCAACAGCATGAGACGCAGCGGGTCGCC
>Ga0209006_10002211_pt1 | contig 17722 bp, 14 predicted proteins | sample JacPin_JW_Ref_O2_FD_188567 | JGI IMG/M metagenome (GOLD analysis project Ga0209006, IMG submission 188567) | Forest soil microbial communities from Algoma, Ontario, Canada - Jack Pine, Ontario site 1_JW_Ref_O2 (SPAdes) (version 2) | ecosystem: Environmental > Terrestrial > Soil > Boreal... | reverse complement strand
AGAATGACGCTGGCGCCCGGAACCGTGTCGTCGTTGACATCGACTACGGTGCCGACAATAACTCCCGGCTGCGGCCTGGCAGCGGCCGGCAACGCAACCGGCTGCTCCTGCGCCTTGGAAGTCCTCAAGCCGCAAAGGCATAGCGTTAGTGCGGTGAGGAAGGCAAAGAAACGGAACTGCATGTCCATATTCTCCGGCGAAGAAAAGAAATTCGCGAGGCAAGTGCCAAGAACAACACAAGTAAAGGCAACTTGAAGTAAAGGCAACTGATTGACCAAAGCGATGTGCTTGGGACCTCACCTAAACCGATGACATTTCTGAATGAAGAGAGCATCAGGTGACGATCAGGTGACAACGTGTCGACGAGTGTCGGTGACACTCCTTCGACACCTGTCAAAATTGTCACGCTTTCAGCCGTCAGCCGGGGATGAGCCTGGAGAGGCTGTTGAGCGGAACTGTCGACAACACCTTTCCTAATGCAGTGAAAGGAAAAGCTTTGACCGGTATCGGGATCTCCGGAGTGGTCTACCCAAAGTTGTCAACCGAAGTTGTCAAACAAGAACGCCACCCGCGGGCGTTTCAACGAATACAGGATTCACCTGAGATGGACTTTGGTATCCCTTTTGCATAAATCGAGGGTAGGCACGCAGACGGACTGTTTTCGTGCGAATTCTGTTCGAGGTGATTCGCAGATGGCCACAGCCGCCAAGTTTCGTATCGACGTAGCAATCCATGATCTTCTAATGAATTCCGCCCAACGCCCGCCAATGCCGGCTCAGGCAAGGGGTCTCACTCTTCCTGAGCCGGTCTTCCCTCAGTTTCCGGCGCGCGTGAACGATCCCGGCCCCGAGACTCCGCCGGAAAAGCGGAAGTGGGGTGCGAAGGATGTCTACCGGTACTCGCGAGGATGGCTAGGTCCCTATGTCCGCTCCCGGGTTCTCCCCGGCGAGTTCCACCCAATCACCGCTTACCTGTTTGTCGAATACAAATGCAATCTCGATTGCTGGTATTGCTGGTCCTATGACAACAAGATAAAGGGCATGACCGAGGACGTCGCGCGGCGTTCGATTGACTGGCTGCACGACAACGGTTGCCGGGTCCTGGCGCTGATGGGCGGCGAGCCTCTCTTGCGGCCAGACTTCATTCATAAAGTTGTCTATTACGCGGCGAAGAAAGGCTTCTGGGTTTACATTGCGACGAACGGGCGTTTGCTTCGCCCTGAGGTCGCGGACCGCCTCGGCGACGCCGGCGTGGCGGTGTTTAATTTTGCGCTGGACTCGTGGGATCTGCAGCCGAGCCTGCCCAAGGCATTTGTTCCCTCGGAAAAGAATCTGGAACACATCCTGCGCAAACAATACCCATACGGCTACCTGGTGTTTTTCAACATCAACATCTGCCGCAATAACTTAGAAGATGTCAGAAAGCTCACGGAATACGCCCACGACCATCGCATTGCCACGGACTATCACATCAACGAAACTCCGATGCTCGAACAGGACGATCATTTCAAGCACCTGTACGACAACCCAACGTACATTCGCCCGGAAGACTGGCACGAGGTCGATTCATTGGTCGATTGGCTGATCGAGAAGAACAAAGCCGGCTATCAGATGGTGAATTCGGTGCAACGCCTGCAAGAGATCAAAGCTTTTGTGCGCATGTCTTCCGGACTGGATTTGAAGGAGTACGGTTGGAACGGGGACGGCACCAACGGCAACGGACACCAGGCCGAACTGCTCGCCTCCATGCCCGGGATCGTCCAGGAGCCCGACGGGGAGTTGCACTTCGCGGAATGGAACTGCCGTGCTGGGCAGAACAATGTCATCATCCGTACTGATGGCACCGTCGCTCCATGTTTTCCGATGTACGGGGCGACCTTCGACTGGGGAAACATTGATCACCCGAAATTCGACCAGAGACAACTCTCAGCGATGAAGTCAACCTGCCAGCAGCATTGCTTCTCGACTCTGAACCATAATCTCGCGTACTGCTACAACGATGCCCGGGTGATCAAATGGCTTTGGGCAAACGCCAAAAACAAATTCCAGGGTGGGGTACGCAGTTTTGAGGATTAAGTAAAGGATTATGTAAAGAGATGCCATCGTGTGACGACCGAACACGAGAACGCCGGTCACGAAGATCAGACTCTTTCGAGCATTCACTCGAATCTGACTGGACTTCCAGTTCAGGAATCCCGTGTTCAGCAATCCCGGTTCTCACATTTATCCGGCGCTTATGCTGAGAGTCGATTGCACTCCGGTTCCCTCTAACGCGCGAATTCGCGCTGCAATCACGTCCCGGCGGGTACAGCCTAAGAAAAGCGAACAATCCAGGTCGGAGTAGTGTTCAAGAACTGACATGACATAAACACAGCGCTCGAACGGTCTGAGTTGAAGAACGGAGGCAGTCTCCGGCTGTTCCACTGCGAACGATGTGCTACCACCGTTGAAACTCGGAGGGGCATTTTCGTCCAATGGGCCCGGGCGGATAACTCGTACGGCGTTTTGGATGATCGTCCGCCGCGCCCATGAGCGCGCCCACTCCCTGAAAACCGGGGTCCCATTCAGTGAGTCCTCAAGTCCGGAGACAAAGCACTGTTGAGCTTTCTCGCGATCCGCAGTCAAGAGGAACGCCAGCTGGTACAGGCTTTCTATGTCCTCCTGAAAGACTCGACGGAAATCATCGCTAGTAGCGTATGGCGCAGGGCTCGTGCTGTGTTTTGCCTCCGGCATTTTCACCTTCGTGGCGATTCCTTTGGTTTCTTGCGGGCAAGCTCCTTCAGCACATGCCTCATGAGAACGCCACTGCAGGAAAAGTTCGCCCCTTTCTGCATTAGGTCAAAGATCGCGTTTTCTCCCTCGTGACTAATGACGGTCACGTTGGCCAGGTCGATGATCAGTTTGCGCCCACCTAAATCCCGGCTTGCATTCCCCCAGGTTGTGCCAAGCTCAGCAATCCACGGTCCGATGAACGTTCCTTCCACAAGGAGCGTGCGCCGGGTTGGCGTATCCGCGATGGATATCCTGAACATGTCGCGCCTTTAGCGAACCTTGATATCGATCTGCAATACGTTTGCCAAAGCGACAGTGATACTTTCCCAGCAATCTGTTGAATCCAACGGCGCCAGCCAAACCGGCGACGCGTGTGTCGAAGACTGACGAGATCATTCGACAATTGTCGAGAGTAGAGACAGGCAAGCGTCCTCAGACCGGAAGCTTTTCGAAGCGGTTTAGATGTTGGATCACCGACCACGAGCGCATGAGTTGAATGGCGCCGATCTCGACACCTATCAACTATCGGTGACAGCCGGCGATGAATACAGGCCGAGTTCCGGGAAGAAGCAGTCCGTGGGATCGTATACCGAAGGAATGCTTGATAAAGTTCAAAATACTCTCTGCGGGTCGATGCCGAGCCTCTTCATGCGCGAGATCAACGTCGTGCGCTTGACATCCATGCGTGCTGCCGCACCGTTAGGGCCTGCCACTCGCCCGTTCGTGACTCTCAGGATGCGGATAATCTCATCGCGTTCGTTCGCTTCGCGTGTCCCTGCGATCGGGTACTGCTTCCCATTGTGTCCCAGTTCCGCGATCGGAGCTTGTAATACTGTTCCACGCGTGAGGATCACCGAACGCTCGATAAAGTTTTCCAGCTCACGAATATTACCCGGCCAATGCCAGGCGGCGAGCGTCTTCATGGCGTTAGCAGGAATCGATTCGATCTGCTTCTGCATGCGGCGCCCGTACTTCTGGGTGAAGTATCGGACCAGCAGCGGAATATCCTCCGGACGTTCGCGCAAGGGCGGGATGCGGATCGGAAACACGTTCAGGCGATAGTACAAGTCGCTGCGGAACTCGCGGTCCCCCATCATTTTCTCCAGATCTCGGTTGGTCGCCGCTACCAGTCGCACATCGACTTTCTTGGTTCGAGTGCTGCCCAGCCTTTCAAACTCACGTTCCTGCAAGGCGCGAAGCAGTTTGGGCTGGATCTCGATGGAAATGTCGCCCACTTCATCCAGGAAGAGCGTGCCCTGATCGGCCAACTCCAGCCGTCCAATCTTCTGCGCAATCGCGCCTGTGAAAGCGCCTCGTTCATGTCCAAAGAGCTCGCTCTCCAGCAGGCCGGTGGGAATCGCGGCACAATTGATCTTTACAAAGGTCCGCTGTTTCCGCCGGCTGCGGTCATGGATAGCGCGCGCCATCAATTCCTTTCCCGTGCCGGTTTCGCCCAGGAGCAACACCGTCGAGTCGCTGGGAGCCACGGTCTCCACCAGATTCAGAACATGGCGGAGAGCCGAACTTTGTCCCACTATTCCCTCGAAATCGAGTTCGCCGCGGATTTCGTCTTCCAAGTACAGTTTTTCCTGAGCGAGCTTGTCTTTCAATTCGGCTACCTCACGATAAGCCAGGCGATTCTCGATGGCGATCGCCAGTTGACCCGCGGCGCGCATCAGGAAGTCAGCGTCTTCCGGGCGAATTGAGTTTTCGAACCGGCTGCCGAGCGTGAGCACGCCGAGCGTCCGACCTCGGGTGATCAGGGGGAGAGCGCAGCCAGACTCAAGGGCTTCAGCGCGAACTTCAGTAGCTTCATGGGGAGCCAGTTGTCCACTAACGTGCTCCAATATGACAGGCTTGCCGGTGTTGAACACTGTGCCCATCACAGACCCATCGATCGGTTGCAGCGCGTCTTCCTTAGCGAATCCCTTACCCTCCGGGAAGTCCATTGCGAGTTGGCGCAAATGGACGCGCTCGGCATCAGGCAGCCACACCCCAACGATGTCGCAACGCATGACTTGCCGAATGCTGGCTGAGACTGTGCGGAGGAGATCGCGACACTCTAAAGTGGAGACCAAAGCTCTCGTCATGTCCAGAAGCAGTTTCAGTCGGTCGCTCTCGCGTTGCAATTCCGGTGTTTCGCTCGGGGACACCTGAGAATCGAGTGAGGGGACCAGTACTATCGAAGAAATGCTCATCCGTAAGCCTCGTAAAGCTCACCGTGGCGATCTCTGCACATGCCAATCGCATCGCCGCGCGCAACGCTGTCTCTGTCTCCACTCACCATTTCGACGAAATGATGAGTGCGCAGTCCTGGATATGCATCATGTGATGTAACGAACAGGCAGAAAGCTTCGACAAAAATGTCGTGGCCTTCCAAGGACGCCGATTTTGGCATCAGGGCCCTTGGCACCGACAGTTGGATGCAGACGGCGCAACCATCCGCTGGATTTGTCTTCCGAAGTCTAATCGCGAAGCACTATGGCAAGGTGAAATTCGTACAGAAGATCAAATCCGATGCCGCTACGGATCAAACCGAATTGCCAAAAGAGGCATAGGACTGCCATCTCAAGCTTCGACGACCGCGGTCGACTTCATCTTCATCCTGGTCGCTACGGCAATGCCGGCCACACGCTCGTAGGACTGAAGCCGGTCTGCGTGCTCATAAGTGTCAGTTACAACGATCACCTCATCGGCTCCCGTGTCGCGCACCAAATTCTCCAGCCCCGCCTTTACGGTCGCATTCGATCCCACGATCGCAGCACGGGTTCTGCTCTCAACAGCGTCACGCTCCCAGTCCTGCCACAACGGTTCCATAGAATCCACTGGCGGCAATAACTCCACCGGCTGGTTTCGTATCAGCCGCAGAAAGCGCTGTTGCGGCGTAGTGAATAGGCGCCGGGCCAGAGCATCGGTTTCCGCAGCAATCACCGGCACGGCGACAATCAGATAAGGTTTTCGAAGTACGTCGCTGGGCTGGAATTGCTCCTGGTATAGCCGGGCTGCGCCGTACAAATACTCAGGCGCAAAATGCGCCGCGAATGCAAACGGCAGACCTAGCCTGGCCGCCAGCCGAGCGCTGAAGCCGCTCGATCCCAGCAACGTGATCGGAACATTGCTGCCCTGTCCAGGAATGGCCTTTACGATTTGCCTTGGTTTCTCCGGCCCCAAGTATGTGCGCAATTCTTCCAGCAGCGCCGGGAAATCTTCTCCAGTCTGTCCCAAATCCCGCCTCAGAGCCCGCATCGTTTCGAAATCCCCGCCTGGAGCGCGACCCAGTCCCAGGTCAATTCGTCCCGGATAAAGCGCTTCCAAGGTTCCAAACTGCTCGGCCACGACGAGAGGCGCGTGATTTGGCAGCATGACTCCACCGCTGCCAACACGAATCGTTTGCGTGGCTCCCGCGACGTGGCCAATCAGAACGGACGTAGCCGAGCAAGCCAGTCCGGAGATCGAATGGTGTTCCGCAAGCCAGTAACGCCTATATTTCCACTTCTCCACATGCTGGGCGAGGTCCACCGAGCGCGCAATTGCGCTGCCCGCTGACTCACCTGGTCGCATGCTGACGAGATCCAACGCCGAAATTGCCAACTCTTGACTCATGGTCGATTAGATGAGGCAACCCAGCAAGAGATGCGAACCATGCCACTGGTTGAAGCAAAATGTGCCACGCCGGACCGCGAACTTCATCTGGACCCCGTGGCGGCGAGCGCAGGATTAAGATAAGAGCGAGAGGTCCTGTGTGAGTACTCTCCGTAGTGTTCTCGATGAGCGAGTGCAAGAGGCGGATCCTCGACTTTACGAAAAGCTCGAAAACAATCGCGTACGTTGTTTTGCATGCGGGCATTGCTGCCCGATTCCCGAGGGACAGCCTGGCGTCTGCAAGGTTCGCTACAATCGCGGCGGAACACTCTTTGCTCCTTGGGGGTACACCGCTGGGACGCAGTGCGATCCGGTGGAGAAAAAGCCATTTTTTCACGCGCACCCCGGCGCCCTCGCCTACAGCTTCGGCATGCTGGGTTGCGATCTGCATTGCTCCTATTGCCAGAATTGGGTGACCTCGCAAGCGCTGCGCGATCCCAATGCCGTGTCCCCCCCGTTGCAAGCATCTCCCGAAGCTTTGGTGCGGGACGCGATGGCGCACGGTGCGAAGATTCTTGTCAGCACTTATAACGAACCGCTCATCACGAGCGAATGGGCGGTCGCCGTCTTTAAAGAAGCGAAAGCTGCCGGGCTGCTGACTGGATTTGTTTCCAACGGCAACGGCACACCTGAGGTCCTCGAATACGTGCGACCCTGGCTGGATTTTTATAAAGTTGACCTCAAGAGTTTCGATGATCGGCACTATCACGAACTCGGTGGCCGGATCGGTCCGATCCTCGATAGCATTCGCCGCATTCACCAGATGGGCCTCTGGCTGGAGATCGTTACGCTGTTAATCCCAGGATTTAACGATTCGAGAGATGAACTTCGCAAGCTTACCGAATTCCTCTCGGGCATTTCGCCCGACATTCCCTGGCACGTTACCGCTTTTCATGGCGATTACAAGATGACAGATCCCCGGGACACGCGGCCGGACGATTTGCTGCGGGCAGTCGAAATCGGCCGCCAATCTGGCCTACGTTATATCTACGCCGGAAATCTTCCGGGGATGGTCGATCGATGGGAAGATACGCGCTGCCCGCATTGCGATGAGACGCTGATCGAGCGCGTCGGCTATTCGATCAAAGAATATCGCCTTACATTCGACGGACATTGCCCGAGATGCGCCACCGCGATTCCGGGCCGCTGGGCCGAACGATTCGAAGGTCAGATTACCTCCCGCCCCTACTTGCCGCGCAAACGCTCCGTTTTATTTACAATCCAAGAGCGCTAATCCTGGAGCGTTGGGTTTCGCGCAATTTCGTTAATGCAGAGAAAACTCATCCTTGTGATCGTGATTGCCGGCGTACTTTCGTCTTGCTCGCCTCGCGATTTTCTCACGCGCCGTCTTGCCGCCGACTTGATCGCTTCCTCCAACACTTTTCGCTCTCCGCAGCAATTTCAATTCGATATTGGTGTGATCGCAAATGACGAGTACACCTCGCAGCCATATGTGACTATGCAACATCGAGGTTGGATTTCCGGCAGCAAAGTGGCTTGCCCGCCTTCTTTTTCGCCCGCGCCTTGCTGGAATGTGGCCCTGACACCTTCCGGCGTCGACACGCTTCAGACTCTCGTCGCTCCCAGCGGCACTGAAAAACAATCCTTCATCATTCCCGCTGCAAGAAGAGAGATGGTGTCCGTCACCGGAATGGCAAAGCAGGGAGACCTCGCCGATGTTGAATTCATTTGGAAATGGGTTCCTCTGAACGAAGTTGGCGCGACGATTTACGGCAGCGATCTTCGGTATCGCTCGAATGCACGATTTCGTTGCTATGACGATGGATGGCGATTGGTCGACCGTGTTTCGCCGGTCGTGTCTCTTGATCAGGAACTCAAGAATGCCGAAGCCCTGCGATAGTAAGCATCGCTGAAGCCGAGAGTCGGCTTCAGATTGTCCCATTACGTTCTGGCGGTAGTGACTCGAAATCCTGAAAAACCCACCGGCTTGCCAGCCTTTTCGCGGTATGCCGCATCTCATGCGGGTTGAAACGGCTATGCGCTGAGTACCGGCCGACTCTGAACGTGGGGGCGACACATGAAAGGCTTGGCTTTGGCAGGAGTGGTTGTACTGGTCTTAGGAATTGTTTCGTTCTTTATCCCGATGCCGCACTCTGAGCATCACGGCGTCAACGTAGGCGATGCGCATATAGGAGTGACGACGGAGCATGACGAGAAAGTTCCGCCAGCCCTCAGCGTTGTCTTGGTGGTAGTTGGCGCGGGACTCGTCATCGCTGGACGGAAAGCGTGACGCAGAAACGCCGGGGCTGCGCTAATCGCCGAATCTTTCCGCGGCGCGAGCCCTGGCCTTGGCTGCCTCCTCTTCCCGGTTTTTTGGCGGCGCGGTGGTCTCCAGAGAGTGAAGAAGCCGCAAAGAAGTAGCGGCAATCTCATCAATCGCGCCCAAGAAAGCTGCCTCGTTGGCTTTCGACGGCTTATTGAAGCCGGTAATCTTTCGTACGAATTGTAGCGAAGCGGCTTGCACCTCGTCGTCATTTACCGGCGGATCAAAGTTGAAAAGGGTTTTGATGTTCCTGCACATTTCGACGGCGACCTCCCTCCCCGCATGATACTCACTGGCTTTCCAACTCGCCAAGTCCTGCAATCACTCTAGAATAACCTTCCAATGGAAAAATTGACCCTGCTCTGCCCAGTCGGACTGACGCTCGCGAAAATGGCAATCGGGCCAACGATGGTGTCGCCCATAAAGCCTGCATTCGCGCTGCCTCGCACGATCAAAGAATCGGGGGCATTGAACGCGGAACCCGCTTCGTACCAGCCGCCCCAGTAGACTTTTTTGCCTACAAGTTGTGGCAAGCGGTAGAACTCGCGCCGAAATCCGAATGACGCATAGGCGTAATGGTTCCCGGTAAATTCGCCTGGCAAATACGCTCCGAGGCGGAACGGGCCGCCCAGCATGAAGACCTGAAATTGGCCAGCGGTACCATGAAATGTGGTTCCCGCGGAAGCCCCGAAGATCAGCGAGGTCTTAGGTCCGGTGGGAATGAAGGTAAAAGTCTGCGCCTCGAATTGACTCACGGGCTGAACGATTCCCGGACTTTGCAGAACTCGCGAAAGAGTAGCGGTGATGCGGCTGCCGCTTCGGGGAATGGCAGGATTGTCCTGATTATCCCAAACATAGCGCGTGCGAAACTCTCCCGTGCTGCCGCTAAGAGCGGGCAAGCCGGCGCTGCCAATCAGGGGCGCAAGTTTTCCGCTGAAGATTTCATAACCAAAGCGCAACTCGCTACGGCGCCTGAAAGTGTAGCCGAGGTCAAAGCCTCCCCCGGCACGTTCGTCGCCGAACACGGCAACGCGAGTCTGACCGGTAAAAGCGTTGCGCGGCAGCTTGGAGACGAATGCAAAAGGCGCAACGAAGAAATGCGTGTTCGCGATCGGCTGGTAGAACTCCGTTGCGGCCAGATTGCTCGATCCGAGCAAAAGGTCATTGCGCCATTCGCCGCCGTGATGCTCAACGTCCATAAACGTGATGCGCGCGCCGGCTGAGAAGTTGAAGGCGGCCACACCGGAACCGTCAACGTTGACGGCGAGATCAACGAAGGGCGGCCCGTAGTCTTTCTCGTGGGCAGTGACACGTATAGCAGGAGTGCCATTCTGAGTGAAGCCTTCGTAGCCAAGGCGATCGAATTCGCCCTGGCCGGCCATCAGCGTCAATTGATTTTCCAGCTTTTCAAGATTCAGCGGGACACCGGCATCTGACTTAAGGCTTTGCTGCAGTCTCTGGTCTGAGTCCTCGTCTGCGCCTTGCACAACGATGGCTTGAACTTCTTCAGGCTGGTGGCGTTTGCGCGCCAAGCGAGCGGCGAGATATTCCTTCCATTCTGATTCGTCCTTGATTGCATATTGGAGCAGCGTGGCGCTTTGACTGGCTGCGCTTTCATAACCGAGGCGTGCAAGATCGTGTACGCGATCGTAATCGCTTATCGAGAAATTTCCAGTTTGAACGGTGATCGTGGTATCACTCAAGGTCAGGGAACGACGCTCGTTCTGCAGAATCATCACGCTCACGGCGCGAGTCAGCACTCCAGTAAGAGTTTCCAATTCTTCATGTTCCCCGAGGGGCAATTGCAGATCAATGGCGATCACTTTGTCCGCATTCATTTCACGAACCGTTTGCACGGGAATGTTCTCGACCATTCCTCCATCGGCCAGAACGCGGCCGTTGATCTCCACAGGAGTAAACACGCCCGGGATCGCCATGCTGGCGCGCACCGATGTGGCCAGCGAGCCATCACGCAATACGACACGCTCTCCGCTCTCCATATCGGTGGCAACGCAACGGAACGGGATTGGTAGATCGTCAAAGCTGGGAACGCCAGACTCAGGAAACGCGATGCGATCAAGCAGCAAGCCCACGCCGTGAGCTGGATTAAATCCATTGGGCCCTCTAAGGCCGCGCTTTACTCCAAGCTGTGCTTCGATCTGGTAGCTGCGACGATCTTGTTTCCGCCGGTAGGAGAGTTGGCGATAGATTGGCTCGGGCGCCATCGCCTCGCTCCAATTAATAGCTTCAGCGAATTTCAGAATTTCTTGTGGCGCCATACCGGTGGCGTACATCACGCCGATGATGCTTCCCATGCTGGTCCCGGCTATGCGATCGACCGGAATATGATTCTCTTCCAGCCACTGAATCACTCCGATTTGAGCCAAGCCAAGCGCCGCGCCACCGCTGAGAGCAAGGCCGATGCGAGGCCGGGGCTTCGGAACTGAAGAGGCAGTCTGCCGGCCTTGATCCTGAACCGGCTGCTGATTTTGCGCCGGCGCCAGAATACTGAACGGCATCAACAACAAGGGAATTCCGAGCCACGCTCTGCACACGCGGCGGTAGGCGAGCAAAAACATATTCATCCTCCGGAACGGCACAGCCAGAGACCAGGTGAGAAAAAATTCACAGTAGCAGATTTGATGGCGAAGCACTCGCGTCGATTGCTTAGGGCTTGGGCCCGGGTGCGGATCCGGCCTGGCGACTAACTTCGCGGACCGCTTCGACCACCAAGTCGGGCCGGTCGAGTTGAATATAGTGTCCACAATGCGTGGCGATCGTTCGCGTGCTGCGAGTTGAGAGGTGGGCTAACTCCTGCTGCATTTGTTCCCATACGTCATTCGTGGGTTTGACCAAATCTTCTGGAAGATCGGGTTGGGGCGCGTCGGGGTCGTGAGAAAGGACGGCGAGAGGCAGATCGCCGAGCGAGCCAGTACCGGCGGTTTGGGCAGCGCTTTCCGGAAATGTTTTCAGTTCGGTTAGGCCTTCGCGATAACTGTGGAAATTGCAATCGGAGGCGCGAACCCGGGCATCGTTCCCACAGAAGCCGAGCAGTCGCGGAATTCCCAGAGGCATCGAGAACGCAAGGAATTCCTGTTCTCGCACCCACGTCTTATCCATATCGTTCAACGCCTGCGGGAAACGCTTTTCCTGCTCAGGATGGGAAGAATCCACCAAAACCATGCCGGCCACTTCGTTGCGGTAAAGGCTCGTAAACAAGCGAACATTGTATCCGCCCATCGAATGGCCGACGAGAACGTAAGGCGGTAAGATCGAGGCGTCGCGCAAAAGCGTGTGTAATTCCTCGGCCATCACCTTGCTCGTGCGAGGACGGTAGCTGGAATCGCTGTAGCCGAGGCCTGCACGATCGTACGAGCAAACACGAGTAAATTTGGCGATCTCAGGCTGCACCTTGTACCAGGAAATGTAGCTATCGCCCAAGCCGGAATCGAGGATCACTGTGGGGCTGCCCTCGCCGATGCAGTCGATGTGCATCGTGTAGCCGCCGACATCGAAAAGTCGGCCCGGCATGGGATGAAAACGACGGTCGCGGGCCTCCGAGATGTTCTCATAGAAGAAACCCGCCGTCGCTAAGAGGACCACCAGGATGAGCAAGCCGCGCAGGATGATGCGCAGCCAACGGCGGGATTGAGTTGCAGGTTGCTTGGTGTAAGACATTGATCGTTTGACTGAAACCGCGAATGAGCTTGCCAAAGGCAATATCCGCGCCACACAGTTCTTTTTACATGACCGGAGGCACCGTGACGCCCAAGACTTCCAAAGTGCGAATCAGTTCTCGACGGACCACCGCGACAGTGGCGAGCAGGAATTGTTTTCGCTTCTCATCCGGCTCACTGAGGATGGGATGTCGATGATAAAAAGTGTTGAACAGTTGCGAGAGTTGGAACGCGTGCTTTGCCAGGTACGCCGGCTCAGTGGTTGAGATGCATTGATCAACGATGTATGCCGTCTTCGCCGCCGCGAGCCAAAGTTCCCAGATTTCGTTCGCCGATTCGTCGGCCAGGAATTTCCCGAATTCTACGCCAGAGCCGTGGTTCGCAACTTCTTTGCAGAAAGTATCCGGATCAATCTCTGCCTTTTTAAAAATGCTCGCGGCGCGAACAACAGCATACTGTGCGTAGGGTCCGGTCTCGCCTTCGAAGCTGAGCGCTTCTTTGAAATCGAAGGCAATCACGGATTGCTTGGTGAACTTCAGCATGAAGTAACGCAGCGCACCGATCGCGATTTGGGTGGCAATGGCTAAGCGTTCAGCCTCGGTCAGCTGAGGGTGCCGTGAATCGACCTCATTCTTCGCAGAGACGATGAGTTGATCGAGCAGGTCGTCGGCCTTCACGCCAAAACCCTTGCGGCCTGAAACCTCAATGTAGGAGCGCGTTTTATCTTCTTCGCTGAGACTGTATCCAAGCTCGGCGGCGCATCGCGGCGTGAGGGCCACCATCTCGTAAGAAAAGTGGGTGTAATGGTCGGCGGCTTCGTTGTGGCCAAGCCCGCGCAGCGCTTCGATCACTGTGTTTTGCGCCTCGGACTGGCGGGCATCGATGACGTTGTAGATTTCGGAGACGCTGCCAAAGTGCGGATGGTCCTTCTCACCGTCTGTGGCGGAAATCCAGCAGTCGTGCTGATTGGGATAGCGATAAAACTTGCAATAGCCGAAGTCCCGGCCGAGCAGGCCAAATTTCCACATGTGATAGGCGATGTCCTTTCCGACATAGCCAACCGTGCCGTTGGAACGGACGATTACTTTCTGATCTTCTTCGGAGATACCTGGTGCGCGAATATCGACGCCGGCCTTCGGGGAAATCTCCACGAGGAGATCATCGACGTCGATGTCGCTGATTGTGTCTGATCGCTTTGGTTTCTTCTCCGTGTCAGCAGTCGCGGGCAAGAGTGCCCGCGCCACACGTTCCGTTCCAGCGCGGCGCATGACCCAGCAGCCCTTGTTCTTGCCTTCGGTCTCGTAAGTGAGTACGCCCGCTTCTTTGAGCTTGCCGAATGCTGCATCCCAAAAATGCAGGTGCAGGATCTCGCTCTCGCGCGGGAGGAAGTCATACTCAATGTCGAGGCGGTCCATGGTTTCGAGATGACGCCGCAACACGGCAGTCGAAATCAACTCGGCGATGGCCGAAGTAGCAGAGGAGGAATCTTCGATGGCATGCAGCGTATCGCGGCGAGCCTGCAAGTTGCCTTTGTCCTTCTCGTACCACTGCGAGACACGAGCGTAGAGGTCCCAGCAATAGTAATCAAAACGTGGTTTGCGAGTGAGCGCTTCGATCTCCGCGCGCGATTTTTTCTCGATGTGCGTGAATCCCACGACTACGTCGGCAACTTGCACGCCTGTGTTGTCGATGTAGTTCTGAACATCGACTTCCCTTCCCGCGTATCGCAGCAGGCGCACAAATGTGTCCCCCAGTACGGCGTTGCGCAGATGGCCGATGTGCGCGGCCTTATTGGGATTGATGCTGGTGTGCTCGACCAGTATTTTCCCGGAGGCAACATCGGCGGGGGGCTTCTCGTCGGCGGTGAGCGCCGCCGCCATCCAGGCGCGGTCGATCTTGACATTCAAATAGCCGGGAGGCGCAACCCGCATTCCGGCGATGCCGTCGATGGTGCCGATTTCGTCTCGGATGGATTCTGCTATCTTCAGCGGCGCGCTGCGCAGTGGCTTGGCGAAGGGAAATAAGGGTATGGCAAAATCGCCGAGTTCGACCTTCGGAGGCTGTTCGATGACCACCGCAGGCAGAGACGCGCCCGGATAACGGCGTGAAAGAAAGTCGGAAATGTTCTGCGCCAGACGGCGTTCCAGATAACGATACAAGGCTTTCCTCTGAGATTTTGAGAAGAAGCGATTCTAGCAGAGCGCGCAGCAGCCGCTGGATTGACGCAGGATGCATGGTTCCCTATGATGAAAAATCGGTGCTTCTTCTATGCGGATCGCCTACCTTGAGTGTTTTTCCGGCATCAGCGGCGATATGTTTATGGGCGCGCTGGTGGACGCCGGCGTTGCGCCTAAAATCCTCGAAGAGGCGGTGGCAGCACTCAACATCGGGGCGCGCCTCGAGATTTCACGGGTGGTCCGCAGCGGAATTTCGGCTACGAAGGTAGATGTGTGGGTGGACGGGGAAAAGGATCTGCCGCGGGAGGAGTTTTGGGAACGGGAGCGACATCAGCATGAGAACCATGAGCCTTCGCATGCGGACCATGAGCATCATAGCCACTCGCATCCATCTCCTCGTGAGATTTCGCGGACAAAAGTGTCCGCGCAACACGAGCACGGACATGGTTGCGGACTGGCGGAGATTCGTCAGATTATTTCAGCGGCTGCCATTTCTGAACGCGCGAAGAAAACTGCGATCTCGATTTTCGAGGCTCTGGGATGGGCTGAAGCAAAGATTCATAATACCTCCATCGAGAGCGTGCATTTCCATGAAGTGGGCGCCGTCGATGCAATGGTTGATATCGTCTGCGCGGCGGTAGGAGCAGAGGCGCTGCGAGTGGACGAATTTATATGCTCGCCGCTGAATGTCGGCGGAGGCACGGTGAAGTGCGCACACGGCACGATTCCGGTACCCGCGCCCGCGACGGTTGAGTTGCTGTCGGATGCTCCTGTGTATTCGTCCTCCGTGAAAAAGGAACTTGTGACTCCGACCGGCGCGGCGATTGTAAAAACACTGGTCTCCCGCTTCGCTGCTTTTCCGGAGATGAAGATTGAACGGTCAGGCTATGGGGCCGGCACACGAGACTTTCCCGGCCATCCAAACGTAGTGCGGCTAACCCTGGGTGAGGCGGTTTCGACCACTTTGGCTGCCAGTACTGCTTCTGAAACAATCACGGTGCTGGAAGCGAATCTCGACGACCTCAATCCGCAGGTTTTTGGCTACGTGATTGACCGGTTGTTCGATGAGGGCGCACTGGATGCTTTTGGGGTGCCCGTGCAGATGAAGAAGAATCGTCCAGGCATAGTGCTGACCGCGCTGTGCAAACCGGAAGATGCCGACAAACTGTCGCAGATCTTATTCAGCGAGACTACAACGCTGGGCGTGAGGCGGCGCGATGAGGCCCGTCAGACCCTGGCGAGACGCTTGGAGAGGGTCAGCACGTCGTGGGGCGAAGTCCGGATCAAGATTGCCAGCATGAATGGAACCGACACAAACTACGCTCCTGAATACGAGGACTGCCGGCAGATTGCGGTGGAGCACCACGTGCCGCTGAAGCAGGTGATGGGAGAGGCCGTGGAGGCTTACCTGCGCGTCCGCGGGGAAAAAAAGCAGGTTCCTCAGCGGCTTAACGCCGCTTCGGAATGACAACTCTCATTTCGGATACCGCTTAGTGGCGCTTCGGAATGACTACCCTTAATCGAGAGATCACAGAAAGACGGGGAATGAGCAAGAAGTTTTACATCACGACACCGATTTACTACGTGAACGCGCGGCCGCATATTGGACACGCGTACACGACGATTGCCTGTGACACGATTGCACGGCGTCAGCGATTGCTGGGAGCGGAGACGTTTTTCCTTACCGGCACGGACGAACACGGGCAGAAGATTGAGCGCGCCGCCCAGGCTGCCGGAAAAACTCCACAGCAGTATGCCGATGAGATCTCCAACGAGTTTCGGCAACTGTGGAAGCGGATGGGCATCTCGAACGACGACTTCATCCGAACCACCGAAGACCGCCACAAGAAGCGCGTGCAGGAACTGTTTCGCCGCATTCGCGACAACGGTTACATCTACAAGGGAACTTACACCGGACAGTACTGCGTCTCGGACGAACTGTATGTGGACGGCGCACAACCGGGCGATCCCTGCCCCACCTGCGGACGCATCACCGAGACGGTGCAGGAGGAGAATTACTTCTTCAAGCTGTCAGCATTTCAGGACAAATTGCTGGCTCTGTATGCGAATCCGGAATTCATCCGTCCCGAGGCACGGCGCAACGAAGTGATTTCCTTCGTGCGCTCGGGGCTGCGTGACCAGTCCATCAGCCGTTCCACTTTTAAGTGGGGCATTCCCGTGCCCGACGATCCCGAGCACGTGATCTATGTCTGGTTCGATGCGCTGGCCAACTATCTGACTGCGATTGGCTACGGTTCCTCGCACCCGGGCGCTCAGGAGGCGTTCAAGAAATTCTGGCCGGCTGATGTCCAGATGATCGGGAAAGAGATTGTGCGTTTCCACTGCGTGTACTGGCCTGCCTTTCTGATGGCGGCAGGCCTAGCCGAGCCCAAAACAATTGTGGCGCACGGATGGCTGCTGTTCGAAGAGAGCAAGATGTCGAAGTCGCGCGGCAATATTGTGCGCACAGAAACGATTCTCGACGTGCTGGGAGCGGACGCTCTCCGGTACTTTCTACTGCGGGAAGTTGTGTTTGGGCAGGATGGAGCGTTTTCATTCGACGCTTTGGTGCAACGCTATAACTCCGATTTAGCGAACGGACTGGGAAATCTGGCCAGCCGGACGCTTACGATGATCAATCGGTATTTCAAAGGCGAGGTCCCTTATCCTTCGCATGCGGCATCGAAGACTGGCGCCGACGATGCGATTGCCGAAACCGCACGGAAGACCATTCGTGAATTCGGAACGCTCTTCGACCAGTTCCAATTCTCTCGCGCGCTGGAAGGCGCGTGGGCGCTGATCGCCGCAGTGGATAAGTACATCGTCGAGAACGAACCCTGGGCCCTGGGCGAGAAGCAGGATGAAGACAGCCGCTCACGTTTGGCCACCGTTCTTTACACGGCTGCGGAGGCCTTACGCATAGCAACCGCATTGGCTTATCCAGTAGTGCCGGAAGCAGCAGCGAAAATCTGGGTGCAGTTGGGTTTGGGGGATATCAAGAAGCTAGCGTTGAATGAACTTACCTGGGGGCAACTGCCTCTGGGAACAAAGTTGGGCGAGATCCAGCCAGTTTTCCCTCGCGCCGACAAGAGCGCGATCGAAAGGATGCAGAAGATGGAAGAGGGGCAGCGAGAGACCGTATTGGAGGCACCCGCAGCAGGCACACCGGGG
>Ga0209006_10002210_pt1 | contig 17723 bp, 22 predicted proteins | sample JacPin_JW_Ref_O2_FD_188567 | JGI IMG/M metagenome (GOLD analysis project Ga0209006, IMG submission 188567) | Forest soil microbial communities from Algoma, Ontario, Canada - Jack Pine, Ontario site 1_JW_Ref_O2 (SPAdes) (version 2) | ecosystem: Environmental > Terrestrial > Soil > Boreal... | reverse complement strand
AATACCATCCCTTGGGCAATGGTCTGACGAGAATATATATTAGTACACGGAAAAAGTCACGACTAGATTGATGGCCAACATACACCAAGGGCGGCTTTTTCGATGTTATCGGCATGGTCAGACAATTTCATATGCCTATGACCAGAGAAGGGATTTGTTTTTTGGCATTCGGACAAGGACAGGATTGCTGACAGACCTTAACATCATGAGAGAGGACAGCAAAAGAGCTGTAGGATTAGCGAGGCCTTTGCCTAGATCACGCCTATCATTGAATGAACGAAGTAGACAGAACCGTGACCCACCTGCAATGTCAGGAGCTGAACCGTGAACAGCCTCGAAAATAGACGCGTCCTGAGAGTATGCTCAGGGTATGATACAAAATTGACGTAAAAGAGCAGTAACGCACGCGTCCGATATTGCCGGACGGTGTGAGTCCCAATCCACCAATGAGACCAGCACACATATCGGAAAGGATGTCGCCATATAAGTTGGGCATTACCATGACACGATCGGCAAATGGCCTGGGATTTGTAACGATCCGGAGGCAAACACGATCAAGTAGATCTTCGTCGTAAGAGATACTCGGAAACTCTTTTGATACCTGACGGCACGCAGACAGGAACATGCCGTCGGACATTTTCCTATCGCAAGACTTGAAATGCGTTCTTTGGGGACGAGGACAAGGCAGATGCGTACATGATATTGGCCTTGTGTACGGCTGTTACCCGCTTCCTTCCGCTGGATTGAGCGTAGTGGAAAGCGTAACGGGCGACACGTTCCGATGCATCCCATGTAATGAGTTTCATGGACTGAACAACACCGTCCACCACCTGGAAGGCCAACGGTTATACGCGACTGTAAATTGGGAGATTCTCAATATGACGTACCTCGTGCTCTATGCCAGAATACTCTCCTTCGGTGTTTTCTCGGATCAGTACAGTGTCCACGTCGTCGTAAGGGGTTTTGAAACCCTTGATTGAAACACAAGGTCTAACGTTTGCAAAGAGATTGAAAGTTCTTCGAAGGGTCAAATTCAAAGATACGTGGCCTTTTCCAACTGGAGGATACAAACGTTCAGCATCATAAGCATTCGAAAGGAGATAACTGCCCACTCGGAGTTGCCAATGGACCTACATAGCGTCAGTTTACGAGGTCGTTGGGAGTCTTACAATGACATTCACCTTTCAAGGCTACCGTGTTCCTCCTCACTGATTGGATGGCACTCTCCGGGATGACAGTTTTCCCGCCTTTTAGAACGGGTGTGACACTAACTTCTTCCCATTGAATAGGAACCTAATTGCGAGAGTAGAAAAAAATCGGCGAAATAGAATGTAACAGAGTCCATCTGTGCGTACTGCAGCGGCTGTGTAAATGTCTTTGATGGATTGGCTAATTTCAGGACCAATGCCTTGAAAAGAAATGAAAAGTGAGTCGAATGAATAACAACATGGCCCACCATCTCCAGGTATCAAAGTCACGGTGTATTTTCCCTGAATGGTTGATCGTTGGTCATTATTTATGCCTGCGAGAAAGATGGTTCAAACATTGCTACTCTTCTGTCCGGCAAAAGCAGCTGTTGGAGCGGCTGAAGCGTAGCGGCGAAGGGTCTGGGCGATATTTATACTCAAATTCGGTACTCATAGCCAAGCGAAAGGAGCTTACTTGTGGTTGCTTCCACGGGCATTGAGCCAACAGCCGTAGAGTCAGCATCTTGATCGTTCAATTGGTCACGGGACTCTAAAGGTGCAGATACAGTATATACTAGTGGTATGCGATAATCAACTCAACAAGCCGTCTAGCTGCTGTCGATACTTCTCCATTGTCCTCTCCGTTTCCTCGTCCGACTTGTTTTGCAATGGCTGTAACTTTCCTTGGTCAATACCGTTTCACTAGGTGAGAACAATTTAAATGTCACCGGAAGCTCAGTCCCAGCCGCGCCTGCTTCACCCAATTTGCCATCTGTCAACTCAAACAACACCTTATCCACTTCCACGTCAGCTTCCTCCTCTATCTCGTCGTCTTCTTCCATGTTTAGTGTGTCTTCCACCATTTCTTCCATGATCCCAGCCTATATATTTGAAATGAGAATATTCCAATCGACCAAGTGCAATGGATTACCTTTGTCATTTCCATACTCATCTCCCGCATAGTCTGACTGATCTGGGGCAACTTGATGAGTGCGTTGGAGAGCTTCATGATTTCGGTAGATTTCTGGAGAGAGCCGGTTACTTTGACTAAAGCTTCGTTCCATAAGCAACAAGTAGCTCAGTCAGCGATCACGACATCGGTGAATCCAACGGACGTGCGAACCCATTTGTTGCGACAGTTGTAACCCAATCGATCCCAACCGCGCCTTACTAACGGACAAGCGATCCTTCTGCTTGTCGCTTCTGATGACCTCTCTGGCTAGGATGCGCGCTGACTTTACATCACCCTTGACTGCAAGTTGCTTGATGGTTTGACGACTTTTTGAAGTTTGGACATCAAGCTTGAGAATGAAGTTAGTGACCAAAGCCGAGCTCCAAGGTTATGTGCGAACCTGCCTCATCTCCCTATCAAGTTGTCTGGACTCTGAACGTAGTTTAGACTGCCATGCTCGTACTTTCTCCTCAGGTGTTGGACCGTACAAAAATCGGTTAATAGATTGCATAGCAAGGACGTTGACATAAGCTGAGTCACAATACACTCAGCTATGCGTTGACAGCCATATATTGCGGAACTCGACCAATGATAGGGCTTCGTCGTTTTACATCCAGCCTGGCCGGGGGGTTGGGTACATGTCAGTGACCGGAATAACGGTAGCGGCCTTGCCGCGTTTGCGATGTCAATTCTTGATTACGGTAGTGCGTCCTTTGGCGAGTCTCCTGATGACAGCTGGTAGTCGGGAAATACTTTTACTACTCGTACAACACTAGAGCTGCAGACAAGACTACGGCATACTAAACGATACATGAACAGTCTACACCCATCCTACAAGGATTCAGGTAAAGGGAAAGTCATACAAAAGAAATAGGAAAGTAAATCTACACCCATCCTGCAAGAATTGGGCGAGGGGAGACTCATACGAAGGAAACTGTGTCAGACCTTTTCAACCTTCAAGGACCTTTCTGTATCTGATTTACCAGAACTTCCCAATAACTCCAGTCTGAACCATCCGAGCCATTTAAAATATCCGTTTCGCCGCTTGGTTCCGGTGTGACCCCGAACAATCCCTGGTAATCAGCTCCGCCAGGTCCTCCCCACGACAGTCCGGGGGTACCAGGTGTGCCATCCAATGAGAGGCCATTGCTTACGGGATTGCACCAGTTATCCAAGAGCGATTGAGCAGCAGATTCGAACTCGTCATCTGCGCTTGGACTGCCAGACCCTACTGGGGATAGTGCATATCCGTCTGCCTGTGGTAGACGATGGATTGGGGGTACACGAGCGTACGCACTACCAGCAGAATAAGGTGTCGTCGGAGATGGGTGTGGCGAGGCACGCGGTGATGATGTTTCTCTCAGGAGAGACGGGAATGTTGGTCGTGGCTGCCGTGCTGATCCCGACTGGTGCAAACCCAATAACAAGTGAGCATCCATTGGATGATCAACTCCATCGGAAGGTTTTTTGTCCACATCCCTCTTTCGGTGCGAGCCTGGACTATTACTCTCGACCTGGGACGCCTTCTTTTTCAAAAATTCAATTATTTTCAGCTCCCTCCGGGTCGTTTCATCCATTTCCCGAATGCCCTCGTGATCTTGAATGAATCCATCGAGGATGGCATGCATTGCGTTTGCATCCTTACCCGAAGGCTCAAGAACCAGGTATATCCCACTGATCATGGCAGTCTGGAATTCTCGATACGCGTTGCTGAGGGATTCTCGCGCATCCCTAGGCATGGCCTCTCGAAATGCCTGCCGAATGCTAAAGTCTTTTATGGCAGATTCGAAGCATGCGGTTCTTGAGCGATAATAACGATCTGAATGAAGTCGCCGAAGTAGGTAGGGACGATGCAAACTGATTCTAATAAACCAAATCTCTGTGATGAGAAGGAATCGGTGAACGCGGATGTACTTCGAAGTTTCGTCGAGGGATGTGTCCGGTGTAAGGGAGAAATATGGCGGAAGGTTGTTAACAAAGGCCATGAGTTCATCATCGAGAGCTATTACTTCTGAATAATGATTGGGTGTCCGGACTTGTTGGAAGTGATGCACCATACGACCAATGATAGCTGCCAAGCCGTGTCGGAGAATGACGAAAGTCATTGATGTCGGAGTTGAGAGCGAAGGTGGATTGCGGATTTGAGCTGCGGTAGATTCATCGTCGATGTTGAGCGGAGGAAATGTCGATGTATAATCATCTTGAATGGCATTGGGTCTTCCCAGAACCAGGGCATAAGATCGATCGGCGTGGTAGATATATGACCTACAAAAGACATGAGCATGACTTTTGTCGACATGCTGAGCAGCAGACCAACCAGATACGGCGACGATATTCAACTTGGGCTGAATCCATTCGCTACATCACATGTCGGTCAGGAAAATACGGGTTCCTCGTGGATAACTCACCATGGTGGATCCATCTCGGTGAAGGCCCAAGGCCTGAGCGGTTCGGACGGCTGCGCCTAACTGACTCCAGCATTCGGTAATACGCCGGTCGAAAGTCAGGAATCGCGCACTCTAAACTTACTCAATGCAAGCAGATTGAAAGAAGTTGGAGTTACTAACCAGTAAACGAGTAAGGACGACATTCAAAGAATCCGGCTGGATGGCCGCAGCGATAAGAAGTGACCTTCGAGCTGCGAAAGTTTCAGAGGAATTAAAACACAGCTGGCGGAGACGCACAGGACCAATAATATCGTAAAGATGTTATTCGTCGGGAACGCGCATCACCTGCAAGGTGCTCGGGAGCTAATCTTACGGCGATAGCGAGAACCACAAATAACAGTGGGAGGAAACGAACATCGTTTGGATTGATTCCAATACCATTTGCACATATAGAAGTATATCCTGCACGAAAGTCGTGTTCAGAAATGGGATAGCGGGTCCAGTTTCTATTTTTTCCAAGTAAATCATGGAACACTGATAATGCAAAGTCAACATACATGGTGTTGAAGTAGTAATCGATAAGAGCATCGGAGAACCGTTGTGGGGGAAGTTCTTGAAGCAGCTCCGATATCTTGTGAGGAGGAAGACCACATTCTTGCACGAGACTGTTCAAATTATCCGCTGCCGACATCTCTGAATCTTGTTGACCGGCGTCACTCGATGGGCTCATATCGTCCGTGGGAAGTGATTCCTTCACAGGCATCCCTAATTGGGTCAACTCCTGCAACCGCAGCTCGTTAGTGTTGTGAAATTTTCCGTACAGGCTGTGTCCGGGTTTGACGACATTCCGTATCTGGTCAACATGTTCACTTCAGAGACAGGGCAAAGTCGATAAAACAAAACTTACTTGCGCAAGGACGGGATCAGGAGCCACACTTCCCGAGGCACTGTTACCGTACCATGTTCCACTTTGAAATGTACCCCCACTGGGATCTTGTTCCTCCATTTGCGAGCGGCTGTCGTCCTCTGGGCAAGATACTGAACGAGCGCGAGAGCTTGTAGGATTTCCATCGACGAATGAAGGGGTTCCCGGTAAACAATACTGAGGCAACGCCATTTCAATGATGTTCTCTAGCCTGGAAATTCGTGCATTGAAGTCCTGGTCTGTTTTGCCGGGAGTGTATGCTTTACAAAGCTCCGGGACTTTTCGTGCAATACACTGATTCGACATATCAGTGAAATGCGCATAAATATTCGAGGAAGTGACAAACATGAGAACATGGAATCTCTCGGTTGCACTATCATTATTGAACGATCATTATGAGATATAAGCTTTATGAGATATAGAAAATCACTTTCTGCTTGCGGCGGTGGCACTCTCCACAGGAAAAGCTGAGGGGATGGTAAGTTGGGTCGACCTCTACAGAAGGAGTTGAGTCAAACCTGACTCTCATTCTTTGCTTCTTGGGGGTGAGCCCACGAGATTCGTCTTCAACTTTTCTCCTCTTGACGGAGGGGAAGCTCAATATAGGCTCTGGTGAAGGACGATCCGCAGATTTGACCATGGTTGGACATCAAGATACCAATGATCGGCCCTGGGCAAAGTCTTTATCGGAGTCACGCGTGACACCAATACGTGACATACAATAATGAACGCGACACGGAGGCAGTCTCTGGCTGAAAGCGCCGTCATCGAGAGCGGTCAGAATGGCTATAAGCAGTTCTGTATGTTAACGTCTTTGTGCACCATGTCTCCTGCACTAATGCCTCACATGCTGAAGATCGTGCGCGAGCGAAAGAATTTGTCGAATTACATGACCAGGTTCAGGTATGTGATGTGGTCCTCATTGTGTTTGTGATTTAAATTCGATTCAAGACCAGCTTTACGTTACTCGACTCTTTGGAATCCTTTCTTTCTACCTTTCAGAAAGATCTTTCTGCAGTCTCTGGCCAAATATGTGATTTACAAGACCGTAGCAAAGATCTCGACAATAAACTCAAAAGCAGACGGGTGTGCTTCACTCATATCTATCCGCAACAATCATTGAAAGTCACGTAGAAAATAGAAAAACCCCTCGCCAGTCTGATAACCGACATCACAATTCCCCCCTCGTTAGCGACCATCATCCTTGACTCAGACGTAGATGAGTCTTGGGTTTCCACGATAGACGACTTCGAACACCGCCTGGAAACTTGCAAGGCTCGTACGCGTGTGAAGGCTGCCAGAGATCTAGGGGAGGTTGCAGAAGGACTGCGAATTGTGGTGTGTAATTTATCGCTACCCTTGTCACGCAGAATCTGACATCCTGTCAGGCGGCAACCAAATTGCGAGGATTCTTCCTCGCCCTTTTGCACCCTATCCGTACCAGTGTGACGACGAACATGCAAGTCATCCAGACATCGGTCCTCTTGAAATATAGGCCGCTGTACGGATTTTTGCAACGACAAGCACCAAATGTAGCTCAAGAGGTACAGAGATCCTACGTCAACGCTGCTCGTGTGTACTATGAGACGGGATTCCGGCGATATGCTCGGAATCTTGGATGGATTAAGGTCTGTAAGCCACCCATGGAATCTGGTGGCCACTGTTCAATTCTATCAGGCTAGGACGGCCGAGAAGCTGGAAGCGATTGTGACTGGAATAAACGAGAAGGATAGGGATAGTGATGTAGCCCTTGAGCGGCTGGCGCACGCTAAAATAGAAGGGCCCGGCGTCACACTGGCCTTCATGGCAGATGATAAAAACCATGTACGTCCCATTTCTCGGTAGATCGCCTTGAATCTGATCACCAACATATTGAGAGTAGAAAGAGCCCGTAGAAGCCCTTCTTCGATCCCTTTTGTTGGTTTTGATGGATAACGCAGTCGCCGAATACTCTTTTGTCACAGCTTTTTTTAGGTCAGAGACCGATGCTCCCACTTTATCTTCATCAGGGGAACATTTCAACGCATTGCTATCTCCTACCACTTCGCTATCTCATGGAAAAGGTGGCCTTGTGGACCAAACATCGCACCCTGGGCCCGATTTTGGTGGATATATAAAGGTAGATAGCGAACTTGGAAAAGTTAACCCGGCTACGACAAAAGCGGACCAGGCCAACTCAGATGCCATATGGAAGCAGATATTGGACCCAGTCCTCGAGTACTGCCAGGTGTGTGTGCCAGGCCATCCTTCCTCCATTCCGACTTACGATTATGACCCTAGACTTTCGTTCGATCCGTTCTCGATCCTGTTCCGCAAGCCGTTCCTCTCTTGACGATGATTCGTTTAACGGAAGACGTTATCGCAGAGGTCCAGAAGCGAAATTGTCCACCCCTAGAGAAGTTCGTGTTTGGCCTCCGGTTGCAGATGTGGCCCGTTTTTCAGAAGGCCATGGCAGAACACATCGAGGCTTTAAAGAAGCTGGCAGAAGGCGCAAGCAACAGTTACTTTATGCGGTCTGTGTCAACGACAGATGCTGCCGTTTCAACCGTAAGCTACTCTTTATTGCCGAGGTCTGTTATAACAGTGTTATAGATTTGCCAACGATACGTCACCTTATTCAACTCTTTCGTGATCTTGACTCCCGACGATGAAACCATGATTTTCTCAAAGTAAGGAATCACGACTGGCAATGTTATGATGACGCTCAACACCGGTAGTTTGGCTCGTTTGCGGCAAGAACTGACCAAGCTGATTACGAAGCACACCGAGCGTTCCATTGGAGATACCATTGAGAGGGCAACCGCACTGTCGAACTTGTACGATAGTTTACATCAAGGCTTGAGTGTAAATTTCCTGATTTTACTCCCTTTCACCACTTGGCTGATCCCATTCCACTAGAAAAGGACCCGCTTTACCCTCCACCCCAAATCACAACAAGAAACAGCATATTGGGCTGGGAAGGAGGAAGAAGCGAGGAGGAGAATAGTATCTGTCAGCCAACGGAGATCGAGGCCGAGCTAATCTCTTATTTTAAAATGATGCTCGTAATTGATACACTATGTATGTACTTCCTAATGGGAAGCAAGTTCGAGATCACGACTTACTCAGTGGAACTCTGCGTGACGACAATCAATAGAGAGAAGAAATAGGGGGAGGGGAACTTACTGCTGGCCAGTCCTTTGCAAAGCGGGAAAGGAGCTTCTCAGAAGACTACTTCCATTTTGTTTTGCAATGCCTAGTTTATTCAGAACATCGCGTACTTCACCGGGTCGTGGAGTGGTCAACCTTTTCTTGGACCTAGACCGAGGTCGTGGTAGCCCTCCTGCGACTATATCGCCTCCAACGATCGAGGAAGAGTGATCAACAGTTGAGATGGACGGTGGGCCAGTTAAAGCAGGGTTCGACACACTGCTACGTCCCTCAAGGGCCTCTCTAAGATCAGTGACCCCAACGCTTCTTGCAGATCGGGTCAAGCTCTGGAGTGAGAGGTTCTCTATGTGCATTAAAGCAGGGGATATTTTCAATAAAGGAGGAACTGTGTCCCCGCGGAAGTTATTGTCCAAGTTCGACGACTGGGGCGCCGCTAGAGAAGTGGTCAGGTTGATCGGGTAAAGCGGCTCTAGCATTAATCTCACAATCTTTGAGCGATGATTCGGCTGTCCATGTAACAGCAAATCGACGAAGTAGTCCCTGTCGATCGAGCCCGGCGGACTTTTGCGCATTCTGATTCGATGCAATCGCAATTATCGCGAGTTCTGGGTCTACGCCTAACCAGCTTTCCTTGGTCACTTTGACGTCTGGCGAAAATTGTTTGGCTTCACGTGGGGGGTGGAGAATACCCATTTCCAAAGAAGAAAGGCGGGGCAAGCATGATGGCGACGGCATCGAAGAAATGGCCTAATATGTTCCCCAACGTCAAGAAGAGGCCCTTGTAACAAACGGGAAACATACCTGATTGGTGATTTCCAAAAGCTCTGGGCAGTCCCAAACATTCGCAATTGTTGACCATACTCTTGTAGTAATCTCCTTGATTGCCATTACTCGCTGCCAAGTGACCTGATCGTCCATATCATCTGCATTGGCGGCGGATTCCAGTGCTAACAGCATGGGGACACCGGTAAGTAACCCCCTGACAGGCAATTGTTCGTGGACGGTGGTAAGGATATCGAGAATGTGAGCGTAGTCTGAGGCGGATGCTGAAGTTGACTTCGAGACATTGTGTGGAACTCGGTCCAAGAGGCGTTGAATAGCCGATGATTTTCGAGATCGAGGTGCAGCTGCTAAAGTCAGGGAGCGACGGCCACTTCCATGAGAATGTCGGTGTTCCGAAGACCCGGAAGTCGGAAGAGTGTTCGCGGGCGAGTCCCCGTTCGCAGAATGCTCTGGCGTGGGCGTCGAGCTGGAGGCATATCCTAGACATGGTGTGGTGGCCAGAATATAAATATAAGAATGCATGGCATTCAGGAACTTGGTTACGAATTCCCCTTGCGGCACTGTATTCGTCGCTTGTGTGAACGTGGCTGGGATTCCATCTACGTTTGTGTATTCGCCTTTCTTGGGGAATTCATTTATTAGGTAGAACACTAGGGCTTCGGAGTAGTCCGCCCGTAAAGAATAATCTGCATCACACAGAATACTCAACGTATCTCGCCAGAGGTCTATAGGAACGTTCGTCCTCCGTGCTTGCACCCGGTCATCGCGAGTATGATTGTCTAGCGTGAGTGCATTTGGTGCAGATATATGTCGCGGCTTTACCTCGTTATTTCCTGCGATGGCCTTGGTAGCTTCATTTTTATCTGCAGTCCGTATAAGCCCCAGGAGTCCCGCCAGGAGGCATCGGATGGCTTGGGATCTGCTTTGCACATAATCTGCTTTTCTGGAGCCAGGAACACCTTGCGCATCCACAATCACCAGACGACCGACCAGCTCCATTCCGAGGTCATGGATCTGATCAGAATAATAGACGTGACTGCCAAGTGACGCAATGCAGTCCACCAAAGCGGGCAACAATGGATCTTCCGGGTCAAGAGTGATGCGGCGTAATAGAAGAGTCATAAGGTTTGAGATAATGTCCGATGTAGACAGATTAACAAGCGGAACGGGCGAATTGAAGACTGCTGTCACCATAGCCGCCAATGCGTTGTGGAGAGATGTCGTTGCCGGTATGTCCTGACTTTCCAAAAGCCGCTCAACCAGCCAAGTTGGTACAGCGTAGCGGTATTGGTATTGCGCCCACTCTGATACTTTCTGAGCAAACCAGCAACAGTGCTCAATTTTGCTCCAGCCATTGAGTTGATCGAGGCTCCCAAAAACGGCCCGCATAATGTGACCAAGTTGTGCGCCATTCGAATGCTCCAACAAAGCAAATAGCGCACGTAGAGACGCATTGGCCACATCCACTATTGACGGGCCGCTATCTCCATCGATGTGGACGTGGATTGAGGCCGCTCGTCTTTCCATGGCAGGACGCGTTCGAAATTCGGCCAGGTAGGGCGATGTAGGAGCTTCTTTTACCGCCAAAGACCTGGTCGAGGTCGAGGTCAACGTGTGGACAGGTAAATAAGCCTAGCGTACTAACTGCTCGTGCAACACGGGAAGCTCCGTCTGAAGAAGCGTGACAAGAAGGGGTCGGACAATGGCCGAAACCTGTGTTCTGAATTGAGCCGAATCGTTGTACAAGGCTTCAGATGTTATTGCTCCGGTTAGGGCTGCCAAGCCGATCAGACGGGTGCTGAAGGAGCTCTCAGTATTTGACAAGAAGGAATAGAGACATCCATTTACCGGTTCCTGACTTCGTTATCGAGCGATTTTGACTCAACGCTACTCAAATCGGAGAATCTGCGCAAAGCGGATAGATAACTCTGTGTTACACTACTGTCTGCGCCTATAAAATGTCCGTCTGTAAAAGTAGTCCATGTTGTGAACTACAAGACATCAGTAAATTCTACAACAAGGACCTTCGAACACAAACCAGACTAGCCGTTCTTGCCACCACTTCTAGATCCGAAGGGAGGGCAGAAAGGACAGCGTCGACGGATGAGATGAGGGAGGAAGTCAGGAGGGAGAGATCACGTCGACATTCTGTCGCGAGGGCCTTTACTATCGATAGCGTGATTAGAAGGGAACTTCGTGTCGTAAGATCTAGGTGAGAGGAATGTCGGTTTGCATAGCTGGTGAAATACTCACGCTCGCAGACGCGTATTTCCAGCTCGAGCCTTGAGGCATTCGGCCCTTGCCCGTTTCTCCAATTCATTCCCCAACTTATTCAATTTACCGGGGTGATTTGAAGCATAGTATGTAAGACGAGATAGTTCCTGTGTGTTGGGTTGATATTCTGGCCCAGATGTCACGAGAGCGGATGAAGGTGGGTAACACGCAGCAATGAGTCGAACATGATGAGGGGAGAAAAATTGCATTTGAAGCCACAGATTGTGGATGTAATTGACTAATGATTGAGTACTGAGCGCTGAGCGTTGGCTAGTCAAGTAATTAGAAGAAAATCATAATGGTCTGAATGACATATAGGTCACACGTGTCACAAGTCATAAAAATTAAATGTCACAACGGAGTCCAGGTATGACCTGCGTCCGCGCCGTAAAAATTGACACCCTTCTTTTTGTGTGAGTCGTGGAATGCATGAATTCAACCCTCTCACCAGTTTATCAAGCAATTGACGCAATCTCGGTCTCAGACCACGGGATGACTGGTCATCAACGATCTTGAAGAAAATATCGAAATGAATTGGCTAGATAAATGATTTAAATAAGAATCGACAGGAAATTCCGACGCGACGAGGAAACACTTGCCTCATATCGTAATATTCGCATGTACAGCTTCTCGTTATGAAGGATCCTTTCTTTCACTGCCTTTTCCCATCTATCGCTACACTCGTCAGTCTGGCTGTATTCGAGTTCATGGACACCCGTTTCTGTATTTTCTCTCTTCTTAAAATGCATGCCGGTGACATTTGTCTGGTAAAACCTGGATCTCGAGTCATAGCCATCAGCGAAAACGCCATATCTATATCTGCTTGAGTGTTCTTGCATCTCTACACGGCATCCCGGAGATCTGGCTTCGACGTGGCCTTGAAGGTCAAAGAGTTCATTACTATCATAGCCCGTCTTCGACACAAGAGCGGGAAGTTGGAGGGAAGGTAGTTCGACAGAGGCGTGGTCGCTTCTGCCCGAGGGATGCTGGAGAGGCACTCTTACGCTTGAAGTAGTAAGGCCAGTGATGGGGGTGAGAGGACGTGAGGAGCATTCCTAAATGTTATCAGCTTTGCTTGAGATGGTAGTGAAGTTACGCACACGTACACCCCCAGTAGAGAGCGCAGCAGCGTCCATCTCTTGAAGAGTCGTCCCAGTTGGGGGTAGTTGGCTCGATTCCTGAATGGGTGTAACTTTGCTCGGTGCATAGATCTGGGTTTGTACGTGGAAGTCGGCCTCTTCCAGAACGGTAGGTATGTTACCGAAAAAGATGTCCTGAGCTTTGTTGCAAATAACATCCCGCGTTTCATTGCCACTTCGGATGATGGTTAACATTTCTGGACGCCTGCCCCTCTCTTTCGGAGCTGCATTGTCGAGAACGTCTTCAAAAAGTGTCTTCGGGGTTTTAGTGAGCTTCGGTCGCAAAGCTATGCTTGTCACCTTCCCGTTCACCGCGGGGTCAGAGGTTGTCTTCTCAATCTCTTGACGTAGAAGGATCCGGACGGTCTCATCCGTCAGCGTCTTCCGTTGCGCACATATTTGAACATGCAACATCTTCTGCACCACGGTCTTCCTAGCAAAAGCAAAGTGATTGATCACGGTTGGGCTGCAGCCAACATTGTACTGACCTTGTTGTCCACTCATAGTTACAACTGACGCACTTCGTTATTTTAGCGAGTTCAATGTCAGTAAAGTCGGCTATGAAGCGGTGACGTGCGATGTGGGTTTCTTTCTGCTTCACCGCAGCCTGGAGCGTAGCTTCCGAGGTCGGGAGAGAAGCTGATCTGGAGAGCTTTCTAGCATCTTCGAAAGCGAAACGGCCAATGCTGAGGCGATCGCCTTCTTCGTCTTCTGAGGGTGCCGCCACAGTATTCACCCCCGAGTCCCAGTCTGCTGTAGGGTTGAGACTTTTGAAAGATTGGGGCGGAATCAACCGTGACTCGTTGAGATCTAAATTCGAAGGAGTGTCAGTATGGTCTTATACGATATTGGATCACCTACTGTTGCTCTCATCACCATCAGTGGGATTCTGGACCTGAGACGAGGTTTTCGGCTGGCCTATCGAGGGATCAAAGTTAGGCAGCATTTGTACCGGATACATTCAGCAAACTAGAAGCAAAAAAGTTCAGCTTACCAGAAGTCATAGAGATCGAGACGTAGTGGTCTCGTGCTCCGACCTCAACCTCTTCATCCGTGAGCACAATTACGTCGGCCTTCTTGTTAGTTAATGCTGTGGCCCTTGCTCTCTTTTTGTTTTTTCTCTCTTTTCGTTTCTGCAATCGTTCAGGTTCTGAATCGTCAACAATTTCGTCGTCCATATTGAAGATGCTTACGTAACGAGCACGGTCGCGTTATTTACTCATGTTTGTTATCATTTCTTTGTTCGCCGCCTTTGATTCTTTGAGTGTACGAACGTTACGTCCATCTTCAATACAGGTTCAATCTCTGAGGCCATCTTTCCGAATTTCTGAACCTCAGTGACGCTTTTCTTGAACCGATCTTGGACATACCTCAATTGTTGCAAATCGTGCTGAAATCTAATCCCTAAAATCTGTTCACAACCATGAATAGGTCAATTACTGCCTCTGAAAGCTTCTCATCTGCAGAGCTTTACGATGTCATATCCGCGGCTGCATCGCAAGACGTTGCTCAGCTTCAAATGTCTACCAAACGTCTCAAGGAAATATTAGAATTCACTGGGGCTTATGACGCTCTACATGAAATCGCAGCGGAGAAAAACGTTCCTTTGCAGGTCCGACAGCTAAGTATCATTCAATTCAAGAACGGGGCTCTGAGCCATTGGAAATCTCGAAAGTCAGCGGACGTCTGGTTCTTCGGTGGTTCAACGCTCATAAAAGATTCTCAGAATGCTCACAGATGAGCAGAGGGGGCGAATAAGAGCACGAACTTTGACATTCATTGACGAAGACGACATTTTGGTCTGCCTATGTTTCCTGCCACACAGCATTCTACGTCTGATGTCCACGATTTAGATTGCCCAATGCAACGAAGTCATCATGGCCAAAATTGCTCGGCATGACTTCCCAAGCAACTGGTATGTCATCGTTCACACAAAAGGGGTTGTGCAGCATCGATTAAGGCTATTATTAGGCCATCCTTGACCAATGATCTTATGATGCTCATCGACGGCAATATGCAAAACCGATACAACTCAATGGACGCGGATGGTCGTGCCATCCTAATACTTCGTCGTAGTCTACGAATATTGAACGAAATTCTGAAAGAGTTTTCTGGAATTAAAATGCTGTACGGCATCAAAATCATGGGCCAGGTAAGTCCTCATTAGTGAAAGGTCGATGAATCATTCCGCACTTCCCGATTAGATGGTCGAACAACTCCACTTTGTTCTTTACGACTACTATTCCAAGCTATCCATCAGTTTCACCTCTCTGAACGCTGCAACGATCAGCTCACCTCATGTAGCGGATGACCTGTCGTTGGGTCATATCGTCTACAAATGTCTTGTTAAAATGGCTGCCTGGCTTTGGAATCGGTTAGACAAGACGGGAAAAGACGAGTTCGTGACCCTACAACCTTGGGTCAGTTGCGGTTTGCCCATTGGGCTACCATCGCTCACATCACCTATAGTTTCACGACTTTTTTCACAACTCAGTAATTCAAGTAAAAATGTTGACAGAACTTCGCATAAACTTGATCATCTCCCTCCAATCGTCGCCAACCGCTGTGGATGTCATGGCACGGCGATCCATTGATCAGCTCACCCGGCATGTACGTCTTTTTGGAAAGTTCTTCCGAAGAATACAACAGTTGTGTGTGGCCCGTTTCGTTGCTTTGCCCATGTGCAGTGATGTAGTTCTTTATTATTGGGGCAAAGTTGTGCAAGCAACTACGAGTTCGTCAGATGCTATTGCTGGTTAATTTCTTTGATTCCTGTCGTCGAAAAGTGGTAGTGATTGGTCTTGTTTCTAGACTCGAACGACGCAGTGTTTCCTACCCGCTTCTTAGTCCAAGCTATGGTTCTTTTCAAGGATAGCCTGGCTCAATGGACCCCTCAGCGCAAGAATGGCACCCCCAACGAGAATTGTTCGTCTTTATAATGCACTGCCAGTGACACCATGATTCTCATCCTGCTTTTTAGCGTTATCTCAAGATTTCATCGAAAATGCGGTCCGTCTCCTTGTAACAAGGTTCATTCCCTTGAAACCGGCCGATCTTCAGGGGTGGATGTCCGATCCAGAGGAATGGGTAAACCTTGAAGATAGAGACAGCGAGCTTTGGGAGTTTGAACTTCGTGTGAGTTGCTCTTTCCATATCATTCCAATCTGGAAACATGCTGATTGTCATTACTTGGCCAATCTTCTCAAGCCATGCAGTGAACGTGTTCTCATGACCCTTTCTAATCAATATCAAGACTACGTTACACCTCTACTTGAATCGACTTTCAAACAGGTCGTCGGTACGTTGCTGGCTTTTTTTATCATCACTTGCTTTAACCGCTTCTCGATAGATGAATCGACCGTCGATTTACCTAGCATTATTCAGAAAGAAGCATTATACTGTGCAATCGGACGGTGCGCTCCTCGCCTAAAGGACATCATTCCGTTTGAACAATGGCTGTCGCATAATCTTATCTTTGAAGCCCGCGAGACCAATCCAAAGTCAGTATCTCTTCCCAGCCACTCACCACTTGACACCTCTTATTTCCCTTCCAGCTATCCTATTGTCAAGAGGCGTATCGCGTGGCTCATCGGGAAGTGGATCAGCGACATGTGCTCGCCGGCGGATAGCTCCACGATCTGGGAGGTCTTGGTACATCTTTTGCGCGATCGTGGACATGGCACAGATGCCGTAGTACGGTTGACAGCCGCAGTAGCATTGAAAGAATGCATCGATGTACGGTTCATCCATCCATCTTCTTTCAATGGTGGAGATTCTGATTGCCAGATGTCTAACAGAGTATTCAGTTTAACGCTGACGTCTTTGCGCCGTTCCTTCCTTCGGTCGTCACTGAGCTTGTGGGGTTAATTAAAGAGGCCGATACCCCCGAAAGCAAGCGACGAATTGCTAATACCCTAAATTCTGTCATAGAGCAGACTGATAGTCGGGTGCTTCCCGTTCATATTTATTGGCCGTCTGAAACCTAGCACTCACTGAGATATTCAGATAGCGACTCACGCAGATGTGATTGTGCAAGCATTGCCTGGGCTCTGTCAGAATTTCTCGCTTATCGGAACTTATAACGTTCTAACATTCAAGTAGGGACGTCGGCTGGCGACGATTGGTTGTTCAAGTCATTGCTCTTGGCAATGGTGGCCAAGTTGATACAAGTAGGCATATCCTATCTTTGAGGCATTCAGCAAAGAATTTATGCGTTTTGCCTCAGTCGATCAAAGGCCAGTCGGTGACATTCGCCAGTACGATAGTTCCGTTAGTCCGCGAAAGTCTTTCACCAGGCGTAACTCCGGATCTTTCTTTCTCTTGTGTGATTCTTATACTTTTGCCATGTTCTAGGCTATAAGCCAACTGGATGAGGATGGCCTCAGTCTATGGCTGACCGCGTTGCGGAACACTATCACAATTGAAAGTGTCGAGGGCGCTCCTGCCCTCTTTGACCTATTCCCACTCGCTCTGGACTTGTTGTCTACTAACCTTGATTTGTTGGGCAAGATCGTTAGTATTTTTGAGTCCTATTTCATTTTGGACGGATCGCGCGTTTTGCAGGTAAAATGTCCCTTTCTTTGACTGTTGACTTGAGGTTGATGGCCCTTGCTGTTTCAGGGATATGCTGTGAACGTGTTTCGTGCCTTTCTTATTGGTCTGAAAAGTGGCGCAGTTCCTCAAAATATAAAGGACATGGTCATGGCCCTGACCCTTTTGGTGCAAATCACGCCGTCTCCGTTATGGGGCGAGGCATTGCATGTGTCTGGCTTGTTCTCACACTTGTTGGCGACTTTGATTGAGAATGAAGTACGATATTCATCTCCTCTCGTATATAACCCCAAATCTGACATCTCCCTCTCGAATACCCAGGCTGAGGTCAACATTCTTGCCGAACATATATACCTGCTGGCCCGTGTCGCGATT
>Ga0209006_10002209_pt1 | contig 17724 bp, 16 predicted proteins | sample JacPin_JW_Ref_O2_FD_188567 | JGI IMG/M metagenome (GOLD analysis project Ga0209006, IMG submission 188567) | Forest soil microbial communities from Algoma, Ontario, Canada - Jack Pine, Ontario site 1_JW_Ref_O2 (SPAdes) (version 2) | ecosystem: Environmental > Terrestrial > Soil > Boreal... | reverse complement strand
TAAGATGAACCCGCAACCCGATCTACGCTCCGGCACCAAGGTCGACGCCGCAGAGAAGGGGCTGGATGTCAGAAAAAAAACCTTCCTGGGAATAAGGGAAAAGTGTTTTTTCTTGACATCCCCTTTTATAGAACCCGGACAATCCCACCCGGCAATCCTGCACCCATACCCCAGGCGTGCTCAAACTCGGAACCGCTGTTAGAATCCGGCTCATGTCCGGACGCTCTATCAGGACTGTCCCTCGCATTCTTTTTTTGATCTGTGGACTGACTTCGCTTTTCACCTGCGTTCCTTACGTGATGCTGCAGGGCGTCGACATGCCGGTTCATCGGGCATGGTTCCTGTTTCCGGTCGCGCTCGGGGTGGTGGGCGTTTTCAGCGTGACGGTTGCGGTGCTGCCGCGCTCGTGGATCGCGAAAGCATGCAAGCGAGAGCGGGACGATGAACGGTTGTTTTCAGTGTCTCTCAAACTGCTCGGTGTCTTCGCGGTAATTTCATATCTTCTGGCGCTCCTCGCCTATCTCGCGCCGCACCGCTGGGATCTCAATCCCACGCTCATGCTTTCGCTGTGTCCGATGTATTTCGTGAAGTTGGCGTTCGATCCCTCGCCGGTGGCCGTCTTTGTCATGCTTGCTCCCATGAACGCGGCGGTGTACGGCGCGCTCGGCGTTACGTTGGGGTACGCGCGGCTGGCCTTCGGTAGGCGAACAGCAGGTTAGAGTTACTGAGGTGGTGGCCCAGACTTGAAAGGAACGAAGCGAGACTGTCCCACCTTTTCGTACTCCTGATCCTGGCAACTGCGCTTTGCCCGGCACAGGCCGGCGCTCCCACCAGCATTACGTTACGCTACCTGAACAGGAAAAATGGCAAACCGATGAGGGATGAACAGACGAATGTTTGGACGCCGGATAGCAAGGCTTTCTCCCGCCTGCCTGACTCGAACGCCCGCGATGTGATTTTGGAATTTACCCCGACGAGACGGGTCGAAAATTGGCGTCATGCCGAATTACCTGTTCGACTGTCGCCTCAAGCGCGACGAAATGAGTGGTCGTAGCGTTAAGTACTCTTTGGATGAAATCGTCACGCACGGGATTGTGGGCCTGAACCTTTGTGGAAAGATCGCACTGCCGCCAACGCCCTGAGTGTTAATACTGTTTGTTCGTCCAAGGACATTTCGGGAGAAATGGGATTCGTAGTCCGGGCCGGGCTTCGCCTAGGCCGGACAGCCGAGGCGGCTGTCTCTATGTGGGTTGTGACTACACCAGCACTTTTTCTGGTGACGCCGGCGTGCCACGCATCTGGCGTACTTTCTCGTAGATTTTGCCGTATTCGCGGGCGCTGGCGTTCCAGGAAAAATCTTTGTTCATGCCGTTGCGCATCAGGACTTGCCACGAAGTCTGGTCGCGATAGGCTTGCAGGGCCTGCTTGATGGTGAGCAGCAGGGATTCGCCCATGTATTCGGTGAACTTGAAGCCGGTACCTTTGCCGGTGCGGGCGTCCCAGGGTTCGATGGTGTCATCGAGGCCGCCGGTGGCGCGGACAATGGGCACGGTGCCGTACTTCAGGCTGTAAATCTGGTTCAGGCCGCAGGGTTCGTAGCGCGAGGGCATGAGGAACATGTCGGCGCCGGCTTCAATTTTGTGGGCGATGGCGTTGTCGTAGGCAACTTTCACAGCGATCTTATTGGGGAACTGCTTGTGCAGGCGGAGAAATAATTCTTCGTAAGGTTTGTCCCCGGCGCCGAGGGCGACCATGATCACTGGCTCGCGAGCTAGACGATCTGCGATTTGCGAGATCAGGTCGAAACCTTTTTGCGCGGCGAAGCGGGAGACGATGCCGATCACCGGCAGCTTCGCGTCGGCGGCAGACATGCCGAAGGCGGCGAGCAGATCCTGTTTGCATTTTGCTTTTCCCGAAAGGTCCTGCGGAGAAAACTTGGCCACGGCAAATTTGTCGGTCTGCGGGCTCCATTCGTCGTAGTCGACGCCGTTGAGAATTCCGCTCACAGTGGAGGCGCGGTCGTGCAGTACGCCTTCGAGGCCGAAACCATATTCGGCGGTTTGAATTTCCTGGCTGTATTTGCGGCTGACAGTAGTGATGTAGTCGGAGTAAGTGAGCGCGCCTTTGAGAAAGTTGACCTGACCGAAGAATTCCATTTTCGACATGGTGAACAGGTCCCAGGGCAGCATCAGCAGCGGCAGCGTTTCAGGCGGGAACAGGCCCTGGTAGCCCATGTTGTGGATGGTGAACACCGTGGCGGCTTCGCGGAGGGCGGGGTCTTCCGCATAGACGGTGCGCAGCAGAATGGGCACCAGCGCGGATTGCCAATCGTGACAATGGAAGACGTTGGGCACGCCGAGAATTTTGGAGGCTTCGATCACCGCGCGGGAAAACAACGCGTAGCGCTCGGCATTGTCGGGATAGTCGCCGGCGGAAGTTCCGTAGAGGGCGTCGCGATCGAAATAGGGAGGATACTCGACGAAGTAGAAGCGCACTCCGCCCTGGCTGCCGCCGGTGACGACAGAGGCGAAACGGTATTTATCGTCGAAGGGGATGGTGATGCTGCGAACTACGGTGGCCGGTTCGGTGAGCTTCGTCTGGCGATAACGTGGCAAATAGACGCTGACTTGATGGCCCAGAGCGGCCAGCGCGCGAGGCAACGCTCCGACCACGTCGGCCAGCCCGCCAGTCTTCGAAAATGGAACGCCTTCGGATGCGACGAATGCGATGTGCATGAGAGCGACAACCTCCAGGCTCCACTTTTTGCGGGCACAGGATATTATGAATGTGTTTCCGGGGTCGTGCAGGCTGGCGGCATTGGTGATCAAACCCTGTAGCCAGCCGACCAGCCAGTCTAATGCTCCGGTAAAAGAGGGTCAAACGTGCCGAAAGTAGCCGCCGCGCGTCCGCAAGCGAAACCGAAATTGGGACAGCATTTTCTCGCCAGTGAGGAATTTGCGGCGAAAATTGTCGACGCCGTGGGCGATACTTCGCAGAGCACCGTGCTTGAGATCGGGCCAGGACGGGGCATTCTCACTTCCCTGCTGGCGAAGCGCACGCGGCGACTGATTGCGGTGGAACTCGATCGCGTGCTGGCGGCGCAGTTGCGGCTGAAGTTCAGCATGGCGCGCAATGTGGAGATCATTGAGGCCGATATTTTGTCGATCGAGTTCGATTCGTTGTTCGGTCCGAAGCCGGGGCTGGGACGTCCGGGGATCGACTGGAAGCCGGAACCGGCGCGGGTGGTGGGAAATCTGCCTTACTACATCACTTCGGATATTTTGCTGCGGCTGTTTGAGTTTTCGAAATATTTCGAGAGCATCGTAATTATGGTGCAGCGCGAAGTCGCTGAGCGGATCGCGGCGAAGCCGGGTGGGCGCGAGTATGGAATGCTTTCGGCGACGGCGCAGCTTTATGGCCGAGTGGAGAATCTTTTTACTTTGCCGCCGGCGGCGTTTGTTCCGCCTCCGAGTGTTCATTCGAGCGTGCTGCGGTTGACGCTCGACCCGCAACAGGAACGGCTGGGTGTAGCCGGAGACGGATTCATTGATTTTCTTCGGCTGTCGTTTGGGCAGAAACGCAAGACGCTGTGGAACAATTTGAAAGAGAAATATCCTGCTCCGGAGTTGAAGCGAGCGCTGGCAGAGGCGAAGGTCAAGCCGGGCGCTCGCGCTGAAACTTTGAGTCTGGAAGAAAGCGCTGCCGTTTACCGGGCGCTGCACGCAGCGTCAGGAGGTTCCTAAGGAACTCTGATTATTCTTCTGACGGAAAACTTTAACCGCAGAGGACACAGGGGATCACAGAGGACCACCCCTCACTTGATTAGAGTTTCCTCGGGGAGTCGCCGGTCCGATTCGCAAGGCAGGAGGGTGCATGACTTCCGTCGTTCGCCATCCCGCGGTTGCCGGGCGCTTCTATCCTCGCGATGCTGAGAGCCTGCGCGAGGAAGTGCATTCCTACCTTTCGCAAAGCAATTCAACGCAAGGCGATTCGGCCCCAGGTGATTCGGTGAATTCTGCGCCGGTGGGCGCAATCGGCTGCATCGCGCCACACGCGGGATATATGTATTCCGGGCATGTGGCGGGAGCGGTGTTTGCGCGAATCGAGATTCCGCAGCGATGCATTGTGATGTGTCCGAATCATACCGGCGTGGGACGGCCGCTCGGTGTCATGAGCGAAGGCGAATGGGAAACGCCCTTGGGCAATGTCCCGATCGACAGCGAACTCGCGGCGAGTTTGAAGGAACTTTACCCAGGACTGCAGGAAGATGCGTCGGCGCATCGTGGAGAACACGCCGCCGAGGTGGAACTGCCGTTCCTGTTGGTGCGCCAGCCGAAGCTCACGTTCGTCCCGATTGCATTAGGGACGACGCGGCTCGATGTCCTGGAACAACTCGGGCTTGCGATCGCCAAGGTGGTCGCCGCGCAGAAAGATCCTGTGCTCATCGTGGCTTCGAGCGACATGAATCATTACGAATCCGATGTCGTGACGCGGGCGAAAGATCACTGGGCCATTGAGCGGATCCTCACCCTGGATGCCCGTGGACTGCATGACGTGGTTGGGCAGCAGAACATCAGCATGTGCGGGATGGGGCCTGCGGTGGCAATGCTGACGGCGGCCAAGAAGCTGGGAGCGAAGTCCGCTGAGCTGGTGAAGTATGCAACCTCGAGTGACGTTTCTGGCGAGCGGGATAGGGTGGTGGGATATGCGGGGGTGGTGGTGCGCTGATCGCTGCGAGGAATACTTTTCACTCCAATGTCAGCCAGCTAAACAGTTTTCCGAAAGGTGAAGCTGCGTACCTCAGCGGCTGACGCCCCCACTAAAAAGAGGCGGCCTATCGCAGCGCTGGAGGCGCTGCGCCATCCAAAAACGCCCGGCGCTGGTTCTACTCAGCGCCCTTAACCTTCGTTGAATCAGTCCCTCTAACCCCCATCGGTTCAATCACATCGGTAACTTTCGAGCTGGACTGGCGCCTACTAACCTATCCAGAGATTGGCTCGGGGAGAATCTTCTATGGACGGCCGTTATTGGGCGTGGCTTGGGGTGCGTCTGATTGTGGGAGTGGTTCTGGTGGGCTGGGCGTTCAGCTATCTGAGCCCCGGCGGCGGGAGCGGGGAAAAGGAATTTCAGCGCAGTCTCAACGCGCTGCAGAAGGTGCAAAGCGTGCGGATCGCGCTTACCACTGATGAGGCCCCGACGCAGCACTCGGAAATGCTCTGGGAAGTTTCCTGCCCGCAAGATGCTTATCACTACAAATGGCACATGGTGGACAGCAGCACGACTACCAACAACGAAATCAGTCGCGACGAGATGCACGTGGGCAACATCGAGTATGACCGTCAAAGCGACGACTCGTGGCTGCGAGCAAAATATCCCGATGGACTCAACCCCAAGAATCTGTGCTCGCGCCTCAACCAAGGCGGCGACAACGGCATGATGCCAGCGATTGCCACCATGATCAAACGCGGCATTCTGCAAAAAGGGGACAAGAAGACGGTCGGCGGAGTGCGCTGCCGGGAATGGCACGTCACAATCAAGGCTGGCAGAGGACTCGAGCACGACACCGTTTGCCTGGGGATGGACGATCACCTGCCCTATGAAATGACCGTGGACTCGCGGCACTTGCGGGCGGCTTATTCCGACTACAATTCCCTTCCCCTCACGCTGCCCGATGCTGCGGTGCAACCGGCCAGCGCTAGCAGCAGTTCGAATTGAGCCTTCGGGCGGACGCAAAGCGATCACGGACCAACGGAAGAGATGCCGACGCTGTGCGAGCAGATCATCACCTCGGTCAGCCTACGGAGATGAGTGCGATTCGATTCAGGCGGGGCTGAAGCGCGCCAGAGAATATCAGTCGTCCCTCCGGGCATTGCTCCAACTCCATCTACCTTACCCAGCGCTGGGCTATTACCGGCACGCCCCCTGCGACGTGCTCAGGGCCAGCTCTCCGGGGCGGGGTAGCTTAGTGGTGACCGCCTAGCGGTGGCCGCCCGAGGCGTGGCCTCCGCCTCCGCCGGAACCGGAAGCGGAACTCGAACTCGAACTCGACGCGTGGCCTATCGAAGAACTACTCGTGCTGGATGGCGGTCCGCCGAATGCAGCGAAACCACTGCTGGGAGTGCCCGCGGTGAACCGCGGAGTTGCGTGCACTTCCACCGAACCCGATTTCGCCACTTCGTGGTTAAGGCTCTTCAGATTTCCAAGCGAGCCGCGAGCAATCCCCATGCCCGCCGAGCCATTTCTCACTACCATCCGGAATGGCGAAGCGGACGAGAGGACCGGACCACCCTTGCCGACGACGACGGTTTTCACGGTTCCCGCCGGAGCTACCAGAGTATGGAAGTTAGCAGGCAGCGTGCCCGCAGTACGGGGCAGCACATTCCACGTGGTAAGGCCGCCGGGCTGCCACATCCAGCCCATTCCGGGGATGAACATCCAGTTACCGTAACGGTAGGGCATCCAACCCCAGGGGTAGGCCGACACGAACATGGAACCATAGCCGGGATACCACGACCACGCTCCGTCCATAAACGGATCCCACCCGACGCCAGTGAAGAAAGGCTGCCACATCGTGCCGTAGCCGGGAACGGTGGAGTAATTGCCGTAATAACTCAGATCGCTGGCGCCGTAGCCGGAAACCGGCGAATTGTTGCGCGCGTATTGCTCGTGATATTGAATGGACTCGCGATCCCAGGAATCGAGCGGGGCTTCGTCAATCGCCTTGGCCAGAGTGAATTGATCCTGATCGCTGACGTTGAATTCCGCCATTTGCTTCTTGCTGACGGTCTGTTTGCCGCCAGGACCTTCGACAACGACGTCCCCTTTAAAAACCGCGAGCTTGGCGAGATCGGACGAAGTCACGACGCGAAAATGCGCCGGGTGATTGAGCGCAACTTTCTCGCGAGAAAAGTTCAACGTGAAGCCGTCACTGCCCAGCCAGTTCACATAAGCCAGGCCTTCGGACAAGTTGATTTCGGAAACCTTTTGGCCGGCATCGGAGAGGCTTAGAGTGCTGAACTCTACGGCCGTGTCGGGGCCCAGGCGCATGGTGCTGCCGTCTTCGAATTCGATTTCGACGCGGCCGGTGCTGCGGGTACGAAGCTGCGCTCCCTGCATGACGGGAAGATTGAGAAACGCATTTTCAAAGCCCAGGCCGGTGTTCTTGTCGATTTGAACCGAACCCTGCACGTCGCTCAAACGCACGATACGTGCCTGCGAACCAGCCAGAGCGGGCAACGCATAAAACGCGCAGGCCATGGCGGTCAGAAGAATCAGAGCGGGGCGCGATCCGGAGCGCGCTCCGAAGAAAGAAGGGTTGGACATTGCATCCCCCAGTTTGCTGTGCCTATTAAAGCACGATTTTGGCGGAACGATTGTAAAAACGAGGCCTTGTTCGCCGCTGCCAGCCGGAATGGTATCGGAGCGGTCCTGGCCCCTAGCGGGCAGCCGCGGCCTTGCCCATTTCCATCAGGCGTTCGGCCCGAGCCCGAACCACGTTGAGCACGGATGCGTCATCGAGAATCTGTTGCAGCACCGGCTGAACCGCCTGCAGTTCGTTCAGTTCGTGGCTGCGAGCCTGATCTTCCATACGCTTCAATTCCTCGTCGAGCGCCAGCTTCTGGTAACGGTGGAAGTAGGCCAGATGACGCCCATATTCGAGCGTGGCCGACAGATTCTGAAAAAAGGCGGTGATTTCCTGAACCGGCGGAACGGTGGAAAAGTTGTAGGTCGCGGCCGTGCTGCGCTGATCATCTTTGTAGGTGAGAGTTTTCGAGCCCGTAAAGGCCAGCTTGCGATTGCCGGAGTCGACTTTGCCCGCGAAGAAATGTGCCTGCGCAGCCAGGTCAAAAATGTGCGCGCGCCCGGCGGGGGAGAGTTCGAACTCCGCCTGGTAGTTTTCGCGGTCGTCGGATTCAGGAGCGATCTTCGCCGAGCACTCGTACTTGCCGTGTCCGTCGGCGGTGACCGAGATGGAGTAACGATCGGGATCGGACGCTGGAAATACCAGCGTGAAGGTGATGTTGGCGGGCTCGGCCGCGCGGGCGGCGGCGGACAGGAGTAGAGCGAAGGCCGGCAAGACGGCCAGTAACTGGGGTGGGCGGCGAAGGAGTTTGGTTTGGGAGCGCGGGGCGACGAGCATCTTCTTCAGCCTGTAGCTACTTTCTTGATGCTGCGCTGCCTGGCGAGAGTTGCAGCGGTGTGCAGGTGGCAGATGGCGATGGCCAGAGCGTCGGAGGCGTCCATGGGCTCAGGAGCCTGGGCGAGTTGCAGAAGGCGCGTGACCATATGCTGCACCTGCTGCTTTTCCGCGCGGCCGTAGCCCACGACCGAAGATTTGATCGTAAGCGGAGAATACTCGGCAACTTCCAGGCCGGCGGCGGCAGCGGCCAGCATGGCTACTCCCCGTACCTGCCCCAGCTTCAGAGCGGACTTCACGTTCAACGCGTAGAACACATCTTCAATTGCAACCTGATCGGGCTGGTGCTCGGCGATGATTTCGCCGAGCTGGGTGAATATTCGCGACAACCGCCGAGGCAGCGCCTCGCGGGTGGAAAGCTTAATCGCGCCGCACGTGAGGCAAGATAGTCGGCCGCCGCTATGGATCTCGACCACACCGTAACCGGTGTACGCTCCGCCGCAATCGATTCCGAGGACGCGCATGCTTTGGGACGAACCTGATGCCAGAGGAACCTGAGATGAGTTTACTCCAGGATTGTGAGAAAGGCGTCGGTTGCCAAACCGGTCAGGAGGATGCCGACGTTGCAGAAGTCGCTCGGCAAATAAAGGTCAAGGTGTCACTCTTCCAAGACTCAAAGCATTCAGAAGGTTCGAGCCAGCCAAGGCGCGACGTGACACGGCGGATGCGAACGAAGAGCTTGAAAAATGTCCGCCGTGGCGCTCGCTGCCTTCGGATCGGGTATCTGAAATTCGGCAAGACCGATGGTGTGAGTTAGAACGACTTCATCCAGATGAAACCCGGTTGTTGGCGACGGAGGAAAGGATAGAGGTTGAGGAAAGGGACTTGGCGAAGCGAAGGAGAATTCTCGCGTGCAATCTACGATATTTATGATGATCAGGTAGCGGCTTCCCGCAGCGCAACGCTGGGACAGCGCAGAGAGCAACACCCCAGCGAATACACCTAGCAGCCACCTTCGAGCTAGCATACGCCGAACAGTCCAGTCCCGAGAATATAGCCCTTGCAACGTGGCTCTCAGATTCATTGACACCTCGACAGGCTTAAAAGGCGCCCTCAACGATGTCTCTTACGAAGGCCTTCGTACGCTTCACAACCGTTCCCCAAAGCCAATCTCCCGGAGAGCCCGCGGCTCTCAGCAGCAGCGCGGGCGGCGGGCGTGGCGATGCTCGTGCTCGCGGCGGAAAGCCGCATAGGCCTGGGGCGACGACGTGGTCTGCGTGCGCTGCAGGAAGCGGGCGTAAGCAGCTTCGTCGAAAATCTCGCGCAGGGTCGCGAGGAAGATCCGGACGAAACTTGCCAACTGCTTCAGGCGGCGTTCTCTCAGGTCAGGTTTCATGCGTTTTCTCCCGCCGTCAGCCTCGTCATCACGAACGGCGATTCCCTCACCGGGGACATTTTCTTTCCGCTCAGAATTCCGGCCCATACGCGAACCGACTCGATCACCACGAGACTGACCATGATCACCAGAATCGCCGTGACGGCGGCGTCGAGGCGGTTGTTGAAGATGAGCTGGCGGGTCGCGCTGGTCGCCGGACCTGCCCCGAGCACGCGGGCTTGCGCCAGAAATCCGATGCGCGGGTTGGGATCGAGCACTTTGTGCCACGACGCGGTGTAGGTCACCGTCACCAGCCAGGCCAGCGGCAACAGCGTCACCAGAGAATATTTGGCGCGGTGCACCTTGATGATGATCGTGGTCGCCACGCACAGAGCCACGGTCGCGAGCAGTTGATTGGCGATGCCGAACAGCGGCCACAACGAATTGATTCCGCCGAGCGGATCCTTCACTCCCTGCCACAGAAAATATCCCCAGGCAGCGACGATAAGCCCGCTGGTCGCCAGAATCGAGGGATACCAGCTCGTCCTGCCGAGCGGCTTATAGACGTGGCCGAACGCGTCCTGCAGCATGAAGCGGGCCACGCGCGTTCCGGCATCGAGGATGCTCAATATGAACAGAGCCTCAAACATGATGGCGAAGTGATACCAGAGCGCCATCACTTCCTGACCGCCGAGCGTGCTGGAAAAAATGTGGGCCATGCCAACGGCAAAGGCCGGAGCGCCTCCCGTGCGGTTGTAGAGAGTCTGTTCGCCCACGGCCTGGGCCAAGGCTTGCATCTCGGCCGCAGTGATGGGAAATCCCCAGCTTGAGATCGTGTTGGCCGCCGCTTCCGGAGCCGCGCCGACGATGCTGGCAGGACTGTTGATCGCAAAATAAATTCCAGGTTGCAGCACGCAAGCCGCGATCACCGCCATGATGGCCACGGCGGATTCGCACATCATTGCGCCGTAGCCGACCAGGCGAGTTTCGGTTTCGCGCGCGATGAGCTTGGGAGTGGTCCCGCTCGAAATCAGGGCATGGAAGCCGCTGATCGCACCACAGGCGATCGTGATAAAGGCAAAGGGAAAAATTTTACCCGCAAAAACCGGGCCCGTACCGTCGACGAAGCGCGTGAACGCCGGCATGTGAAGCGTGGGATGCAGCACGACAATCCCCACGCTCAGAAGCGCAATGGTTCCTAACTTTACGAAGGTGCTGAGGTAATCGCGCGGAGCCAGCAGCAACCACACCGGCAGAGCAGACGCAGCAAATCCGTAGATAATAATCAGAATCGCCAGCGTAGTGGCGCTCAGGGTGAAGATGCCTGCCAGCGTGGGATTCTGAGAAACCCACTGCCCGCCCCAGATCGCCAGCAGCACAAGAATGAAGCCGAGTACAGAGACTTCCAGCACTTTGCCGGGGCGAATCCGGCGCAGGTAAATCCCCATCAGCAGCGCGATGGGGATGGTTATGCCCACGGTGAAAGCTCCCCACGGGCTCGACTTCAGCGCATTGACCACGATCAGTGCGACGACCGCCAGGAGAATGGTGATTATCGCGATCACAGCCGCATACGCGACCATTCCGCCGACGCGGCCGGTTTCTTCTTTGGCCATTTCCGTGAGCGATTTGCCGTCGCGGCGAACGGAAAACAGCAGGATCACGAAATCCTGCACGCAGCCCGCGAATACTGCGCCGGCCAGTATCCACAGCGTACCGGGCAAGTACCCGAATTGCGCCGCGAGCACCGGTCCTACGAGTGGGCCAGGGCCGGCGATCGCAGCGAAATGGTGACCGAACACCACCCACTTGTTGGTGACCAGAAAATCGCGTCCGTTTTCGAGGCGCTCGGCCGGCGTGGCGCGGAGCGGATCGAGCACCAGAATCTTGACGGCAATAAAGCGGCTGTAGAAGCGGTATCCAAGCGCATAGCAGCAAGTGGCAGCAACCACTAACCACAGGGCGTTGATGGGTTCTCCGCGGTGTACCGCCACCACGGAAACGGCTAGCGTCCCGACTGCGGCAACCGCTCCCCAGGCGAGAACTGAAAGTGGTTTCGTCATTTTCGGTCAGACATTGTCAGCACGGCTCATGGCGCAGATTGTTGGCACAGATGTCGGCGCGGATTGTCCGTCGAGCATTGTGGCGAATCTTTTGCTTCGGCGCAATCATAATCCTGCAATCCGAAGCGCTACGTGCCTGACAACGTTTTGGGCAGGCGCGGTTTTGGTGATACTCTGTTTCTTCCGAACGACTGCCAACCGCGCGTCGGGGACCTCATCTGGTTCGCCCTGCGCCGGGGTGCATCAGGGATTCCGTCTGATTTCATACCTGCACAGGAGCGAAAAATGAAGATTGGCATACTGACCGGCGGAGGCGATTGTCCCGGCCTGAATGCGGTGATCCGCGCCGTGGTGCGTAAAGGAATCTTTCACTACAGCGACCAGTTTGTCGGTTTTCTCGAGGGCTGGCGCGGCCTGGTGGAAGATAAGAGCATGGTGCTCGACCTGGATACGGTGAGCGGCATTCTGCCGCGCGGCGGAACCATTTTGCGAACCTCGCGCACCAATCCCTCCAAGAAACCGGACGGTCTCGACCGCTGCATCGCCACCATCGAAAAGCACAAAATTGACGCGCTCATCGCGATCGGAGGCGATGACACGCTGTCGGTCGCCCAGAAACTCTACGAGCGCGGTGTCAAGGTGATCGGCGTTCCCAAAACCATCGACAACGACCTGGCGGGGACCGACTACACCTTCGGTTTCGATACGGCCGTGAACGTGGTGTGCGAGGCCATTGACCGCGTGCATACCACTGCCGAGGCTCACAATCGCGTAATGGTAGTCGAGGTAATGGGCCGCGATGCCGGCTGGATCGCTCTCTACAGCGGAATCGCAGGCGGCGCGGACGTGATTCTGATTCCCGAGCGGCCCTTTGACATTGACAAGGTCGCCGATCAGATCCGGCAGCGCCACGAGCGTGGGAAATATTTCTCCATCGTTGTAGTGGCGGAAGGCGCAAAGTTTTCGGCTGACACCAATCCCACCCACGGCGCGCCGGTGCTGCAGGACCTGGGTAAAGATGAGTTCGGGCACGCCAAGCTGGGCGGCATTGCCAACGTTCTGGCGCGCGAGATCGAGCGCCGCACCGATTACGAAACGCGGGCGGTTGTTCTCGGCCACATTCAGCGCGGAGGATCCCCGAGCGCGTTTGACCGGGTGCTGGCTTCGCGTTACGGCATCGGCGCAATCGACCTGGCACATCACGGCGAATTCGGCGTGATGGCCGCACTGCGCGCCAATAAAATCATCTCGATCCCCTTGAAGGAAGCGATTGCGACAAACCGCACAGTCGGCGCTGACATGATTGAGATGGCCGACGGGTTGCTCGACATTGTCGTCGACAAGGTAGCTGCCGGGAAGTGAGCAGTGAGCAAAGATCGGCGGGTTCGCCGGCCGATCTTTGCTCAGACCGAATTTTTTCTCGCGCGCATCTCAGACCGAATTTGGCGCTTCGCATTTCAGCCCGGGATTGTTTCCCGGGCTTTTTGCCGGCTTTTTTCTCCGTGGAAAGTAACGTAGAGTGGGTCCGCTGATCGAAATCCGCTGACATGCACGCTCTGGTTCGAATCTACTCCCGCCTGGCCCCAAACCTGCTCCTGATCTTTGAAGCGGTGCAAGTGATTGCGGTTGTGGCTTGGATATTCCTTTCCCAGCAAAGACTTGCCAACTCCGCCGAACCCCGCAGCTTCCGCGCATTCTCGCGATCTTTCTCCAACCTGGCGCGGCGCAAAGTTCTCTGCGTCGTGCTCACCGGTGCGTCTGTGCTCGCGATTCGTGTAGCTCTGATTCCACTGTTGGGCGTTCCCGAGCCGATATGGCATGACGAATACAGTTTCCTGCTGGCCGCCGATACTTTCGCGCACGGGAGGCTGACGAATCCCACGCATCCGATGTGGAAGCACTTCGAGAGCTTTCACATCATCCAGCAGCCAACTTATATGTCGATGTATCCGCCGGCTCAGGGCTTGATTCTGGCGGCTGGGCAAGTGCTTGGTCATCCCTGGATTGGACAGTTGGTCGTCACGGCGCTCATGTGTTCGGCGCTGTGCTGGATGTTGCAGGCGTGGCTTCCGCCGGCGTGGGCGCTGTTGGGAGCCGCGCTGGCAGTGTTGCGGCTGGGAATTTTGTTTTATTGGATGAACAGTTATTTCGCGGGATCGCTCACCGCGCTGGCCGGCGCGCTGGTGTTGGGCTCGTTGCCGCGCATCCAGCGCCACCGACGTTTTCGCGACGCGGCCGTTATGGGAATCGGCCTTGCCACATTGGCCAACACGCGTCCTTACGAAGGCCTGGTTTTCAGTTTGCCGATTGCCATAGCGATGTCGGTGTGGTGGGCGCGGCAGAAACAAATACCGACATTAACGGTCATGCAGCGCGTAGTCCTGCCGCTGATCCTAATTCTTGGTGTGACCGGCGCGGCCATGGGCTACTACTTCTGGCGAGTTACCGGCCACCCGCTGTTGATGCCCTATCAAGTCGACCGGCAAACTTACGCGATGGCTCCTTACTTTATCTGGCAGCATTCGCGACCGGAGCCCTTCTATCGCCACGCGGTAATGCGCGATTTTTATCAGGGATGGGAGTACCACGATTATTTGTCTGGCACAACCCCGCTTGGTTTCGTGCGTCGTTTGCTTTACAAGCTTTATGTGCTGTGGAAGTTCTACGCCGGCCCGGCCCTTACAATTCCCCTGCTGGCGTTTCCGTGCATCTTCCGCGACCGCAAAATGAGGTTTCCCCTGGTCGTCGCCGGCTTTGTCGCCGCGGGAATAGTGCTGGAAGTCTGGACTGGCACACACTACGTGGCGGCGGCCACCGGACTTTTTCTTTTGCTCATCGTGCAGTGCATGCGGCATTTGCGCGTGTGGCGATGGTCAGGAAAACCGGTGGGCGCCGCGCTGCTGCGAGCGGTGCCCGCGATCTGCGTGGCCATGATCTGTCTGCGTCTTTGCGCAGTGGTAGCTCGCGCACCGATTGAGCAGCCCTGGCCGCGGGGAAACCTGAAGCGTGCGGCGATTCTGCGTCAGCTGGAAGCTGGCCCCGACGAGCATCTGATCATCGTGCGGTACGGTCCGGAACACGGTTCGCACATCGAATGGGTGTACAACCGCGCCGACATTGATGGCGCGAAAGTGGTGTGGGCGCGGGACATGGGCGAAGAACAGAATCAGGAACTGCGGCGTTATTTTTCGAACCGCCACATCTGGGCGCTATACGCCGATGAATCTCCGCCCAGGCTTGAGCCGTACGCTGAGAATTGAACGTGTGCGAGAACGCTGCGGATCGAAGTGCGAGACAAGTTCTTTCGGACGAGATCTCGTGGACGAACGATTGTGGCCGATCTAGTCGCCAAACAGAAACGCCAATGCCTGCGGAAATCGGTGAGCCCACGCAGCCTCATTGTGGGAAGCTCCCTCTTCGATCACCAGCCGGAGACGCTGCTCGTTCAATCCCGCCCGGCGCAAGATTACAGCCAGTTCGCGCACATCGTCGACAACGCTCTGATTTCTGTCTTTCCTCCCGGCTTCCGCAGTGCCCGTTGCAAGAAACACACGCTCCGGCCAGAGCCTTTCGGCTCGACTCTCCTTGACCGTCTGCCGGTTCGAAGCCCAAAGCGAAGGACTCTCCAGCAGCAATCGGCCAATTAGGCCGGGCCGCACGACCGCAGTGTAGAGCGCAATCAGCCCGCCTAACGACGAGCCGCCGAGCCCGGTGTTCTCTGGTCCCGTGGCCGGGCGATAGTTGCGGGCGACGAACGGCATCACTTCTTTGGTCAGGAAATCGGGGTAGCGCGTTCCCTGCACACGCAGCATCACGGGATGCAGCGAACGGTGCGGCATGTATTCGCGGATGCGGTCTTTGCCCGCGTGGTCGATGCCGACGATCATCATCGGCGGAATAACACCATCGCGAATCAGGCTATCGGCGGTGTCGTCCACTTGCCAGTCGACGCCGGCAAACGCGGTGGAGGGCTCGAAAAGATTTTGTCCGTCGTTCAGATACAGGACTGGATAGCGGCGGCCCTGGTTCGCGGAGTCGTCATAATTGGGCGGAAGCCACACCCGCAAAAACCGCGTGTTGCGAAAAATGCGGCTGCGGAATTCGTGGATGCGGAGATCGCCGGTCGCCGACTCGCCACGGAAAATTCCAGGCATACCGACCGTCTCGTTTTCAGTGTCGTGGAGTTCTTCCATCCGAAAAGTGTTTCCGGTAACGCACCGCGTAACACCGTTTAACCGCGCATCACGAAGTTTTCGTCGCCCAAAACTTCACGACTCCGGCCAGTACGCTGATCACAAAAATCAGGGCCAGCGAAGTCAGACACAGGACGCACCAGGTCGTCAAAACATACCCTTCAACATAAGTTAGGTACAAAGCAAATGCCAGTCCGGCGGTCGCGGCGATCAACAAACGAAACGGGGTCTTCGCGCGCGTCCTGTAGAAGGTGGAAAAGACCAACAACACGCCGTACCCAACAACACCGATTCCGGCCACCGGAATCCCCATCACTTCGGAATACTCGCTGCGGTTCACAATGTCGCAATTGAACTTCTCGCCGAAGTCACAATAGGAGGTCGCCGATTTCGCGTAGTGCCGTTCGAGCGAGACACCGGAGACGATCGCGCCAGCCGACGATAGAACTGCAATTGCCAACAACAGAACGCGGCTGGTCTTCCCTGTTGCCCGGGCTTCGACGGCCGGAACTTCGAAACTCATCACGGCAGGCTGCACCCGGTTTTCTCACCCAATTCTTCCAGCGACAGAACTCCCTCTTTCGGCGGGTTATTTCCAAACTGCCAGCTGGGAAAAAGCTTCACGCCGGCCGCTTTACATTCCTCAGTTTCCGCGTGCAACCCCAAAGCGCACTCCTGATAGGCCACGTATTGAAATGACTTGCCAAACATCTTCTTCTGCTCAAGGCAATGCGGACACCAGTAGAGCCCATACATCTTGGCATTTTTGGAAGCGAGGCACTTTGCAAACTGGTCATAGTGATGATTCTTGCGATACCAGCCCGCGGAATAGGCGGCCGCCAACAAGACGATGATTCCTCCCCAGATTAGTGCGTTCCGCCACTTCGGGGCCGAGGGACCGGCGTTATCGCGTGCCTCTTGACGTTTTCTGCGCTCTTCCGACATGATGTTTTTTTATATCACGGTTCTGGGTAAACATTTCCACGCAGCCAGGTTTACGCAACCAGTTCTACGCAACCACGTTGAGCGCACCGGGCAGCACATCCAACTCTTCACACTGCAAGGTAAGGACTTCGCCGTCCACCATCACGTCCACCGGCGCATCCAGCGCGAAGGTCACGTGCCGCACCGCTTTATGCTCGGCGAGCGGATGTTTGATGTGCGAACCGTCATAGAGTCCCGGCAGATTATGAATCAGTCCTAAACGCCCGATCGGGCCCCATCGCACATATTCGATTAACCCACTGTTGACCTCAGCGTCGGGCGCGATCATCATGGTGCCGCCGGTGAATTTACTGTTGTTGAAGGTGAGAAACAGACAGGGCCTGCGGTCGAATTCTTGTTCGTCTCCCAGCCGTAAAGGAAAAGGACGGCGCTGAAACCGCGCAAGCGCCAGAAAAATCGAGATCACATAACCCAACTCGCCCCAACCGCTGAATCGGCTGGCACGAAGCGTGGCTACATCGGCAGTGAATCCCATGCTCAGCAGATTGATGTAATGAATCACACCTTCCCGGTGGCGTAATCGCAGCACATCGCAGGGCAGGCTGCGCCGCGAGAGAATCGATTCGATAGCATGCTCGACGCCGCGGTCGCTGAAATCGCGCAGAAAAGAATTTCCCGTGCCGAGAGGCAAGAACGCCAGGGTTGGTCGCTCGCCCGCAATAGCTTCAGGATATAGCCCATTCACCACCTCATAAGATGTCCCATCGCCTCCGACGGCAATGAACCGTCGTACGCCACGTTCATAAGCTTCGCGCGCGATCTGCGTGGCCTGGTCGGGAGCGCTGGTCTGGGCAACTTCGACCTGGACGCCTCCGGCGCGCAACCGCTGCAGCGCGGGGCCAAGCATTTTGGCGCTTCGTCCCCCGCCCGCAGCCGGATTCACAATCGCCAGGAAAGATTCGCTCACACAGATTCGTTGAACCAGATTCGTCGAAGTGGATTCGTCTAGAA
>Ga0209006_10002208_pt1 | contig 17731 bp, 17 predicted proteins | sample JacPin_JW_Ref_O2_FD_188567 | JGI IMG/M metagenome (GOLD analysis project Ga0209006, IMG submission 188567) | Forest soil microbial communities from Algoma, Ontario, Canada - Jack Pine, Ontario site 1_JW_Ref_O2 (SPAdes) (version 2) | ecosystem: Environmental > Terrestrial > Soil > Boreal... | reverse complement strand
ACCCTCCGTGTGATAGGTGTGAATCGTGCGGCCGCCGATCGCTTCCAGCGTATCCTCAACGAAACCCGATTCGTTCAGAGTGTCGGTATGGATTTGCACCTGAAAGTCATGTTCGTCGGCAACGCGCAAACAGGTGTCTATAGCCGCCGGCATCGAGCCCCAATCTTCGTGAAGCTTCAGCCCCATCGCGCCGGTCTCGAGCTGTTCGACCAGTGGCGACACACGGTGTGAATTGCCGCGCCCCAAAAAGCCGAAATTCATCGGCCAGGCTTCCGCAGCCTGCAGCATTTTCCCCGTGTTGAACGGACCACCGGAATCGATCCCGACCGTGATCGGTCCGAGCGAACCGCCGATCATGGTGGTGATTCCGCTCGCGAGCGCATGCTTAACAAGACCCGCGCTGTCGAAGTGGACGTGTACGTCGATCGCGCCCGGGGTTGCGATCAGTCCTTCACAGTCACGCACGGTGGTACCGGTGGAAACGATCAGGCGCGGGTCGACGCCGTCCATGATGGCCGGATTGCCGGCCTTGCCGATGCCCACGATACGGCCATGGCGAATGCCGAGGTCGCCCTTGACGATACCGATAACGGGATCGATCACGACAACGTTGCACAACAGGAAATCCAGCGCGCCCTCCGCGCTGGCGATGCCGGCCATCCCGATCCCGTCGCGAAGGGTCTTGCCACCGCCGTGCAGGCATTCGTCGCCGTAAACGGCGTGATCCTTTTCGACGACCGCCGTCAGCGCCGTGTCGCCCAACCGGACGGCATCACCCGTGGTCGGACCATACAGCGCCGCGTAATCGCGGCGATCGATGCTGGCCATGCTACGCCCCCTTGAAGCCGCGGCCTCGCGCCCGTTGCAGCGCTGCGTCACGCGCAGCCGGGTCCGAGCTCGATCCATTGGTCAGGTTGTTGAGACCGGTCAATTCACTGCGGCCGCCAAACTCCACCAGCGACACCTCTTTCCAGGCCCCAGGTTCGAATCGAACGGCGGTACCGGCCGGAATATCAAGCCGCATCCCGAAAGCGGCGGATCGATCGAACTCCATCGCCTTGTTGACTTCGAAGAAATGGAAGTGCGAGCCGATCTGGATCGGGCGATCGCCGGTGTTCAGCGCCTTCAATTTGATCGAGCGGCGGCCGGCGTTGAGGGCTATGCTGCCATCGCGAGCCGTAATGGCGCCGGGATGTTCCGGATCGGGCAGCGCGCCGGGCGCCGGACGGATCGGCTCGTGGATCGTCACCAGCTTCGTACCGTCCGGAAACACGCATTCGACCTGAACGATGTTCATCATGGCAGCAATGCCAGGAAGCACGTCGTCGGTTGAGAGAATGGTCGATCCGTATCCGATCAGATCGGCAACCGAGCGGCCTTCCCGCGCGCCTTCGAGGACTTCGTCGGTGATGACGGCAACAGCTTCGGGATAGTTCAGCTTCAATCCTTTGGCACGGCGCCGGCGCGACAATTCGGCCGCAGTGAAGATAGTCAAACGTTCGAGCTCGGTAGGCGTCAACAACATCGTCCAAAACCTCTCAATTGACAAACAGCTGAAGATCGGCGCGCGCATGCCTCGCAGCGGCGATCTCCAGAAACGGGACGAAGCTGGAAAGCTTGGCGTTATTCGAAACCGGTTCGGCAATGAGGGTGTCGATCAGCGGAAGGCATTCTCGCAATGCCTTCTGCGCTTCGAGCGCACCGATCGCGCCAAGCCGCACCGCAGCGGATATCACGCCCGAAGCGACGCCATAGGCCGAAGCGACTTGCGCCAGCTCTTCGTCAAGGCCGATCGAGTGCCAGACCGCGCCCTGCATTGCGGCGATGTGGCCCAGGCAAAAGCCGGAGCGAATCGCGTCGCGCAGCCGCTGCGCCAGCCAGTTACCGAGCTTTGCATGCGATGCCAGAAATGATGCGCCATGGCGTCGCGAGCCCTCGCGCAATGTTTCACCGAAGCTCGATAGTTCCACGCGTTGATCGATGGCCGCAATCGCTTCGAGATCGCCTTTGCTGCGAAAAGCCTGCACCAGCGCGACACGGTCGGACGACAGCCAGCGTCGACAGAGAATTGCAGCCGTCAATTCGGCAAGCGCTGTGCCATCCAATCTGGAGCGCAAGGCGACGACGCCTTCAATGCCATAGGAAAAGGCGAAGGATCCGCTTGGAAACATTCCATCGGCTTGCCAAATCGCCTGCAGTACCGACAGCATCGCTAGCGACCATGGTGATGGGAATGATCGTTTGCGGCGGGCGGGTCATCACTTCCCTGAGGTACCTTGCCGCCGTTGCCATCATCGCGTTCGTCCTCGTCCATAATGCTGACGCTGACCCGCCGCCCGGAAATCATTTCTGTGAGACGAGCGGTATAGTCCTCAGGCCGCCCCTCCAGCGCAACGAACAGCGCCTCGCCCTGGAAACGAACACGCCAATGGAGATTTCCAGCATGATAGCCCAACTCGACGGCATCGCCGATCGAACGCGGCTCAAGGCGCATCCATCGCTCCGTGGCCGCGCGAACGACGATCGCCCGCTCGCCATCGATCAGAAGGACGGCGCCGTCGAACAGTTTCTGGTTGCGCGGCAAGGCAATCGCCAGTTCTTCGCCGCCACGCGTGGTCGCCAGCAGCCGGCGGCGAGCCAGGTCGGCCACCGGGATATTGACCACGTCAACCACGCCGCGATGCTCGAGGCGGTGGATTTCCTCGGAGAACGCCGTCTCCAGGCGGCTGCCCAAGACACGATCGATGCGCAGCATCGCGTCAGGCCCTTTCAGCGTTGGACGTACAATCGCAACTCAACGAGTTCCGTGCCACCGCGATGCGCCGGCACAGAACTCGAAGTTTCGTCTCAGCGGTGAGCCGCTACCTTGTTTGGAATTCCTTCGATCGGCGCCTCGTCCGTTCCCACGGTCGGCCGGGTAAAGGATTCCACCATTTCACGTGTCCCTTCGGGATCGGCAATCCATTTGTTGTAGAATTCGTAGGGGCATGCCGCCACGCCGCGATCGCCTTCGCCGGAATTTATCAAGCCGGTATAGCCGCGGTGCACCAGCTTGAAGAGATGGTTTTCGGATTGTCCGTTGCGACGCGCGTCGCGGATCAGCATCTTCGACAGCTGGGCATATTGAATGCCGTAATCCTCTTCGCCACATTCGCCCAGGGTGCGGCCGTCAAAGCCAATGATCGCCGAATGGCCGAAGTAAGAATAGACACCATCGAAACCCGCCGCGTTGGCAACTGCAACGTAGACGTTGTTCGCCCACGCCATTGCCTTCGCCATAATGACTTGCTGGTCCTTCGCGGGATACATGTAGCCTTGGCAGCGAACGATCAGCTCGGCGCCTTTCATGGCGCAGTCGCGCCAGATTTCCGGATAGTTGCCGTCGTCGCAGATGATCAACGACACCTTGAGACCCTTCGGCCCTTCGGTAACGTAGGTGCAATTGCCGGGATACCAGCCCTCGATCGGCACCCATGGCATGATCTTGCGGTATTTCTGGACCACCTCGCCCTTGTCGTTCATCAGGATCAAGGTGTTGTAGGGCGCCTTCTTCGGATGCTCCTCGTGGCGTTCGCCGGTGAGCGAAAACACCCCCCAGACCTTCGCCTTGCGGCAGGCTTCCGCGAAGATTTCCGTCTCCTCTCCGGGCACGACCGACGCCGTGTCGTACATCTCCTTTGAGTCGTACATGATCCCGTGGGTCGAATATTCGGGAAAGATCACAAGATCCATGCCCGGCAGACCGGTTTTCATGCCGACGACCATGTCGGCGATCTTTTTGGCGTTTGCCAGGACCTCCGCCTTGGTGTGAAGGCGTGGCATCTTGTAGTTCACGACGGCAACGCCGACCGTGTCATTGCTGGATGAAATATCGCCGTGCAACATGTTGCTCTCCTTGGGTTAAATTAACAGTCAGAACTTTCTTTTCTTGGGTTTACCACCGTGCCGAGTTCGACGATCTCCCATCATAGCGCCATGTGACGATGGACCATGTCATCGCTGAGCTCCGCGATTTCACCAGCCGCGACGACTCTTCCCTTCTCCATCATGGCGAAACGCTGCGAGGCCTGTCGCGCAAACGAGACATTCTGCTCGACCAGAACGACGGTCAGGCCGACATCCCTGTTGAGGCGGATAATGACGGCTTCAATCTCCTCGACGATGGAGGGCTGAATGCCCTCGTTCGGTTCGTCGAGCAGAATGATCTTCGGATCAGCGGCAAGCGCACGCGCGATGGCGAGTTGCTGTTGCTGTCCACCGGAAAGCACGCCACCGGCGCGTTCAAGATTATCCATGAGGTAGGGAAATAGCTCCGACACGAGTTCTGGGATCTGGCGCTTGCCGTCCGCGCGGGCGAACGCGCCCATCAGGATATTCTCACGGATGGTAAAGTCGGGGATGATTTCCCGTCCCTGCGGAACGTAAGCTATCCCCGACCTCGCACGGCGGTACGTCGGCTCTTTTCCGATTTCAATTCCGTCGAGGTTGATTTGCCCTTCCATCCGATCGGTGAGACCCATCAGCGTCTTCAGCAGGGTGGTCTTGCCGGTGCCATTACGGCCAAGAACAGCGGTCACCTGCCCAATCGGTATATCCAGACACACCGCATGCAGGATGTGGCTGCGGTCATAATAACTGTCGACATTGAACAGGCTAAGCATCAGAGGATTCCCCTGGAGCCGAGGTAAGCCGCCCGCACTTTCGGATCGGTCTCTATCTGCTCGACGTTGCCTTCGGCGAGAACCTGCCCAAGATGCAGCACCGTGATCCGTTCGGCTATCTCGCGCACGAACGCCATGTCGTGTTCCACAACGACGAGTGTATGCTTGCCCTTGAGACTATTGACGATCTGGGAGGTCTTCTGGGTCTCGGCCTGCGTCATTCCCGCGGTCGGTTCATCGAGCAGGATCACCTTGGGATTTTGTGTGATCAAAAGACCCAGCTCGAGCCATTGCGTTTGGCCGTGGCTGAGATAGGCGGCCAGCCGGTTGGATTCCTCAGTCAGACCAATCAGATCAAGAACACGGTCGACATCGCGTTCGGATTCCTTGCTGAATCCGAAGCGCAGATTGCCCAGCACTTTGGGATTTCGACAGCTTGCCACCTCGAGATTGCGCCGAACGGTCAGGTCTTTGAACACGCTTGGAATCTGAAACTTCCGTCCCACGCCGGCACGCGCGATTTTATGCTCCTCCCAGTTGGTAATGTCGGTGTCGTGCAGAAAGACCCGTCCCTCCGTGCTTTTTGTCTTGCCGGATACGAGGTCCATCAAGGTCGTCTTGCCAGCGCCGTTGGCACCAAGCAGCACGCGCAATTCGCCGTCCTCGACCGTCAAGGATACATTATTGACCGCCTTGAAGCCGCCGAAGTCGACGCCAAGACCATCGATGGTGAGCGCGACTTGAGCCATCTCACTCACTCCGCCAGTTGCGAGGCATCGGAAACCCCGGCCGTGCGCCGCGATCCAGCCTTGTGGCCGGTTAGAAGACGATCAACGAAATCGTGCGCAAGGCCCGCGAAACCGCGCGGCAGGTACAGCACGACGAGCACGAAGATCAATCCGATGATAACTTTCCATGCCTCGGCAAATCCTTGGGTCTCACTGACCGTTGCCGAGATCATGTTGATCACGATCGCACCGATACAGGCGCCGAGGATCGACGAACGGCCGCCGACCGCCGCCCAGACCACCATGGTGATCGAGAAGGTGAGATCCATGAAGGTAGGTGAGGCAAATTCCGACACGACAACGTAGAACATGCCGGCTAGGCCGGCGACGCCAGCCGATACCGCAAAGAAGAACGTCTGGTAAACCGTCACATCGAAGCCAAGATAGCGCGCACGGTTTTGATCGTCCCGAATTGCCTGAAGGATCAGCCCTGCGCGGGTTTCCACCAGCAATCGCGCAGCCGTGAGAACCAGACACAATGCGACGGCAACGAAATAGTAGGTCGGAACGATATAAGGATCGAACTCCAACCCTCCGACCTTGAACCATCCGAGATCGGTCAGCCCGTTGAAGCCGTTGGTGACCGGCTGTGCATCGATAACGATGAGGCGCACCAGCAGCACCAGCGCCAGCGTGATGATCGATACGAAAACGCCCGAGATCCTCTTGCGAAATACGATAGCTCCGATGATTGTCGCGATCACAACTGGAACCAGAAGGCCCATCGCCACGCCGAACCATTGATACTGGAACGGCAGCCACAGGAACGAAGCCTTGTTGATGCAGCACAGTTCGGTTGGCGCACCCGGCTCCGCATTCCAAAGCATGAAATCCGGCACCGGTTTGTCCGATCCCTGCTGCAAGCTGGTCGTGCTGGCCAGCTTCAGCGACATCGCCAGCATGTAGGCGCCGGCGCCGAAGAAGAGTCCCTGACCGAGGTTGAGGATGCCGGCATATCCCCACGACAGCGCCACCGCGACGCCGAGCATGCCGAACACCAGATATTTGGCGATGCGGTTGAGCCAGAATGGATCGAGAATCAACGGCGCGCACATGATGAGCGCAAAAAACGCCAGATAGATCACAATTACCGAGCGGCTCTTGGCGGACATCGCTCACCGGCCCTTTAATGAAAAGAGGCCTTTCGGCTTGAGAATGATGATCATGATCACCACGCCAAACACCACCGCTCTCGCCAGGATGTCGTTGGTGCCGGCTGCCACGACGCCGTTGATCTCGCCGAGAATACCGGCCGAGAACACGGACCCGAGCAGGCTGCCGACGCCGCCCATCACCACCACCATGAATCCGTCGACCACGAACGGCGTGCCCATGTCGGGGAAAACCGTCTTGAAGCCGGACATCATCACGCCGGCAACACCGGCGAGGCCGGACCCGAATGCAAAAGTCAACGCGTTAACCCGCGTTACGTTGATGCCACAGGCGGCCGCCATCTTGGGGTTGCGAATAATCGCGCGCACCTGCATGCCGATCGGAGTACGGTACATGATCAGCCAGGTCGCCAAAGTCAGTATCGCGGTCACCAGAATGATGAAAGCGCGATACCGATTGATCTCCACGCTTCCCAGCAGGAACGGTCCCTGCAGCCCCGCGGGCACGTTGACGTTTTGAAGGCCAGGTCCCAGACCCTGGATGTGAATTCCGAAAAACGAAAGACCAAGTTCGAGCCGCACGGCCTGTTGAATGAGGATCGCAATGCCCCAGGTTGCCAGCAAGGTGTCGAGCAGACGTCCGTACAAACGACGCACGACGACGCGTTCGATGGCGAGTCCGATCAGGGCAGTCACGACGAAGGCAATCGGGATTGCCACGAAGATATTTACCCCGAGCCAAATGCCGGACAGCACCGTAACGTAGGCGCCGATCATGACCATCTCGCCATGAGCCATGTTGATCACGCCCATAGCGCCGTAAGTGATTGCGAGACCGAGCGCCACCAGCAACAGAATGGAGCCGACGCTCAGGCCGATAAACAGAACTTCGAGCATACCGAACAACCTCGCAAGCTCACCCTACCGCGCGCAGGCGCGGTAGGGCCTCTCGATTCACATCTCAAATCTTGAGCTTTGACGTATCGAGCCCCTTGGCGGTGCAGAACAGATTGCTCTCGGTTTCGCCGTAAGCCACATAAGGAAGCGGGATGGTCGGCTCCTTGTAGGCATCGATGATCTTCCCTTGTCCGTCCGCCTGCCACTGCGCAATGCGTGGCGTCAGGTAGGTGTGCAGGTTATCGGGATCGATTTTCACGTGACCATTGGGAGCGTCGAATTCCTGTCCTTTCACCGCGTCCCGGATTGCAGTCGGGGTGACCTCCGCAGCCTTTTCGACCGCCTGCTTCCACAGGAACACCTGAAAGTACGACGACTCCAGCGCGTGATGGGTCACCGCCTTCGGATCCTTGACGAAGGCACGGTAGCGCTCCACGAATGCCTTGTTGCGGTCGGTGTCGATGGCCTGAAAATACGGAAACGAAGTGAAGCTGCCGACCGCATATTCCGGACCCATCGCGGCGATCTCGATCTCGGAGGTGACGGTAGCGCAGATCGGCAACTTGTCGTGGGTCAGTCCCTGGTTCTTGTATTCGCGATAGAATGCAACGACGGAGTCACCGACGACGTTCGACAGCACGACGTCGCAACCAGACCCCTTGATCTTGTTGACCATCGAGCCCCATTCCGAATGGCCGAGTTCAAGATATTCGTCCGCGATCCACTCGCCGCCGTTCTTCTCGATCAGGATCTTGCATACCTTCGCCATCTCGCGCGGGTAGATGTAGTTCGAACCGACGATGAAGAACTTCTTCTTGCCCAGGGTCTTGATGATCCAGGGAATGAAATTCGAAAGCTGCTGATTGGGAACGGCGCCGGTATAGACGACGTTCTTCGAGCACTCGAACCCTTCATAATAGGTGGGATAGAAATACAGGTTGTTGCGCTTCTCGAATACCGGCAGCACCGCCTTGCGGCTTGCCGAGGTGTAGGAGCCAAACACTGTCGGCACGCGATCCTGGATCACCAGCTTCGAGGCTTTTTCGTTGTAGGTCTTGGGATCCGACGCGCCATCCTCGACAATGGCATTTATCTTCATGCCTTTGGCGCCACCGGCCGCATTGATCTCGCTGATCGCCATCAGCGTGGCGTCGTGAAGCGATTTTTCGATAATCGAAAGGCCGCCGGTCAGCGAAAACAGCACGCCCACATCCACGGTTCCCGCGGCACGAACCGGACTGCTTATGATGTAGGGCGATGCAAGCGCTCCGGTTGTCGCCAGCAAGCCATTCTTCAAGAACCTACGCCGATCAATCGACATCGTGACACTCCCGTTATGGCCACCCCTCAGCTGGAGGCAAGCCGGCCCCGTTCGCGCCGAAGCGCGTTGTTTCGAACCAAAAAAATTCCAGATTCACCCGAGGCCGGCGGATCCGATCTGATCCGTGCCGATTCTCGGCCGCCAAAACAAAAAAAGCCCGACAGATCCTCGCGGATCTTTCGGGCTGCCTAGCCAAAGCCAAACCAACGTCACTGGTGGTCCGGCGCCGATCGGACCTTTATCCGTCCGACCGCAGCGCAAAATTAAACATCTTTTGCGCGGTACTGCAAGAGTTCATTTGCGTGAATGATCGCAGCCGCCATGTCGTCCATCGACAAGCGCTTTGCCATCGCCTGACGGCGGATACTTTCGTACGCGTCGGCCTCGCTCAATTTTTGGCCGTCCATCAGGATCGCCTTGGCCTTCTGGATTCGCTGAATGCCGGAAAGCTTGCGCTCCAATTTGCGAATTCGTTTGTCCGTTTCGCGCTTCTCAAGCCATATGCTTCGAGCGATCGTCAGATTAGTCAGCAGGCCAAAGGGTCTGATCGGCCGTTCAATGACGGCGACCGCTCCGGCTTCCAGAACCAACTGAAGCGTAGACGGATCCTCGTAGCCCACGATTGCTATCAGTGTCGGCCGGAGCCCGTCACCTGACTTCAGAAGCCGCTGGATATCGTTTCGGACATCGTGTTCGATGGCCAGCAGCATCACATCGGAACTATCCGTCCAGCTTTCCGGGATCGGCCATTGCATCTCGACCATGCAGCCGATTCGGCGCAGATGTTCGACCAACCTGACGCGTTCATTGTCGGGCGGATGAACCACCTGAACGCGTAGTCCGCGAAGATCGCGAAGGATTTGGATCGCCACCGGCTGCTCCCAGAAACCTCAGCGGTTGATTGTTTGAAGGTCGTCAACCGACCAATCGTCGAGGCTCTGCACGACACAGTAGGGATCCGGCTTGATCCGAACACCGGGATTCCAGACCGTCTGGAACCGACCGAATTTGTCCAGACGTGCGATCCGCGGCCAGAGATATGTGTGATTATTTTCCGGATCGATTCGAACACGTCCCTGTGGTGCATCGAATTCAGAATCGCGCAGTTCGACCAACACTCGTTCCGGATCATCCGACGCGCACCGGGCAAGTGCACGCATCGCCAGATGAACCTGGAAATAAGCAGCTTCCGCTCCCGCCGTTACCGGCGCATCGGGCCCGTACCTGCCCTTGAAGCTGTTGACGAAACGCCGCGCGGAAGGCGAGGAAGAGGTCTCGAAAAATGGCGCGGCTGTGATATGTCCCTCGGCGGCCTCGCGGTGCATCTCGGCAACCTCCGCTTCGCTCGTGGTCAGGCTAGCGATCGGCATCTTCGCCGGGTCGAACCCGGCATTCCGATAGGCCTCATAGAACACCGACGTTCCCCGACCCACCACGGTCGAGAAGATGACGTCCGGAGAGGTCTTCTTGATCCGGCTGATGACCTTGTCGAAATCTCCCGGACCTGCCTCAAGCGGAACGTAAATCTCATCCAGCACCTTGCCTCGACCCTGGACGACGAAATCGGCCATCAGACGATTTGACTCGTAAGGATAGACGTAATTCGACCCGATCAGCAGAAAGCGATTGCCATATGTCGACAGCAGGAATTTCGCGAGTTGCAACGAATTCTGGTTCGGCGCCGCGCCCGTGTAAATGCAGTGTCGCGAATATTCGAAGCCTTCGTAGAGCGTCGGATAAAACAATAAACCCCGGTGGCTTTCGACCACCGGCAAAACCGCCTTGCGGGTGCTCGACATGTAGCAGCCAAACAATAGTCGGATACGATCGACCTGAAATAATCGTTCCGCCAGCGATCGAAATTGCTTCGGGTTGGACGCCGGGTCGTAGATGACGGGCTCGATCATGCGATCGAGCACGCCTCCGCCGGAATTGATCTCCTCAATCGCGAGAAGCGTCGCATTCAACTGCGACTGTTCGACCGCGGACGTAACTCCCGTCTGGGAGAACAACACCCCCACGCGCCACGGAGCATCGGTATTTTCGCTCAAACTCATAACCCTAACTTAGAGCATTTTCTCGCAAGATCTGCTTGACCTTACGTCAGATCGCCGGAAACTCAAATCGGCCAGGCTCGGACCAGCCGATTTCATGGCGAGAAACCCGGGGCTTAGGCGCGTTCCCAGTGACGATAGGAAGGGACGAAAGGCCCGGGAGCGGCTGTCGCAGTCGAAAACGGACCTCGCCCGGCGTTCCTGCCACCTCCGCTTTGCTCACCCGATAACAGACATCGAACCGTGTGCCCGACAGGTCCCTTTGGTACCCAAAAGCGGTCGTTCCGTCGGTCCGATGGAAACTGGAAGCTCAACAACCCAATCACCCGCGGCAGGACCGAGTCCTTCAACAGGCGTTCGCAAATCTCGTCAAGCAAGCTCGCTTCGCGGCTGGGAGCGAGGCGGTCGCGTCATCCGAAGTTGGTTCGCGCGAAGACCAAATAAAAAGCCGCAGGGCGTTATCGCGCTGCGGCTCCGGGGTTTTAAAATCCAACCGTGAATGAAAGTTCGATCCGCCTCAGCCCCCCGGCAGCTCAACATTGAACGGAATTTGTCGGCGTGTGGAGTCTCAAAAGACAGTTTCGCTCACGGAACAACGGGACTGTTGCAATGCGGCGACAACGGACCGCGGCGGCGGCTGGAAGTTCCACGTGTTGCTGACAGGTTGCGACCGACCGGGTCGCTTTAATGTCGTTAAAATGATCGCTGGCGGGCATCTAAATGCCAAACTGGCAGACCACCAGTAGAAACGCCAGCGCGCTACCACAACGCAGATCATCCCTGAGTCTCAGTTCGGGGCGGTCAGCAAGATAGACATTGGGGAGCGCAACATGAGTAAGGTCGAATTCCACCGGGTACTGGATGCCGTGGGGACGGCAACCACGACCTCGGATTTTATCGAGTCGGCGCAAGCCGCAAGTGAAAACGAGGGCACCCGGCCGATTACCGAGCATCACGATCCAGTTCAAACCTTACCCGGTCCGATTCCGGGCAATGCCGAATTCCTTCAGCTGCTTCTGGGCCGGCTGTCGGCCGAAGTTTCCGAGCGACCGCCTTTGATTCGGTGACCCTTGGGAATCTCAATACCTATTGGAGATTTCAGGCTTGGCCGACGCGGCTAAACAATCTCCGACGCCACCAGTAACCTTGACGGGTTAGGTTAAGGCGCGAGTTTCGTTGCGACGTCGTTCGGGGACGCTAATATTCTCGCACCGGACAATTTCCCCGTTCGGACCCACCGTGGCAAAGCCGTCAGGCGATCATATTCCGCTTGGCGGCTTTGTTTCCAAGATTTGCGTGTAGAGCGAGAGCGATGAACGTCCGTCCCAAATTCCAACTCGTGTGCGTCCGTTGCGACTCGATGGGAATTGTTCTCGACCATCCTGAAGATGCCCCATCATCGACGTTGGTCAAATGCAGCGGCTGCACAGGTCCACGGGGCACACTTGGTGATCTCCGGAACCTCGCCAGTTCCAATCAACGGAACCTGTTCGATCTCTGACGCGGCGCGTCACTGATCCAGGAACGCAGCCATCAACCATATTTTTTGACGGATCCTTTAGAGTTTCGCTGCTTGATCGCATGGGGGCGCTTTCCAACCTGGATTTCGCCATGCTCAAAGAACGCATCACAGCGAGACAGCTTGCCGACATGATCGCCGATAAGATCGGTGCGGCGGGTTTGGAGATCGTTGTTCGTGAGGACCACGCCTTTGGCTGGCAGCCAGTCGTTGCTGCGGCTCCAGGCGATTTGATCGGTTATCAGCGACGTGCTGAGGAAATCGCCAATCGGCTTCGACTTCAATTTGATTTGCGCAACTGACGGCGAGCTACGCAAATCTGTCGCGTGCTGAGTCAGAGTTGTTTACGGCGCCAAAGCCCACGCCGCGCGTTCATCGAATGTCACGGACACATGCTCGGCGATCGGCGCCAGCGCCGGAATTTCGGCCCTCACGACGTTGCCGTTTACTTCTATCGTCACGGCGCGTCGCGCACCGTGGAAACTCGACTGTACCACGCGGCCCGACAACACCGCGCGGCCATTGTCCAGCCCGCTTTCGCCAACAGCCAAACTGACGTTCTCCGGGCGGACCATGACGAACACATCCGAGCCCGCAGCCAGAGCCGCACCTGCCCGACACACACCTGTCCAGGCTCCCCGCACGGATACCTCGAACTCACGTTCATCCACGCGCGTGCATCCCACCACAGTGGCAGGCAGGAGATTGGGTGAACCGAAGAAACTGGCCACCGCCGCGCTTTGGGGACGCTGATAGATCTCCTCGGGTGCTCCAATTTGCAGGACACGGCCGGCCTGCATCACGACGACCCGATCGGACAAGGCCATCGCCTCCTCTTGATCGTGCGTCACATAAAGACTGGTGATGCCGAGCCGTTTCTGGAGGGAGCGGAACTCGGCGCCCATCTGCGCGCGAAGGCGTGCATCGAGATTGCTCAATGGCTCGTCGAGAAGCAGCAATGCCGGTTCGAAAACCAGCGCGCGGGCGATCGCGACCCGCTGCTGCTGGCCGCCTGACAAGGCCGGCGCCGGCCGTTCCGCATAACTCTCCATCTCGACCAGGCGGAGCGCCGTCAACACCCGGCCTTGAAGCTCGGATCGTGGTGTTCGGCGCACGCGCAGCGGATAGGCCACATTGTCGAATACCGTCATATGCGGCCAGATGGCATAGGACTGAAATACCATCCCTAGCGCCCTCTTCTCGGCCGGCACAAACAGGCCGCGGTCGGCATCGCTGACGACGCGGTCGCCGATCGAAATCCGGCCGCCGGTGTTCTGCTCGAGCCCGGCCACCATCCGCAAGGTTGTGGTCTTGCCGCAGCCCGACGGGCCCAGCAACGTCACGAACTCGCCTTCGCTCACGCGCAAATCGACGCCGCTGACGGCGGCAAAATCACCGAAATTCCGGCTGACCTTTTCAAGAACGACATTCGACATCGTCGGTTCCTCAATACGTCACAGCGTGCTGATGCGCTTCTTGATCACGCCGAGTTGCACCCATCGGAACAGCACGACCAGCACCATCATGATCAGGCCGACCACGCTGACCTGCTCGGCGTTGCCGTTCGCCCATAGTTTCAGGAGCACGACCGACAACACCTCGGAGCCGACCGAATAAAGCAGGACCGAGGCCGAGAGTTCGCGCATGATGCCGAAAAAGACCAGCACCCATCCAACCGCAAAGGATGGCCATGCCAGCGCGATCATGATGCGCCACATCGTCTGCAGCCAGCTTGCACCGTGCACGCGCGAACACTCCTCGAGATCGTAGGAGAGCTGCGAGTAGGCGCTCGACATCACGCGAACCGACAGCGGCGTCCCGAGCGAGATGTAAGCCAGCAGCAGGGCCCAGATCGTGCCGTAGATGGGGATCGCGTGCGGCAGCAGCGCGAACCCCCACAGGAAGCCGACACCGAGCACAATGCCGGGCATCATCCATGGCAACCAGGCCATCGCATCGATCAGGAGACGGCCGCGCCATCGGGTACGAACCGAGACGTAGGCGACCGCCCCGCCAAGCAACATGGTCAGCGTGGCGCCGACCAGACCGAGGATCATGGTATTGCCAAAACCTCGCCAGAACTCGCTGCTGCCGAACACGGCCTGATAGTGCTCGAGCGTCAGCATGTCCCATTCATAGAAGCCGAAGAATTTGAAGAAAGAGCCGATCAGAAGCTGCCCGACCGGCAGCACCACGGTCACGACAAAGAACAGGATGCAAAACGCAAACGTGACCCAGCGCCACGCTCCGAGCTTGATAATGCCGGGCGAATAGCCCTTGCCGCTGATCGTCGTGAAGCTGCGGCCTTTCAACAGCTTCCACTGTAAGAGTACGATGAGAAACAATAGCACCATGATGACGAAGCCGACGGACGTGGCGTATTGATATCGTGGTGGCGAACTCTGGTTGATCGCGTCGTAGATGTCGGTCGTGATGACGCGGATGCCCGCGGGCGAGCCGAAGAACAGCGGCGACTCGAAATTCTCGATGCCGCGAATGAAGCTGAGAATCGCAGCACCGGTCAGCGCAGGCAGCATCAGCTGCAATGTCACCGTCCAGAAGGTGCGCCATCGCGACGCCCCGCACATGCGGGCGGCTTCTTCCAGGCTCGGATCCATCGCACGGAACGCATCGACAATCAGCAGGAACAGGAATGGCACGGAATATTGCATCATGTGCCAGACCACGCCGCCATACGAATAGACGTTGATCGGCGCGCTGCTCGATCCCGTCACCCATTGGTACAACTGGTTGAGCAGGCCGACCTGCGGGTTGCCCAGCATTCCCCAGGCCATCGCCGTCAGGATCGGCGGGATGAAGAACGGCAGCGTGATCAGAACCTCGAGCGCGCCGCGGAACGGCGTATCCGTGCGGGCAAGAATCCAGGCCAGCGACACGGCGAGCACCAGTGACGGAATCGTCTTGGCGAGCGAAATCCCGACGGTATTGAGAAGCGTCAGCAGGCTCTGCCTGGTCAGCACGTCCTGATAGCCGTTGAGATTGAACGTACCCGCCATGCCCGGTGGCGTTGAATGAAGGCTGCCATAGAGCAGCATCGACAGTGGATAGACCGTCAGGAACGCCAGGACGACGATGATCAAGGCAAGCCCGGCGACACGGCCCGCCGACAGCCTTTGCAGCAGGCCGGGCCTGGCAAACCCGCCCGGCGCCGACCGCGTTCTGCCGACACTCACCATGCGATCATCGGCGGAAACGGTCATGATTGGCTTAGGGGTACAGCTTCTTCGCCAGCGCCATCATCGACGGACGTTCCGCGAGCTTCGCCGGCCCGATCAGCTTGGCATTGGCAAAGACCTGTGCATCCGCATTGGCGCGCTCCGCGACACCCGCGACAACCGGCGGCATCCATGCGTTGGCGTAAATCAGCTGGGATTCCATCGAGAGAAAATGCTGGATGAACAAGCGGCCTGCGTTCGGGTGCGGCGAATTCTTCAGGACGGCAAGATCCATCTCGGCGTAGGGCGCGCCTTCCTTCGGGATCACGACCTTGACGGGGAGGCCCTTGAGGTCCGAGGTAAAGGCAAAGATCTGGGGCACGTAAATTGGATATTCGCCGCGCGCCACGCGGCGCGCGTCGTTGCGCATGTCGCGGCTGAACACCGGTTTCTGTTCGGCAAGCTTCTCATTAAAGTCCCCGCCCATCCGGTGCTCGAGAATCGCAAACATCGTATTGCCGCTGCCCAATGGACGCACGTCGTCGGACAGGATCTTACCTTTCCACCTGGGATCGTTGAGATCATTCCAGCTGGTCGGCGCGTCTTCGTCCTTGACGAGCCGGGTATTGATCAGAATGCCCATTGGCTGGACGAAAGCAGGTACGCTGAATTCATCGGCACGGAACGGCGGGCGAAGATTGGCGGCATTCGGAATCGGCGGCAGCTTTTCGATAAAGTCTCCGTTCTGCCGCTGCTCCTCGATCATGGTCGTGGTGATGATCTCGACGTCGCCGAGGAAGCGCCCTGCCGACTGTTCGGTACGAATCCGCTCGACAAGTTCGCTGGCGCGCAGATCGAGGCTTTCCACCGGGATGCCGTATTTGGCTTCGAAAGACTTCAGAACCGCCACGAAATACGGCGCGCCGAGCGCCATGTCATAAACGACGATCTTGCCTTCCTTCTTCGCGGCGTCGACCACGGCATCCCAGGAGTCCTCCGCTTGCGCGGGCATCACGAACCCTGCAAGGCAGGCGACAACCAGAACCCGAAGCACTCTCATTATCATCATTCCCCGATTCATGCCGCGCAGCCGTTTTGCCGGCACAGAGCTAGACTTCGACCACGACATACTGCTTTTCGACCGACACCGCGAAAGTCTCCGCCTTCAACGGGCCTTCAGTGAGCGCACTGCCGGGCTCGACTTTCAAATCGTAGCTTCGCACTTTGGTACGGTCAGGCTCGCACTGGGATTTGCCGGTCCGCAAGTCGAATTCCCAGCCATGCCACGGACAACGCACAAGCTCGCCGCGCCGGCTGAACTGGTATGAGCCGGGCTCGCACGCTTCCACCAAGCCGACCACTCGCCCTTGGCACAAGGACGCACCGTTGTGCGGACAGCGATTACCGATGCCGAAAAATTCACCGCCGACGTTGAAAATGCCGATTTCGCGTCCACCCACGGTGACCAGCATCCGCTTGCCCGGCGGTATCTGGTCGACGGTGGCAACGACATGGCGCGTCATTCGTCGAACCGATAGAAGTTGCGCGCATTGGCGTAGAGCAATTGATGGCGCTGCGCATCCGTGAGGTTCGCCTTGAAGGAAGTACGAGGATCGTCATAGTCCCAGTGCGGATAATCCGTCGCAAACAGCAGGCGATCCCAGCCGATCCGGTCGAACAGATCGAGAAGCGCCGCCGAACTGCCGGTCTCCTCCATCGGCTGCGTCGTGAACCAGACGTGCTCGCGCACATATTCCGACGGTGGCCGCTTGACGTGAGGGACCTCGCTGCGCAGCCGGTTCCAATGCTTGTCCATTCTCCCGCAGAGCGACGGGATCCACCCCAGGCCGCCCTCCATGATGACGATACGCAGCTTCGGAAATCGCTCGAACACGCCCTCGAATATCAGGCTCGTCACCACGGCCTGCATGGCCTGTGAGACCATGTGGTGCTCTTCCATATAGTAGGACGACCAGCCGCCGGCGGTCGAAGGATGGCCGCCGGTACCGCCAACATGAACCGTGATCGGCAGGTTGTTGCGCACGGCAGCCTCGAAGATCGGCCAATAACGCCGCCGCCCCAATGGCTCGTCGGTGCGAGGCAGGATGAGGATTTGCGTGAAATTGGGATCGCCGCCGCGGGCATCGATCTCGGCGACCGCACCTTGCGTATCCTCCTGTGCGACAAGGACCGAAGCCCTTAG
>Ga0209006_10002207_pt1 | contig 17740 bp, 15 predicted proteins | sample JacPin_JW_Ref_O2_FD_188567 | JGI IMG/M metagenome (GOLD analysis project Ga0209006, IMG submission 188567) | Forest soil microbial communities from Algoma, Ontario, Canada - Jack Pine, Ontario site 1_JW_Ref_O2 (SPAdes) (version 2) | ecosystem: Environmental > Terrestrial > Soil > Boreal... | reverse complement strand
AACGAGGCATCCATTCCCTTCCTGCTGTACCACTTCAGCGAACTCGAGTGCTGGGCCGGGAACTGGGCAGCCGCCGGAGAATACGCGCTGGAGGGCCGAAGGGTGGCCGAGGAGAGCCACCAGCAGACCATGATGCCCGCGATGCTGTACTCCCTGGCCCTCGTCCGCGCCCACCAGGGCCAGGCGCAGGACGCGTGCGAGCTGGCCCGTGAGGCGCTCGCCTTGTGCCAGCAGACCGGGAATGTCCCGCTCGAGTGGCAGGTGCTTTCTGTCCTCGGGTTCGTCGCGCTGTCGCTCGATGACTACCAGACCGCGCATTCCCATCTGGGCCAGCTCTGCGGGGCGGCCGCTGCCTTCGGCCTCGGCGAGCCGGGATTCGTGAGGTTCCTCCCGGACGAAATCGAGGCCCTGGCCGCCCTTGGCCAGATCGATCGCGCCTGGTCGTTCACGCGGCAGCTGGAGGCGCAGGGGGAATCGCTCGGGCGCCGGTGGGCGCTGGCGACGGCGGCCCGGTGCCGCGCTCAACTCGCCGCTGTCGAGGGCGACCTCCCGAGCGCCCAGGCTGCCTGCGAGCAGGCACTCTCCCAGCATGAGCGGCTCCCGATGCCATTCGAGCTTGGCCGGACCCTGCTCACCAAGGGCATGATCGAGCGGCGGGCCAAGCTCAAGTCGGCGGCCCGTGACTCATTCAGCCAGGCCCTGGGAATCTTCGAACACCTAGGCGCATCGCTATGGGTGGGAAAGGCACGCGGTCAGCTGTCCAAAATGGCCACCCGCCTGCCTGTCGACGGCCTCACCGGCACCGAGCAACGCATCGCCACATTGGTCGCACAGGGGCTCACCAACCGGGAGATCGCCTCGGCGATGTTCATCACGGGGAACACGGTGCAGACACACGTGCGGCACATTTTCCAAAAGCTGGGCGTAAGGAGCCGTACCGAACTTGCCGCACAGCTCCTATCCCGCCCGGCAAGCGCCGCAGCGGCCGCGCGGATACCCGCGGTATCACGAAGACGCTGACCTGGCCAGCGCAGGCCGCACTTCCGGTCACGAATATCACTGATTCGGGGGATTCCTCAGCCCGCGCGCCGAATTAGTCTCAGGACCTTAACGACGCGCAAGCCCCGAGCCGGGCGCATTTGAGCGCCACGACAGGAAAATGGCCGACAACTGAAGCAGGGGTGTACCCATGGCCGTCAGCCCTACCTATCCGGGCGTGTACATCGACGAGCTGCCGAGCGCTGTCCGCACCATCGTCGGAGTTCCGACCGCCGTCACCGCGTTCGTCGGTCTGGCCTTGCGCGGGCCCGTTGACAAGGCCATGCACATCACCAGCTTCGCTGACTTCGAGCGGTTCTACGGTGGCCTGTCAGACACCAGCTTGATGAGCTACGCCGTCTTCCATTACTACCTGATGGGAGGAGCCGAGGCCGAGATCGTGCGCGTGGCCAGCAAGACGGCTCCGGCGACGCTCGACGTTGGCGGTGGCGTCAAGCTCACCGTCAAGCCACCTGGCCAGGAAGGGAATCAGGTCCGAGCCAGGATCGACCACCCTGATGCCGACCCGACTGTTTACAGCATCGTGGTTCATCCCGCATCCGGGGCCAACGAGACCATCGCCAACATCAAGGCCGGGGCCGATGCGAACGCACCGGAAAGCTTGCAATCCAAGCTGGCTGGCTCGCAGCATGTCGAGCTCGCCGCGGACGCCACGACTGACCAGGCACCTGCCGCGAGTCCCGCGGTCGCCGGAGGCGCAGACCCGTTCGCCGATCCTCCGGCCGGGCAGCAGGCCCCGTTCTTCCAGGCTGCTGGCGGCGTAGACGGTGCGGCACAGGCCGCCCTGGACCTCGGTGGCAGCGTGAAGCTGGCGGCGAAGTATCCGGGCGCGTGGGGCTCCAGCCTCCGGGCGCGGGTCGATTACAACACCAGGCCAGCCGATCCAGCCGATCCAGGCGAGCTCTACAACCTCACCGTGCGTGACATGGGAACCGGCGCCGAGGAGAGCTTCCGCAACATCGTGGCCAGCGCGGCATCGCCGCACCGGCTCGATAAGGCCTTGGGTAGCTCACAGCTGGTCACCGCCGCCATAGACACGGACCTGGGCAAACGCCCCAAGGCGAACAAGGCCGTGCCAGACGGGCAAGACCCGTTCCAGCTTGAGCCGCCAGCTCCGGCCGGGCCAGGCGGGGCGGCAGCTCCGGCTGGGGGCGGGGCGGCGGCAGCTCCGGATCCGGCGAAATTGCGTTTCACGCAAGCGGCCGGCGGCGCTAACGGCGATCCGCCCGGTGAGTCCGCCTTCACCGGAAGCGAGAAGGACAAAACCGGCATCTATGCGCTGCTCGACACCGACATCTTCAACATCCTCTGCATGCCGCCAATCGACAGGGATGCCGTGTGGAATGGTGTTCTGCCGCAAGCGCTGCAGCTGTGCGTCAGGCGGCGGGCGATGCTGATCGTCGACTCGCCTGCGAACTGGCAGACCGTAGACGACGCGGTCGCCGGGGCGAGCGGTGATCCTACTAAGGTGCTGCCGATCAGCGGCACGGATACCGCCAACGCCGCGGTCTACTTCCCTCGCATCACCCTGCCCGACGCAAATGGCCAGGCGGAAACCTGGCCGCCCTGCGGGGCGATCGCAGGTGTGTGGGCGCGCACCGACGGCCAGCGCAACGTGGCCAAGGCTCCCGCCGGGATTGACGCGTCACTCAACGGGGTCACCAGCCTGGTGGTGAAGCTCACCGACCTGGAGAACGGGCGCCTCAACCCGCTCGGCGTGAACTGCCTGCGTACATTCCCCGTGGTCGGCTCGGTGGTGTGGGGTGCCAGGACGCTACGCGGTGCCGACCTGCTGGCCGACCAATGGAAGTACCTACCGGTCCGCAGGACAGCGCTGTTCATCGAGGAGAGTCTGTACCGCGGTACCCAGTGGGTGGTGTTCGAGCCTAACGACGAGCCGCTGTGGGCCGCCATCCGGCTCAACGTGGGCGCGTTCATGAACTCGCTGTTCCGCAAGGGCATGTTCCAGGGACGAAGTCCCCAGGAGGCATACCTGGTCAAGTGCGACAAGGACAACAACCCCCAGAACGACATCGACAGGGGAATCGTGAACATCCTGGTCGGCTTCGCTCCGCTCAAACCCGCCGAGTTCGTCCTGATCCATATCCAGCAGCTCGCCGGCCAGCTCCAGGTCTGAGGAGGACACCGTGGCCCAGTTCACCGTCAACGCCGCCCGCCTCGACCCGTACAAGAACTTCAAGTTCCGGGTGAAGTGGGACGGCCGGTATGTCGCCGGCGTCAGCAAGGTCAGCCCGCTGAAGCGAACCACCGAGGTCGTCAAGCACCGAGACGGCGGCGACGAGAGCAGCAGCCGCAAGTCGCCGGGGCGCACCGAGTTCGACGCGATCACCCTGGAACGGGGCGTCACCCACGACGTGGAGTTCGAGCAGTGGGCGAACAAGGTCTGGGACTACAGCAACGCCCAGGCCGGACCGGACCAGCGCCTGCAGGAGGTCTCGCTGGCCGACTTCCGGAAGGACATCGTGATCGACGTCTTCAACGAGGCCGGCCAGAAGGTCCTGTCGTATCAGGTCTTCCGGTGCTGGGTCTCGGAATACCAGTCGATCTCCGACCTGGACGCGAACGCGAACGCGGTAGCCATCCAGCACATCAAGTTCGAGAACGAGGGCTGGATCCGCGACGTGGGCATTGTCGAGCCTAAGGAACCGACCTACAGCGACCCGGCGTGACCGATGCGGCCACCCTCACCAGCGGATCTCCTCGACGCCTGGGAACGCGGGTTTCACCAGCCGCCTCCCCGGCAGGCGATGGTCCTGCTGGAGGCGGCCACACCTGATCTGGCACCTGATGCCCTGGCGGGAATGAGCATCGGGCAACGCGACGTCTGGCTGCTGAGTCTTCGTGAATCCCGGTTCGGCCCGCGGGTGACCAGCATCGTGACGTGCCGGGCCTGCCAGGAGGAGATCGAGGTCGACTTCGATATCCGACAGGTCCGGGCCTCCCCACCTGCCAGCACGGCCCTGCTTTCGGTGACGCAATCCGGGTATCAGGTGGACTTCCGGCTGCCTGGCACCGGTGATATCGAACCCAGCATCCGTGACGGAGATGTCCAGGCCACCCGGCGTGCGCTGTTCGAGCGCTGCGTGGTGAGCGCATATCGCGACGGCCGCGAGGTTTCCGCGGCGGCTGTTCCCTCGCAGGTGGTCGACGTAGTGGAGACACGGATGGGAGAAGCTGACCCCCAGGCTGACATCCGGCTCGCGCTGACCTGTTCCGAATGCGCCTTCGCCTGGGCGGTGACGTTCGACATCGCGGCCTTCCTGTGGACCGAGGTCGACGCGTGGGCCCGCCGGACTTTGCTCGAGGTCCACATGCTGGCCTCGGCATACGGCTGGCAGGAGTCTGACATTCTCGCGCTGAGCCCGCCGCGCCGGCGGTTCTATCTCGAGGCGGTAACCCTGTGACCGGTTACCTTACTCAGCTAGCGGCCAGGAGCTTGTCGCTCGGTGATAACGTCCGGCCCCGGGTCGCGGCGATTTTCGAGCCGGCCGGCCCAGCCGAGGAGTATCCGCAGCCAGCCGAAGATCTCGGCGTCGATCAGCTGTGGCTTTCACCCTCGCCACCTCCGCCACCTCCGCCACCTCCGCCCGGCGGCCCGACCGCTTCGGACCTGGCCGCGGAACCGGCGGCCCGGGCCCCTGTAATGCAGGAGACCGAGGCGTCCGAGCTGCACCGGCCGGCCGCGCCGCCCGCGCCGCCCGCCGCGCCCGGCGCGCAGGCCCAAGCCGGTCGGGTCGTCCGCCGACGGACGCAAGCGGCTCAGCCGGGCCACCCTGGCACGCGCGGAGCCAGCACTGCGTCGCACGCTCGGTCCTCGCGGGCCGGATCGCGCACCCGGGTGACCCCGCCGGGACAGCCTCCGGTTCCCGCAGACGCGAACCTCGGCGGGTCATCCGACGGCGACCGCGCCGCAGCCGCGCGGGAAGCACCTGCGTTGGCTGACAGCATCGCCATCCGCCCGCGCGAACGAAGCGCGGGGTCCCTGCCGGTGCCGGAAACCGCACCTGGCCCGGCCGTATCCGCGGCCGCAGGTCCGCCCGACGCCCACACCGGTCACCTTCCGTCCCCGGTGACGGCCCGGACCCGGAAGGCACGCCAGACGGAGTCCGGCCCGGCCGGCGATCCGTCCCCGCCGACAACCGTCCAGGTGACGATCGGGCGCGTGGAGGTCCGCGCGGTCCCGGCACCCGCACCCAGGACGCGTCCCGACGGGGAACGGCGGCCGATGGTGACGCTCGCCGAGCACCTGCAGGCGCGGGGGGACAGGAGATGAGTAACTCGCTTGCGGTCGCCACCGTCACCGGCGCCCTGCAGCAACTGCTGACCCAAGCCGTCAAGGCGTTCCCCGGGGGCGCGCGCGTCACGGTCCGTCCTCCTGACAAGGCCCGGCTGGCCCCTCCCGGCAACCAGCTCAACGTCTTCCTCTACCACACGACTCTCGATCCGGCCTGGCGCAACCAGGACATGCCGACGATACGGCCCGGGGAAACCGGCTTCCCTCCGCTGCCGCTGGTCCTGCACTACGTGATCACCGCGTACGGCGAGAGCGACGAGGACGACATCAAGGCGCATCAGCTACTCGGGCGGGCCATGAGCGTGCTGCATGACCATCCCATCTTGGGGCCCGATGAATTCACCGACCTTGTGACCGGCACAGATCTTCAGGACCAGCTGGAACGGGTCCGGGTGACGGCACAGGTGCTCACCGTCGACGACATGTACAAGCTCTGGACGGCGTTCCAGACCCAGTACCGGATCTCGGCCGCCTATGAGGTCTCCGTCGTGCTCATCGACAGCACCCAGCCGAACCGCACCCCGCTACCTGTACTGACCCGGGGCGCTAACGATAGCGGGCCGGTCGCGCAGGCCGCGATCGAGCCGCCGTTCCCCACCCTGGAGGCGATCACCCTTCCCGACAAGCAGCTTGCAGCCCTAATCGGAGACAGACTGACGCTCATCGGCCACCACCTGACCGGTGCCAGCGGCGTCCGCTTCACCCAGCTGGGGACCGACCTCCCACCGCAACCCACGGCCCGGGTTACCGACACCCAGATCGACGTCGACGCGCCCGCGCAGCTTGCCGCCGGGACGTGGACGGTGTCGGCGCTGTTCAGCCAGCCCGGTCAACCCGACCGCGTGAGCAACGAGCTGCCGCTTGCCGTGGCGTCCAAGGTCACCGTGCCGCCTGGCCCGCTGAGCCGGGATGCCGCAGGTACCGTCACTGTTGCTCTCACCTGCAGCCCGGCGGTGGGCCCCAGGCAGGCCGTCTTCCTGCTGCTTGGTGACCGGCAGATTGCGCTCGATTCCGCTGTGGTGCTGCCGTCGGGCACCTTGCGCTTTGTCGTGGCCGACGCCCAGCCCGGTGGCTACTTCATCCGGGTGCGCGTAGCCGGAGTTGACAGCCTGCTGGTGGACCGGAGCTCGGCAGTACCCGTATTCGATCCCAGCCAGCGGGTGGAGATCCTATGACCGGCCAACGCGGTGAGGGCTCGGACATGGCTAACCGGGAGGCCGGTAACAGCGAGTTCCTGGCGGCCGCACTGCATTGGCTGCGACTGCGGCTAGCGTGGTACGCGGAGCAGCAGGCGGCAGCCAGCCGCGCGGTCCTCGAGCCCGTGCCTGGGTCACCGCCCGAATCCGTGCCCGGGCCGCCCGAGCAGGCCCACTCCGCGAGGTGGCGTCGCCGCACTCAGCCACCGGCACCCGGGCCATTGCTGGCGGAACCCGCACTGCTCACAGCCACGGTGGTCGCTGCGCTGCCACCGGCCGGTCCGGGCCCGGGCGAACGCCTGGCCGCGGCGGATGCGGCCATGAGAGCGGCCGAAAACAGCGATCCGCCGCCGGAGCTCGTCCGGCTCGGCCAGGTTCTCGGCCTTTCCTCATTCGAACGTCACATTCTGCTCCTCTGCGCGGCGATGGAGCTGGATCCGCAGATGGGAACGCTATGTGCGCACGCACAGAACGACCCCGGACTTGCATACCCCACGTTCTCCCTCGCGCTGAGCGCGCTACCTGAACCGGCCTGGGACGCGCTTTCGCCCTACCACGGCCTGCGCTGGTGGCGGCTCATTGAAGTCAGCCAGCTAACGGGACAGCCGCTGGTCACGAGCGGGTTGCGGGCCGACGAGCGGATCGTCAACTTCGTCAAGGGCCTCAATGAGCTTGATGAGCGCCTCGAACCTTTGCTTACCCCGCTGCAGGCCGCGCCCGGCGAGCTCCCGGCGTCCCAGCAGGCTTCAGTGCGCGCCGCGATTGACCTGTCGAACACGGGTCTGTTGCCCGTCCTCCAGCTTCTCGGCCCCGACAGCCTGAGCAAGCAACTAGTAGCCGCCGAGGCGGCATCACGCATGGGCGTGCGGTTGTATCGCATGTCAGCGGAGGCCCTGCAGGGGCAGGCCGGCGACCTGGAGACGGTGGCACGGCTGTGGTCGCGTGAGCAGATGCTGCTGGGCGCGACGCTCTATCTCGATGCGGAGGGGGTCGATAACGAAGCTCAGCAGTCGCTTGTGGCCAGGTTCCTCACACGCGTCGGCGGAGTGCTGTTCCTCGCCACGCGCGAGCCGTGGCACCGGCTAGGTGCCCGGGTCTACCCGATCGACGTTGCCCGCCCGGATCATGCGGAGCAACGTACCGCGTGGGCCGCTGCTCTCGGCCCCGCCGCAGCGGACGCCCCAGAGACACTGGCAGCGCAATTCGACCTGAACGTCCCGACCATCGGCGATATCGCCGACAGCGTGCCACCGCTCCCGGAGGCCGGTCTGGCCGACCGCCTCTGGGACGCCTGCCTGGCCAGCAACCGGCCGCGTCTTGACGCGCTCGCGCAGCGGATAGAGCCCAAGGCCACCTGGGATCAATTCGTCCTGCCGGAGGCCGAACTCACGCTGCTTCACCAGATAGCACACCAGGTCGCCAAGCGCAGCACCGTCTATGAGACCTGGGGCTTTGCCGACCGGATGAGCCGAGGGCTCGGCATCAGCGCGCTGTTCACCGGCCCCAGCGGGACCGGCAAGACGATGGCCGCCGAGGTGATCGCCAACGACCTGCGGCTCAGTCTCTACCGGATCGACCTATCCGCAGTGGTCAGCAAGTACATCGGTGAGACCGAGAAGAACCTGCGCCAGCTGTTCGACGCAGCCGAGGAAGGGGGGGCCCTGCTGTTCTTCGACGAGTGCGACGCGCTGTTCGGCAAGCGCAGCGAGGTCAAGGACAGCCACGACCGCTACGCGAACATCGAGATCAACTACCTGCTGCAGCGGATGGAAAGCTACCGAGGCCTCGCCATCCTGGCCACGAACATGCGCAGCGCGCTGGATGAGGCCTTCGTGCGCCGGCTGCGGTTCATCGTCCAGTTCCCCTTCCCTGGCCCGCCCGAACGCCGTGCGATCTGGGAACGGGTGTTCCCCGAACAGGCGCCGACCGCTCCCCTGGATCTCGACCGGCTGGCCGGGTTCGCGGCCAGCGGCGGCATGATCCACAGCATCGCGCTCAACGCGGCGTTCGCTGCCGCTCACTCTGGCAATCCGGTCACCATGCGGACCGTCCTCGACGCGGCCCGCAGCGAGTTCCGCAAGTTCGACCTTCCGGTCCGCGATCGTGACTTCGCGTGAGGAGAGCCGTGGACATCCGCGTTCACATCGAGCGCCTCGTTATCGAGGGTCTGCCCGTCCCGCCCAGCCAGCGGCCGCTGATCCAGGCCGCGCTGGAGGCCGAGCTCGCGGACAAGCTGGCGGCGAGCGGCCCGGAACCCGGCCTGCTCGCTGGCGGCACCATCCCGCGGCTGGCGGCCGGGGCCATTCATCTCTCCCCGCAGCCGGGGGCCGCGGCGCTGGGACGTCAGATCGCCGGCGCAATCCATACCGGGCTGGGCCATGGCTAGCGCCGCCAGGCTCGCGACCCAGCCCGCGCCAACGGCGACGGGGTCGGCGCTACATGGCGTCCTACAGCGCTGCGGCCCGGTGCCGTGCGACTGCCCCGACCGGAACGCGGGTCGCGGCGTACTGCGTCATGCAAGTGAGTCGGGGACGGTGTCGGAGCCGCGCATCCCGCCGATCGTGCACGAGGTGCTGCGGTCGCCGGGCCAGCCCTTGGCCGAGGATGTGCGGGCGTTCTACGAACCTCGGTTCCGCCACGACTTCAGCCGCGTGCGGGTTCATGCCGATGGCAGGGCCGCGGACTCAGCCCGCGCCGTCGGCGCTCTGGCGTACACCGTGGGGCAGGACGTGGTCTTCGGTGCCGACAGGTATGACCCGGCCTCACGTGCCGGGCGCCGCCTGCTCGCCCACGAGCTCACGCACGTCGTGCAGCAGCGACAGGCGAACGCCGACGTTCAGCGCCTCGCTGCCGACACCTCGACCGACTCCGCCCAGGAAGCCGAGGCACGACGGAACGGCGAGCGGGTGGCCGCCGGCCAGTCCGTCTCGGTCGCAGTAAGCGCCGGGCCAGCCGTCCTCTACCGCCAGATCGGCGAGCCCGCAGGAGGATGCGGTGTCTGCTGGCGTGATCCCAGGAAGGTCGGCGATCAGGCGCATCTGGCCATCGAGCTGGAGATCGAGCTGGAGTACGGAGCAGCCCACCCCCAGTCATTGCATCCCGAGTTCCCGCTCCTGTCGGCGCTGGGGAACGCCAAGCCAGATGTGCTGCTGGCAACACCCACTGGCGTGGCGATCGCCGAGATCAAGCCGGCGAACCCGAAGGGACTGGAGGACGGCAGGAAACAACTCGCGCGGGACACCCGCATCTTCAGATCCCTCTTTCCGAAGGCGACCATCGAATACCTCACGCTGCCGGTGCTGCCCACGATCTTCCCCAACCCGAACGTGGAAGATCCCGAATGCGCGCTCCAGACCCTGCACACAAGAGTTGTCGAGCCCGGTCTCTATCAGTACTTCTGCGTCCCGCCATGGTCGCAGCTGAAGACCAGGTGCAAGTGCAAAAAGCGGAGGGAGGCCGAGGAGGCCCAGAAGCAGGCCCAGGCGGTGGCGCTGCCCGTTGTGACGGAGCTCTATCCGGAGCTACAGCAGTATCGCGACGCGGTCAACGGACAGCTGCGCCGCGAGAGGCGAGTGGTCGCCGTGGGCGAGTCGCTCGCGATCATCGTCCCTCGGGCCGCCTACATCCGGCTCGTTGGCGAGCCACGCATGGAGAAGACACTGGAGCTGATTCGCTTCCACGGCTTGGACCCCCGGCGCAATCCGGTTATCGGCTATCACAACCTGTGGGTCACCCTCGTGGGGTACTACGCGGCGGCAGAGGCCACCGTCGTGGCTGCGCCGATTGCTCTCGAGGGGCTCGGTGCGGGGGCCGCCGCCGCGAGTGGGGAGACCCTCGCGGAGGTGATCCCGCTCTTTGCGGAAGCGGCGGAGACGGTGGCCAAGGCCGCGGCCGTCGTGCTCGTCGTCTGGGTCGGTGCCCGCGCGAGTGAGGCCAAGGCGTTTACGACTAAGCAGGTGGATGCGGTTCTCGCCGTTCCGGTCGCCGAGCTTGCCGCCAGGGGCGAGGGCGGTGCCCTGCGGCTCGGTAGCGACGTCGACTACCAAGGCGCCAACTACGTCGTCGTCGGGTTCGCGGGTGCGAGGCCCCGCGGGGCCGCGCCACCGGCACCAGCGCCCGGGAAGTGAGCATGACGAGCTTTCCTGGTTCGCCGCGGCTGGCACGGGGAGGGATCGTCCTCCTCGATCCCGTCACGTCCAGAGTGATCAGGGTGATCGCGCTCCAGTACAACCCGGACACGATGACGAGGACCCTGCAGGCACAGAGCATCGGGGACGAGCCGGGCGACCGGCTCGAAGCGCTGCGGCTCAAGGGCCCTCCGCACGAGACGATAAAGATCGAGGCGGAGATGGACGCGACCGACCAGCTTGAGTTTCCGCGGAATAACCCCACGGTCGCCGAGTTCGGGCTGTTCCCGGCGCTGGCCGCGCTCGAAACGATCGTCTATCCGCCGAGCGCGCAACTGCTGGCGAACGACGTTCAGGCGCAACTGGGAACCATCGAGATCGCCCCAGTCGAAGGTCCGCTCTCGTTGTTCGTCTGGAGCCGCAGCCGGATCGTGCCGGTCCGGCTCACCGAGTTCACCGTGACCGAGGAGGCCTTCGACACCTCGCTCAACCCGATCCGGGCGCGAGTAAGTCTCGGCATGCGGGTGCTCACCGTCGATGACCTGGGATTCGCGCACCGAGGCGGCAACGTGTTCCTGCTGTACCAGCAGCAGAAGGAGCGTTTCGCCGGCCTCAGCGTGAACGCCAGCCTGGGCCTGCTTGGCATCAACAGCATTCCTGGAGGCTGAATGTTCCCGCTGACGAGCCGCTACGCGAACATCGAGATCGCTCAGTTGGACCTGGGCCAGGGCCGGACGGTCAACTACCTGCGCCGCCGGTTCGTTCCGCAACCGGACCGGTTCGTGCCGCTGCTCGAGCATGTCGTCGTGGAGGGCGACCGGCTGGACAACATCACGGCCCGGTACCTTGGCGATCCCGAGCAGTTCTGGCGGGTCGCCGACGCCAACGGCGCGATGCGGCCGGAGGAGCTCACCCAGACGCCGGGACGACGGCTCCGGATCACCTTGCCTGAGGGAATCGCGGTGGCGCCCAATGGCTAACTTCACCTTGACCCTGATGATGGGCCCGACCATCGCGGTGCCGGTCCCGCAGCCGGTAACCGATGCGCTGATGAGCGCGCAGGTGACCGTCACCGCCGCGCAGGCCAGCGGATTCCAGCTCACGTTCGCGCTCAGCAAGGAATCGCTGATCAGCCGGCTGCTGCTGCCCACGGGCTTCTTCGACCCGAAGACCCGGGTGATCCTCGTCGTGATCCTTAACGGGACGCCGACCGTGCTGATCGACGGAATCGTCGTGCGGCAGGAACTGCAGACGAGCAGCGACCCGGGTGCCGCCACTCTCGTCGTCACCGGCGAGGACCTCACCGCCGTCATGGACCTGGCGGACAACAAGGCCTGCTACCCGGCCATGTCCAGCGACAACCAAGTGCGGGCCATCTGCACGAAGTACGCGGTCTACGGGCTGATCCCGGCCGTGGTCCCGCCCGTCCTGCTGGAGACCAAGAGCCCGACGGAGCAGATCCAGGTTCAGTCCGACACGGACTTGCGGTACATACAGTCGCTGGCTAGTGACGCCGGTTACGTGTTCTATATCGATCCCGGCCCGGTGCCCGGCGCCAACGTCGCCTACTGGGGGCCGGAGATCCGGATCGGGATCCCGCAGGCGGCGCTGAGCGTCAACATGGACGCGGCTACCAACGTGGAGTCGCTGAGCTTCACCTTCGACGGCCGGTCCCGGGCCCAGATGACGATCACGATCATCGAGCCGAACACCAAGCGCGCGATCCCGGTGCCGGTTCCCGATATCGGCCTGCTGCGCCCGCCGCTCGCGGCCCGGCCCGCGATCACGCTCCGCCAGGAGCCAGTGCCGGACACCGCGAAGCTGACCAATATCGGAGCTGCCCTGGTCGGGCTGGCGATGACCGCCGAGGCCTCGGATGCCATCAGCGGCCAAGGACGGCTTGACGTGCTCCGATATGGCCACATCCTGCAAGCTCGCCGGCTGGTTTCGGTACGAGGTGCCGGGCTGGCCTACGACGGCCTGTACTTCGTCAAGAGCGTGACCCATGACATCAAGCGGGGCGAGTACAAGCAGAGCTTCACTCTCGGCCGCGACGGACTCGTCTCCCTGACCCCGGTGGTGACCCCATGAATGGCAACGGCATCAAGAAGTTCTACGGCCGGTACCGCGGGACCGTGGCGAACAACGTGGACCCCAAGCGGCTCGGGCGGCTCCAGGTGGTGGTCCCGGATGTCCTTGGCGACGAATCGTGCGTCTGGGCCGAGCCTGCGACACCGCTGGCCGGCTCGAACATGGGCATCTTCTTCGTGCCGGACAACAACACCGGCGTGTGGGTGGAGTTCCAGCAGGGAGATCCGAACTACGCGATATGGACCGGTGGCTGGCGCGGCTCCTCATCAGATGAGCCGGACGCGGCCAGCGCCGCCGCTCCGACGAATCCGCCGATCATTCTGCAGACCAGGACCCAGAACCAGCTGATCATCAGCAGCTCGCCAGGTGAGGGCCTTACCCTGCAGACCGGCGCCGGCTCGCAGGGCCCGCAGATCGTCATCACCTCGACCAGCATCAAGCTGTCCACCGGGCAGGGAGCGACGGTCGAGCTCACCGGCAAGTCCGTGAACATCAACGGCACGTCCCTCACGATTGTGGGCTAGGAGGCGGCCATGCCAGCATCTCTCCTGCACCGGGGCGCAACGGTGGCATGCGCTCACCAGGGGCCCGCGCAGCCAGGGGCCAGCAGTTCCACCGTCAAGGTCGGCGGCCAGCCGGTGGTGACACAGGCCAACGGCTACACCATTTCCGGCTGCACGCTGCCACCGCCGCCCAACGGCAACGGTCCCTGCGCGACCGCCCAGTGGACGACCGGCGCGGCGACCAAGGTCCGCGTCGGCGGGATCCCGGTCCTGCTCGCCACCAGCCAAGCCACCTGCGCGCCGACCGGGACACCCCTGCAGATCCAATCGACCCAGACGAAGGTTCAGGGGACGTGATCGCCGTGGACATCGACTTTCCGCTGCGCTTCGACGGGCGCGGCCGGACCGCCAGCACCGGCCGCGACGATCACATCCGCGACATGATCGAACAGCTGCTGTTCACCAACCCCGGCGAGCGAGTGAACCGGCCTGACTTCGGCAGCGGCCTGCTGGAATTGGTGTTCGCCCCGAACAGTCCCGAGCTGGCCGCAGCCCTGCAGTTCTCCATGCAGGCCGCATTGCAGCGCTGGCTGGGGGACCTGATCGACATCGCGGGACTCACCGTGCAAAGCGATGAGGGCACCCTGCGGGTGGAAGTCCAGTACGTCATCAAGCAGACCGGCGCAGGCCGTTCGGACGTCTTCGAACGGCCAGGACTGCCATGACGGCGCAGCAGAGCCTGGCCTGCACCGACGAGCGGCGCCGTCGGCGAGTCCGCCGCGAGGGCCTCAACGGCATCGACGCGATCGACATCAGCACGAACCGTCACGTCCTGACGGTGACCTTCCTCGACGTGGCTCCCGCCAACCTCACCCGGGCCAACGTGCGCATTGAGGGCGGCACGCGGATCACCGGCATCCTGGCCGAGGCCGTGCACCTTCCCAGCGGCGCCGACCCGGACCAGAACCACGACCTCGAGATCACGCTCAGCCAGCGCGGAGATCTGTCTACCTACACGTTGCGGCTGGTCGAGGCCGATGAGCACGGGCGTCCGGGAACCCAGCCGCTGAGCGGCTTCGACCCTCGCCGCGCCCAGGCCGACTTCTCCTTCGCGGCCGGCTGCCCGACCGACCTCGACTGCCTGCCGGCTGACCACTGCCCGCCGCAGGTCCCGCCCGAACCCGAGACCTCGTACCTGGCCAAGGACTACGCGAGCTTCCGCCAGCTCATCTTGGACCGGCTGGCGCTCATCATGCCCGCCTGGACCGAACGGCACGTTCCCGACCTCGGGATCACGCTGGTTGAGCTGCTCGCCTACGTCGGCGACTACCTCAGCTACTACCAGGACGCGGTGGCCACCGAGGCGTACCTGGGCACGGCCAGGAAGCGGATCTCGGTGCGGCGGCACGCCCGGCTGGTCGACTATCCGATGCACGATGGCTGCAATGCGCGGGCCTGGCTGCGCCTGGAGGTCAATGAACCGCTGATGCTGCACCCGGGTGAGTTCTTCTTCATCACCGGCAACGACCCGCAGCACACGGCACTGGCCGCTGGCGATCTGCCGGCCGGGGGCTTCGAGGCGTTCGAGCCCATCAGCGCGGTTCCCGCCAGGCTCCGCCCGGCTCACAACCAGGTCTCGTTCTGGACCTGGGGTGACGAGCAATGCTGTCTCAACCTCGGCGCGACGAGCGCCACATTGGCCGATCCCGGGACCACCAAGCAACCAGAACTCGACCTGCACCCAGGGGATGTGCTGATCCTCGCGGAGGTCCTCGGCCCGCGCACCGGCGCGCAGGCCGACGCGGACCCGGCGCACCGGCAGGCGGTCCGGCTGACCAAGGCCGAGCCCGGTTCGGACGCCCTGTACGACCAGCCCGTCGTCGAGATCGAGTGGGCCGCCGAGGACGCGTTGACGTTCCCGTTGTGCCTGTCCACGATCGGCCCGCCGCCAGATTGCACGCTGATTCAGCCAGCCGTGGTCTACGGAAATGTCCTGCTCGCCGACCATGGCCGGGCGATCACCTCCTGCGGCGAGGCGGCCGAGCCGCTGACGGTGCCGGATGCCGTGTCGCAGGAGACCGGGTGCGCCGGCGTGGGCGATCCGGCCGACCCGGCCGTCGTGCTGCCCCGGTTCGACCTGCGGCTGGCCCGCCAGCCAGTCACCCAGCGGGTGCCGTTTCCGCCGCCCGGGGCGGTGACCGCCGGCCAGGCCGCACAGCTGGCCGGCATCCCCGACCACGCGCTGAACCGGGTCAGGGAGCTGTGGCAGACCGCCCGCGGCGGCCAGGCGCTCGATAACGACGAGATCGGTGAGCTTCGCGTTATCTTCGGCGACCGGGCGCTCGTCGAGGCGCATTTCCCGCTCCCCCGCCGGCGATCACGCCGGCCCCCCTCTCCGGCCGACCAGGCTGCCGCACTCCAGGACCTGCTCACCGAGGGCACACGGTTCCTCGCCAGGAAGATCCGCTGGCTCCAGGACCTGGCCCGGCGGGCCAGAGCCGGCCTCGAGCTAGGGCCGGCCGAACTGGCCGAAATCCGCGACGCCTGGGGAGCACCGTTCGCCGACGAGCTTGCGGTGGCCAACCCGCTCTTCGCCGGCCCGGCCCGCGACGCCCTGCAGCAGGACCCCGCACAGGCTCTCCCGGTCGTCGAGCTGCGCGCTGGCGCGAATGCTCCCGCGTGGACGCCCCAGCGCGACCTGCTGGGCAGCGGCCCAGGAGACCGGCATTTCGCCGCGGAGCTCGACGACGACGGCGTGCTGCACCTGCGGTTCGGCGATGGGGTGCACGGCAGGGCGCCGATCCCGGCTGCCACGTTCCTGGCCGACTACCGGATCGGCAACGGCAGCGCGGGCAACGTGGGAGCTGGGGCGATTAACCAGATCGTGTTCTGCGGCAATGCCCAGGACGGCGTGACCAGGGTGAGCAACCCGCTTCCCGCTTCGGGTGGTACCGACCCCGAGCCGACGGCACAGGTGAGGCTCCTTGCGCCGGAGACGTTCAGGCGCCGCCTGCAGCGAGCCATCACCGCCGACGACTACGCCGCGCTCGCGGCGCAACTACCGGGCCTGCAGCGGGCGGCGGCCGGCCTGCGCTGGACCGGGAGCTGGTATGAAGCCGAGGTCGCGGTCGACCCGCTGGGCACCGAGGAGGCCGGCGAGCGCCTGCTGGAACGGGTCGCCGAGGGCATCTTCCGCTACCGGCGCATCGGCCACGACCTCGTCGTCCAGCCGGCCCGTTATGTCCCTCTGCTGCTCGAGCTGCGGATCTGCGTGCTGCCGCACTTCCTCCGCGGTCATGTCCAGGCGGCGGCGAAGGACGCATTCAGCAGCCGCCTGCTGCCCGATGGCCGCCCGGGGTTTTTCCACCCGGACAACCTCACCTTCGGTGAGGCCGTGGACGTCAGCAGGATCGTCGCCCTGGCGCAGGGCATCCCCGGCGTGCAGAACGCGGAGGTACTCCGCCTGGAACGGTTCGGCGATGGCGACCACGGTGAGCTCGCCCAGGGATACCTGCCGCTCGGCCCGGCAGAGATCGCGCGGCTGGACGGCGATCCGGTGTTCCCGGAGAACGGCCAGCTGCTACTGCGGATGGGAGGCGGGCGGTGAATCAAAGCTGCGGCTGCTGCGCGGGAACCGAGCGCCTGACCCCAGCGGTGACGGCGAACCCGCCAGGGTTGGACGCGCTGCACTACCGGGCCGGCACTCACGGCAGCTTTCTCGAGACGATGCTCGCCCGGCTATCCAGTCTGCGTATAGGCAGCACGTCCCCGCTGGCCGGGCTGAACGCGCGCACCGGCGATGATCCCTCGATCGCGCTGCTGGACGCCTGGGCGACGGTCGCCGACGTGCTCACTTTCTACACCGAGCGGATCGCCAACGAGGGTTACCTGCGCACCGCCACCGAACGCAGCTCCATCCTCGAACTCGCGCGGCTGGTCGGCTATCGCCTGCGCCCCGGGCTGGCCGCGTCGACCTACGTGGCCTACCTGCTCGACATAGTGGCCGGACAGGACACCACAGTCACCATCGCGGCCGCTAGCCGCATCCAGAGCGTTCCCGGCCCTGGCGAGCTGCCTCAGTCATTCGAGACGGCCGAAGGCCTGTACGCGCAGGCGTCCTGGAACATGCTCCGTCCCCGACTGACCCGGCCGGTGATCCCCGCCCACGGCATGAAGACCCTCTATGCCGCAGGCATCTCCACCCAGCTCAATCCGAACGACCGGGTGCTCCTGGGCATCCCTGGGGAACCCGCGCCCGACGTGCGGCGGGTCGCATCGGTGATCGCCGATCCGGCCGAAAACCGGACAGCGATAACGCTCCAGCCCGTCGAGCCGCAGCGCAGCGGACACAAGCCGTCCGCCGGGCCGCACGGCTCAGGAGCGGCGGTTCTCGCGCTGGGCGAGCTGATCGGCCCGCTGGCCCAGCCGCCGTCGCGGCCGCCGGCCAGC
>Ga0209006_10002206_pt1 | contig 17747 bp, 11 predicted proteins | sample JacPin_JW_Ref_O2_FD_188567 | JGI IMG/M metagenome (GOLD analysis project Ga0209006, IMG submission 188567) | Forest soil microbial communities from Algoma, Ontario, Canada - Jack Pine, Ontario site 1_JW_Ref_O2 (SPAdes) (version 2) | ecosystem: Environmental > Terrestrial > Soil > Boreal... | reverse complement strand
CGCGCCGGCGGTCGGCGCGCGCCAACAGTACGCGTCCGTCGCGCCAGATATCGAACACCACCAAAGAGCCTGGAACTCTGGTGACTAAGCGTTGCTTTCCATTCAGTGTGACCGCGGTGATGTAGTGAAATAGGCCCAGTTCGCTGGCGGTGAACCAGACTTCGCTGCTATCCGGCGACCACGCCAGACCTTGGGTTCCATACCATTCACGGGTAAGTTCTGTTTTCTTGCCAGAGGTGTCCACGAAGGCAACCGAGCCACCATCGTCTCCCTGGTTCGGATGGTCCATGAAGGCCACGACATCGCCCTTGGGAGAAACTCGCGGATAACTGATCCATCCGCCGCTGGTTTCGTAAAGAACTTTGCCGATCGGATATTCGAGGCGGTCTCGTCCATTCACATTGCGTACAACCGCCAAGCTGTTTCCGTCAGGAGACCAATCGGCCCATTCCACATCTTCCAGAACCGGGCGCGGAGCGCCACCTGCTAACGGTGCTCGGGCCAGTGTGCCGACGTTGATCCAGGTTCCGACCGGATGGCTGCCCAACGAAAGCGCCATCTCACCCTTCGACGAAATGGCAAGAAGTTCGGCGCGGCCTAATCCCAAAGAACGCGACTCGACCATGCCTTGGCGCGCGGAAAATGTTTCAACCGGATTGCCTTGCCACGCGGCGCTGTACAAAATGGTCTGTCCATCGGGCGCGAAGCGAGCGGAGCGGATCTCGCCTCGGCGGAACGTAATTTCGTGATAAAGCGGCGCGCTGGCTGCGGACGATCCCCAGAAATGCTTGCCTGCCCATAATCCCGCTGCCAGCGTCAGCAGAAAACCGCAGGCGATTAGAACCGGCAGCAAACGATTCTTGCGTGGGTGCGTCGCCGCTGAGCTTTTCGCCTGGGTTTTGTCGTCTGGAAACGGACTTTCTTTCACGATTGGTACAGCGGTGCTGCTTCGGAGTCCAGCGCGAGAATCCGTGTCACGCTTCAGGCGCTTGAGGTCGGCTCGAATCTCCGCCGCACTTTGACTGCGCAACTCCCGATCTTTTTCCAACGCTTTATTCAGGATCACATCGATTTGCGGTGGTAATCCCGAATTCAACTCGATCGCTGGCGAAGGCACTCGATTCAAAATTGCTTCAAAAACGACGGCCGATGTTGCTCCAGAAAACGGCTGCCGGCCGGTGGCCATTTCGTAGAGCACAACTCCGAAAGAAAACAGATCGGTGCGAGCGTCGAGCACTTCGCCCCGCGCCTGCTCTGGCGACATGTAACCGATGGTTCCCATCGCTGTTCCGGGAGTCGTGAGTTGATCGGGGCTGACCACGGCCGGCGATCCCACAGTCGCAGCGGATGAGTCTACCGGCTGATTGCTTTGGGGCGTAAGTTTTGCCAGTCCGAAATCGAGAACTTTGGCCTGACCTCGCTGCGTAACAAAAATATTTGCGGGCTTGATGTCGCGGTGAACGATTCCCCCGGAATGCGCCGCGTCGAGCGCATCGGAAATCTGAATCCCCAGATCGAGCAGTTGCGCCAACTTGAGCGGACGACCCTCGATCATGTGCTTCAGGGTCGCGCCTTCCAGAAACTCCATGGCTATGAAGGCTTGACCGTTTTCCTGGCCAATGTCGTAAATCGTGCAAATATTCGGATGGTTGAGCGCGGACGCGGCTTGCGCCTCGCGTTGAAAACGGTTGAGAGCTTGTTGATCTCGGGCTACGTCGTCGGGGAGAAACTTGAGAGCGACAAAACGATGGAGCCGGCTGTCCTCAGCCTTGTAGACGACACCCATCCCGCCACCGCCGATCTTTTCGATCACTCGGTAGTGCGAGATGGTCTGGCCAATCAGCTCTGGGCGGTTCAATGAAAAGGGCTCGTCCTGTGCGCGACCAATATTAGGGGCGACGTCCGGGCAAGTCAATGCAGCGGATAACATTCACATCCAGATAATAATCAACGCCCCCCTTCAAGCCACTTCCTTTATCACCAACACAGTGTGATCTTCGTCACAGACACAATCCTGCAAGTTCGCAATAATTGAGACTTGAACCGAGGCAGCGCAGTTGTGTCTTCGGCATGCCGTGGGCGAGATTGTCGGTTCGTTGACAAGGGACTTGACAGTCTAGCGGCCGATTGGGCCACAACCCGGTTAGGATTGATCGCAGAAATGCCGTTAACTCCTTACGGCTGCGGTATATCCATGTAAGTCCTTTTGAATGCGGTATGTCCTTCTAACTCCATGATTCTAAAGGTATGAAAATAGGGGGGGTGGGGGTGCGGAGAAAATTGGCGGATCAACCCCCGCTCAACCGGCAGGGACCGTTAAAGCAGCGGCTCACCGGGTTTTCCGCGCTGGCGACGGAAGTAGATGATCATGAATTTCCGTCACAGGAAGCGGAGCGGCGGAACGGATGGGAGCGCGCCAATTTCCGCGCCAAGGCGGTAATAGAGTGCAAGACCCTCGAGAGAGGGAGGATCGAGATAGTAATGGATGTTTTGCGTCAGGTAGATGCGGATACTTTCGATGCTGATGCCGAGACGCGGCGCCCACTCTTGCGCGATGGTTTCGAGGTTTTTTGGTGATACGCCCTGATCACGGGACTCTTTGAATGCTTTTACGATCGCCGCTTTGTCTCGGCCTTCGAGGGACTGCGCGCGAATCGCCCAGAAGGCGAAGACGAACGATTTTCCGGTGCGCGCCACCCACTCTTCCGCCAGATCAAGCGTGAAGTATTGCGCACGATCGATTTGTAAGGCGGGATCTCCGATGATCAGGGCTGCATCGCAGAAGCTGAGCATGGCATCAAGATTCGGAGTCATCGGTTTATAGTCGCGCGCTCCGCCCAGCCATTTTGCGAACAGAATCTTGGCCAGCGCGACCGACGTCATCGAAGAAGTATCGAGCGCGACGGTTCGAATTTTTTCTGACCACTGGTCGAGTCGAATTCTACTGACCAAAAGAATCGACCGTACCGCACGGCGAGCGGCAATGGCGACGTCCGGGATGATGACGAGGTCGGGAACGGTAGCATAGGCCGCTGCCGGAATGATGCCGATGTCAGCTGTCCCTGCACGCAAGGCCTCGGCGCAGGCCGAAGGGATGGTGTAAGAAACATCACTATTAAGGTTAGCGCTCGCATCTCCGTGCTCAAAATCCCACATGAGAGGAGCGGTATTCAGGTAGGAAATAGCCGAGATCTTTAACCGGCTCATCAGTTTACGAATTCTACCAAAAGTGATGTGCGCCCCGTCCTTGACAGCGTTCCAGCCAGAGGCTAGCGTCGCGCGATATGTCAAAGCTAGATAACGCGAGCGCGGCAGTTGCGGCTCCGAATTTTGCTTCGAACTCTGCTTCGAGCCCTGCTTCGGTGCAAGGAATTTATTGGCTCGCTCTGTCGTTGACGCAAGGACTCGGTCCCACGCGTATCAAGAAGCTGATCGAACACTTCGGCAGTGCTGAGCGGGCGTTTCAGGCGAGCTTAACCGAACTCGAAGCGACCGGAATGCGAGCCGTGTCCGCGCAATCGATCGCAACTGGAAAGTCGCTCGAACTCGCGCAGCAGGAATGCGCGAAGGCAGTCGAGGCGCGCGCCCGAATCATTTCCCTCAGCGATCCTGAATATCCGCCTCGATTAAAAGAAATCTACGATCCGCCCATCGTCTTGTTTGTTAAAGGGAGCGTCGAGGTCCTCGCCCAACACGGCATCGCGATCGTTGGAACGCGGCATCCAACGCCTTACGGCAGCGGCATGGCCGAGCGTCTTTCCACTGACCTCGCAATCCGCGGACTGGTGATTATCAGCGGCCTGGCGCGCGGCATTGACACCGCCTCGCATCGCGGCGCTGTCGCAGGCAAGGGGAAGACAGTCGCTGTGCTAGGCACTGGAATTGACATCATGTATCCGAAGGAGAATACGCGGCTCACGGAACAAATCATCGCCATAGGTGGCGCGCTTATAACCGAGTTTCCGGTTGGAACTCCGCCAACTCCGCAAAATTTTCCGATCCGCAATCGCATTATCAGCGGCATGTCGGTCGGCGTGCTCGTCGTCGAAGCCGCGGAATACAGTGGCACGCGCATCACGTCGCGTTTGGCACTCGAACAAAACCGCGATGTTTACGCTGTTCCGGGCAACGTAACCAACAAAAATTCCTGGGGCCCAAACACCTTAATCAAGCAGGGAGCGAAGCTCGTCGCCACGTGGGAGGACGTGTGGGAAGAGCTTCCTACAGATATTCAAGTTGCCTTGAGCTCGGGACGGAATGAATCCGCCGAACCGGAAACCGCATCTCTATTCCCGGACGACGTCACTGCGCCCCACGAAAAAAAGATTCTGAAGTTGATCAAACCTGACGAATCGACTCACATCGATCAACTGGTTGAATTGCTGGAGAACGAAATGTCGCCCTCGGAAATTTTCGCCGCATTGTTCGAGCTGGAGTTGAATGGGAAGATACGGCAATTGCCGGGGAAGAATTTTGTGAAATGCTTTTAGCGATCAGCCATTAGCATCAGGTAAATCGCCGGTAGAGCGCTGTTGCGAAGAAGAAGATGTTGTCGCCACGAATGCAAAAAGGGAAGGGTTTTACCTGATGGCTGACGGCTGATGGCTGACAGCTAACACCAATTCGTGCTAGCTTCAATTCCATTACTGCGAAACTGAGGAACCATTGTCCAAAGGTCTAGTCATTGTCGAATCGCCGGCTAAGGCGAAAACTATCCAGAAGTATTTGGGAAAGGGATTCACGGTCGATGCCTCTTACGGCCACGTGAAGGACCTGCCTAAGAGCAATCTCGGGGTCGATATCGAAAACGATTTCGAAACCGAATACGTGGTCATTCCCGGAAAAGAAAAAGTCTTGGCCAAGCTGAAAAAGTTGGCGCTATCCGCCGACCACATCTATCTTGCGCCCGATCCGGATCGCGAAGGCGAAGCGATCGCCGCGCATCTTGCCGACGAACTGGGAGAAGAGAACGGCAAGAAAAAGAAAGGCAAGAAGGGCGCAAAAGCAAAAGTTGACGACGTCGGCGACGGTGCTCGTATTCGCCGCGTCACCTTTAATGAAATTACGCAGCGCGCCGTGAAGGCCGCCTTCGAGCATCCTCGCGATATTGACCGCAATCTAGTCGACGCGCAGCAGACGCGCCGTGTTCTAGACCGGCTCGTCGGATACCAGGTCTCTCCTTTATTGTGGGATAAAGTCCGCCGCGGTCTTTCAGCCGGACGTGTCCAGACCGTTGCGCTTCGCTTGATCGTCGATCGCGAGCGCGAAATCAAAGCCTTCGAGAAAAAAGAATACTGGACGATTGACGCCAACCTCGCAGCCGCCAAGCCTCCGGCCTTCGACGCCCGCTTTCTGGGCAAGGGCGAAGAGAAGATTGAAGTCACAAATGGCGAGCAGGCAGAACAGATCCGCGCGGAACTTGAAAAAGCCGATTGGGTTGTCCGTTCGGCGGAGAAAAAAGAGCGGCGACGCAATGCAACTCCTCCGTTCACGACCAGCAAGCTCCAACAGGATTCCTCCCGCAAGCTGCGCTTCAGCGTTAAGCGCACGATGATGATCGCGCAGCGCCTGTATGAAGGCGTTGAAATTGGTGAGGAGGGTCTGGTCGGCCTGATCACCTATATGCGAACCGATTCGACCCGCGTAGCGCCTGAGGCGATTACCGAAGTTCGCGAATACATCGGCAGCGAGTTCGGAGCCCAGTATCTGCCCGAGTCTCCCAATACATATAAGGAGAAGAAAGAAGCGCAGGCGGCGCACGAGGCCATTCGTCCGACATCGGCAGCGCGCCATCCCGATCAGGTCAAGCAGTATCTGCAGGAAGACGAATTCAAGGTTTATAAGCTGATCTGGCAGCGTTTTGTCGCGTCGCAGATGAACCCGGCGGTGTTCGATCAAACATCGGTTGACATCGATGCGAAGTCTGGCAGCGACGTGTTCTGGTTCCGCGTCACCGGATCAGTAATGAAGTTCGACGGCTTCCTCAAAGTGTATGAAGAGTCGAAAGACAATAAAGATGAAGAGGACGAAGAGCTGAAACACAAGCTGCCGCCGCTCGAAGCAGGGCAGAAGTTAACCCTCAAGTCGCTGCTTCCCGAGCAGCATTTCACCGAGCCTCCTCCGCGCTTCAACGAGGCTTCGTTGGTCAAAGAGCTTGAAGAGCGTGGCATTGGGCGTCCTTCGACTTATGCGACCATCCTCAGCACCATCCAGGAGCGGATGTACGCACAAAAAATCGGCGGCAAATTCGTGCCCACCGAGATTGGCCTTGTCGTCACCGATCTGCTGGTCGAGAATTTCAAGGATATTTTTGATTTCCAATACACAGCTCGCCTGGAAGAAGAGCTCGACGAAATAGAAGAAGGCAAGCAGACCGGCAATGACGCACTCACCGAGTTCTACAAAAAGTTCGCCAAAGATCTCAAATACGCTGAGAAGCACATGGAAAACATCAAGCGTATGGAGAAACCGACGGACGAAAAATGTGAACTCTGTGGTTCGCCACTCGTCATCAAGTGGGGCAAGCACGGCTCGTTCTACGCGTGTAGTACATACGACAAAGAAAATCCGGATACCTGCAAGTTCACCAAAGAGAATCCGATCAATCTGCCCGACCTCGATTCGGCCGACGTGCAGGAAACGGCGCAGGAGGAATATTGCGAGAACTGCGGCCGTGTGATGGTTCTGAAGCGCGGACGTTTCGGCCAGTTCATGGCCTGCACCGGATATCCCGATTGCAAAACGACGCGCCGGCTCGATCAGGGCAAGAAGGTTCCGGACATTCCGCTGGATGAAACTTGTCCGCTTTGCAAGCGCAACTTGATCCTGCGGCACGGGCGCTACGGCGAGTTCACTTCTTGCAGCGGGTATCCCGAATGCAAATATGTGAAGCAGAACTTCATCGGCGTAAAGTGTCCCGAGTGCAAAGACGGCGAGCTGGTCGAAAAACGAGCGCGCAAGGGAAATACTTTTTACGGCTGCGGGAATTATCCGAAGTGCAAATTTACTTCGGCGGCAAAACCTGTGCCTGAAAAATGCCCGGATTGCGGACATGAATATCTCGTCGAGCGGATTCGTAAGGACGGAACCGTGATCGCTTGTCCCAACAAGGAATGCGATTACGAGCGTGAAGTTTCAGCTCCGGTGGAGATTGCGAAGACTTGACGGCATAGGCACTTTCATCTAAAACTTCAACTCATACTTTAACGAGGCGAAAAACATGGCGAAGAAACCGACTGCGGAAGACGCGCATTTGATTCTGAAACTTTACGATCTCCGCCGCGAAGCGGAAATGCGAAAAGCGAGAAACTGGTTTGTCACGCAGTTCTGGCCCGAGAGTGTTGACGATCTCATCAAAATATTTTCCGCCTTCGGAAGCCAGGAGAACAACTGGATCCGTCAAGTGGGCGGCTACTGGGATATGGCCGCTACATTTGTGCTGCAGGGCGTGCTCAACGAAGAGCTTTTTCTGCAGCCGGGTTGCAGCGGCGAAATGTTTTTTATTTTCGCGAAGGTTCATCCATACCTGAAAGAATTTCGCGAAAAGACGAACAATCCGAATGCCTTTGCGCATATCGAAAAGGTAGCCACGAGAACGAAGACCGCTCGCAAGAATCTTGAGCGCGTCACCAAGAACATCCAGGGTCGCCTGAAAACGCTGGCCAAAACCGCGAAGAAGGCATAGCCCGAGATATTCCGTTCGGATGATGCGCTTCTGTGAAGCGTTGCGGCGACTCAGCAAACATTCATACCGCGACCCATCTGCTATCCTTAACGTGTTGTGCGGATGCTATGGTGGTTTCTCATCCTGGGAGTCAGTACTGCGGTGGTCGTGTCGGTTGCGCTAACGATTTACATGCGGGTCCGGCGGCAAATGAAGCTCACCGCGGCCCACAAAGCGGAACCGGACGGCCTTGATCACTCGTCACCCGAGGCCTGATTCGCCCGCCTCTTCCGCCGCGAGGGAAAGAAGGTTAGGTCCAGAATGAATATTTCAAAAACGAACGCTGAAGTATTTGGCCAGCCAAGCCGCTCTCAGGAATGGGCGAAGCAGGCAGCCCTGGTCATTGGCGCCAGCCTTTTTGTTGCTTTGTGCGCCCGCATCAGCGTGCCGCTCCCGTTCACGCCGGTGCCGCTGACCCTGCAAAATTTCGGTGTGCTGGCTGTTGGATTGACGCTCGGCTCGCGTCGCGGATTCGCCGCACTGCTGCTCTATCTCGCGGAAGGCGCATCAGGATTGCCCGTATTCAGCATGGGCGGAGGGATCGCTTATTTCTTCGGTGCAACCGGCGGATTTTTGCTGACCTATCCGCTGGTTGCGTTTGTCGCAGGCTGGCTGTACGAAAACACTTCCCAGCGTTTCGTGGCGGCCGCGTGGGCATCACTCGTTGCGGAACTCGTGCTCTTCGCTGGCGGCCTCAGTTGGCTGGCAGTCTACACGCATTCCATTTCCCTGGCGTTTCTATACGGCCTCTACTGGTTTGTTTTCGCGGAGGTCATCAAGATCATGATGGCGGCCGCGGTCGGCGCTGGTTGGGGTAAGCACCAGTCTTCTGAGTTTGAGAAGTAAAGAACAGGATTTCGGAATCTTATGAGTACAGTATCTTCTCCAGTGCGCGAAATCACGGTAGCCCACAGCCCCGATTCTGATGACGCGTTTATGTTTTATGGATTGGCCACGAACAAAGTTCGCGTGCCGGGCCTCAAGTTCAGCCACACGCTCTGCGATATTGAGACGCTGAATCGTCAGGCGCAAGAAGGCGTCTACGATGTGACTGCGATTTCGTTCCACGCCTATCCTTACATTCAGCAGGATTACGCACTGATGTCGTGCGGCGGCAGCGTCGGTGACGGTTACGGTCCAATGCTCGTATCCACTCGCCCGTTTACCGCCGACGACATAAAAGGCAAGAAGATCGCGGTCCCTGGGAAACTGACGACGGCTTACCTGGCGCTGGAATTATTTTCGCCGGGCATCGAAGTGGAAGTCGTGCCCTTCGATCAAATCATTCCGCAGATTCTCGAGGGCAAACACGAAGCCGGACTCATCATCCACGAAGGCCAACTGACTTATGACAAAGCCGGGCTACACCGTGTCGTTGACCTCGGTCGATGGTGGCAGAAAGTCACTGGCTTGCCATTACCACTCGGTGGAAACGCTATTCGACGCTCGCTCGGGCGCGAGACGATGATCAGCGTGACGCAGGCCCTGCGCGAGAGCATTCAATACGCCATCGATCATCGAGAAGAAGCGCTCGCCTACGCGATGCAGTTCGCGCGCGATCTTGATAGCCAACTTGCCGATAAGTTCGTCGGTATGTACGTCAACGAGCGCACGCTCGATTATGGAGACGACGGCAGGGAAGCAGTCCGCCGCCTGCTCGACATGGGACACAAAGCGGGCATCATTCCGCAGACGCCGCGCGTGGAGTGGGTCTAAGAGTACTCGAGATAACGCCTGCTACTTATTGGTGCGGCACTCTTTCGCACTGAACGGTGTCTATTCACGGCAGGAAGGGCTTCCCATATGACACTGGAGACCAAGGCCCAAATCGCCCGGGCGACGCTGTCTCTGCTCACGGTGCTGACATCGCTCTTTCTGCTGGGTGTGCTGGTGTTGGTCCTGTGTTTCGGCCTCCAAATCAATCCTTTCAGGGAAACCACCTCGTCGTTTCTTGGTGCCGCATTTGCTGGCCTGACGGGGGTCGCCGCCATTCTGGTCCTTTTGAATGTCGCGACGAATATTAGCCTGATTGCCGATGCCAAGATCGCTGATCTCAAAATCGATTCCCGTAGCGGCGGACTGAGAAAGTGGAGCGCCGCATTCCTCGCGGTAGCGATTCTTCTGGTCGGTTTCATCTTCGCGGGCACGTACTTGTCCAAGGAGAGATACCTGGGAGTTGTTCGCGCTCAAGCTGACGAAGTGCTCAAGGCCAACAATAATCTTATGGAAGAGGTCAGTCGGCTCTTGGCGTCCGGCAAACCGGAAGACTATAAGCGCATAACGGAAATTCGGGCTTTTCTCCAGAATCAACGGAGCGACTTTCCTCAACTGAGCATCGTCTACTCCAGCAAGTTCGAGGACAAGATGGCGTTCTACAGAGTCGAGTATTTCGACTGGAGAAACGACAATTACACGCCGACCTACTTTGCCTGCACCAAGAGTCTGGATTGCGACTATCTGAATCGATTTTTCTCAGGTGAGAAGGTCGATGTTTTGCAGAAATACACGATGAGCAATGACCAATTCTATATTTATATTCCGTTTATCGGCTCTGCACAGCGTTTTGTATTGGTGTTCGACCGTCGGAATAGTTTTGGGAAAATCGGTTCGTGATCATGACCTCCCTAAGTGCACAAATACGTAAGCAAATGCCGCGAGTGGAGTCGGTGTTAGAGCACTCTGAGCAATAAGCTTTGGGCGATCGAAAACGTTACCCCTGGTTGCGTATAGCTCAAAGCGCACAGCAATTCAACGCACGTTCAGCGGAAACGAAAACACCGGATCAATATCCACCGGAACATCCGCTGCGGCCTTTAGTGACGCTTTCAAGTCCTCGGGCATCGTGTTGTATTTCTTGAACCAGTTTTCCGCGCGCGACCGGTCTCCCGTAGCTTCGATCTCAAGCAACTCCTTGGCTAGATCGGCGATGACGCCTGGCATTTTCCCGTAATCGATCACGTACCTGCCGCTGGCGTTGCGTACGATAGCGCCTCGCTCGGATAGATAGTTGAATTCCATCATCTCCGCTTGACCGTGTGCCTCGCCGGTTCCGAAGCGGACGGTGCGAAAAATTCCGCCGACGTATGAAGCGTAGTACTCTTCCAGCTTTTCTTTTGGAAGCGCAGCGTGATCGATCAGCCATTTCAGTGCGAATATCCCAGTAACGTCAGCCTTTGCCTCTTCCAGACCGCTGTAAGCTGCGCCGATGGCTTCGCGGATATCGACCTTGCCGGCAGCAGTGCGCGCATATGCAGGACCGAGACCGTGGCAAATTTCGTGCATGATCGTGTCCTGCAAATACCCCTCGCCGGAAACTTTGGCCGCCTGTTCCGGTTCCATCAGCTTGCGTGCGACCGGCAGTACGACATAATTCACCCGCGCATCCATGAAGTTTTTAAAGAAAAGTTTCTTGCTTCCCTTTTGCTCATGCACCCGAGGATCGTTCGGCAGATTATCCGCCACGGCTTGGTAGCCGTGGGTCAAATCTCCTGCGCGAAACGGAGTATCCATGACTTCCATCGGGCTTTGGAGCCCATGTTTCGACGGGCGATCTTCTGCTGCGAGAGGCAGCGCGTCTTGAATGTCCGGCACATACTTCTGAAACAGCTCCAGCTTTTTGCTCTCGCCTTCGTTCCGCACCATCACCGCCGCGCCAAACGAACCTTTCACTCCCATCAGGCTATCCATATAAGTTTCATAGGGAGCGAAGATGATGTCGAATTTCGGATTTTTCAGGTCCAGCCAGGCCAAATCACTTGGAAAGTAGTCGTCGCTGAGCAAGGCGTCAGCCCGCAGTCGAAGAAACCTCGCGAAGGCCGCATCGTTGCTGAGCTGAGCCGCCGCGCGCAAAGCTTTCGCAGCTGGCTCCAAATAAGCGCGATAGGCAATGTGGAAAGGAACAGCCTCCAGCTTTGACTGATGCCAGCGCACGATTGTGAACTGATCGTAGATCGCGGCTTTTTGTTCCGGATGTTCCTTTGTGAATTGCTCCACCTGTTCTCGCGTCAGGTTCGCCGGATAGAATCCGCGTCCTGGCGGCATGGCCTCCGTCCCGACGAAAGGTTTGTTCTCGTCGATCAGATCGAAGCGTGAAGCGTTTATCCAGAGATAGCGCCGCAGTTCCTTGTCGCGCCGATTCTGGCTCGACGCCAGAGACTGATAGAGAGCAAGACCCTCGGGATCGCTTTGGCGCCAGTAAATACTTTCCAGATATCCGCAGGCCTCGACCAGTTTGCGGACGAGTTGCTGTTCGCGCGGAGTGAGCGCGGCGGAGTGGAAAGGCATTTGCACCCGCTGGAACTTCGCAAGGCGTTGGGCAAGGTCTGGAACAACTTCCAGATTTGCCGGGGCGGCGGGTTTCGCGGCCGAGCCGGTCATCATCGTTTTGTTCTGCTGCGCTGCGGCGAGAGCCGATCCAAAAATCGAGACCATGAGCAAGAGAACAAGAGCGGACCCATACTGCGGGAAAAAGCTCGCAAAAAAGCATTTAATACAGCGGCTATTCATATCGATTGAGTCTATCAAACCCGTGTATGCGTCTCGCCCCGGTTATCATATTGATATGCGTGGAGAGAATGGCGCCCAGACTCTGCTGATCGATGCGGACGACACGCTCTGGGAAAACAACATCTATTTCGAGCAGGCAATCGCGAATTTTATTTCGTTTCTAAACCATCGCGACTATTCACCGGAGCAGGTCCGACTCATATTGAACGATGTAGAGCGCGATTCCGTCGTGAAGCACGGGTATGGCCTGCACAGCTTCACGTCTTCGCTCGTAGACTGCTTTGAAAAGCTCTCCACCGACCCCGTGACCGCGGAGTTGCATGAGCGCATCTGCGGCTTCGCTCATCATATTGCTGACCATCCGATTGAAATTCTCTCTGGTGTTCCAGAGACTCTCCGGTATTTAGGCGAGCGTCACCATCTGATCCTGATGACCAAGGGGAATCCAGCCGAGCAATCCGGGAAGGTTGAGCGTTCAGGGTTGAAAGAATATTTTTCTGCCGTCGAGATCGTCGCCGAGAAAGACGAATCCACCTATCGCTCTGCGATCGCCAAGTACGGCCTGCCAACAGATTCAACCTGGATGATTGGTAACAGTCCAAAATCCGACATCAACCCTGCACTGGCCGCAGGCCTGCATGTCGTCTTCGTGCCTCACGGCAACACCTGGATTCTGGAACACGAGGACGTCCGTTCGGCTCCAGCGGCGCAGCGACTGTTAGTGGTAGATCGCTTCAGCGATCTGACAAGTCATTTCTAGCTCATCTAGTCTTCGGTGAACTTTCGGCCGTCGCCAAATGATACTGCCCTTGCATTTCCACGAATCGTGGAGATGCAAGGGCAGCGATGTCACTAAGCGGCAATCGTTACTGAACCGTCACACTAACGGCAACCGACGGGATACCGTTGGCGACAACCACCAACGAGCTGGCGCCAGTCTCCATCGACGCTGGAACGTCGAAGTTGGTTGACACCGTGGCCGAGCCGGTCGCTACACCCATGGTGCTGTGATCGTGCGTCCGGGCGTAGAAAACGTGCTTTGTCTTGTTATTGACAATGCGTACGAGAGGATAGTTCGTCGCGGTTTGCAACTCGTCCCCGAAAGCGGCCGCTTGCGACAATCCGTTGAACTGCGTGCCGGAGACGACGTAAGTCGTTCCCCGAGTTAAGGTGGAGGGAACCGACGAGATTGTCGGTTGCCACGAGGTCTGATAGGTCCCCGGAGCTGTGTAAGTCGACGTGACGCCACCACCGACGAGCACTTCACCGGTAGGGAGGATCATGAGACAGCCAGGCGTTCTTGGTCCGGGGGTAAAGTTTGTTCCGTCCCACACGTAGGAAGTCGACGAGTCGCCCTCAACCAGTACGTTGCCGTTAGTCAGCAGGACCGCAAAGGAATCACCGGCGTTGTCGCCGTTCGGGAAATCCGGGCCGACCGTCCATACGCCGGTGAGGCTGTCGTATATCGCTGTGTGGCCGGCGCCGCTGCCGGTGCTGGTGTAGGAACCCGAGACAAACACGGTGCCGTCCGGACGCAGAATCTGGGGGCCGATTTCTCCAGGCGGAAAGTAGCAAAGTTTGCCGCCAGGGCCGTAGTTCAGGCATCCATCAGGTGAAGGCGAATGCAAGTCGACAATCGTGCTGCCGGCGGTGGTCCACTCTTTCGCCGAAGGCGAATAGATTTCGGAGTTGGGAGCGGCTTTCACATCGGCGGTTAAGATGGAACCATTCGCTAACAGGGTCCAGCCCTCTTCCGCGTCGAAATCTTTCTTGCCTTTCGAACTCACTGTGGTCCACTTCATGGTCTTGGGATTGAGTTCACGCAATTGCTTGGTGAGCTTATTTCCGATCAGGTAGGATCCGGTCGGCAATACGATGGAGGGCGAGTCGCCGATATAGAGCCAGTTTTTTGGCGGGGTCACCGCAGTCCAAGTATTGGCGACGGGATCGTAGATCGCGCCCAGGTTGGTGAGGGTGAAGTTCCCGAAATTGTATTCACCGCCTTCAATGATCAACCGGCCATCGGCCAGCACCGCCGAAGCTTCAGCGTAAGGATCGTATCCGGATGGAAGAGAGGCCATTTGGGTCCAGACGCCATTGACATAGCTTCCGGTATTATCGGGCGTCAGCTTCCACCAGTCGTTTCCGGCGCTGCCCTGGACTAACACCGTGCCATCCGTCAATTGGAACGAGAGGCCGGCTCCGTCTGGAGGTTGGTGCTTAAGAGTTTTTAGGGTTTGCGCCAGAGATGCGGCGGAGATAACCAGCAGAACCGTCAAGATTGAGAGAATGAACTTCTTTGACAAGAGGCACGACCTTTCTTTGAAAGCTGCCACACTCAGCAGGCACAGAACTTTTCCTCGTCGTCGAGCCACCGAATCATTTGCTACCTCATGGGAGGTGTGGTCGAAAAACGCGGGGTGTCCATAGTAGCAAAAGTCGCTGGGATTGGGGGGAGAAATCCAAAAGCCCGTCCAGAACGGGTTTTCGGGCCATTCGGCTCTGGTTTCAGAATGAACTAAGCCCAATAGACACAGGCCGGGAGCCCGGAATTTCTTCCGGTCCCGGCCCGCGCTTCTATCAACTTGAGAGCCGACTCAGTTCTGCGGCGAGTTTAGTTTGTCGGTGAAGGTGCGGCGTTGGCTGTGGTGGTGCTCGGCGTCGGCGCGCTAGCAGTCGTGGCTGCCGGCATCGTGCCGCCGGTGAACCGCGAGAGCCGCGGGTAGAAGGGCGTCACTTCGAACGGCATTTTATCGCGTGCCGAGGTGATCGCAACCGGTTGCGCTTTTACGATCTCTACTTTGTCATCCCACGGATTCAGCTTGACGCGTCCGCCGAGGGGTAACGCGGCGATCTGATCGAGCTTGTTCCAGTCGAGCGCGGGAGCTGAAGTCGCGAGCGCAGCCATACGCGTCACTGTGCCGTTATCCATCATGTTGTTGCCGAGGTGCGCCTGCAGCAATCCGCCCAAACTTGGAGAACGCGCCTGCAGAGCCTTGATGAAGAGCCCAGCCACTTCTAATTTCTGCGCGTACGGCGAGGCCTTCAGCATCTCGATAGCTTTTTTGTCAGCGGCTGTTTCTTCTTCAGGAATATGTTTGAACCCGAGGTTCTGATACGTTCCCTCGTCAGAAAACAACATACGGTCGTTGAACGCGTATTGGCTGCCCAGGTTATGTCCCAGAACGATGTGTGCCAGTTCGTGCGAAAGCACCATAGCTAAGCTGCCTTCATCCGGAAGTACGTCGATCAGCCCGCGGCTTACTACGATCGTATTGCCAACACTGAACGTTTCCAGCGGAGAAGTCGTCAGCACTCGGGTACGGACCGGACGGGGCAATTCAATGTTGTTGGTGATTTCAATGTTGTTGACTACCGTCTGCAGAATCTTGTCAACATCGCCTTCCGGAGCCAGCAATCCAGCGCGTTCCAAGCGTTCGATTACGTTGTCTTCTGCCTGCTGTTGCCACTCGCGTTCGGCGGCCAGGGGAGTCGCATCCTGCGCGCTCGGCGTGTCGTCTTTCACGCTGTCGACGCGGATGTTCGTAAGTTCATCGTTCGCGGTCGCGGCCTTAAGGTTATATCCCCACATACGAGTCTGGGCCTTGAACGCGATCTTGTTCTTGGCTCCAGCGGTGAAGTCGCCTTCTTCGCTGTAGATGTAAGACGGTATCCAATAACCGGGAATTAAGTTCAAGCGCCAGCTATCCATGTGAAAGTAGAAATTGTTGCGGTTGGCGCGGGCGTAAGTGCCGTTCAAGCGCACGATGTTGAAGTCCTGATCCTCAACCCAGATGCGGCCGAGAAAACGTCCACGTCCCGCGTCTTTCTTGGGCGTCAGATCAAATACCAGGCAGCGCACGTCGCCGAGGAACTCGCGGCGCGCGTAGTGGAAATCATAGTGCTGCCGGTCGAAGTCGTTGCGGTCAGCGAAGATCATCCAGGAAAAGCCGAGAGGCTGGTATTGGAACTTGAACTTCTTGGTGAACTCGCCAAGAAGGTGCTTCTCCATTCCTTCTTCGCCTTTTTCTTTGCCCTTGCCGTCAAGGTAATCGCTGCGATCGATCGATTCGCTCAGGTCCATGCGGCCGAGGAAATAATGATCATCCTGCGGAACAGGACCGAGGGCGGGATCTTGCGTCAGGTTCTGGAGATAAGTCTCCACGATAGGAGTTCGCGGCGACAGGAACTTGATCAGTTCGCGTTCGCGCAGAATCACGCGATCGACAACTTGATCCATCGTGGTCGGCGGTCCCAGATTGACCGAGGCCGGAGCTGATGGAGCCTGACTCGGCTGGGTTGCCGAGACCGGCTGTGGGTTCTGCGGCGCGGACGCCGGCTGCTGGGCCGCTGCCGATATCGTCGAGGCCAGCAAAGCCAAAACCATCCAGTTTCTGTTGCTCATGACCGTCTCCATAACTCTCCGCATGACTCGTATCTCCAAAGTGATCAGTAAAGTGATCAGTACGCCAGTTGAAACATCACGTGCACCACTGCTGTCGAATCCATTGCCTGCCCAAAACGCATCGCCGGTTTGAATCGCATCTTGTTCGCCGCGGCGACGGCAGCTTCATCCAATCCATGGCCCAGACCGCGAACCACGCGATTCACGTGTAACGTCCCGTTCGCTAAGAACGTCACTTCGAGAAGGACTTCGCCTTCCAGCTTCAGATTTCTTGCTTCCTCGGTGTAAACCGGATTTGGCTTGAATGTGATCTCGACCGATGTGGTTGCCGGACCGCTATCCACACGTTGAACGTGAGGCGTGTTCTGGGCGACTTCCTGCGAGCCGAAGCCAGAGGTCTGCACGTTACCGCGACCGCTGCGGCGTCCGTCTCCCTGTCCACCGGTTGCAACTCCATTACCGAAATCGGCGCTGGCCACCGTTCCTTTAATCCCTTTAGCGCCACCTAATCCGTTCCCTTGGCCTTGTCCAACCGGCATGTCGAATCCGCCGGCCACCGAAGCCACCAGTTTCGCGTTCGCCTTGCTGTTGTCACTCGGCTTCAGTCCATTCGGATCGCCGAATCCTCCGGTCTGCACTTTTTCAATCGGAGCATTCACGGTGGGGGCGACCGAACTCCCGGCAAATTCTCCGGTATGGATGAGCACGGGACGGGCTCCGCTAGTCGGTTTCAAAACTGCGGGCGCGAAGTTGTTCATTGCCACCTTGGGCGGCTCAATTTCCTGCGGCACCGGTTTGGGCGCGCGTACTTCTTTCGGCACAATTAATTTCGGCGCTTGAAACACGGGCTCGGGCGGAGGCAGTAATTTTGCGTGCACCGGCAGCGGTTTCGGTTTCGGTAGCGGCTCAGGTCTGAGCGACGGCCGCGGTATCAATTCCGTGACGTGATAGGTCACGCCCGGGATGAGGTTGTCGGACGTCATGACGCCCACGATGATCAAGAGCAGAATGAGGCCCGCGAGAATTCCGTAGCTGGTCGCAAAGGTCCGCCAGTTCCACTTCTTTTCAGGCAGCAGGCCGAGTTGAAAACCGCGATCGTACGTAGGCATCAAA